>Ga0129307_1000321_pt1 | contig 79931 bp, 67 predicted proteins | sample P1105metagenome_FD_94437 | JGI IMG/M metagenome (GOLD analysis project Ga0129307, IMG submission 94437) | Capybara group fecal microbial communities from Wisconsin, USA - P1105 metagenome | ecosystem: Host-associated > Mammals > Digestive system > Large intestine > Fecal | place: USA: Wisconsin...
CACCCTTCGTCACTGTTCAAGTATTCCAGCACTATTTTTTTCTTAAATTCATAGTTATGTTTTGCCATAAAAAACTGACCCCCAATTGTTAGATTTTTGGTCTAACAATTGGGGGTCAGCTCACAGCTCCCCTTTTTTACAATACAAATGCCACGATGAAATTATAGGCAGCCGCGGCCAGAACACTGACGGGCACAGCCCGGAGCAGCAGCTTGTTGAACAACGTGTTCCGGTCTTCCTCTTTAGGCGTGGACCCTAGGATCAGGGAACCGCCGGAAGAAAAGGGACTGATGGCACTGGACTGGGCGCCCAGTACGGTGCAGGCAAAGAGCACGGAAGCCGACAGCCCGGTACTTTCCGCCAGTCCCGGGATCAGCGGGAACAAAGCCGGTGTCACGACGCCCGTGGTGGAACTGAAGAAGCTCATGATGGCGGCGATGATGGAGAAAGCCAGGGGAATCAGAGGGGTGGGCACATGGGCTCCCACCCAGGCACTAAGCATCTTGATGGTTCCAGCCTTCACTGCTACGGCAATCAGCATGCCGGCTCCGGCAATCATGATGATGGTATTCCAGGGAATCTTGGAAATGGCTTCCTTCTGGGGAGCCAGCTTCATCAATAAGGCGATTACCGCGAAAATAATGGCGACCAGGCCCACATCCACTTTGGCGGCCATATAGGAGATAGCTGGATTCCCCGGCACCAGGATCTTCAGCAGCGGGAAAATCAAGACCACCACCATCATCACTAGCATCAAAGTCAGCGTCCGGCTCTGGATTGGGGTAAAAGGCTCCGGTTTTTGGAAGGTCACACCCTGACCGATATTCCGGTTGGCCTTGATTCTATACCGGAACACCGTAATCAAAAGCAGGGAGAATACAAAAGAAAGCAGGAAGATTTCCATTTCCATGTTGAAAGAATCCATAGGCGCCTTGACTTTCAGGGCCTCATAAGCGGAATCAGACAGGCCGCGGAAAATCACCCCCAGATTGGACGTCGGGAAATTCCCGCCGCACAGGGCCCCACAGTTGATGGCTACAGCCCCGGTCAGTTTGTCCATTTTGGATTCATCACAGATCAGCATGGTAATGGGGGCCAGGAAAGCCAGTACGGTAAAATACGTCGCTCCCATCACCGAAAGGATCACCGCCACTCCAAAAAGGGCATAGGGCAGCAGTCCCGGGAATTTCCGGCAGGAATACAGCAGGGATCCGGACATCTTTTCCAGGGTCCCGTTGATGGCAGCCACATTGTAGAACAGCGAAACGGATAAAATCACAAACATGGTGCTGACAGGCCAGAAACCGATGATGGCTTTTGGTTTCAGCCCCATCACCAGGCACCCGATCAGATAGGTAAAGACGATACAGAACAGGCCGGTGTTCAGGCCGGTCTTATAACCCAGATAAATGGCGATGGCAATGGACAGGATAATGACGGCACTCAGCATATGCGTTCCTCCTTCGGATCAGGCTTTAGTCCTTGGCTGCACCCACAGGTTCATCCGTAATGCCCAGCAGACGATAGGGAATGGTCTTGGTCATGTAATAGACCTGTTCTTCCGGGATCCCGTATTCCACCAGGTAGTGCATATATTCATAGATTTCCGTTTCCCAGTCCGGATTTTCCGTCTGGCCTCCGTCCGTATCCACCATCACATGCTGGTATCCCACGGCCTGGATCAGCTCGGCATTTTCCCGCAGATTCAGATGGTACTTCTTCCCTTTTCCCATATTCTGGGCATAGCACCGTTCCAGGATCACATCATAATCCTTCACCAGCCGGATCTGATCTTCCAGGGTATACCCGCAGATCCACCATTCCGGATGGGTGATCACGATTTTTTCCACGCTGGCTTTCCGGGCCGCTTCCACCACCACAAAAGCTTCTTCCGGAGACACATGGGCCGTTGCCAGCACCGCATCATGGTCTTTGATCAGTCGGAATACGGTTTCCAGTTCAGGGATCACTTTCCCGTCTCGGATCAACTGGATTCCGTCAGCGGGATCTTTTCCCATTTTTTCCAGATGCCGGCGGGCCGACTGGGTAGGCAGCCAGATAACCTTAGCTCCCAACTTCAATCCTTTTTCCACAGCTTCCGGGTTCACGCCCCCGATGACGTTGTTCATCACCACGCCTCCATACATGGTGAACGGAGTGTTTTCCCCATAGACTTTTTTCACATAGGCATTGGCAATGGCCGCCCGATTGACGGTAAAGCCCAGATGGGACTTGATGACAATGGCACGGGCCCCCACCCTGACCGCTGCATCAGCCAGCTCCAGATCGTTGTAGGCCCGCAGCCGCAAATCCGGATTGGTGTGGACATGCATATCGCAAATTCCCTGTAAAGATACCCTGCTCATGTTCTTCTCTCCTTGTTTCACAAGTATTCTGAATAGCCTTGCTTTTAGTGTAGCTGTTCTAAAGCTATTGCAGAATGGGAGAATATGCTATATGATATATCGGAAAAACCGATATCTAAGGAGATTCCTATGGATCTGCGCGAACTGCATTACCTGCTTGCCATTGCCGAAGAAAAAAGCATTTCCCGAGCGGCAGAACGACTGTATATGGCTCAGTCCAGCCTTTCTCAATTTTTAAGTGTGACAGAGGCCCATCTGGGCTATCGCCTGTTCATCCGGACCGCCAGCGGTGTCCGTCCCACGGACCAGGGCAAACGGCTAATCCAGTTTGCCCGGGATACCCTGGCGGAATTCCACCGGGCCAAAGATGAAATGCAGGACATCAGTGAACTGAAAGGAGGCAAGGTGATCCTGGGAATCAGTTCTTTCCGGGGATCCTTCCTGCTGCCCCCGGTCCTCCAGACCTTCCGGACCCGCTATCCGGGCATCCACGTCCAGATCGTAGAAGAAAATTCCCTGGATCTGGAACAGATGCTGCTGACCGGAGAAATCGACCTGGCCCTCCTGGTCATGCCGGAAAAACACAGCCGCATCCAGACTCGTTTCCTGATGAACGATGAGATCTGCCTGATCACCCATCCCAGCCATCCAGTGATGGAGCTGGTGCACCAGGGCCAAGACGGGCAGCATCCCTCCCAGCTTTCCCAATACATCGATATCGAAGAAGCCGCCCAGTTCGAATTCCTGCTCAGCGGCTACGACACCATCCTGGGACGGGAAGCCCGAAGGATTTTCATGCGCCATGGAATCAACCCTACAGCCTACAACGAAAATCTTACCGCCCTGTTCGCCGCGTCCCTGGGCGCCAACGGCCTTGGCCTGGCCTTTACCTATGCCAGTTCCCGCCAGTATTTCCACAAAGCCCAGCTGCTTTCCCTGGGCAAAGACGGTACCTCCATCGCCCTGGGCACCGCCATGGCCCCGGGCCGCTACCATTCCAAAGCCACCCAGGCCCTGGATCAGGTGATTTTCGAGACCTTAGGGAGATGAAGGGCATCTACAAAAAAATAAATTTCGTACCCAAAATATTGTAAAATCAATATTTTGGGTACGAAATTTATACTATATATATCCTATTTCCCTTGAAAAACATTTATATTTAGGGACAAAGCCAGAACCTACCGTTTTATATGGAATTCCTGCTGACGGAAGTATAAAAAGAGCTGCTGCACCTGTGAGGACCTCACACGTACAGCAGCTTTTTGCTGTATAGCCAGAGTTTGCGTTCAGGACCAGCGCGCATTATTCCTTCCCGTCTGGCAGATATTTTTTCTCCAGATACCGGAGAAAAGGACGGGCATCCAGGCTTTTCCCAGTCAGGCGCTCCAGCATTTCCGTCCCCGTAAACATGCATCCATACTGGCGGATATGGCCATCCAGCCATTGGTTCAGCCGGGCAAAATTTCCCTGGCTCAGATCTTTTTCGTAGTCCGGCAGATCCTGCTCCAGCCGTTCCAGGATCTGTCCATCATAGATATTCCCCAGGGCATAACTCTGGAAATACCCGATATAATCTCCAGCCCAGTGCATATCCTGGAGGATTCCTTCCGTATCATTGGCCGGCTCCACCCCCAGCCAGGTCCGGTAGCCTTCATTCCAGGCATCCCGCAGTTCTTCTGCTTTGATCTTTCCTGCAAAGACATCCCGTTCCAACTCGAACCGCAGGATGGCGTGGAGGCTGTAGGTCACTTCATCTGCAGAAATCCGCCGGGGAGACGGTTTGACCCGGTTGATCGCTCTATAGAAAGTTTCCTCGGCTACTTCCTGATAGCGGGGAAATACCTGCTGCAGCAGGGGATAATAGTGTTTCCAGTAACCTCGGCTCCGGGCCACCATGTTCTCATTGAAACGGGACATGGCTTCATGGAAGCCTCCCTCGATGCCGCCCCACAGATCAGCCTGGTTCACTTCAGCATTCCCACCTGTGGCATACATGGCATGGCCGGCTTCATGCATACAGGTAAAAATCAGGGCAATGCTTCCATTCCGATAGGTGGAAATCCGGGCATCCCGGGGCCCCATGAAAGAAGTGAAGCCATGGACCACCTGATCATTGAAATGGCCCTTTTGTGGATCATACCCGCTTTCATAGGCCAGCTGATGGGCGAATTTTTCCATAAGATCTGGATCTTCCTGTGCGTCCAATAAAGAATCCCTGGAATCCTCCTGGGGTGCGGCGGGCAGTTTTTTCAGCAATTCCCGGATTCCCTGTTTGAGGACTATGAATTGTTCACTGACCTCCTGACAGGAAAGGCCTTCATCCGTCATCCCCACCAGGGTATCAAAAGCGGGCCTGTCCGGTTCAATGGCCAGGGCAATCTGCTTTTTCAGTTGAAAGGCCTGTTCCAGCCAAGGCCTGAAGATACGGTAATCCTTCTGCTTCCGGGCTTCCTGCCATTTCTGCATCAAAGTGATCCGCAGAAGATTGTACTGTTCCAGAGTCCTGCCCGGCATCCGCACTGCATTGCGATAGCGGAAAAGGAAAAGGCGGACCAGACCCCGTTCCAGATCAGAATCCATGGCCTGGAGATCACTTCCGGAAAAATATGTAAAAGCTTCCTGGGCCTCAGGCGTGCCAAATAACGCATTTTTCTGTGCTTCGACAAACGCACTGACCTGCTGCCGGTAAGTCGCCCCCTCGGGGGGAAGGGCGGACCACTGGTCCAGTTCAAATAAAGAGGTGATGGATTTATAGCAGCGGTAGGCATGATTCAGCTGCTTCACCACTGCCAGTTCTTCCAGATATCCCATTTGTCAGGCCTCCTCTCACTGCAGGAAAACCCCGGCTCCCGGGCCCAGCGGAAGATTCAGGGCCATCCATACGCAAACCTGGACAATCCAGACCAGGAGGAAGGCCACAGAGTAGGGAAGCATCAGGGAAATGATCGTCCCAATCCCCGTATCCTTATTGTATTTCTGGGCCATCCCGATGACGATGGGCAGATAGGGGTAGATCGGGGTAATGGGATTGGAGCAGGAATCCCCGATCCGGTACACCACCTGGGCGAAAGCCGGGGAATAGCCCAGCAGCATGAACATGGGTACAAAAATGGGCGCAAAGATATACCATTTGGCCGAACCGCTGGTCATGACAAAATTCACCAGGGTGGTCAGCAGGATCATACCAAGGACCAGCGGGATCCCCGTAAACCCAGCATTTTTCAGGGCATCTGCGGAATTGACGGCAATGACCATCCCCAGATTGGTATACCCAAACATGGCAATGAATTGGGCAATGACAAAGACAAGGACAATATACCCCGTCAAAGAACGCAGGGAATCAGCCATCATGACCGGAACCTGGTTCATGTTCCGAATGGTCCCCACCGTTTTTCCGTAAACAATGCCAGCCAGAACAAAATATAGGATCAGGATCGGTACCAATCCGTTGATGAAGGGAGAATTGATGATGCTGCCGCCCTTCCCGCGCAACAGGCCGTTTTCCGGCACCAGGCACAGCAGCAAGAGGAACAGGAAGAAAAGCGTGAACAAGCCGGTCTTCCGCAAGCCTTTACTTTCCGCATCAGTGATCTGCCGTTCTTCCGCTTTTTCCGTTCCCTGGTACACACCCAGCCGGGGCGTGATGATCCGGTCATTCACAAAGACACCCACGGCCGTCAGTGTGAAGCAGGAAATAATCATAAAATACCAGTTGATAGCCGGAGTCAGCGTGACAGAAGGATCGATCAACTGGGCGGCCTGCTCCGTAACACCATACAGCAGCGCATCAGTCCCGGTCAGGATCACCGCAGCCGTGAATCCCGCATTGGTAGCCGCATAACCAGCGATCAGCCCTGCCAGAGGATTTTTCCCCACAGCCTGGAACGCTGCTGCCGCCAGAGCCGGCACAACGATGATAGAAGCTTCGGAAGCAATGCTGCCGTTGATTCCCAAAAACAGGACCGTGGCACTTAAAGCCCACAGAGGAACACCCAGGATGGCTTTTCTCATGAATGTGGTCAAAAGACCCGCTCCCTCTGCCAGGCCGATGGCCATCTGCATGGCCAGTACAAGCCCCAGCGGAGCAAAATTGGAAAAATTCTTCAGCATATTCTGGAGCAGCCAGACCAGCCCATCCTTACTGATGATACTGCGCACAGCCACGATCTTGCCAGTGGTCGGATTGGTTACCTGGACCCCCATTCCAGCCAGGACGGCTGACAGGACCATCAAGGTTCCTGTTATGTAAAGAAAAAGGATGAACGGATGAGGCAACGCATTCCCGATTCGCTCAATGGTACCTAAAAAACCTTTCATCTTGGGTGCCGCAGCTTGTTCAGCCACATTCTTCCCTGCCGCTTTCATAAACATCCCTTCTTCATCCAAGTTTTAAATATGACCGTGGTCATATTTACACATTGATTATAGAGCAGGGGATTCCCTGTGTCAATTTCTCAATTCTGTCCTCTGAAAAAAATTCATTTTTGAAAACCCTGCAACAGTGCGTCGGTGAAAGACCGGGTCTCTTGGCTTAAATCGAAACTCCCGTCTTCCATGATCCATTCATAGAATACCCCTCGAATGGCCCGGATCAGCCAGATGGTCAAGGTAAGCGGCTGCCATTCCTGCCCGAAGATCCCCTGTTCCTGCCCTTTCTGAAAAAAATGGGTGAACAGCTTGTAGAGGGAACGGTTGGAATCCATTTCTTCCTGTTCAGCTGGGTTTTTATGCAATTGTTGGGTATATAAAACCCGTATCAGATCCACTCCGATGATTTCACAAGTAAATCTGCAAGATTCCTCGATCAAAGCCTGGATCGCCGTCAGGGGCGAACAATCATCTGGAAGGCGGGCAGCCGTTGCCTCATAGGTATCGTCATAATACTGGAGCATTTCGGTGACCACCGCTGCTTTGGAAGGAAAATGGATGTAAAATGTCCCCTTGGCCGTCCCGGCTTCCCGGGCAATTTCACTGATGGACACATTCGCATACCCTTTTTCCCGGAAAAGCCGAAGGGCCGTTATATAAAGTTCCCTTTTAGTCTTATCCCCTTTCGTCTCTCTTGGCTTTCTTTTTCCCTGCTCTTTTATTTGACGCGACATAACGGCCTCCTGTTTTTATTCTCTTTATTAGTATAACAGATAGAAAATAGTACTGGAAACTGCCTGGCTGGCCGAAAAGTAAAATCCGGGCTGCAGGACATCGGTTTTGCTCGCCGCTATCTTCCGCAGCCCTCGTGCATATGGAACGCCGTACTGTCTTTTTCTCAGTGCACAAACAAAACAGACAGGATGTATACCACAATGATAGTCGGGATCCCCATGACTCCGGTCATACCCTTCCGACATTGATAAACTTGAGCCAAAGCTGTAAACTCCTCCTGTTTCAAGTGGTCCATACTCTTTCTCTCATTCCAGGAACAAGGTATCCCCAGCTCCCAGATACATAGCATGGAAATCTGGTTCTTTTCCGACTCGTTCCTGGAATACTTTCCCAGTGCAATGGTTGAACCCGATTACTTTCATTCCAAACTTCTTCATCTGCACCAGGGTTTCCCCGATTCGTTCTTTGGAAGCTTCCATCAGGTGGGTGCCGCCTGCCACCCCGATGATGGGCTGTCGGAATTGCTCCTGTACAGAGGACAGGATATTCAAGATTCCCGGATGGGAACAGCCCACCAGCACGAATAGCCCTTCCTTCAACTGATGGACCAGGCAGATTTCATCATCAAAAGCATCCGGTTTCCATTCCTCCCCCTGACGCAACCGGAACCGCTCTGGAATGGTTTCGAAAGAATGGGTCCGCCGGAACCCAGTCATCACGGATACAGAAGGTGACAAAGAACGCACTCCGCTGCACTCTTTGTGGAGGATGCCCTTCTCTTCCAGGAAATTTCCATCGAAACCCACCCCCAGGTAGGTGGCCCGGATGTCTTCCACCGCATATTTTTCTGTAAAATATCCCTTCCCGGTCACAAAAGGCGCTCGGACTCCCGCTTCCACAAAAGCCGGGTACCCGCCCCCATGGTCATAGTGCCCATGACTGCCCACAGCAAATTGGATACTTTCCAGAGGCACATCCAGCTTCCGGGCATTTTCCACCGTGTCCGGCCCCGGTCCAAAATCGAACAGGACCTTTGCATCCGGGAACTGGACATAGAAAGACAGGCCATGTTCATGCTTTAGGCCAAGATTTTCTCCCGCACAGTTATCCATCAGCGTAACCAGTTTCATCGCCTCACCCCATTCTTCAACAGATGCTAATAAATAGACAAATAATTCTAACTTTATTATAGCAAACCCTGTGGTTTTTTCATTGGTCTGGAGACTGAAATTCCAGGGTGTTCTTTGGTCCGAGTTTTTCAAAAAAGAAAAGAAGGTGCTGCTTGCCCATTTTCATACAACACCCTCTTTCTGTCAGATGCCAACGGTCGGCTGTAAAAAGCTACTTTCTTATTTCTTGATTGTTTCTCCCTTCCGCACCATTCCCTGAAGTTTCTTGATAAAGGCCGCAGGCGTCGTTCCCATATAGTCTTTAAAGACCTTCGTAAAATAACTCTGATCATAATACCCACAGGCCTGAGCTGTTTCTGCCAGGGAACAGAAAGGATTTTCCAGCAGCCGCCGCAACACGCTCTGGAAACGGATATTATTCAATGCGGTCTTAGGTGCCAGCCCCACATGTTCCAACATCACCTTCTGGAGATACCGGGCACTATAGCCAGTTTCCTTTTCCATTTGAGCAATCTGCAGTGAACCATGACGCTGCAGGGCGTCTTTCATCAGATACTGGACCAGTCCATCGCTAGTATCCCGCAGTTTTCGATTCTTCCATTCCCCAATGAACCGTTTGACGATTTCCATCTGGTTGTCAAAACCTTCTGCCAAAGCGATTTCTTCTGGAACGCTTCCCACTCGAATAAAGTCTTCCAGCGGAGCTTCCACATCCGTCACTTCGTGGCTAGGGATTCCGAACAAGCGCGTAAACTGCCCGGGAAAAAACTGGCAGCAGAGGGTATGATGGACCCCATAGAGAGGGACCTTTTTGCTTTTGTTCAGCAAACCGCAAATGATGGCCTGGGGTTTGTCCTTTTCCAAGGAAAACATGATTCCCAATAGGCCGATTCCCGGTACACTGGTCAGTCCATCAGTTTCCGGTCCTGCCGTCAGTTCATAAGCCACAGCTACCGGCCCCCCCAGATCAGGATCTGTCAGTATGGAACGGTTTTTCTTTTCGGCTTCCCAAAAAGGCTGGACGGATAGTATTTTTGCATATTTTTCTGTTTCTTCCATTCTGATTTCCCCTTAATTTCACCCGTGCAGTTCTGATTTTTACCAAAACCGTTTCCGAAAATTCCTAGATAGATATAGTATAAATATAATACGATATTGGCAAAAGAGCAAACAGAACATGATAAATCCAGTTATTCTATGTCGCCTTCATTATTTTCAGTTTATTAGAATTTTTCTATTATTTTGTCGAGTCCGTGGAAAACAGAAAGGAGTTTTATTATGCTGCTGGCAAGTTGGATCATCACATTTCTTCTCATCATCGGTTTTGGCATCTATGCTGGGACCCGTATCACAAAATCTGATCAGTGGAATGGCAGTGACCGATCCATGGGGATCTTTTCCGTAGGTGCTATGCTGGGTGCCTGGCAAATCGGCGGCATGAGCATCGTTGGGGCTGCACAGAACGGATACACTATGGGAATTGCCGGATGCTGGTATTCCATTGCCGGCGGTGTCTATTTTCTCTTGATGGCAGCTTTGGCCAAGCCCATGCGGAAGTACATGAAAGCCAGTTCTCTTCCCGTCTTTTTGGAAAACCGCTATGGTTCTTCTGTTTCCAAAGTCCAAGCCTATATCTGGATCATCTTCGGTATCCTCTATGTTCCCATCCAATTAAAAACGGTTGCTTCTGTCATCCAGATGGTGCTGCCCGGCATCAGCCTCAATCTGGCCATGTTCGTCGGTGTGACCATCGCCGCTGCTTATACAGGTTTTGCTGGCATGAAGGGCTCTGATATCATCGGCCGTATCGTCTGCATCGCCACCTATGTACTCCTGATTGGGTTCGTTTATCAAAACTTAAATGACATGGGAGGCTACAGTGGACTGCTGACCCATCTCCCCTCCGGCTACAGCAATCTGACGGCCATGCCTGTCCAGCAGATTGTGGCATGGGCTGTAGGCGGAGCGCTGACCACCATTGTCAGCCAGGCAGCCCTTCAGCCCATGTTTGCCGCCCGGAGTGACCATGATGCTACCTGGGGCTGCATCCTAGGCTATGTGATTGCCGCTCCCATCTGCATCCTTACTGCCATCATCGGTATGATGGCCAAAGCCAATACCGATGCCCTGGGAGACGGTGCCAGTGCCTTTGCCTGGAGCATCGCCCATCTGTCCCAGCCTATTGTAGCAGGCATCATCTTCGCAGTCATTACGATGATTGTAGCCGCCACCATGGCCACCATGATGATGGCTACCGGCACTGTTATTTCCAATGTGTATTCCAAGCAGATCAATCCTCAGGCTTCTGATGCCACAGTACTGAAAGTATCCCGCTGGGGCACCATCGCCGTTGCCTATATCTCTCTGGCGGTAGGTTTCCTGATTCCTTCCGCCCAAATGGTCAATATGTTCCTGACCCTGAATTATCTGGTCTATGCACCTTTCAGTTTTACCGTTATCGCTGGGCTTTTCTGGGATAAAGTCACTGCCAAAGCTTCTTTGCTGAGTATCTTTTCCGGCATCATCATTGCCCTAATTTGGATCTTCGCCGGGCTTAACGGTAAAATCAATGTAGTTTATCCCACTATTGCCATCAGCTATCTGGTCGGTTATCTGGCCACAAAAAGCTGCCAGCATTGATTGGAGCTGTTTTTATAAAGGAGGTCTTTCTTATGCCGAATCATCCTTACTTGGGCTATCAGCTGAATGATATCTTTTATTATCGTCCCTATCCGTACGGAAACCAGGGAGCGGTATCTTCCAACAGCCCTTATGCCACTGCCGCCGGTCTGGAAATCTTGAAAAAAGGCGGCAATGTATTTGATGCGGCCTGTGCCGTTTCTCTGACTCTGGGACTAGTAGGTCCCTATCATTCCGGCATCGGCGGCGGCTGTTTCTATGTCTTTTATCATAAAGACAGCAATCAATTCTATTGCTGTGATGCTCGAGGCGTTGCCCCCATCCACGCTTCTGCCGATATGTTCCTGGATGAAAACGGCGATGTAGATCTGAACCTGACAGAATTTTCCGGCCGTTCCACCGCTGTCCCAGCTTTATACCGAGCGTTGGATGAAATCCTGCAGAAATATGGAACCATGAACTGGGAAGAAGTTTCTACCCCTGCTATCGAGCTAGCCAGAAAAGGTTTCTATTGTGGCTTTCCCTATGCCCGCATTTCCGATACTCCGGAAGCCGAGCACAATCGGGATTCTTATGAAGGCTTCAGCAACTACTATCTCCATAATGGAAAGCCTCGGACCTATGGAGAAAAAATCACCAATCCCGACCTGGCGGATACCATGGAACAGGTGGCCCAAAAAGGCGTGGACTGGTTCTATACAGGCCCCATCGCTGATGAAATTGTCCAGTACGTGCAGAAAAACAAGGGTGTCATGGTCAAAGAAGACCTGGTCAACTGCAAGCCGAAAGCCCGTATCCCGGTTCGAGGGACTTTCCGGGGATACGACATCATTTCCATGGCGCCTCCCTCTTCCGGTGGGACCCATGTAATCCAGATGCTGAATATCCTGGAAAACTTCGATCTGAAAGCCATGGGCTACCATTCGGCAGCGGCCACCCATGTAATTGCGGAAACCATGAAAATGATGTTTGCCGACCGTTCTGTGGCTATGGGAGATCCGGATTTCGTGAAAATCCAGCTGGATAAACTGCTTTCCAAGGAATACGCCGCCCAATTGGCCCAAAAGATTGATATGGATCATGCCCAGGAATTTGCACCCACAGAAGGCATCGAAGCTAAATCCTATCCGGGATGTACCACCAGTTTCTCCATCATGGACCGGTATGGAAATGTCTTTGCCCAGACTCAGACCATCCGCAATTGGTGGGGCTGCGGGGTAGTGATTCCTAATCGGGGATTCATCATGAATAACGCCATGGCTGATTTCAGTCCCAAAGCCGGCGTCCGGACCACCCAAGGGCTGGCCTATGGGGAAGCCAATTCCGTACAGCCCGGTAAGACACCATTATCCAGCATGTGTCCCACTCTGGTATTCAAAGACGGAAAACCAGTACTGGCTGTCGGGTGTGCCGGCGGTCCCCGGATTATCACCAGCGTTCTCCAGATGATTATCAACACCCTGGAATACGGCCGCATGATGGAACCAGCTGTCCGAACTCCCTTCATGTGCTGTCTTACAAAAGAACAAGGGCTGGAACTGGAAGATGGGTTCTCCCCTGACACCATTGCCCTCCTGGAAAAAAAGGGTCACAAAGTCATCGTTCCGCCCAATGTTGGTGTCATGTCCTGTATGCCCAACGGCATCATGTACAGAGATGGCCTGTTCTATCCAGCTGGCACCAACCGGGTAGACGGGGGTGGCGGAGTACTGACACAAGATGGATCTATTGGAATCGACGGATTGTGTTTTAAATAAGGTTCTTTGTCAAATTTGGAGATAAGCTCCAATTCATCCACCACATACGGACGTGAGTGATATTTATTCACGTCTGTTTTTATTTTGACTCCACCATCGAAACGAGAAACTGTAGAAGTGAATCCCACGTAAAGGAAGAAGCTGGATTCCACCTTTCAAACTCCTTTATGGAACCCTTTTCCTAATGGAAGCTTTTTTTCAATAAACAAGACCCCAACATTTATTATAAAACCATGCAAAAGGCTATGAAAGCTTTCGGTCATTTTCCGGAAAGCATTTCACAGCCTTATGATTATCAGTAAATTATTCTATCTGTTTTTTATTCCGGTAGAATGCAGAAACGAAAAACAGTGTGCTTTCATACTTCATGGATTACATCGATAATGCTCCCATCCCGATATTCCACCACGCCGCAGATCTTGTCGCTGACTTCCAGGGGAGAGGCTTTGCCAGAGAGCATTACTGCCTTTTCCCGTAAGGCTTCGATGGAAGTGAGAGGAAGCCCCTTGCCTTTCAGGCACTCTGCTATATCCGTCCGCCGGGGATTCACGGCAATTCCATATTCCGTCACCAGCACATCCACGCTTTCGCCCGGGGTGACTACGGTGGTCACATGGTCCAGCAGCATGGGCAGGCGGCCCCGGAGGAGGGGCATGGTGATCAGGGTCATCTGGGCTCCGGCTGCTGCATCCGGATGGCCCCCGGGTGCTCCCAGCAGTTTGCCGTAAGAATCCGTCAGTACATTCACGTTGAAATCCACATCGATTTCCGTAGCGCTGAGCACGGTGAAATCCAGCATGTTCACATAGGGGCAGGCAGAGAAGGGATTGGCATAGGCGGAAGCTGAGATTTCATGGTGTTTGATATCCGTCCGCAGAGAATCGATGGCGGCCAGATCGAAATCCTGGGGATCGTAGAAAGTTTTGATCAGACCTTCTTTCAGCATCTGGACATGGAATCCGGAAACTCCGCCCACACCGGCAGCTGCTGTATAATTCTTTTCCAGCATCGCCTGCCGGATGTAGCCGGCCGTAGCGATGGCCATGCCGCCGCTGCCGAACTGGAACACCATATTGTCATGGAAGTAGGGCGTCGCTGCAATCACCTGGGCGGCGTATCGAGAAATCAGCAGTTCTGCCGGGTTCTTGCTGACCCGGATGGAGCCAGTGGCAATGCCGGCCGGATCCCCGATAGAATCCACGGTGGTCACATAATCCACCTGGGTCTGGGGAATGCTTACATAATCCAGCGGAGTATCGGAAAGCCCATCGGTGACGGCAATCACATGGTCCGCATATTCTGCATCGGGCATGGCATAGCCCAGGGAGCCGCAGGCACTTTTTCCTTCCACCCCGTTCAGGTTCCCGAACCGGTCGCAGGCGGGAGCAGCGATGAAGGAGGCATCGATATGGAGTTCTCCTGTTTCAATGGCCCGGGCCCGTCCTCCGTGGGTACGGAAAATGGCTGGTTTCTTCAAGCCGCCTTTCTGGATGAAGCTTCCCAGTTTGCTCCGGGCACCGCTGGTATCCACGGCCGTGATCACGCCGCTTTCAAAATAGGGCAGCAGGCAGTCCTGGACCTTGCTCAGGGAAGAAGCGGAGAGGGTCAGGTCTTTGATTCCTTTCTTGGCAATGGTGTCCACCACATACAGCATCACCGCATCTCCGTTCCGCAGGCAGTGGTGGAAAGAAATGGTCATCCCATCCTTCAGCCCGATGGCATCCAGGATATAGTCCAGGCTTTTCACTTTGTCCGTACCGGGACGGAAGAATTTGACCGGACGGGGCGCCATCCGGGTCCCTTCCGGCCGGGCATTGTAGGCACCGGAAAAGGCCTGTTTTGTTTCCCATCCAGGGACTTTCCGGATTTGCTCCATATATTTTTCGTCAACCATGGGTCAGATCTCCTTTCCGGCCGCTTTGGCATAGGCCAGTACATCCTTAGCCCGGGTCACGATGGGCATATCGATCATCTTGCCGTCCAGGGCGATGACGCCGGAAGCGTTGGCCATGGCTTCTTCATAGACAGCCACCACTTTTTTGGCATGTTCGATTTCCTTATCAGTGGGGGTATAGACTTCATGGACCAGCCCGATCTGAGTGGGGTGGATCACGGATTTACAGGTGAAGCCCAGCATTTTTCCAAAAGCAACGTCTTTCTTGAATCCTTCCGGATCCTTGAAATTGCTGTTCACATAATCCATGGGAATGACCTTGGCGGCATGGGCGCAAAGGGAAATCTGGTTCCGGGCAAACAGGATTTCTTCCGCATCTTCGCTGCGGGCCATCCGCATATCCGTCCGGAAGTCTTCAGCCCCCAGACCGATGGCAAAAACACGAGGGGAAGCTTTGGCAATCTGATAAGCATTGTAGACACCTAGAGCTGTCTCGATGGAGCAAGCAATTTTCACCGTCCCAACAGGGATGTTGTTAGCCTGTTCCACTTTCGTGATAAGGGCATCCAATTGCTGGATGTTTTCTGCAGTTTCTGATTTGGGCAGCCGGAGAAAATCCGGTTGCAACGGTACCATAGCACGGACATCTTCTTCATAATAGGGTGTATCCTGGCCGTTGATCCGGATCCCGATCCGGCAGTCCGGCCGATACATGGAAAGGAAACTGGAAACCAAATCCCGGGCTGCATCTTTTTCATTCACGGATACTGCATCTTCCAGATCATAAATCAAACAATCGGCTCCATAGATTTCTGCTTTAGCGATTTTACCGGGAGCATTCCCCGGGACAAAGAACATGGTCCTGTATAAAGAGTTCATGCCAGTTTCCCTCCTTTTTGAGCCAGTGCCCGCTTCACAGCGGTGCGGACTCGTGCCTTGATGGCAAAATCCCAGGCTCCCAGATCATCGATCTGGATCTTTACGCCGCGGATCTCGAATTCGTCCAGAACCTGTTCCACATCCTCCTGGATGGCTTCCCCGAATTTCTTTTCTACTTTGCTGTGGATTTCCACTTCTCTAGCATCTCCGCCCAGTTCCAGCTGGACCATCAGGTCGTGCTTGGCATCACTGCCTGCACGGACCGCATTTGCAGAAAACTCCATCTGACAAGACCTCCTCTAACTCAAATCCAGCAATCAGTATCATTCAGCGTGTTTTACATAGCTGAAAATAAAAGCAGCAAACATACAGATACTTGAAGCATTAGAAGCCCAGGGATATAACGTTTTCCGTATCCACACCAGCAGGCTTCCATTCCCACTAAAAATAGCCATCGTTTGGATCAGCACAAGAACAATACCCACCAGCAAAAATAAAGGCATCGTAACTTCAAAGACCGTCATGCACAACGTTTTTAACGTTTTCTTCATCTCTCCATCACCTCACGCACCAATAACAGGGATGATTCTTGCCATAATCAGTATCGCAAGAAACATGGTAGGCAAAACATAATAAACCATGATGGGACGGAAAATTTTAGAGGGGTCCTCCAATCCCGAAATCCCACTGGCAATGTAAAGAGGTGCTGCATTGGGAGGGATTGCGCCTTCATTGGAAATCAGATTCAAAAATGCTACGCAGCAGATGACCGGAGGCAGTCCAATAGCCCGCAGAGCTGCATATACGGCAGCTCCCAGTGCACTTGTAGTCGCAGTCCCCGAAAAAGGGCCATCCATCATAGTGATCAGCACAGCGATTACGAGGATTACAAGGAATGGCGAATAAGATCCCAGATGGGCAAAGATATTCTTGACTTCCTGGGTCATGCCCAATTGATTAAGGACCCCGGAAGCAGCGAATGCTGTGAAGAGCAGCATGCCGACATCTGCATATTTACCGATGGATTCTTTTATCAGTTTTCTCCATCCAGCAAAAGTATGGGGGAGGTGTTTCCAGCCTTCAATGATGGTAAATAAAGACATCCAGATAGGAATCCAGAATACAATGGAAATAGATTTAAAGGCTTTTGGAAATGATCCGTTCATAGCAGCTTTTACCCACGCCCCGGTGGGTCCCATCGTGGCTGCCAGAGGAATCAGGACGCCCAGAAAAATCAACAGGGCAGACCCATTTTCTTTCAACGCCTGTCCAAAAGGCATGATTTTTTCAGCAGGAATGGGTTTCAATCCCGACTTTTTGGCAAAATAATAAATCACTGCCAAACGATAGGCCAGGATAATAAAGCCAGCCCCCAACAAGCCTACATATAATGTTCCCGGAGACAATTCTTTTTCAATGCTTTCCATCCCCAGCAGGAGCAGCATAGAGGTAGACGGCGGGAAAATCATCCCCATCCCGGCATTTCCGGCACAAATCAAAGTCGCCTGTTCAACAGACCAGCCTGTCTGCATCATCCAGGGAATCGTTATAGAGCCGATGGCCGCCGCATTTCCTGATCCGGACCCTGACACCATACCAAAAAGGGCAGAACCAATGGTGGATACGTAGCCACTCCCTCCCGGCAGACGTCCGATTACACTGTTTAGGATATTGACCAACCGCATGATCACGCCTGTTTTTTCCATTAGATACGACATGAACACAAATGCCATTGCCGCATAAACAACTTCAGCATGGATTCCGTAAGAAAAACTTTTTACAAAGACCGATTGCAGTGAATGTTTTGAAAAAGCTCCTGCAATGGCCACAATAATGAGATAGGACCACATCATTGCTTCAGAAGCTCGGCGTTTGAATCCCACATTGATTATTAAGATGATTGCAACATACAAAACCAATGAGATAATCCCCAATCCAATCATACCGCCCATTTACAATGCTCCTTTCATGAATCCTTTTTTGTCAGAACCGGTTCATTCTGTAACTTCTTATGCTTCAAATATATCTGAATATTTCGGATTTGTATAATGGAATAATTTAATGACAATCATAACCAATATGCATGGTACAGCCCATCAAAAAGCACCTTGCAAAAATTCTGCAAGGTGCTTTTACCAATCATCCGTTAAAGGGGATTTCTTTAGGTTGCAAAAAATCTTTGAATTCCCGTTCTTTTATAAACTCAAGGAAATTTTTCAATAACGATGTATTGATATTCTTCTTTTTAAATATCAGCCAGGTATGCCGTTGGATTGGGGAACCATTTTTATCTTTTAAGATAAGCTGATGGAGGAAAGGTGCATCCGTGAGCAAAACAGAAGGCAAAAGTCCAAAACCGATTCCGCTGAACACCATCTCCCTGCAAAGATCCAGACTGTTGACCAATACTTCCGTATGGGGAGGGGTCTTGAAATTATTATCCCACCATAGATCCAGCATTTTCATATAATAGGCATCCGTCGTATAAGCAACACGGCTCATATTGGCCAGATCCTCCAGCTGAAAAGGTTGAGTGGATGCCGCTGCGATAAAATTTGTTGCCAGATGGATCCGTTGGCTCTCATCCCAGCCAAAATCATTCCGTAAAAACCCAAAATGGCATTTGTTGTTGTTCATCAATGAAACCACTTTGCTGGAGGGAGCCATGGTAATGGAAAATTTCACCTCAGGATAGATTTTTTTAAATTCCTTGATCAAAGTCGGGAAATAATATTCACAAATGATATTGGGAGCCGTCAATTTGATGATGCCGGCATTTCGGTTGTCAATGGCCGTGATCCTCGCCTTTAATTCATCATAATGGCGCAGTGCCTCATCCGCATATGCTGCTGTTTCCATGCCAGTTGGGGTCAGTGCAATTCCTTTATTGGTACTTCGGATCAAATGAGTGCCCAGTTCTTTTTCCAATTGTTTGATTCTCTTTGTCAAAGCCGGCTGAGAAATAAACAAGGCGTTTGCCGTCTTGGTAATATTCTTGAACTCCGCCAAATACTTTAAAATCAGTAAATCTCTGTCATCCATAATTCCAAATCCTCTCGAATCTATCTGCTTCTGTTTGCTTATTTGTTCCGTTTCGATTGGGTTGCTCCCTGTCATATAAGTGTTCAGTATATCAAGGTCCCGTTCTTTTCCCATTTTTCTATCAGAAGTTCCCGTCGCAAAAGGAATTCTATCTTTTATTATAAAGAAAAGCAGCTCATCTCTCAAGGAAGAGCTGCTTTAATGAGTTTCTAAATGACAATATAACAAAATGAAAGTATGTTCTGCGTGTCATAACAGAGATTGACTGCTCGATAAAAGACTTTCTTCATGTACACTGCCAAGCTTCTCGGGTTTCTTATTCAATTGTCACTTTATCGCAGTTTTTAAAAGCTATATCAGACAATTCCTGTCCAATACCCGGCAAATCCGGTATGGAAAAGGCTCCATTTTGAGGTTGATAATCATATTTACATAATTCTCTGTTGCAGGGAGATAAATTATAGGTATGATGTTCATGGATCACAAAATTGGGAATGGCACACTCTATCTGCAGCGCTGCAGCTGTGGAGATGGGGCTGCCGCAGGCATGGATCTGGACTCCTACATCAAAAGTATAGGCCATATCACAGATTTTCTTCACTTCTGTAATTCCGCCACAGGTTCCTATATCCGGCTGGATGATCTGGATCGCATTTTGCTTGAAATATTCAATGTACTGCCACCGGGTATAGATTCTTTCGCCGTTGGCAATGGGCAGTCCCGTTTCTTCATGGACAAATTTACAAAGTTGAGGCGTGGGAGTCGTCGGTTCTTCAAAATAAAAGATATTGTATTTCTTCAACATTTTTCCCAACTGACTGGCAGATTGTGCATCGGTATAAGAATGGTTCTCTACAATCAAGTCCACATCTTCCCCAATTGCTTCCCGGACCGCCTGTACTCTTTTTTCAAACATACGCATGTATTTCGGTGCCAGGAGCCCAATCCTATCTTCTGCCGTATAGTTTCCCTCATCTGGTCTAAATGTAAAGAAATCGATTTTAATGGCATCATAGCCCTCCTGGACTGCTTTCACCGCTTCCCGGGCATATTCTTCCGGAGTCCGTTGGGGAATGATATCGGGGCCCCATCCAAACTGCAGCTGACTGGCATAGGCTCTCAAGGTTTTTCTCCGTTTTCCACCCAGCAGCTGATATACCGGTGCATGGTAATATTTCCCCTTGATATCCCACAAGGCAATGTCGATGGCACTGATTCCCGCAAAAATGACAGGACCTCCATTTTGTCCCCAAAAAGTAGACCGGTATAATTTATCCCATATAATTTCATGATCCAGGGGGTTCATCCCAATGATTAGTTTTGCGAAATTTCTCAAAATACCAAAAGCAGCAAACTGTGCTTCACCATAAGCCAGGGCAGCTTCCCCATCTCCATAGATTCCTTCATCTGTGTAAATGCGGCAAACAATAGGGCGCCAATGCCCTCCTTTCTTCAAATTAGTTTTCAGATGCAGGATGTCAACCTTAACGATTTTCATGGAAATTCCCTCCTCATTTCATCATTTCTATCTTATAGGTGCCAGATTGCTCATAAAAAATATAAGCTGTGGTATCTTTCTTCCCTGCTTTATCTTGGTTTTGAGATTAAGTCTTCGTTTAAGGTTGAACGTCATAGGCCGAAGGATCCACTACATTAAGCCACCGCTCACCCTTACAGACAGCGACACATCCTTTGGCACATTCCACGCACATATTCCGCAATGCCTCTTGAGTAAGAGCCGCGCTATGAGGAGTCAGAACGGTATTCTTTGCGTAGAGCAGCGGATTGTCCCTGGTTATCGGTTCTGTACTGAACACATCGATTCCTGCTGCTGCGATACGATTGGCATTCAACGCATCAGCCAGGGCTTTCTCATCCACCACCGCTCCCCGGCTGGTATTGATCAGCATAGCGCTTTCTTTCATCAGTGAGAGCTCCCGCACTCCCAGTAAATGCTTGGTATTTCCCTTCAAGGGAACATGGAGGGTTATAACATCACATTCTGACAGCATATCATCCAGGTTTTCACAGTATTCACATCCCGCTGCTTCAACTTTGGCACGGTTATGGGAATGGCTGTACCCCATGCATTCCATTCCAATGGCAGAACAAAGTTGTGCAACCAGTTTCCCAATGGCGCCTACCCCAATGATGCCTACTTTTCTGCCAGCCAATTCGATGGCTTTCCCCGCATCACGGATCAGCCAATTGCCCTTGCGGATTTCACTGTCCGCCTCTTTCATATTTTTCGCACAGGCAAACATCAACGCCAAAGCATGTTCTGCTACAGAACGGCTATTTGCTCCCGGTGTAATGACAACAGGGATGCCATGCTTCGAAGCATATGAGACATCCACATTATCGTAACCAACTCCAGTCCGTCCAATCACTTTTAAATTGGGGCACTGTTCTATAACGGAAGCATCACAGATTCCAACTCGAAGGATAAAAGCATCCGCTGCTTGGAGCTGATCAATATAGCTCGCAGGTTTGGGAGAATTGGCGACATATAAATCAAATCCTTGCTGTTTTAAATAATCGACAGCTGCTGGATCAAGTTGATGAGAAGCAACGATTTTCATCTGGGATACACGCTCCTTATTAGAATATCAGTTATCAGGATACAGTCAGATCAATACAAAATCCAACCATATCCTGATAACCATAAAATCTTTTTTACTTATTCAAGTCATTAAACCAACTGTTTCACCATTTCTCTGATTCTCCGGAAACCTTCCCTGATATCTTCTTGGGAGGCCGCATAGGAAAACCGGACATAAGTATCTGTATTTTCGCCCAACCCAATAGCTGGCACAGTTGCTACATAAGCCTCCTCCAAGCATTTTTGGCTGAATTCAGTCCCTTTCATGTGCAGCCCGCTCACATTGACAAGAATATAAAAGGCTCCCTGAGGAATACTATATGAAAGCCCAGGAATGGTATCCAATTCCTGCATGACCAAATCACGCCGGGCAGCAAATTCGTTCAGCATGCTGTCTACCTGCTTGCGGGTCAGATTCGAGTTCATAGCCTCGGCCAAAGCAACTTGGATAAAGGTAGGCGAGCAGGTTGTGGAATACTGATGACACCGGAGCAGCACCGGAAGATATTTCGCAGCCGTACAAATATAACCGATTCTCCACCCCGTCATGGCGAATGTCTTGGAAAAACCGCTGACAACGATAGTCCGTTCTTTCATATCAGGGAACGAAGCAACCGAATAAAATTTCGCATCTCCATAAATCAGCCGTCCATATATTTCATCTGCCAGAATAAGGAAATTATATTTTTTTGCCAGCTCACAAATCCCCTTCATCGTTTCATAGGGAATCACGGCCCCTGTAGGATTGCAGGGATTGTTCAAAACCAACATCTTTGTTTTTGGAGAAACAGCGTTTTCCAAATCTTTTAATTGGAGTTGAAAATTATCTTCTCCCCGCAGGGGAATTTCGACCATGGTTGCACCGCACATGGCTGTCAGCGCTTTATAGGTTACAAAGGAAGGTGTAGGGATAATGACTTCATCCCCCGGGTCTATAAAAGCAAACATCGCATTGTTCAAAGCTTCTGCAGCACTGCTTGTAACAAAGATTTCCGTTTTGGGTTCAAAATAAACTCCGGTAAACTCTTTCATGTATTTGCTGATTTCTTTTCGCAAAGGATCAAATCCTTTATTGGAAGTATAGTGGGTATAGTTGTTCGTGATGGCCCGGATGGCAGCTTCTTTGATGTCCGAAGGAGTATTGAAATTGGGTTCTCCTGCACTGAACTTGATGACAGGCTTCCCTTCTTCCTGCAGTTCAGCCGCTCGGTTCATGATGGTCCGGATCATAGAAGCAGGCGCGTTGGCCATACGTCTGGCACCCTTTGTAAAATCATATCCATTATCCATAATTTATTTTCCTCCCTTAGTCTACTGCTTTCAATATCATCTGCAAGTCCTTCATCCCATGGCAGTTACGATTTCAAATAAATACGCGCTACTCGTTCTGTAATGTGAGTGAACATCGCCAATCTGGTTTCTCCCATCAAATGGCCGATTTCCAATCCGGAAATCCGGTTCCCCATCCCGTCTTCTCCAAACAGAGTCACCGTATCACCAATTTTACAGGGAATCCCCGTCACATCGATGAATGCCTGGTCCATACAAATACCTACAAAGCGGCATCTTTTTCCGTTGATCAAGACAGGTGCACCGGCCATGGCGAAGCTTCTTAAATACCCATCTCCATAACCAATTCCAATGGTAGCCACTTCCGTATCTTTGACTGGCATGAAATTACGGCCATAGCCGACACTTTCCCCCAAATGCACTTTCTTGAGATTCACAATAACTGTTCTCCAAGAAGCACATTCCTGGACACTGATCGGATTCCAGTCATCCTGGATGGAAGAATAGCCCTGATACAGGCTGCCGACCCTGACGTGGGTACAGACCGGATAGGCCTCTTTCAGCCAGGTAGTGGCTCCTGTATTGCAGCAGTGCACCATGCGAGGGAATATGCCAGCTTGATGAAGCTGCTCCAGGGCAAGTTTAAAGAGACGGAATTGCTCTCTTGTAAAATCATTTCCCTTTCCATGTTCAGCAATGTCAGCCGTCGCAAAATGCGTATAGACCCCATCGATTTCAATGTTTCCCGCTTTTTGGATCTCATCCAGCAGCGATTTTAAATCATCACCTGGTTTCACTCCGATCCGGTTCATCCCTGTTTCGATTTTCAGCTGTGCCTTGACGAAAGGAATCCCCTGCTTCCTGGCTTCTTCACTTAGCAATCTGACACCGTCCTTATGGAATACAGGGATTTGGATATTCCGTTTCACGGCAATGGGGATGGAATAATCTGGAACTGGACCCAAAATCATGATCCCGGCTTGATTGCAGCCGGCGTCCAGGATCTGGCAAGCTTCAAAGATCCGCGCCACCGCCAAAAACCGGATGCCGCATTCCTGGACCAGATACTTGGCAATTTCTGCCGTCCCCAATCCGTAAGCATTGCTCTTGACTGCCGGAAGGACTTCCAAACCTCCGGTATATTTCCGGATTTTATCGATATTTTCTTTGACCCTGTCCAAATGGACTTCCAAATAACTGTTATAGTACTTTGGATTGTTTTTTTCCATACCTCTTTACTTCCTTTCAAGCTGCTTTTTTTGATTGATAGGTGCCTGATCTGCCTGGATCGGTTTTCCCGTCTTGGGATCCACATACCACACAGCTACGCCAAGGAAAGCAAAGATCAGAGAAATAATCGGTGCCAGATAGCAAAGATATACATAAGGAATATACTCAGCATACGTTACTCCAAGCGTTCCCGTAAAGAAAACAGCATTCGTATGCCAAGGCATCAATGTACCGCCAAGGGTCCCGCAGTCTTCCATCGTTCTGGAAAGCACATCCGGAGATACGCCTTCTTCCCGATAAATCGGGGCAAACAGTTTCCCTGTGATCACATGGGCCATGGACATGGTGCAGCCGATGGCACCGGATAAATAGGAGGTGGCCATGGTGGCAAACACAAGGCTGCCCAGAGAATGGATTTTCTTGATAAAGAGATTGATGAAGTTTTGCAGGACACCCATCCGTTCCAGCATCCCGCCAAGGCCCATGGCAAAAATCATGATCATCATGATATCGTACATGCTGGTGATCCCGCCACGGTTCAACAGTTTATCCACCAGAAAAATACCGGATTTGATGGAAAAGCCCTTGTGCATGACTTTCACTACGGCAATAAAAGTTGCTCCCTCACCAATCATGGCCACAGCGCCGCCAAAAACGGCCCCCAAAAGGATCGTGGGAAGAGCCGGTGTCTTCAAGATCAGCATGGCAATGACGAGGAACATGGGAACGAGGGGAAGCAGTCCAATATGGAAATGGCTGGCCAATCCTGCCATATATTCATTAATAGTGGTAGGATCATATGTCCCCACAGAATACCGGCTCCCCATGATGGCAAATATCACAAGGGTAATGATCCAGGCGGGAATCGTATTGTAACACATGGACCGAATATGGCCGTACAATGTTCCTTTTGCCATGGCGGGAGCCAGATTCGTCGTATCAGAGAAAGGTGACATCTTATCTCCAAACAGTGCCCCGCAAATGACGGCCCCAGCAATCATCCCAGCCGGAAAGCCCATACTCAGGCCGATTCCCATACAGGCCAGGCCGGCAGAAGCTGCAGAACCATAAGAAGTACCCGTGGCCAAAGAAAGGATGGTACACAGCACCAACGTCGCCGGCAAAAAAATGCTGGGCTGGATCACTTGCAATCCAAAATAAATCAACGTGGGAACTGTCCCGCATAAAATCCACGCCCCTATCAGACAGCCTACAGCTCCCACGATTACCACTGACTGGAACCCGTCTCGTACACTCTGCAAGGCATACCCTTCGATTTCGCCCCAATCATATTTCTTGATCAAGCTGTAGACATACATGATCACCCAAGTTAAAAACAGAGGAACCGCCAAATTCAAACCGCCTCTGACACAGGTCACAATTTCCGCAATAATGACCAGCATCAAAATAACTGAATCAAACATGGGAACCTGTATGGTGCGTTTTCTTTCTTCCATGATTTTCTCCTCCTCATTTTTCCGTCAGCTTGATAGGCAAAATTTGTTCATGAATTGTTCTAGCAAAAACCATGCCAAGTTGTTTTTTCCCGAACGATATGCGTATGACATATTTTTTTGTATTGTTTTTAACAACTTATAAATGCGTTCTCGGCCACTTTGGGAGGAAAAAGTGCAAATATGCAATCTTTTCACAATGATTTCTGCACATTTGCACTTTATGTCCGAATTTTATCCAGTTTTATAAAAGAACCATGGGAGCAATGATACACATAATAACTACACTGATGATGAACAACGGACCGCCGATTTTAACATAATCAATAGGTTTGTACCCTGCCGGCAAAATCTGCATATTCACGGCAGTCCCGATATGGGAAGCGATAGCCATATTGGTCGTAGCCCCAATGATGATGATGAAGGGCAGAGGGCTGATTCCAAGGATCTTAGCCATAGAAATAAAGATTGGAGAAAATGCTGCAGCCACGCTCCCATTCTGCATAAACAGCGTCAAGACACTGGTGAAAACGATCAGTACCGTCATTAACTGAGAAACAGAAGTATTGGCCCCTTCAAAAAATTGATTCAAAACGCCATTGGCCAGCACTTTTCCTGCGCCAGACACATCAATCCCTGTTCCCAAAGCGGTCACGGCACCAACCATGATCAGGATGTCCCAGTCGAGTTTCGCCAAAGTGGGTTTCAGAGGTACCGTCTTGGTCACAAAAAGAATTAGTGCACCAATCATTGCTACATCCGCAATATTCAAATATTTTTTAAAGAAAGGATGGCCTGACAGTACGAACCCAACGATACAAAGAAGCATCACAAATACAGACATTTTACCTTTCCATTCAGGGATATCATCAAACTTGTGGTCATCCAGATCAGTAGAGGCCGTAGCAAAACAATTTCCCTTATCAAAATCCGGGCTGCCCGGTTTCAAGGCCCATTTGAGGATGCTGTACCCAAAGGTTCCCCAATATACAAGCTGGAGGAGGCAAACGGGCCACATAATCTTGGTCATATCGAAGACACCCATGCCGGCTTCATAGCCAGGAGTACCCATCAACACTGCATTGGCTGCCACCTGAGAAACGGATCCCGTCAGTGTTGCACCACCGCCAATGATGCAGGCAATCCCTGCAGGCATAATGACCATCTTGGAACGGATTTTCCCTTTCGACCCAGCAGCAACAGCTGCAATGATCGGCATCCACATGGCGATACAGCCGGAGTTGCTCATAAAGGCAGACATCAATGTGCAAATAGTTACGACCACAAGGATGAATACTTTTTCATTTTGAGCGATTTTATACTGACAGATCTTGGCACCGATACGCTGGGCGATGCCAGTCTGGAACAGCGCATCCCCTACGATCATCATTCCTGCAACCATTACGATGGAACTTCCCCCAAAGCCAGAATAAATCTGGGAAAGTTTCATCTGCGGAATACAGATACCCATTGCCAGAGCACACCCTACGGCCGTAACGCTCATGGGGAATTTTCCCATAAAGAAGATAATCATGGTAATCGATGCAATGATGATTGCAACGGTACTGGTCGTCATTTTACTCACCTCTCGTGTAAAGTTTTCATGAATTTTGAATTTTTTGTATTTTATTATTAGCAGTTGTGTGGATGATTTCTTCATCCACACAACTGCCGCTATTTACTTTTTGCTGTAGTCATACCAGCCCTTACCGGTTTTACGCCCCAATTCCCCTTTCTTTACTTTTTCGATCACCAGCGGGTTCGGTGCATCTCTTTCATCATGGCTCTCTGCATATCTATCTTTTCTGACTAGATAGTTTACATCGATCCCGGTCAGATCCATCAGCCGGAAGGGACCCATGGGATAGTTCAGACCATTTTCGCAGGCAGTATCAATATCTTCCACCGAAGCAACACCTTTTTGCAGAAGATCCAGCGCTTCATACGTCACGGCTGCATTGATACGGTTGGCTACAAAACCAGGCACTTCCTTCCGCAAAATAATAGGAGTTTTCCCCGTCCGGAGAGCAAAGGCCTTGGCCAATTGAGCCGTTTCTTCACTGGTATGAGGCCCTTTGACGACTTCTACCAGCTTCATGACCAAAGCAGGATTGAAGTAATGCATATTGCAGAGCCTTTCCGGATTCTTGGTCACATCTGCCAGCTTCGAACTTACGATGTTGGAAGAATTGGTAGCCAATAGAGCATCCGGCTTCGCGATCTGGCTCACATGGGCGAACAGATCCCGTTTGGCATCCAGCTTTTCAATGATGGCTTCAATGATCACATCGGCTTCCAGTACATATTTATCCGTATCCAAAGATACCGTCCAACGGGAAGCGATCGTATCTGCTTCTTCCTGGGTGATCCTGCCTTTTTTTACACGGCCGGCCAGGTATTCCTTGGCCCAAGCAGTGGCACTTTCCACCGCTTTGGGAAAGCTGTCGCACAAAGTGACAATATACCCATACTTGCGGCCATTCAATGCGGTATTCATGGCAATCTGCCGTCCCATGGCACCGGCACCAACTACAACCACCTTTTTGACATCTTCTATTTTCATATCTAATCCCTCCTCTGGACTGCTTTTTAAACTCTTTCGATCATGGTCGCCATGGACTGGCCGCCACCGATGCACAGTGTTGCAAGGCCAACCTTGCCGCCCGTCCTGATTAAATTGTTCAGCAGCGTTACGATCAATCTGGCTCCGGTACATCCCAGCGGATGGCCCAACGCAATGGCGCCGCCGTTGATATTCACTTTTTCAGGATCCAGTTTCAAATCTCTTACGCAGGCTACTGATTGCGAAGCAAAAGCTTCATTCAGTTCCACCAGATCGATCTGATCCACCGTCATATCAAGTTCCTTCAGCAGCTTTGTCGTGGAAATCACAGGCCCATACCCCATGATTTCAGGATCCAAGGCAGCCCGTGCGATTCCCGTTATCTTGGCCAGTGGTTTCAGTCCGGTTTCCTTAACTTTTCTTTCACTCATCAAAATCAGAGCAGAAGCTCCGTCATTCAAACCGCAGGCATTCCCGGCCGTTACAGTTCCCCCGGGCTTCACGATGGGTTTCAGTTTGGCCAGAATTTCCATAGTAGTTTTTGGTTTGATGAATTCATCTTCCACAAAATCAAATTCCTGGTGTTTCAACTTCACATGGACAGGAACGATTTCATTTTTAAAATATCCTTTTTCCCGTGCTTCCGTTGCCCGTCTTTGGCTTTCACAAGCAAAAGCATCCTGTATTTCCCGGGTAATCCCGAAACGCTCAGCCACATTTTCTGCCGTCTGGGACATACTCATCAGCCCATACAGAGAAGCCGGCTGGTCTGCCAGGCCTCCTTCGATATTGGAATCGACCAGTTTCATCGGTCCGTCGCCCCAACGGCCTTGGCGGATATACATAGGGGCCCGGCTCATATTATCCGTTCCTCCGGCAACCACGGTATCTGCCATTCCCAGCCAAATCTCTTCGCAGCCGTTCAGCGTAGCCTGCATGGAAGAAGCACACAGACGATTTACAGTATACCCAGGGACAGTCTCCGGCATTCCAGCTTCCAAAGCCACATACCGTGCTATATTGGAAGCTTCAGAACTCTGTCTGACTTCTCCCAGGATCACTTCATCCACCATATCCCCGGTCACATGTGTCCGTTCCAGCACATTTTTCACGACCGTGGTAGCAAGAGTATGAGCGGGGATGCTTTTCAAGGATCCGCCATATTTCCCGATGGCAGTCCGGCAACCGCCCATAATGTATACATTTTCCATAAAAACTCCTCCTTTATCCTTTTTTCAATAGAAATTTCTTTTAACCAGGTATTTGCAAAAAGTATGCCAAAAAGGATATTCATTTTATATATTCCAAGATTATTCTTTTTTCCGCAGGCCATCCAGATTTTACGGAAACCTGTCTGTCCGCTTCTGATTGATCAGCTTATAAAGCTGCGCATGTTTTGCACTTTAATGTGCAATAAGTGCATTATTGTGCATTTCATGCATTTATTGCACTTATTGCAATATTCTAATTTTTGTTTCATCTCCATTTTTTAATCATTCGTTCCCAAAACTCGTAAAGGCAGACTATTTTATTGAATTGGCACGGATTTTGCATGATGAAAAAGTAGAAAATAAAAATTTATTCAAGGAGGCTGCTATGGAACTGCACAACGTACTGTATGAAGTCAAAGAGAATATATTGTATTTGACATTGAACCGGCCGGATGTGTATAACGCCCTTTCACCTGAAATGTGGAAAGATCTTAATACGGCCATTGACAAGGCACGGAAAGATCCTGAAATCCGGGTCATCATCATTACAGGAGCAGGCGATAAAGCATTGGCCAGTGGGGCGGATATCAAGGAACTGCACAGCCGCTATTATATGGAACAGATGAAAGGAACGGCAACCCTGGCATTACGGAATCTGGAAACGCTCTATAAACCAGTCATCTGCGCCATCAACGGATATGCCCTGGGGGGTGGATGCGAATTGGCAGAAGCCTGTGATATCCGGATTGCCACAAAACGTTCTAAATTTGGCCAGCCGGAAACGGGGCTTGGCATTATCCCTGGCGCTGGGGGAACCCAGCGGCTGGTACGGATCGTTGGGGTTGCCAAAGCCAAAGAACTGATTTTTACAGGAAAGATCATCACTGCAGAAGAAGCCGAAAAAATAGGATTGGTCAATCAAGTTACCGAAGATTCCCGTGAAGCTTTGATGGAAGCCGCAACAGCCATGGCAAAACAGATCGTGAAAAAAGGTCCCATTGCTTTGAGCATGGCAAAGATTTCCATCACCTATGGCCAGGATTCTTCCATTGAAACTGGATTGATGATGGAAAGACTGGCACAGACCATTGCCCTGAGCACAGAAGACCGCAAAGAAGGAACGGGTGCTTTCATTGAAAAAAGGAAACCGGTATTTACCGGCCGTTAAATGATCTTAAAGGAGGATACAGACCATGAAACCCTTGGAAGGAATTAAAGTCATCGAAATGTCCACCATGCTTGCCGGTCCTATGTGTGCCCGGATCCTGGCTGAATGGGGTGCCGACGTAATCAAAGTAGAAACCGTGCATGGCGATGCCTGGCGCAAACAGGGCGGCACGACCATGTCCCCCACCACTGACGTAGCCAACCCAAACTTCGACATGCAGAACATGAACAAACGCTTCATCTCTCTTAATTTGAGATCCCAGGCAGGAAAAGACGTCATGATGAAACTGTTGAAAGATGCAGACGTTCTTCTCACGAACTTCCGGGAATCTGCCCTGGAAGGCATGGGACTTGCCTATGATCAATTAAAGGATAAGTTTCCCCGTCTTGTCCATGCAGGTGTCCTGGGCTATGGTGAAAAAGGGCCGGACGCCAATAAACCCGGTTATGATTACACCGCTTATTTTGCCAGATCCGGCCTGATGATCGACCTGGCACCCAAAGGCGCAGGTCCGCTGATTCCTGTAGGCGGCATCGGTGACCACAGTGTGTCCGTCGCTCTGGCAGGCGGGATTGCCGCCGCTCTGTACGAACGGGAACGCACCGGCAAAGGAGACAAGGTGGATGTATCCTTGCTCCAGTGTGCCACCTTTATCCTTTCTACCGGCATCCTCAATGGAGTCAATGGACGTGAGCTTCCAAGAGACCGGTATGACTGCGGCCACGCCTGCAGCAACAACTATCAGGGTTCTGATGGAGAATGGTTCTATCTGGCCGTCATTGACTACCGCCGGTTCAAGGAATTCGTCACACTGATCGGGTTGCCTGAGCTGGCAGATGATCCCCGTTTCAATACTCAGCCGGCCTACTATAAAAACAAAGCAGAACTTACCCGCATCTTTGATAAAAAATTTGCGGAACATCCCGTGGCATATTGGCACAAACTGCTGGAGGAACATGATATGCCCCATGAAGTCCTGCGTCATTTCAAAGATGTTCCCGATGATCCTCAGATCATTGCAAACAACTATGGGTTCAAGTACACCTATCCTGATGGCATCAAGACCTTCCTGACGAACGGTCCTGTCCATTTTGCATCCATCGATTCCGCCAAGATTCCCTTCAAACCCTCTCAGCATTTGGGCCACGATACCCGCCCCGTACTGAAAGAGCTGGGATATTCTGACGAAGAGATCGACAACATGTACACAAATGGTGAAATCAAATAAAGGAGGCTGATTTCATTATGCCAGATACCATGAATGCTGCAACTGCAACAGGAGCTGCCCCCAGCAAACCAAAACGGCCCAAAGCAAAATCTATGCTGATGCTGGGAGAACAGACCAACGATTTATATGAACGTGCCCGCAAAGCCAAAGAAGCAGGAGAAAAGGTTGGCTGGTCCGCTTCTATTTTCCCCCAGGAAATCGCTGAGACGCTGGGATTGGTCGTCCTATATCCTGAAAACCATTCTGCCGGGATTGCCGCCCGTCACCAGGCTGACCCCTTCCTGCAGGAATGCGAAGGTCCTCTGGGATACAACAATGATCTGTGTGCCTATGCAAAAGTCAATCTTGCCTATGCCTCGACCCTGGAAGGAAAGAGCCATGTAGAACTGCCTGACGGCGGGAAGATGGTCAAGCCAGATTTCCTGCTGCTGACGAATAACATCTGTACCCAGTTGACGAAATGGTATGAGAATCTGGCGTATTCCATGAAAATCCCTGTTTTCTTCATTGATACCTGTTACAATCCCTGGGATCATGTTACAGAAAGCCGGGTCCGCTACGTCCGTTCTCAAATTGATGCATTGATTGAGAATCTGTGTAAATTCACCGGCAAGAAATGGGACGAAGAACGGTTCAAGAAAATCATGAAAATCAGCCAGAGGAATAGTTATCTCTGGGAACGGGCCAATAATTTAATGGACCATGTCCCCTCTCCCTTAAGCGGCTTTGAACTTTTCAACTACATGTCCTGTATGGTGTGCCATCGTGGCAGAGAATCTACCACGGCCATTCTGGAACAATTGAATAAGGAAATCGAGCAGCATCTAAAAGAGGGGACTTCCACTTACCCTGTCAAAGAACAATACCGTGTTTCCTGGGACGGTATTGCCTGCTGGCCCTATCTGAAACATAACCTGCATACCCTGAAACAATATGGTATCAACATGGTAGCCTCCAGTTATGGAAAAGCCTGGGCCATCGAATATGAAGACCTGGATGGTATGGCCAGGGCCTACTGTTTCGCTTCCACCAACGGGGACAACGCAAGCACCATGATCCACCGCCGTTTGGAAGCATTGAAACGTTTCCATTGCGAAGGAACCATTTATCACGTCAATCGCAGCTGCAAAGTCATGGACTGTCAAATGATGGAAGTACAGCGGCAGCTGGCTAAACTGGCCGGTGTTCCTTTCACGGCCTTTGATGGTGATCAGGCAGATTACCGGAACTACAGTGAAGCCCAATTCGAAACCCGTATCCAGGGGTTGGTTGAAATCATGCAGGAAAATAAAGAAAAAAAGGCAGAGGAGGCAAAATGAAATGTCCAAATTACAGGAAAAACTGAAACAGCTGGAAACTGCCTGTACGCATCCTCGTCAACAATTAGATTCCTATTTGAAAGCAGGGAAAAAAGTCATTGGCTGCTTCCCTGAATTCACTCCTGAAGAACTGGTACATGCCAGTGGAATCATCCCCATGGGATTATGGGGCGGAAATATCACCCCCTCTCTGGCCAAAAGCTATCTGCCGCCTTTTGCCTGCCCTCTCATGCAGTCCAATATGGAGTTCGGGCTCAAAGGAACGTATAAAGGACTGTCAGCCGCCATCATTCCGACTTTGTGCGATACACTGCGCTGTATGACCCAGGATTGGCGTTTTGGGGTGACATCCATTCCCATGATTCCCATTGTCTATCCCCAAAACAGGACTGCCCCTGCTGCTGTCGATTACCTAGTTGATGAGTTTGAGACCGTACTGACTATCATTGCTACCGTTACCGGAGAAATGATGACGGAGCAGGCCCTTTGTGACACGATCCAGATCTATAACGAACACAACGCGGTCATGCGTGAATTTGCCAAGACCGCCAACGAGCATCTGGACATCATTACACCCAAAGTCCGCCATTACGTGATGAAGAGCTCCTATTTCTTTGAAAAAGCAGAACATACGGCCATTGTAAAAGAAATCATAGACGAACTGAACAAACTTTCGGCTTATCAATATACCGGAAAACGGATTTTACTCACGGGAGTCACTTGCGAACCTGATGAAGTATTGGATCTCTTTAAAGAAAATGATATGGCCGTGGTATATGATGACCTGATGCATGAATCGCAGCAGTTCCGTACGGATACACCGCTGCACGGCGGTGGTGGCATCAAACGCTTGGCCTTGCAGTGGATGGATCGTTATGGCTGCAGCCTGCTCCATGAAGATGGCAAGCCCAGAGGTGCCATGCTGATCAAGATGTGTAAAGAAAACCAGGTCGATGGCGTCATCAACTGCATGATGAAGTTCTGTGATCCGGAAGAATATGATCAGCCTTATTTGGAGAAAGATCTGCGGGGAGCCGGCATTCCTGTAACCGATCTTTCGATTGACCAGCAGAAAGACAGTATCGAACAACTCCGGACAAGAATTGAAGCTTTCCGGGAAATGATTTAGCCGTTATACCTAAAGGGGCTGTTGCACTTCATATGCAACAGCCCCTTTTTTATTTCTTTTCCAGTTTATACAGTGTGCTTTTAATATGCTATAATGATAACAATCACTTTGATGGAGGCCTCCAATAATGTACAATCCATTTGAAGAATTACAAAAGCACCTGTCAATAGTTGATATCCTTGATAATATCGATGCCGGAATCGTAATCTATGATGCCAAGGGAAACTTCGTCTTCATGAACACCATGATGGTCAATTGGAGAAATATCCCCCGTGATGAATATTTGAAGATGAACGTCCATGATTTCACGGATGTCTTAGATGTATGCGTATTTGATCTGGTATTGCAAAATAAAAAGAGGATCTCTCGGCTGCAAAATTACCGTGACTATCAAAATGTAAGCAGTGAAATCCGATTGCGGGTGGTTACCGGGACACCCATCTTTGATGACTCTGGAAATATCAGATATGTGGTCATGCTGATGCAGGATATCCAGGATTTTGAACACCAGTACCACACTTTGTTAAAAAATCACGCAATCCTCAATAACGGACTGTCAGGTGGCCGTGAAAGCAAAACAGGCCTGGTGGCGAAAAGCAAGGAAATCCTTCGTTTATTATCTGTCACTGACAATATCTCCGTCCTTGATTCTACCGTATTGCTTTATGGGGAGTCAGGATGCGGAAAGGAAGTCTTTGCTCATTATATCCATGAACATTCAAACCGGAAAGATGCCCCGATGATTACGGTAAACTGTGCAGCTTTCCCCAAAGATTTGATTGAAGCCGAACTGTTCGGCTATGAAAAAGGCAGTTTTACAGGTGCCAATAAAGAAGGAAAAAAGGGGCTGGCCGAAGCGGCCAACCATGGGACCCTGTTTTTAGACGAAATCAATTCATTGCCCCTTTCTGTCCAGGGAAAAGTACTTCGGATGATTGAAGAAAAACGGATCCGTCCTATAGGCTCAGTTCAATCCAAGCAAGTGGATTTTCGGCTCCTTGCGGCTACCAATCGGGATCTTCGAAAGATGGTCGAATTGGGCACATTCCGGGAAGACTTATACTACCGGCTCAATGTGATTCCGCTGATGATCCCTCCCCTGCGCAATCATCGGGATGATATCATTCCCTTATGTCTGCACTTCTTGTATCATTTCTGCCAAAAATACAATCTGCGAAAATCCTTTTCTGAAAAAGTCCTGCATGAACTGTACCAATATAACTGGCCAGGAAACATTCGGGAATTGAAAAATTTTGTAGAAAGGATTGTCGTCATGACGCCTTCTTCCACAAAAGAAATATTGGAAATCCCCCATGGCCTATTAGGGGATGTCTTTTCACCTGAGCCCTCATCTGATTCCAGCTATGCACCAATGGCTCCGGTTCCCGTGCCCCTATCTCCCTATTTTCCTCGAAAATTGGGCAGACAGGAAATTCTCGATGCTCTTTCCATCTGTGGGGGAAACCGTGAAAAATCAGCGGCCTATCTTGGGATTTCCCGCCGCCAATTACAATATAAAATAAAGCTCTATCATCTCTCAAACAGATGTGTTTATAATGAACAATAAAAATACCCTGCAGGAACTCTCCAATAGTCCCTGCAGGGTATTTTTATTGTTAAAGCAAAGCAGAATAGCCCGGTCCTACCGGTAAGCCTGCCATCACCCAAACTACCAGGAATGCAATCCAGACAACGCCTGTAATCAGCGTATAAGGAAGCATGTAAGCCATGACAGTACCAACTCTGGCCCGCGGTTCATAAATTTGAGCATATCCCAAAATAGCTGCCAGATAAGGAAATACCGGTGCAATATTATTAGTCAATCCATCTCCCATTCGATATGCTACCTGGATAGCCGCCGGATTGATTCCAGCAATCATCATCATGGGGACAAACATCGTAGAAATTAATGCCCATTTCCCAGAGGCTCCCGTCATAAACAAATTGATGAAGCTTGCCATCACAACGAAGCCAGCCAATAAAAGCGCTTTTGGCAGCCCTAGATGAACTAAGAAATCACCGCCCCAGATTGCTATAATGGTTGCGATGTTACTTTTTCCAAAAACTGCAATGAATTGAGAAGCAAAGAGACAAACCATGATAAATCCAGAAAGGCCCTTTATTTCTTCAGTGATCATGGGTATGGTATCCCCAAATTTCTTAATGGTGCCCACTGTCTTTCCGTATACATAACCGGGCAAGAAGAACATGAACATAATCAGCGTCGGAATACATTTGAATAACTTTCCTGTGGTTATACTTCCTCCTTTGGGTGCCGCAAAAGGCATCCCCGGCAGGCACATAAGGGCTACTGCAGCAAAGAACAGGATCAGCATCAGTAAAGCACGTTTCATCCCCGTTTTTTGAAGATCACTCAATGCTTCATTTTCGATATCTTCCGTTTCATCTGATTGTCCCATTCCCATCCCGGTCTTTGCCAGCCGAGGTTCTATCACGTAGATGCTCACAGCAGCGCAAACAATCGTAACAACAAAAGTTGAAGCAAACAAATAATACCAGCCCATGGCAGCATTGGCGACAAAATCCGCATCGACAATGACTGCTGCAGCCTGCGTGAGCCCTGCCAGCGAAGCATCTGCTGACCCAATGAGCAGGTTTGCCCCAAACCCCACAGAAACACTGGCATATCCTAAAAACAAGCCGGCCAGCGGATTGCGATGGACACTTTTAAAAAGCATGGCAACCAAAGGAGGGAAAATAAGGAAAGCGGCATCCCCTACCAGATTGGCATTGACTCCAATGAAAGATACTATCAGCGCAACACTCCAGATTCCTTCACAGTGTCCCGTAAGACGCAAGCCTGCTTCCAACAGCCCCGTCCTGCTTGCGATGGCAAGTCCTACCGTACATACAGGAACCGTCAGCAAGGGAGCAAAATTCATCCATCTTTTATTGATATTCTGCAGAAAATCTGCCGTATTCGCTGACGTAAACAGATTGATTACAGAGACGGTCTTCCCAGTAACGGGATTCACCGCAGAACCCCCCATGGCACTCATAAGAAATGAAGCAATATAAGTAATAACAAACAATCCCATAAACATGAACGCAGGACCGGGGATTTTATTGCCAAGTTTTTCCACCAGTCCATAGAATCCCGTCATCTGGCATTCTTCATTTTTCACATCGATCACTGCAGTCCCCACACTCTGATTTGTTTTAATGGTTCCTGTTGCCGCCATTTCAGCCATCTCCCTTCAAAATCAAATCAAGATTCTTTCTTCCATACAGTACTTTTTTACTGGGCAAGATATTTTTGAACAACTGCAATATAAGCAGCCATACCTGTAACCATACTGTTTTCATCGATATTAAAATTACAGGAATGCAGTGATTCCTTCATCTTCTCATTTCCTGTTCCCAGGAAAAAGAATACAGAAGGTTTCTCCTGGGCATAATAAGCAAAAGAATCACACCCCATGAAGGCATGGGGTAATCTGCCTACATTCTCCATTCCGATAGCTTCTCCTGCTGCCTGATTAAAGAACTCTGTCAACTGCGGATTGGAATACAATGCAGGATTGCTTTTCTGCCGTTCCAGTTCAAAGCTTCCACCAAATGCGGCAGTGATTCCTGCTAAGAGTCCCTTGATTCTCTGGTTTAAGAATTCTCTCGTCTCCCCATTCAGGCTCCGTATAATTCCATTGATCACGACTTCATCACAGACTATATTTCTCGCCGTACCTCCCTGTATTGTGCCAAAAGTAATGATAGCTGACTGAAAAGCATCTTTTTCTCTCGCCATCATCGTTTGGACTGCAAGGATGAAATGACAGGCCATCGTCATCGCATCAATTCCCAGATGTGGCATGGCACCATGGGCAGACTTCCCCATAATTTTAATGATCAGCCGGTCAGAAGCAGCCTCCATTTCTCCTGGACAAGTATATACAGTCCCTACTGGAAATCGATTTTCGCAATGCATTCCCACAACGGCATCCACATCGTCTAGTACCCCGTTCTTTATCATAAATTGGGCCCCGCCAATATCTTCTTCTGCCGGTTCAAACATAAGTTTGACGTTTCCCTGCAATTCTGACTGATGTTTGACCAGTATGGCGGCCGTTTCCATGAGAGTGGCACAATGACAGTCATGCCCACACGCATGCATGACACCGGGAACTGTAGATTTATAAGGGATATCATTTTTCTCTGTAATATGCAGTGCATCCATATCCGCCCGCAAAGCAATGGTCCTCCTTTTTTGGGCACCAGGAATGACAGCCACCACACTGGGCAAATCCCCGCCGTACGTTGTCTGTACCTGCAGACCTAAATCCTCTAAATATTTCTTGATGTAAGCTGCTGTTTGAAATTCATGCTTACTCGGTTCAGGATGCATATGAAAGTAACGCCGAAGTTGAATGGCTTGCTGCAAATGTGCTTTTGCTTCTCCCAGACAATCAATCATATTTGCGCCTCCGAATACGAATTATTTTTCATTTATACATTTAATAGTTCTTTTTTATAACGAACTTTATTAAAGTATAGTACAGTAATAATCGTTTTTAATCGTGTTCACGCTTTTTTCACATTTCTTTGTGTTGATTCATGAAAGTTGTAACCATTTTTATAAATCCGAATCAAATCACCCCTCATAGACCAAATCATGACAGTTATTGTGACTCACCTCAATAAAATGAATCACCTTTACCATGTCTCAATAATTTACCCTCCATAACACCTTGAAAAACGTCATCTTTCACCACACATTTTCCTCCTATCCAGACATATACAATTCCCTGTCCTCTCTTTTTCGAATCAGTAAACGTTGCCAAATCTTTTATAGTTTCTGGATTGAACAAAACCAAATCGGCATCCATCCCGATCCGGATCAGTCCTTTTGTTTGCAGGCCATAAACCTGAGCAGGCAGAGATGTCATTTTCCGAATGGCATCTTCCCATTTAAGGATTTTCTTCTCTCGGACATACTCGCCAAGGACCCGGAGGAACGTCCCAAAAGCACGGGGATGGACTCCTGCGCACCCTTTATAATACAATCCATCAGAACCGATCATGGTCCTGGGATAACGCATGATCCGTTCCACATCCTCATCCTGCATGCAGAAATAAATTCCATTGGTTGTCAAATGATCATCACATAGAACATCCATAACCAGCTCGCAGGGATCTTTTTTGAGGTCACGGGCCACATCAAGGACCATCTTTCCCGTATATTCAGGATGTGCAGAAGAAGCACCAAACATGGTTGTCCCAAATCGCTGTTCCGGGTTCATACCAGCCAGGATGGCATTCCGCATCATAGTCTTCTGTCCTAGATCTGACATCAGGGAAATCAGCTGATTTTCCCCCAAACTATGCAAATGCTGCGGGATCCGGGATTTCAGGCCAGTTGAGGACGCTGTATAGGGATATTGATCACAGTACACATTGCATCCCTTTTGATTGGCCTGTTCAATCAGAGAAAGGGTCTTTTGAGATTTTCCCCAATTAGGCTGATTGATAGCTTTATGATGCGAAATGACCAGCTTACAATGGCTGGATTGGGCGACCTGGATCATTTCCTGATCCGCTTCCAGCAAATGGTTTCCCTCATCCCTGACATGAGCGGCTATGACACCATTGTATTTGGCTGCTACAGACGATAAATGGACCATCTCTTCAGTTGATGCATAAGCACCTGGAGGATACTGCAGCCCATAGGAAATCCCCAATGCTCCCGCCTCCATGCATTGGCGCAGCGTCTCTTCCATTTTATGCAATTCCGCTGAGGTAGGATCTCTGTCATCCATGCCCATGACAAAAGCCCGCAGTGTCCCATGGCCTACCATCAGGACATAATTATTCCCTGCCGGGATCTGTTCCAGATGATCCAGGTATTGTTGATAATCGAACCGGCATCCAGCCGATTGCAGAAAGTCACAATCCACTACTGTGGCAGCGATTTCCAGAGCACTATCCAGATGTGTTTTAGAGAAAGGGGCTGCCGATATGCCACACATTCCCTCAATCTGGGTGGTGACACCTTGCTCCACTTCCTGAAAAAAAGAAGGATCCAACTCAAACATCATATCCCCATGACTGTGTGAATCGATAAATCCAGGGCATAAGGTCAGTCCATCCGCATCGCAAATTTCTCTGGCAAGGCCAAGGTCATTGCCTATACCAACGATTTTCCCATCCTGTACCGCCACATCTCCCCAAAAAGAAGGACTTCCCGTGCCATCAATGATCCGTGCACGCTTGATCAAAATATCGTACATTCTGTTCTGCCGCCTTTCCTCCAACCAACAGGACTCGCACAAATGAAAAATACAGGAATGGAACCTCCGATTCCGGACTTCCACTCCTGTATGCAAATCAAAATTGGGCGTTATAAATTGCCGGATATCCAGGGCCCATGGGAATATCAAGAGCGATCCAAATCATCAGGAATACAATCCATACAAAGGTGCAAATCAGTGTATAAGGCAGCTGATAGGCAATGACGGTTCCTGTCTTGGCACGAGGATCATATTGCTGGGCATATCCAAGCAAAATTGCCAAATAGGCCAAAGTAGGCGTTATATTGTTGGTCACACCATCTCCCATCCGATAGGCAGCCTGTGCTGTTGCTGGATTGACTCCGGCAATCATCAGCATGGGTACAAATACTGATGAAATCAGCGCCCACTTTCCATTGGCAGATCCCATGAATAAATTCAAAAAAGCAATAAGGATGACAAAAATGCCTGCAAGGGCCCACGCAGGAAGTCCCAATCCTTTTAACCATCCGCCGCATATTACAGCAATTACAGTGGCAATCTTACTGGCGCCAAAAATGGAAATGAATTGGGAAGCAACGAAACAAACCAGGAAGAAACTGGCCAATGTACCCAGTTCCTTGGTCATCATAGGAATCGTATCACCGAATTTTTTGATTGTCCCGGCAACCTTGCCAAAAACATATCCAGAAACAAAGAACAGGACGAAAATAATGGTCGGAATGCATTTCCACAAGTATCCGGTCATGATACTTCCATTTTTAGGTGCCTGGAAAGGCATCCCTGGCAAGCAAAGAAGGCCACAAACAGCAATGACACCGACCATCCCCAGCAGACCCGCCTTCATAGCTTTCTTTTCCTGTGCTGTCAATTCGAATTTATCTTCGTTTACAGGTTTGATATATGCTGTTCCCAATTTTTCACGATTCAGCCGAGGTTCTACGACTTTTAAATTGACCCAGGCACACATGAATGTCATCACGAAGGTTGATACGAACATGAAATACCAGGACATGACCGGTGTTGCGATAAACTTGGGATCCAGTGTTTGGGCAGCTGCTTCCGTCATGGCCGCCAAGGAAGCATCGGCAGAGCCCGGTAAAAGGTTGGCTCCAAATCCGATGGACACAGATCCATAGGCTAGAAACAGTCCGGCAAGGGGATTCCGATTGGTAGCAATGAACAGCATGGCCACCAGAGGCGGAAAGACGATAAAGGCAGCATCTCCTGCCAGATTGGCCATGACGCCAATGAAGGCTACGACCAGGCACATTTTCCAATCACTTTTGGTAGCGCCAGCACTTTTCAGCATAGCGTTCATCATCCCGCTATGGGTCGATACGGCCATGCCCAAGGTACACAAGGGAACCGTCAGCATAGGAGCAAACGTCATCCACGTTTTCCCCATATTTCTTAAAAATTCGGCCCATTTTTGAGATGTCATCATATTCACAACCGTTACTGTTTTACCATTTGAAGGATTAATGACAGAAACTCCAAGAGAGGACATGATCCACGATGCAGCCAGTGCCAATATCCATAGACAGATAAATAAATAAACTGGATGAGGAATTTTATTTCCCACGTTTTCAATAAAAGAAAAAAATCCACCGTTCTTTTCTGCAACTTGGCTGTCCATAAATACCCCTCCCCTGATTTGTCTCTCGTCTAACCTATACATACCAAAACATAATTATTTGGTTTTGTGTGTATAATATTAACATTTTATATTATAACGTTCAATTTATTTTCGAACTTTTTTATATGAATTAATATTTTTATTCATATTTGTTTCATTGTTTTCATTTTTAAATTCCTATTAAAAAATGTCTTCAAAAAAATTAGACGAAACTACGTTTTCCTACCATTCCCCTCATAATTTTCAGCTGTCTTTCCCTGTGCTATACTTATTTCAGAATCTTCCATTTTTATTTCACAGGAGGTAGCGTCATGCCATTTATTACAACCAACGACAATGTATCCATTTACTATGAAATCCATGGAGAAGGAAAGCCTCTGTTCATGCTTCCCGGCTGGACCTGTTCTACGAAATTCTGGAAATACAATGTAGAGGAACTCTCCCGACATTTCCAGGTTGTCCTGATGGATATGCGGGGCCATGGGGAATCGGAAAAAGTGCTCCACAGCCATCGCATTTCCCGGTACGCCATGGATGTGAAGAACCTGCTGGACGCCCTGGACCTGAAAGATGTGACGGTACTGGGCTGGTCCATGGGAGCTTCCATCCTCTGGAGCTATATCGAACTATTTGGGAACTACCGGATCGACAGCCTCATCTGCGTGGATCAGTCCCCGGCCCAATATGTGAAGCCAGACTGGCCTTGGGGCCAAAAGGCCTGTTTCGATGTAGAAACCTTCATGGAAACCTGTTTCGCCGCCAAAAGCGATCCCCGGGGCGCTGCAGAAGGACTTGTAGGGGCCTGTCTGAAACATGCTCCCTCAGCAGAGGACCACAAAATGCTGGTGGATGAAATCTGCAAATGTCCGCCCTATGTACGGATTGAAATCATGCGGGACCACACCAACCTGGACTGGAGAGATTTCCTGCCCCACATCCAGCTTCCCACGCTGGTCTGCTGCGCTCAGGAAAGCAAGGTCTTCGATGTGCATGGCAGTGCCTGGGTCGGCGAAAACATTCCCGGCGCCCAAACAAAGATTTTTGAAGACTGCAGCCATATGCTGTTCTGGGAAAAGCCAGAACAGTTCAATCAGTGTGTCATTCAGTTCATCGAAGAACTGAAGAAATGATGCCCAATCACAACAGATTTTTATAAAATATAAAAGAACGGCCCGTTGGATGGCACTTTTGAATATGCCGTCCAACGGGTCGTTCTAATTCCCTCTTTATTTATTTTTTCTTCATGTCCACAGTCCGGATCATACCATCCGGGTAAGGAACAAATCCCTCGATTTTCTTGGATAATCCAAAGACATTGTTGTCATGATACAGGAAAATATAGGGTTCGTCCTCATTCAGCTGGGCCATGATCTGCTGGTACATTCCTTTTCTCTGATTCTGATCGGTCAAACCGCGGGCTTTATCCAGCAGTTCGTCTACCGCAGGGTTGCTGTATTTCATATAGTTCATGCTGGTTCCCGTATGGAACCAGTCGTACAGATTGCCGTCCGGATCCATCCGGCCGCTCCAGCTAATGGTAGCCACTTCAAAATCGCCCTTTTTGCCCCGATCCAGCAGGGTTCCGAAGTCCATTTTTTGGATCTGCATATCAATGTTGATTGCCTTCAGCTGTTTCTGGATGACCTGGCAGACTTGTTGGGAAATGGGATCCGTATCAGTCTGGATTGTAAAGGAAAATCCCTCTGCTTTTCCCGCTTCCGCCAGTAATTTCTTTGCCCCTTCAACATCCGGGGCAGGTGCCTTATCCAAGACTTCATCATACGCCCAGCTGGATTTGGAAAGAGCGGAATGGGCCGGCGTACCGACTCCGGAAAGAGCAACAGAAACGATGGCATTTCTGTCCAAGGCCTTGTCGATGGCCTGCCGTACCCGTTTATCCTTGAATTTTTCGTTGGCTGTATTCAGGACAATTCCTTTGAATCCAGGACTGGGTTCGTTGATAACGGCAAAGGACTGTTCGTTCTGGGATTTTTTCACTTCATTGAGTGGGAACCGGTTGATCATATCTACTTGCCCGCTTTTCAGATTGACCAAAGCAACGTTCCCATCGGTCATGATCTTATAAATCAATGTATCTGCCTTGGGAGAATCCTTCTTCCAATACTCTTTGTTTTTAACAAGGACAATCCGATTGCCCTTGGACCGTTCTTTAAAAGCATAAGGGCCCGTTCCTACCGGATGATTCAAGAACTTGTCTTCATCTTTCTTCACGGCAGTGGGAGAACACATCATGCCTGCACGGTCCGTCAGATTGGCCAGCAACGGTGCATAAGGCACATCCAGATCCAGTTCGATGGTGTAGGGGTCGATCACTTTCATGGCAGTGACCGCTTTCAGTTCATTCCTTCTGTTGGACTTTTTCTGTTTGTACCGTTCCAGATTGAACTTTACCGCCTCCGCATTGAACTCTGTGCCATCATGGAATTTGACGCCCTTCCGCAAATGAAAAGTATATTTTTTCCCATCCGGGCTGATTTCCCACTTTTCCGCCAGCATGGGAACGATATTCCCCTTGCTGTCAAGGTCCACCAGTTTGTCAAAGACAGACTGAAAAACCATACGGTCAACAAAAGCTGTCGACATCATAGGGTCCAGCTTGGGCGGATCCTGGTGCAACGCGATATTGATGGTCTTTCCTCCGCTCCCGGAGCTTTTCCCACCTCCGCAGCCTGCACTCAGCATACCCAAAGCCAAAATACCCGGCAGAAGCAAACTCGTGATTTTTTTCCATGATGTTTTCATAGATTCTCCCCCCATCCAGATCAATCTTAAAGAAGAGTCGTTATGGTTGAATCAGATGACAAGCTGCAAAATGTTTTTTCCCCACCTCCCGAAGTTCAGGGATTTTTTCACTGCATACAGGTTTTGCATAAGGACATCTTGTATGGAATACACATCCTGAAGGCGGGTTCGAAGCGCTCGGGATGTCCATCCCCAAAAACATCTTTTTCTTTGCTCTGCGCCGGTCAAGTCTGGGAGACGCAGCCAACAGGCCCTGAGTATATGGATGCAAAGTATGGGTAAACAATTCTTCTGTTTCCGCCACTTCCATGACTTTTCCCAGATACATGACTACGATCCGATCACTGATGTAACGGATTACAGACAAGTCGTGTGAGATGAACAAATAGGTGAGCTGATACCGTTTCTGCAGATCCTGCATCAGATTCAGGATCTGTGCCTGCACAGAAACATCCAGGGCAGATACGGCTTCATCAGCGATGATCAGTTCCGGTTTATTGATCAATGCCCGTGCAATAGCAATCCTTTGCCGCTGCCCTCCGGAAAATTCGTGAGGATAACTGCTGTAATGACGATTGTCCAAACCAACTTCTTCCAGCAGGTTCTCTACCGCCTGTCTGCGGCTCTGGGCATTTCCGATCTGATGGATGAGCAGAGGTTCTTCCAAAGTACGCCCAATGGTCATCCGGGGATTCAGTGACGCATAGGGATCCTGGAAGACCATTTGTACAGATTTGCGCAGCTGGCGCATCTCTTCCGAGGACAGCCGCACAATGTCCTTCCCATGGAAAAGCACTTTCCCCTCAGTGGGTTCGATCAGCCTCAAGATGGTTTTTCCCAAGGTCGATTTTCCGCAGCCGGATTCCCCAACGATGCCCACCGTTTCGCCCTTATTCACGGCAAGACTCACATCATCGACGGCCTTTACATCCCCTTTTTTGCGTCCTAGGACCCCTCCGTTATCATAAATCGGAAAATATTTCTTCAAATGCTGGATTTCTAAAAGCGGTTCTCCGGTTGTCAACTGACCTCACCTCCCTGTACTCCTTCTTCGGTGCAGTAAAGGCAGCGCACCGATCTGTGTTCATCCAGACGCCGCAGCGGAGGCGGCGCCATTCGGCAGAGCTGGGTACAGTACTGGCAGCGGTCTGCAAATTTACATCCTGTGATCTTGGTTCCTGGCGGCGGGACCGTACCTGGGATACTGTACAGCCGTTCCCCTCCCAGCCACCGCTCCGGCATGGAGTTCAAAAGGCCTTGGGTATAAGGATGCAGGGGATGATCCAGCAGATCATCGATGGCAGCGGTTTCCACGATCTGCCCGGCATACATCACATATACATATTTGCACATCTCCGCAACAACGCCCAAGTCATGGGTAATGAGGATGATTGCCATATCCAATTCTTCTTTCAAGGCATTCATAAGGTCCAGGATCTGTGCTTGTACAGTCACATCCAATGCCGTAGTCGGTTCATCCGCAATCAGGAGTTGGGGATTGCAGGACAAAGCCATGGCAATCATGATCCGCTGCCGCATCCCTCCTGACAGTTCAAAAGGGTAACTTTTCAGCATCTGTTCAGGCCGTGGGATTTCCACCTTTTTCATCATGTCGATGGCCTTTGCCTCAGCCTCTTTCTGGCTGATGCCCTGATGCAGGACGATTCCTTCTGTCAGCTGTTTCCCCAAGGTATAAACTGGATTCAAAGATGTCATGGGTTCCTGGAAAATCATGGACATGGCATCCCCTCTGACTTTTTCAAGTTCAGATTCTTTAAGAGAAAGAAGTTCCCTTCCCGCCAGTTTGATACTGCCGTGACTGATGCGGGAGTTATGGGGGTCAAGGAGCTGCATGACGGCCAGGGATGTAGTGGATTTTCCACACCCTGATTCTCCCACAAGCCCTACGGTCTCGCCAGGGTAAATATCCAGGGATAAATGGTCAACGGCTGAAATGCTCTTCCCTCGATCCAAAAAATCAACACATAAATCTTTTATCTGCAATACTGGTTCTGTCATGGCATGCATCCCCTTCTTCAGTCTTTGATTTTTGGATCCAGAGCGCGGCGCAGCCCATCTCCCATCAGGTTAAACCCCAAAACGACAACGGAAATGGACAGGCCTGGAAAGAATGCGACCCATGGCTGTGTTCCCAAATAGCTTTGAGCAGTACGCAGCATGGAACCCCAACTTGGCTGTTCGGGGCTCGCACCCAGCCCGATATAAGACAGGCCCGCTTCTGAAATAATGGCACTGGCCATGGCCAACGTGATCTGGACAAGCAGGGTAGGCATGACATTCGGCAGGATATGCACGACTGCGATACGCAGATCCGAACAGCCAATGGAACGTGCAGCCTGGACATATTCCAGATTTTTGATTTGGATGACCTGTGCCCGGGTGATCCGGATAAAGGCCGGCAGGAATCCGATTCCGATGGCCAGCATGGCATTCATGAACCCGCCGCCCAGCATAGCTGCCAAAGCAAGTGCCAGGACCATGGAAGGAAATGCCTGGAGGGCATCCACGATCCGGGTGATGATCCACTGATCGATGAAGCCGCCCTTATATCCACTGTACAGACCAATGGGAACTCCCACACAGAAAGCAAATGCAACAGGCAGGATTGCCGCTGCAGCCGTCAGCCGGGACCCGTACACAAGACGGGTAAAAGTGTCCCTCCCCAGATCGTCCGTGCCAAAGATATGGGCTCCTCCCGGAGAAGCCAGGACGGCATTATAATCCTGATCATAGACAGGATCATATTGAGTCAGGAGCGGTGCACCCAGGGCAACCAGCAGCAGAAGTCCGACAATGACAGCTCCCAGGATTGCCTGCCGGTTGCTGCAGTACCTTCTGACAAAAATCGACAGCATCGAACGTTTTTCAGGAAACTCGACCATGTTATGCACCCTCCTTTCCCAAACGGATCCGAGGGTCAACCAGGGCGTAAAGGATATCGACTGCAATATTGACTACAACGACAAAAACCGCTGAAACAAGGATGGCACTTTGCACCGTAATGAAATCCCGATTGAACACGGAATCGATGATCAGTTTTCCATAGCCGGGAATGTTGAAAATCGTTTCTGTAATGACAAGTCCGCCCAATAATCCAGCCAGCATGATTCCGCTTGTGGTGATGACAGGGATCATGGCGTTTTTCAAAGCATGGCCAAACAGGATCGTTCTCTCTCCCAGACCTTTAGCTTTGGCCGTGCGGATATAATCCGACTGCATGACTTCCAGCATACTGCTGCGCACCATACGGGTAAGGACGGCACTTTCCCGGAATCCCGTAGCAACAACGGGCAAAATGATTGTTTTCAGGTTTTCTGCAGGATCATCGAAAAACGGAACATACCCAGATGCCGGCAGGATTCCCAATTCTACCGCAAATAAAATAATGCACATCATGCCCAGCCAGAAATGGGGGATGGACATCCCAATCAGAGAAATGAAAGTGCAGAAATGATCAATGATTGTATTCGGCCGTGCCGCAGATAAAATGCCGCAGGGCAGCGCTATCAGCAAAGCAACCAGAAAAGAGCCGAATGCCAGCTCCAGCGTCGCTGGAAGCCGCTCGGCAATCAGATCATTCACGCTGGTCCCGTCAACCAGTGACTGGCCCAAATTCCCCTGCAGGACATTTCCCAGCCAATGGAGATACTGTATGAGCAAAGGCTGATTCAGTCCAAGCTGTTCCCTCATGGCTTCAACCGCTTCAGGTGTTGCTTCCTGCCCTAAAATAACTGTTGCCGGATCCCCCGGCAACAGTTGAAGCATGAGGAAGACCATGATACTCACTATAAACAGGACTGGTATTGCTGCTGCAATTCTCTTAATAATGATTTTCATGAGCCGCACCTCGTTTAACCCTATATGTTGTTATTCTTTTGTCAGATTCAAAGTCCGGATCATGCCGTCTGGAACAGGGGTAAAGCCTTTGACCGCTTTCGAAAGGCCGAACACATTGTTTTCATGATAAAGGTAGATATAAGGAACATCTTCATTCAGTTTCTGCATGACTTTTTTATAGATTTCCTTACGTGCGCCCTGGTCCGTGAGGCTGCGTCCTTCTTCCAGGAGCTGATCCATTTCCGGATCGCTGTACTTCATGAAATTGTCCGTACCTTCAGAATAGACCCAGCTGTAGAAGTTTCCATCAGGATCGGTTCTCCCGCTCCAGCCCATATAGGCCATCTGGAAATCGCCCTTTTCGGTCCGATCCAGTAACGTCCCAAAATCCTGTTTCTGGATCTTCATATCGATATTGATAGCTTTCAGCTGCTTTTGGATCAGCTGGCAGGCCTGTTGAGAAACCGGATCCGAGTCTGTAAGGATGGTAAAGCTGAATCCATTTTCTTTTCCCGCAGCCGCCAGGAGCTTTTTGGCGCCCTCCACATCAACAGCCTGTGGCTTATCTATTTCAGCATCGTAAGCCCAACTGGTGGAAGACAAAGCCGACCGTCCAGGCGTCCCTACTCCAAACAGAGCTACTTTGACAATGGCTTCCCGATCGATCACTTTGTTGATTGCCTGACGGACCCGTTTATCCTGGAAAGCTGGATCCTTCAAATTGAACATTACACCCTTGAAACCAGGTCCTGGCTGATTGACGATGCCGATTTTGCTGTCACTGGCATACTTGCTAACCTCGTTCAGAGGAAAGCGATTGGTCATATCCACTTGACCGCTTTTTAAATTGACCAGGGCTACATTGGAATCGGTCATGATCTTGAAAATCAGTTTTTCCGTTTTCGGATACCCTTTTTTCCAATAGTCCGGATTCTTTACCAGGACGAGCTGATTGCCTTTTTTCCGTTCCTGGAATTTATAGGGACCTGTCCCCACAGGATTGTTCTGGAATTTATCCCCGTCTTTCTTTACAGCTGCAGGAGACACCATCATCCCTGCCCGGTCCGTCAATTGGGAAAGCAGCGGTGCATACGGTTTGCTCAGGACAATCTGTACGGTCTGCGGATCAACGACTTTGACCTCTGCTACCGCACTGAGTTCTCCCTTTCGGTTGGAATTTTTCTGCCGATCTCTGTCCAGATTGAATTTAACGGCTTCAGCGTTGAATTCCGTCCCGTCATGGAATTTCACACCCTTCTTTAGATGAAAAGTATACGTTTTCCCATCAGGGCTGATTTCCCATTTTTCGGCCAGCATGGGAATGATATTCCCTTTGCTATCAAGATCCACCAATTTATCATACAGACTCTGAAAAACGATCCGATCTACAAATGCACTGGAAAGCATGGGATCAAGTTTCGGCGGATCCTGATGCAGGGAAATCGTAATCGAATTCTTCGCACTGCTGCTTTTCTGGCTCCCCTTTCCACAGCCCGAAAGCATTCCCATCAGTAAGATTCCGGGCAAGATCACTGCCGCTGCTTTTTTCCATTTTCCGAACATGAAACACACCCCTCATCAAATTTTATTGCTGATTTTACTAAGATAATCGACTACAGGAGTTGAAATAATAACATTTTGCACCAATACTACATATAATATTTTCAACTTTGTAATTTTATCTTGAACGTTTTTAATTATAAAGCCTTATTTATTCATTTATAGTTTTTTTGTTTTGTGTCACATTAAATTCACATTTTTATTTTTAAAGTGTATCTTTTTTTATATATCCTTTCTCTTTTATAAAATATTTCCAAAAAAAAATGGTTCACTGCACGATTTTTCCATGTGCAGCAAACCATTTTTATGAACTTAATAAGCCGCAACGGTTCCATCTGTCCGAGGTTCCGTAGCTCCTGCCAGGACTCCCTCTTTATTTCGCCAGATGATCTGTCCTCTGCCAAAACCGGTCCGGTCTGTTTTTACGATGATATGATGACCCTTTTCTTCCAGCTCTCTTATGATGCGCGGATCTGTCTGGGCCTCGATTTCCACTTCTTTTCCCTGAATCCATTGCCACCGAGGTGCATCCAGCGCAGCCTGCGGATTCATGTGGAAATCGATGGTATTCAAGATCATCTGCAAATGTCCTTGAGGCTGCATAAATCCGCCCATGACGCCAAAAGGTCCTACGGCTTCTCCACCCCTGGTCAAGAATCCAGGAATGATCGTATGATAAGGTTTCTTTCCTGGTGCCAGACAATTATCCATAGATGGATCCAAGCTGAAATTATTCCCCCTGTCATTCAGGGCAATGCCGGTTCCAGGAATGACGATGCCTGAACCAAATCCTCGGAAATTGCTCTGGATGAAAGAGACCATATTGCCATCTCCATCAGCGGAACACAAGTAAACAGTCCCGCCGCTGAAAGGCTTTCCACAAGTGGGAAGGATGGCCTTTTCACCAATGAGTTTCCTTCTTTCGTCTGCATAGGCATCGCTCAGCATATCTTCCACCCGGGTTTTCATATACCGGGGATCCGCCACATACTGTCTGGCATCTGCGAAAGCCAATTTCATCGCTTCGATCTGTTTGTGATAACTGTCCGTCGTTTCACGCTCTTCCAGATGGAATCCCTTCATGATATTCAATGCCATCAGAGCCGTGATGCCATGTCCATTGGGCGGAATCTCCCATACATCAAAACCTCTGTAATCCACATGGAGGGGATTGACCCATTCTGCCCGATAAGAAGCCAAATCTTCCTTCCGGAGATAACCACCGGTTTTTTTGCTGAAGCAATCCATCCGTTCAGCCAGTTCTCCCCGATAAAAGCTTTCTCCATAACTTTCGGCAATTTTCTCCAATGTTTTTACATGATCAGGCAAAGCCACCGTTTCTCCAACCTGAGGGACTTTTCCATCGGGCATAAAAGTCTCGAACCAGCCTGCAAAAGCCGGATCACTTTTATACTTCAAGAAAAGATTCTTCCCCGCTTCCCAAAATTTCTGGATTGTCGGAGAGACTGGATACCCCTCTGCGGCATATTCTAAAGCTGGAACAAAAAGCTTTTCGAAGGGAAGTCTGCCAAATTTTTTATGAAGCTCAGCCCACGCAGAAACGGCCCCTGGAACAGTTACCGGGATCCAGCCTCTTTGCGGCATTTCCTCATGGCCAGCGTTTTTCACGATATCCCGTGTGAGCAAAGCCGGTGCATACCCACTGCCATTCAGTCCATACAGCTTATTCTTGAACCACACCAGTGCAAAAGCATCACTCCCCAACCCATTGCAGTTAGGCTCTACCACAGTCAAACAAATTGCCGTAGCAATGGCTGCATCGATGGCATTGCCCCCTTCCTGGAGGATACGGAGTCCAGCCTGTGCCGCCAGCGGCTGCCCCGTACAGACCATTCCCTTCCGGGCAAATACGACCCTTCTGCGGGAAGCGTATGGATAAGCGGACGAATCAAAAGAAAACCCCACTACTGTTCATCTCCAATCGCCAAAAGTTTTTATTAGTTCGTTTTCATCAACATATCATCTGCGATGTTTTGCAAAATTTCTTTTTATTGTAATCTCTCTTCCTGGAAATTTCAATATTCTCTTATAGGAAAATGGTTATGGCACAGAAAGCTTCCTTCCCTACCATAACCATTCTGTCCCTTTACCTTTACAACACATTCCTGATTTCGTCGATTACCGTTCCATCCCGATATTCCACTTTAGCCACCACCTGGTCCCCGGTCTTAAGAGGCTGGGGGATGCCGTTGATCTGTTCCGCCATATCTTTCAGTTCCTGGATAGAACGCACAGGCAGCCCGGCCTGTTTGAATTTGGACAGCAGGTCTTCCCGCTGGGGATTGACGGCAATTCCCCGCTGGGTCAAGATCACATCGATGCTCTTCCCAGGGGTGGAAATGGTCTGGACCCGGTCTACGATGAGCGGCATCCGGGCCCGGCTCAAGGGCGCCACGATCATGGCCAGTTTGGCCCCAGCTGCTGCATCGCTGTGTCCTCCACTGCCTCCCATGATCACCCCCTGGGAATTGGTATGGACATTCACATTGAAGTTGACATCCACCTGGGTAGCCCCAAGGATCACGGCATCCAGGCTGTCCACGATGCTGCTCTTGGCCAAAGGCGACGCATAATGGCTGGCGGAAACTTCCACATGCCGGGGATCATGGGCCAGGGATTCCACTGCTTTCAGGTCGAAGCACTGGACATCCAGGATGTTCTGGAAACAGCCGGCTTCCAACATATCCACCAGGTACCCGGTGATGCCTCCCATGACGAAGCTTCCCTTGATTTTCTTCTCCACCATCAGATCTTTCAGGAAGACAGCAGCCGCCAGGGAAGCTCCCCCGGCACCGGTCTGGAAGGAGAATCCGTCCTTCAAGAGGCCGGAAGCCCGGATCACCTTGACCGCCATGTCCGCCATCCGAAGACCCACCGGATCCCGGGTAATCCGGGTGGTTCCGGAAACGATTCCCTTGGGATCCCCGATGGCTTCTACCTGGACCACATAATCCACTTCTGTTTCCGGGATGGAAAATCCCCCCAGCGGATAGGGGACCAGTTCATCTGTGACGACGACCACCTTATCCGCATGGGCCGCATCGCTCATGGCATAGCCCAGGGCCCCGCAAGCAGATTTCCCATACTTTCCGGTGCAGTTCCCCTGTTCATCCGCCTGAGACGCCGCAATGAACGCTACATCGATGTGGCTCCGCCCTGTATCGATGGAAGCCGGGCGCCCCCCATGGGTCCGGAACACCACCGGGTTGGCCAGGATCCCGTGAGAAATCCCTTCCCCCACGGTCTTCCCCATGTAATCGGTTTCGATGCCGCCCACCGTTCCTTCCTGGATGTGTTGGAGCAAAGGCTCATGGACATCGAAAAGAGAGCTGGCGTTGATGGTCAGATCCTTGATGCCCAGATCCCGAATGGCGTCTAACACCATATTGAGTACATAATCTCCATTCCGAAGATGATGGTGGAAAGAAATCGTCATATGGTCCTTCAGACCGCATTTCTGTATGGCCTCGGTCAGCGAGGATACCAGCTTAGTCATCCGGGAACACCTCCTTCTTCATATGGGAAGCCATTTCCAGTACATGGGCAGCCCTGTCTACGATGGGTTTGTCGATCATCTTCCCATGGAGAGCCACGGCTCCCCGGCCCAGTTTCTTCCCTTCCTCGATGGCCTCGAAGACCATCCTGGCATAGGCAATATCTTCTTCCGAAGGAGAGAACACTTCATTGACGATATCCACCTGCCGGGGTGAGATGCAAGCCTTCCCCGTATACCCCAACCCTTTGGCAAAGACAGCGTCTTTCCGCAGTCCTGCATCGTCGTTGATATCCGTAAAAGGTGTATCATATACATCGATCCCGGCTGCTCTTGCCGCACAGACCACCCGGCTCCGGGCATAGAACACTTCGTTCCCCGCTTTGGTCCGTTCACAGCACAGATCCGCCGTCAAATCTTCACAGCCGATAAAAATGGCGCACACCCGGGGATCCGCTTCCGCAATGTGATAAGAATTTTCCACGCCCCGGGCCGTTTCTATGAGGGGCATGATACGTGTGGATCCCACCGGATTCCCGGCTTTCTTTTCCACGTTCTCCATATATTCAGCAATCTGCTGCACATCCTGGGAACAGCTGATTTTGGTGGGCATGATGATGGCCGGCCGGCAGGGGATGATTTCATCCAGATCCTGCTGCCATTCTCCCGATGACAAGGGATTGATGCGGACGATCACTTCACAGTCCCGGAACTCCATAGTTTTCAAGGTATTCCTTACCAAAATCCGGGCGGCATCCTTCTGATCCGGTGCCACGGCATCTTCCAGATCCAAAATGACACTGTCCGCGTCCAGTACATCTGCATTCATGATGATATTGGGGGTATTCCCCGGCAGAAAAAGCATAGACCGTCTCATGTTCATGCCTCCTTTCCTGCCCGCCGGACTGCGGTTTCCACCCGGGCTGCAATGACACAGTCCAGAGCCCCGTAATCCTGGATATCCACCGCCACCCCTGTTACATCCAAACTTTCCAGGACTTTACAGACAACTTTCCGGATCTGTTCCCCGAACTGCTGCTCCACCACAGAATGGATTGCTACGGAAATCCCTTCTGCCGGTTCGATCCGGACCAGGCAGTCACTGGATTCCAACGTACCCGCCAACGCTTTCTTGTGAATCACCATGTCAGTGCCTCCTATTTCATAATCTGCAGAATCAGGCTAGAAAGTAAGAGCATAAACGCCCCGCCAATTCTGGAAGAAATTTGTGCAAAAGGCATAACGACCATACGATGGGATGCGGAAAGAACAGCTACATCTCCGGTTCCTCCCATATTCGACATGCAAAGGCCTGCCGTAATGGCAGCTTCAATAGGATAGAAGCCTACTAAATAGCCTACAAGCCCAGAACCGATGATAGCTCCAAAAACCGTTGCCACTACAAGGACGATATAGATAGGACTCAACGACTTGACGATTGTTTCCATATTCGTATAAGCAACACCAATGCCAATTAACAAAGGCGCCGTAAAATTCTTCATAATGAATTGGAACCACTGATAACAGCCTCTACAAATTGAAGCCGGCACCAAGTCGAATGCCTTGCACAGCGCAACACTTAAAATCATCCAGGCATAATAATGGATGCTGGGGAACAACTTAGAAATCAAAATACCCCAAATCATAAAACCCGTAGCTGTAAAAAGCCCTACTCCCATTATTTTAACATCAAATTTATCCCAGGTATCTCGTTCCTGCTGTGTTTCCAGAGAATTTTCTTCAGAAGTAGTATCGTAGGCCCGAAGCATCTGTCCATTGCCTGTCAGCTGAGGTTTCACTTTCCCCACCCGGTCCAAGAGCCCGCCGGCCACAATGGACAAGGCATTCCCCAAGGCTACAGCTGGCACCATAATAGATAGGATTTTTTCCGGTGAAGTGTCCATTCCGGCCCCGAAAATCTGAGAAAGAGGTACAGCACCAGCTCCCATGCCTCCTCCCATAATGGGAATGGCGATAAACAGGATGGCTTTCAACGCTCCATAGCCGGAGACAGCACCAATGAAGCCGGCCAACCCCAGGGCTACAGCTACCCCGCCCAGGATAGCAGGCATATAGCGGAAAGCCGCTTTGATCAACAGTTTCCGGTTCATGCTCAGCATGCTTCCGGTAATCAGTGCAGCAATATAGAAATCCAGGAAACCTTCCCCTTTCATGAAGTTTGTGATAACCTTGATGGTACCAGTGGGAAGCAGATGCTGCCAGCACATCCAGGCGGAAGCAAAAATGCAGACAATGGCTCCCCCGCCAAAATAGGTCTTGATCACGGGAGCATGGTCACCAATCAGATTCAAGATGACCCCCATGAAAATCATTACAGGAAAAGCACCTACCATTCCTTTGGGAAGATACCCCAAATACATGGCTGCTGCAGTGATTGCCGATACAAGGATGAAATAAGGCAGTTCCATTCCAAATAGAGTTCTTTTTTCGTCCATCTCCAACACTCCTTTCCAAAAGCCCTTTGCCCCTATTATTTTATTTTTTCTGAATTTTTGGAATAATTTTTAAGTTTCTTTTAGCTTTTTTTCATAATTTAACTGATCCGGAGGTTGCTGAATCAATGGGATCCGCTATAATAAAAATAGCTTTCCCTTTGGAGGTCTGCTAGCTATGGATATCCTGAAAAAAGTAATCCCCCGCCTGTCCTTGAAAGAAAAGATTTCTTTTTCCTATTCACTGCTCACACTGGTCATCCTTTTTTTCACACTGCTGGCAACATTCAATCTCTGCTATAGTCAGTTGTGTGATTCCATCGACGATACCCTGCGTAATGCGGCTATCATGACAGCAGAAAATCCCGCTGTCCGAGAAGCCTTGAAAAAAGACATTCCCAGTTCTTCTGTCAGCGGGTACTGTGATGTCGTCCTGGCTGATACGAAAAATATCGATATCATCACCATCTGCAATGGGCAAGGCATCCGGCTGTACCATAAGAACAAAAAGGAAATCGGCAAACACATTGTAGGAGGAGACGAAGGTACCATGCTGACGACCCATGAGAATTATTTCAACACGGCCGTAGGCACTTTGGGACTGCAGCGGAGATATTTCCACGCTGTCAAAGATCCGGTCAGCGGCCAGTTCCTGGGTTTCATCTGTGTCTCCGTCCTGGTCCGGAATCTCCTCCTAATCCGGAACCAGCTGCTGCTGACCTACTTCATCATCGGCATCATTGCGCTTTTCATTAGCATCCTGATTGCCAGCAAGATCCATACTTTTCTCCTGAGGCTTCTGCTTGGCTATGAACCAGAACAGATTGCGAACCTGATCATCAAGCACCAGGAAGTCTTGGATACCTTGGACGAAGGACTGCTTGCTATCGATGAAAATGCCAGGATTTCCCTTTTGAACAGTTCTGCCATCCAAATGCTGGATATCTCTGACCCCAGCCCCATTGGAAAACCCGTCCTATCCGTCTTCCCCCAATCCCTACTCCCCAGAACTTTAAAGACCCAGCAAGCAGAATATAACGTAAATCTGGAGCTGAACAAAATCCACCTGATTACCAGCCGCATCCCCGTTTTTGAAAAGGGGAATTTGATCGGTGCCGTATCCATTTTCCGCAACCACACAGAAGTCATCAAACTCTCCGAGCAGCTGACCGGAGTCAATCATATGGTAGATGCCATGCGAGCCTATACCCATGAATTCACCAACAAACTCCATGTGATATTGGGCTTGATCCAGACCGGCAACCGAGAAAAAGCGGTGGACTATATCATGCATATCACCACTCTCCAGAAGGGCAAGATCGGCATGATCATAAATACCATCAAGCTCCCCACCATATCTGCCCTTCTGATTGGCAAGATGTGCCGTGCCAACGAACTGAACATCGCCTTCGACATCGATCAAAACAGCGTTGTGGATGAAACAAAAGCCTTCCTGCCTGAAAATACCATAGCCACGATTTTAGGGAATCTTCTAGAAAATGCTATGGAAAGCATCAACCTTTCCAAAGCAAAAGTCCGTGAAATCAATCTGGGGATTTTTTACACGGAAGAAGGCTTTTTCCTGACCATCAGTGATTCCGGGCAGGGTATCCCAGAAAAAGTCCTTCCCCACATTTTTGAAAAAAGCTTTTCTACGAAAGGCCAATTCAGGGGTACTGGATTGTTCCTCGTCAAAGATCTGGTAGAATCCTATCATGGCGATATCCAGGTCACAACCGAAGAAAACAATGGAACCATATTTACCGTTTCCATAAAAAATGAAGCCAAAGAAAGGAGTCCTCACACATGATCCGCACCATCATCGTAGAAGATGATCCCATGGTAGCAGCTCTCAACAAACAGTATCTGCTGAAATCTTCTTCTAAGCTGAAGATCGTTGGAGCCTTCAAAGACGGGCAAAGTGCTTTGGACTACCTTCTCAAAAAGCCGGTGGATCTGGTCATCCTGGATGTATATCTGCCAGTCCTCAATGGATTGGAACTGCTCCAGCAGATCCGTCAGGAAAAAATCGAAACGGACGTAATCATGGTCACCGCAGCCAGGAACCGTGACGAAATCCAGCTGGCCATGCGATTGGGGGTTATGGATTATCTGGTCAAGCCATTCGATTTTGACAGGTTCCAACAGGCAATCCAGCATTTCTTCCATAAACATGATTTAATGACATCCAAAACCACACTGGACCAGGGAACCATCGATGCTATCGCCGCAGTGGAACCTTTGGATAAATCTCAATCTTTCCCCAAAGGCCTGCAAGCCCAAACCCTGAAAAAAGTCCTAGATTTTATCGCTTCTCTAGAAAATTTTACTTGTAAAGCAGTAGCAGTGGGTACCGGGCTGTCCATTGTCACCACCCAACGATACCTAAATTATCTAGTAGACCAACAGAAATTAAAGACAACCATCGATTATCATACAGGAGGCCGTCCCAAGCTAGTCTATCGGCTTTTAAAATAAAAGTAGACGTATAGAAAACTAAATAAGGCTGTGCAAAGATTCCGATTCGAAGAAAGGGAGCTTCTTTCACAGCCTTATTCCATTTTCAGTTGTTTGTTCTTTCTGGAGCAATAACCAGCCCGCGGACTATCCGGGGTTTATCATTTCTTCCGATCATACAGCCACAGAGCCCCTTCATCCGCCCCATGGACACATTCCTGGTAGGCTGCCAGCATACCGGGAGCCTTGTGGTCCGGGGCTTTGGCCTCTTTCAGGCGCCGGGCGATTTCTTCTTCCGGCACTTCCAATTCCAGAATTTTCTTGTCCAGATCGATGGTGATCATATCCCCGTCCCGCACCGCAGCAATGGGACCGCCCTCATAGGCTTCCGGGCAGATATGCCCCACGCAGGGTCCCCGGGAGGCTCCGGAAAACCTTCCGTCGGTGATCATGGCCACGGATTTGTGGAGACCCATCCCCACCAGGGTGGCAGCTGGGATGGACATCTCCCGCATGCCCGGTCCCCCTTTGGGCCCTTCATACCGGATCACCAGCACACAGCCCGGTTTGATTTTGTTGGCCATGAAGGACTGCATCAGTTCTTCTTCGCTTTCAAAGACCACCGCCGGTCCTCTGTGATGGAACATTTCCGGATCTACGCCGCTCTTTTTCACCACAGCGCCCCGGGGAGCCAGATTCCCGTGGAGGATGGTGAAGCAGCCGTCCGGATACAGGGGATCTTCCGCCGTATGGATCACGTTCCGGTCCACCGGTCCCTGGAAGCTGTCCAGGAGCTGCCGCATGGTCCCGCCAAAGGCCATGGGTACATCCAGATGGAGCTGGCTGCGGATTTCGTTAAGGGAAGCCCGGACGCCGCCGGCCAGGTAATAATCCCACAGGTTGTATTTGCTGGACGGTTTCATCTTGGTCACCACCGGTACGCTTTCCTGGATGGCATCGAAGTCATCCAAGGTCAGGGAAACTCCCGCACACTTGGCAATGGCCATCACATGCATGACGAAGTTGGTGGAGCCACCGGTGGCAGACACGTGGCGGATCCCGTTCTCCAAGGATTCCCGGGTCATAAAGGTCCGGGCATTCACCTGTTTCTTTACCAATTCGACGATTTTTTCTCCCACATTCCTTGCTTGTTTTACTTTATCAGAGGCACAATAGAGCATAGCGGTAGAATCTGGAGGGCAGAGCCCCAATACTTCCGCAAAGACCCCCATGGTATTGGCAGTCCCGTACATAGAACAGGTCCCGCAGGAATAGCACACATGGTCTTCGTAATCCCGGAACTGCTCCTGGGTGATCCGTCCGGCCTTCACTTCCCCGATGGATTCCTTCAGGTCGCTGGTGGCCATGGGGTGATCCCGTCCCGGGATCTGGTAGGGGATCATGGACCCGGCGGTGAGGACCAAGGCCGGGATATCCAGAGCTGCGGCGCACATCAGCATGCCGGGGACGATTTTATCACAAGAACACAGGAACACCATCCCGTCGAAATGATGGGCCCGTGCCATGGCTTCTGCCGATGCCGCAATCATATCCCGCTGGGGCAGGACATACTGCATCCCCAGCATCTGGGACATCCCGTCGCAGGGGGCAGGCACTCCGAATTCGGCCGGCGTCCCCCCTGCTGCCCAAATCCCTTCTTTCACATATTGGGCCAATTCCTTGAAAGGTTTATGGCCCGGATTCACATCGTTCCAGGAATTCACGATGCCGATCAGGGGTTTGTCGATATCTTTTCTCCGATACCCCACTGAAGCCATCAGCCCCTGATAATACGCATCCGTAATCTTATCATACCGTCCCATTCGTCTCTCTCCTGTCTCTTTATATGATGTCAGCAGTTACCCACTTCTTTTTCGTGTTTCCGCAGCTCCGCCGGGTCCTTTTTGTGGTATCCATGGCGCCGGGCCACACAGAACAGTTCCGTACCTCCCAGCTTTTCCGCTGCCGTCTGTTCTCCGCTGGCCACCCGGATCACCAGATCCAGCAGTCTCTCCCCTTCTTCTTCGATACTGGCTCCCTGGCTGATGATGGGAGAGGCATCGAAATCGAAGCATTCCATCATGGCAGCATAAGTTTTGTAATTCCCCGTCACTTTCAGCACCGGCACCAAAGGATGCCCCGTAGCATGGCCCCGTCCTGTGGTGAAGGCGATCAGCTGACTGCCGCATCCGATTTCCCCGGTGACTACTTCCCCGTCCTGGCTTTCGTAATCCATCAGGAACAGCCCGTGCTGCCCTTTCTGGGGCGAAATGGCATAGGGCAGTACATCCTGGATAGGATGGGTCCCGCCTTTGTGGACGCCTCCCAGTGCCTTTTCCACTACGCTGCTGACCCCTCCGGCAAAATTGCCCCGGCTGATCAGGTGGTTCCGGTTTTCCGGCAGGCTGAAGTCCAACCCACCCCGGAGTACATCTTCGATTTCATAAACCGCATCGTAGATTTTTTGTGCCACCTGAGCATTCACTGCCCGTTTGGCCAAGAACTTTTCTGTTCCCAGCAGTTCATTCAGCTCACTGAGGATAGCACTGCCACCTGCATCTACCAGCCGGTCCACCATATTCCCTACCGCCGGGTTGGAAGCCAAACCGCTGGTGGCATCGGTCCCTCCGCATTTCGTCCCCACCATCAGGGCACTGAGGGGGCAGGGCACCCGCTGCTGCTGAGCCAAGATCTCTGCAAATTTCTTTCCTGTGGCCACAGCTTTTTCTACGATTTTCGTCGGTCCCCCTTCTTCCTGGATCACGAATTTCGCCACGGGTTTCCCGGTGGCTTTGACAGCCTGGTACAATTCTTCTGGGTCGAACCGCTCACAGCCCAGACCTACCACGATTACTGCCCCTGCATTGGGATGGCATCCCATGGCTTTCAATGTCCTAGCCGTCAGTTCCAGATCCAGTCCCACCTGAGCACAGCCCACACAGTGGGTCATGGGGACGGCTCCCGGAATCTGGGCAGCAATCTTCTGCACCGTGGAATTGGCACAGAACACGGAAGGCAGGATCACCAGATAGTTCCGGGTCCCCACCGAGCCGTCCGCCCTTTGGTATCCCATAAATGTACGTTCCATGTATCTTACCCCCTATCGTCCGTCAGATCTTCCCACGGTCACATCCCATATTGTGCATATGGATCCAGGTCCCTTTGGGTGCATCACTGAGCATATATCCGATTTCTTCTCCGTATTTGATGACGGAGTCGCCTTTTTTCAAATCCTTGACTGCCACCTTATGGCCAAATTCGATATCTTCGAGAAGGACAATGGTCTCTCCCTCCGGAGTTTCCACGGTATCTCCCTTATAGGCATCCTCCAGCACGCACATGACGGAATCTTCCGGATGGATGCGCAGGCTTCTTCTCAGCATGGTCATTCCACCTCTTTTCTCTAGCAGTATTTTCATTATTCTCTGACTTTTATAATAAAAGTAACACATTTTTTTCACAATGTAAAACAAAACATCTTCCCTATATTCACAAGGATTACCTTGTGATAAAATAGAGGAAGCAAATCTTTCCTGAACCCTGAAGGAGGGACCCATGGATACCTCACAGAAGATGTTCCTGCTGGCCGTAGAAGAAATGAACTTCACCCGGGCCGCCAAACGGGCCCATGTGACCCAGCAGTGCCTCAGTGAACATATCAAGCATCTGGAGACGGAACTGGGGACCAAGCTGTTCCAGCGCACGCCCCGGCTGACCATCACAGAATCGGGCATTGCCCTGCGGAAGACCCTGCTGCGGATCTCCAATCTGGAAAAGAACCTCTCCCAGAAAATCCAGGAAATCGAAAAAGGACAGATCGGGGAGATCCATCTGGGTCTCAATGCCACCCGGGCCCATATCCTGCTCCCCAACATCCTGCCCCAGTTCCATCGGATGTATCCCAAAGTGAACATTATCATCACCCTCCAGGATACAGAGGAACTGGTCCAGCTGATGCTAAACCAGAAATTAGATGTGCTGCTGGGAGTGGATTATCCTCCGGATCCTCTCTTGACCCCGATTCCAGTGGGAGAAGAGATCCTGATTCTCACCGCCACCAACCAGTTCCTGAAAAATCATTATCGGGGTCCAGGTCCCTGGCAGGATCTCCATCCCGGGGATTTCCTGGATTTCCGGCAGTTCGCGGCCCTACCCCTGGTGGGGAACCGGCAGAAAAGTACCGTCCAGCACCTGTACACCGCTTTCCTCAAAAGCCAAAATATCTACGCCCAGCAGATCGTATCCATCAGTGATTATGGGACCCAGTTCGAGCTTTGCAAGAAGGGTCTGGCAGCCACTTTTTCTTCTTCCTTCATGTACCATGTGATCCAAGAATGCAATCGGACCTTCCCTGGCTCGGCCCCCCTGGTCCCCCTCCGGATCCTCCACGCCGACCATCGGATCCAGACCCATCTCTTTGTTCCCAAACGGCCCTTCGTCCCCCGGTACATGCAGGATTTCCTCCGGATCCTGTCCACCGAGATCAAACGCTACCATAAGGAGATTGCAGAGATTTTTGGGTATCGATGAAAAGGGGGTTGTTGCACGTGGATGATTTTCACACGCGCAACAACCCCTTAATCTCTTAAAAGAACACCGACCCCACATACACAAACAGGATCATCAAATCCAAGAAGCAGCAGTACCCGAAGCACCGATTGGTCCATTCGAACTTGCTGACCAGTTTCCGGTCCTGGGTCAACAGGAATTCGGACCGGAGGCATTCGGTGAGCCCCCGGAAGGCCAGGGTCAGTCCCACGGGCAAGATTACCCAGGAACTGTGGGCGAACAAAGGCTGTTCCCCGGATACATTCACCATCCCCCGGACAAAGAAATACAGCAGCAAGGCCACCCCCAGGAGATAATGGATGATGCCCACCTTCCAGTATACAAACCGTTTCACAACCACACAGCTAAAAAGCGTAAGACCGATGACCGCCAAAGGGCTGGCCAGCATAAATGGCAGACTGCTTTCCATGATTTCCACCCAAATTCCTTCCCGATGATTTTTCACTGACAGACTGAACTTGTATATTATACCATGGTTCCCGTCAGGGCTCCAGCCCGTCCGGGCTTTCCAGCACAGCATCCCTGCCGCTCCTTTTCCCGGAAAAAGCCCAGGAGCTCTGCCATCCCGGCTGAACGGTAATGGTGTTCTTTCCAAATCAGGCTCAGCTGGATTTCCATGGGATCCTGGAAGGGCACAAAGATCAGTTCCGGATCTTCCTGGACCATCTCCCGATACAAAAATCCCACAGCCTGCCGTTTCTTCACCAGCTGCAGCATGGTATAGATCTGGGAAGTCCGGAACAAGATCTGAGGCTGGATCCCCGCCTTGGCAAACCGTTCCTCCAAAAGTTCCGACTGAAAGAACAATTCCGGCATCAGGACCATCTTTTCTCCCGTCAGCTCTTCCAGCCGGAGTTTTTCTTTTCCCGCCAGCGGGTGCCGCCGGCTGAGGATCCCACCCGATTCCAGTTTGGCTGCACACAGGGTCTTATAATTCCCGCTGAGGGGCTGGGTATGGATCACAAAAGCCATATCCAGCAGTTCATGTTCCAGTTTCTGCTGGACTACGCTGCGCCGTTCTTCCAAGATGTCCAATTGGAGATCGGGATGCTCTTGGAAAAAATCTTCATACAGGCGGGGCAGCAGCCATCCTCCCAGGACGGGAGGGACCCCCAACCGCAGGGTATGGCGTCCGGCTCCCAAGTCCCCCATGATCCGGGTCAGCTTGTCCGCATCTTCCGTCAGGGACCGGGACATCTTCAGCAGCCGTTCTCCTTCCGCCGTCAGCTCCATGCCCCGGTACTGCCGGATGAACAGGACCACTCCGAATTCTTTTTCCAGGGACTGGATGGCACTGGATAGGGACGGCTGGGAGACTTTCAGAAGTTCCGCGGCCTGGGTCATATTGCCGCAGGCACAGACCGTTTGGAAATAACGCAGCTGGATCAGGTTCACATTTTCCTCCAATAGATCTTTTCTATATCATAACAAATAAAATATATTATACAAATTGCTTTTTCCATTATATACTAAGTCCAAGAAAAAATCCTGTACTTTTTCTCCGTACAGAAAGGAGATGCCCTATGACTACCTGCTCCACGGTACAAAACCTGCAAACTGAAAAAAGGACCCTGGCCCTGGGTCTCCTGACAGATTCCTGGCCTCTGTTGATCCTGGTAACGGCTGCCGGCGGTTTTTCCGCTTCCTACAGCTTCCTGGCCCGGGGCGGTGTCTTTGCCTTCGCCCAGACCGGGAACATCATCTATTCCGGCCACGTCCTGGCCTCTGGCCACCTCTGGCAGATCATCCCCTTCCTGCTGCCGGCTCTTTCCTATATGCTGGGCCTGTTGGCCGCCCGGCAGCTGGAAAAACGGCTGGCCGACCAAGTCCGTTTCCAGAAATACATCCTCCTGCTGGAAAGTTTCCTCCTGCTCCTGACCAGCCAGCTCCCTGCCTCGGCCCTGATGACTCGGCTTTCCCTCTGCCTCATGGGCTGCGCCAGCGGTCTCCAGATGGAGACCTTCCACCGGGTGGGAGACAGGGAATACACCAGCATCATGGTCATGGGGAATATGAAACGGACGGTGGAAGCCTTCGGTTCCTATCTAGAAGACCGCCAGCCCGCTTCCCTCCGGAAAGCCCTGGTCTATGTCCTCATCAACGGCATCTTCTGCCTGGGCTCCGCCTGGGGCTATGTACTCACCCAGTCCCAAGGAGACAGTGCCATCCTGCTGCCGTCCCTGTTCCTGGCCCTGGCAGCCTGGCGGCTCCAGCCTGCCGCGAGGGGATAAAAGAAAGGGGTGTTGCACAAAACGTGCAACACCCCCTGTCACTTCCGTACTCACTTACCTTACGCAGCATCCTTGCTGTGATCGTATTTCTGCAGCTTCATGGAAGGAACCCACCAGCCGAACTTATAGGCTGCCAGCCACATAATAGCCACAACCCCGAAGGTTGCCCAGGTGACGATGACACCGCCGCTCTTGGGATACAGGTTCATGATGATGGGAGGGATGACCTGATAGCCGATGATCAGCGGACGATTGAAGATATCGGCGATACCGGAGTCTTCGATCCCTCTAGATTTCAGATCAGGGTCAACCACACGCTGCAGCAGCAGGCCTGTTGCAGCCACGCCGGTAGCATGGCCCCAGACCATCATATTCCGTTCGAACCAGTCACTGAAGGAGCTCTTCCCACCGATGTAGATGAACCACAGCCAGTTGACTACGAACCCAGCCACGCAGACGATCAGCAGAGGGCCTGCATAGTCCAGGACCACACTCAGTTTCAGGGAACCGATCCCGGAAACCATCAGGAAGTCGGTGCTCATGCCCTGGATACGGCTGATGGAATACCGGTCAACGTATTTCATAGCGCCGGTTTTATTCAGCATCTTGTTGATGATCAAGCCCCAGATCAGGGACAGGCAGAACGCCGGGATAGGTACCCCATAGTTGATGGTCGCTTTGGTGAACACTTTGAACCAGGCAGAGCTGTAATACCCCAGCATGGAAGCCAGCAGGATCAGGCCCAGATGGAAAGCCATGGGGTCCAAGCAGATGGCAGAAATGGTGCCTCTGCCGGCAGCTTTTTGTTTTTCAGCAGGAACCAGGCCGGTCCGCAGTTCAACAGGCAGTTCTTCCGGGCTGGTAACATAGTGGGTATAACCTTTTCTGGTCCCCCAGCCGATGATCACGATCCCCAGCAGGATACCGCCTACGATACCCACCGTTGCGGTGGTATACCCCAAGTCCGTCATGTTGGCATAGCCCAGGCTTTCCAGCACAGGGCCCACAGCCGCTGCCGTACCATGGCCACCATAATACCCAGTAGCCATCATCAGGCCAAAGGGATCCGTAACTTCCGGCCAGATGAACTGGATCACATAGATGGTCAGGAACATACCAACCGCATATTGCAGGATGGCGATCCCGGTCAGGTTGAAGAACATGCCCCCGATGACCTTGCTGTTGACCTTATCCTTGCTGGGAGTATCACCGATAGGCGTAGCAGCGAAGATGACCACGATCAGCACAGCAGCATAGACACCGAACTGAGGAGACAGGGGCAACAGCCCATAGCCTCTGGGCCCGAAAATCAAGGCGAGGATCCCGCCGATCAAAGCGGCAGGAATCAAAGCTTTCTGGAAAATAGAAATCTTGGCACGGCAAAATTGGCCAATCAAGAGGAGGATGGCCATGATGCCGAAATCAACGAAGACTTGCCAAATTGCTTTTGACATATCGATCCCTCATTTCTCGTATACAGAGAGCCCCTCACAGGCTCTTCTTTGGGTTATTTCAAGGTGTAGTAAGGCAGCTGTTCGTCGAACTTCTTGCCGCCGTTCTTGTACCATTCGCAGACGTGGATGATGGCGTCCTTGGCCTTTTCTACAGCAGCCCGGTCAGAGTTGAAGCCCTGATGCGGCTGTACATAGAAGTTCTCGCTGCGGTCCATAGCCTTGTCCAGAATTTCCTTGGCAGCCTTCAAATCCGGCGTATTGAATTCCCCTCTGCCGTTCAGGGCTTCGGAGAAGGCCGTTTCGTCGGTGAATACATCGGTGCCGATCCCCAGGATTTTCCCTTCCTTGTACAGTTCCAGCAGACCGGATTCCGGAGCGATATCCCCACGGGTCACATTGATGAATTCAATGGGCCGGGTTGCCTGCAGCAGGTATTCCTTGGAGAAATACCCCACATTGTAGAGCGGACTTTCTTTGATCCGGGTCAGGTTCATTACGTTCACGACGATATCCGTATCTTTGATGCCTTCTTCTTTGGAAACGAAGTTCACCGTATGGTTGTAGAGTTTGTCCAGTTCCTTGGCCCGCAAGTCCACAGCCTTGACTTTCAGCCCATTGGCTTCCAGCAGTTCATAGACCCGTTTGCCGATTTTCCCTACCCCGTAAACGGTGGCAGTCCGGCTGTCATTCAGTTCCATGAAAGAAGTAGCCTTGTTTCTTTCAAAAGTTGCCGTATTTTTAGTGTACTGGTTCAGCATGCCACAGGTGCAGTACACGAATTTGATGGCGGTCTGGGCCACCGCATTTACACAGTAATTCCGCAGAGAAGTGATGTTGGCTACATCAGCCAGGGCTTCAAAATGATCATATCCAGCACTCCGGGTCACGATACTCTTTTTGGTCCCTTTCAGATATTCAGGCGGCAAAACAGAATGGGTCTTGGTGGTGATGATGTCTGGCAGGACAGTGTCAGGATGTTTTTTCAGATAGGTCTGCAGGTCATCCGGCGTGATTTCATACTTTAAATCTTTTGGCAGCAGGCCCTTTGCCTGGGCTTCCTTGGTAGCCTCTTCCAAATGCTGGGATTCAGCACCCAAAGCTTCAAAATGCATGATATCAAACTGCATGGTTTTCCCCTCTCCTTTTTCTGGGATCTCGCTTACAGAGACATGGGATCCCTTTTCGATTCAACACAGGAGGACAGCGGATTCCTTAAATAAAATATAAAAATAGCAGAGTTCTTTCCGCTTCCTATACAGAGATGAAATTTGCATAGCCTGTCTTCCTGTATAAGATACGTTTAAAGGATGCTTTCCCCTCCTTTCGGCAGCCTTCAAACTGGATACGTGGATATTATACCACTAAGTTTTCATAGTTTCCAGAAAAAACTCGTAATTCCAGATTTCTTATCTATACTATAATCTTTTGCCTATGATACTATAGTAGGTCGACTATTCTTTGGAAATCAGCAAAAAATGTTTCTAGTTTTGCAGGAAAACAGACAGACAATTTTTTCTGGCCATAAAAAGTCCGTGTTTTTATGCATTTATTTTACATGAAAACACGGACTTCAAATTTCACATCATATCAGGCCTAGTGCCTTCACGCAGAAGATCCACAAGAACATGGTCACGCAGGATAAGGCGGACGTAAAGACCACACAGTTCCCGGACAATTCTCCGTCGCTGTCCATCTGCTGAGCCATGACATAACCAGCCACTGCACAAGGAGGGATACTGATGCTCATCAACGTCGCCAGTTCGACTCCCCGGAAGCCGCAAAAAACCGCACCTGCCAAGAATACAGCCGGTGCCAGGACCAGGCGAGAAAAGATGCAGGCAAGGAGGGTCCGGAGTTCTCCCACCGCACTTTCGAAGTTAAAAGAAGCCCCCAGTACAATCAATGCCAAAGGTGTCGTTCCTATCGCCATTTCCCTCAATGCTTTGGTCAAGAAATCCGGTAGAGGAAAGGGCAGCAATTTTACCATAGCTCCCAAAAGCACACCCAGGATCATAGGGTTTGTAACCACACCCCAGAGAATATGCCGCCAGTCCATTCTGCCGCCCCGGAATTTCTCTAGGGTATATACTGCCAAAACATTATAAAGAGGTGGGATGATGGTAGCCAGCATCAGGGGCATATTCACCGCCTCCGGCCCATAGATGTTCTCCACCAGTGGGACTCCTAAAATGATAAAATTGCTGCGGTAAACAATCTGGATGATGGCTCCCCGTTTCCGATTGTCCGCAACCAGCCGGACTACGAAAAAATAGGCCAATAGATAGACCCCCAACACTCCTCCTACTGCATAAGAAATGAGTTTGGGATCCAGAAGTTTGGACATATCGGAAAAATAAACGGCTGCAAACATATTGGCTGGCAGGAATACCTTGAATACCAGCTTATTGAAATTGGCGATGGCCACCTCGTCAAAATGGGCCTTCCGACTGACACAGAATCCCAGGACCATGAAAAACATCAAAGGAGCTACGGCCCCTGCTGCCACACTGAAACTGCTCATCCCTGCGCCTCCTTCCCTTGAGAGCAAAGATCAGCCCCTGCTGCAGAAAGGGCCTGGCCCTGCATCTTTTCCTGGATGAACCGGATGAAATTCCGGACAAGTTTCGTTGGTTTGGGATTCTTCCGTACAGAAAGCCGAATATCCCGGGCGGCCAAAGGACTGCCCAGTTTATAGTAACAGAGTTTATCCGTATCTTCCGCATATTGGACGATGGTATCCCGGAAGAATACGCAGCCGGTCTGCCCATTCCGGGCCACACTGTAGGCTGTCAGGAGCTGATCCAGATAAAGGGTCACATCCGGTTCGAATCCGGCCTCCTCACAGAGCGCCATGCCTCTCCGGTAGCTGTCCTGGTTCTTTTTCAGCAGCACGAACGGTTCCTTCTGGAAAAGGCCCAGATCCACAGATGGCACCTCGTCCTGGAGGAAACTCCGGTCCAGGATCTGTTCCCGCCGGATCTGGAACGTCACTGCCTTCCGGTTGATGGAAAACGAAGCTGGGACGGCCAGGAGCAGGTATTCTTTCCCCAGATTGTAACTGTCAAACAGATCCGGATCCAGCTGTTCCACATCGATCCCTACATCCAGGGTCCCTTTCCGCAATCCCCGGTCCATGGAGGTGGCATCACATTCTGTCAGATCGATCTCACAAGACGGATTGCGCCGGTGATACTCTCGGATCAAGTTGGCCAGGAGATAGGCACAGAAATAAGCCGACCTCCCCACAGAAATCGTCCCGCTCCAGATTCCGGCAGCAGCGGCAAAATGGTCCCGGATCTGGTTCTCGATCCGGTCGATCTCTCTGGCTTTTTCCAGCCAGTACTCCCCTTCCGCCGTCAGCCTGACCGGGTTTACACTCCGGTCGATCAGAGGGATCCCGTTCAAATCTTTTTCTATTTTTTTGATAGCAGCACTGAGCGCAGGCTGTGAGATATACAGTTTCTGGGCAGCCTTGGAAAAGTTCCCTTCCTGGACAATGGTCCGGACATATTCATAGTCGTGGTTTTTCATAAATGACTCCTTCTCATTCTCTCTGCCCTATTTTACACTTTTTACGGTTCGGATAAAAGAAAAGAGACTTCTATTCTCAAACTCATTCTTCATCTCCCGAACTATAATTATTATACTACGTTTTTCATTTGAATGATTCCGAACATTTCACATCGTGATTTTCTCTATAAAAGATTTTTTATTCCTTTATAAAAGCTTTGGTATTGGATTTCCTCCTGAAGGCAAGAGTATACTAAACCCATAAAGAAGATAAGCCTTCAGGGCTCGAAAGCCTAGTCTGCATGTTGTAAAGGAGTCTGCTTATGAAAAATTTCATTGCTGAAAGAATGAACGAATTGGAACCGTCCGGGATCCGCAAAGTCAATGAAAAAGCACTGGCCATGGAACGGGCCGGGGAAACGGTGATCCATTTCGAATTGGGCCGTCCGGATTTCGATACCCCTGCTTACATCAAAGACGCCTGCATCAAGGACATCCAGGGCGGGGATGTTTTCTACACTTCCAATTTCGGCACCATGGAACTGCGGAAAGCCATCGCCAACAAGCTGAAGGTCCAGAACGGCATCGACTATAAACCGGAAGAAGTCTTGGTCACCGTCGGCCTGTCCGAAGCCGTCTTCTGCGCCATGGAAGCCATCCTGAACGAAGGAGATGAAATCCTGGTACCCAACCCGGGCTGGCTGAACTATAAGAATGTCCCCAAACTGCTGGGGGCTGTCCCTATTTTCTATACCCTGAAAGAAGAAAATGACTACCAGCTGGATCTGGACGAAATCCGCAGCAAGATCACCCCTAAGACCAAAGCTCTGGTGCTGATCACTCCCAGCAACCCCACCGGCGGGATCCTGTCCAAACAGGTACTGGAAGAACTGGCTGATATCGCCATCAAAAATGACATCATGGTCATTTCCGATGAAGTCTATGAACGGCTGCGCTATGATGGGGCGGAAACCTTCAGTATCGCTTCCCTGCCCGGTATGAAAGAACGCACCATCACCTTGAACGGGTTCTCCAAAGCCTATTCCATGACCGGCTGGCGCCTGGGCTATGCTGCAGCCAATGAAGAGCTGATCAAGACCATGAACAAGCTCCATCAGCATGTGACCACCTGTGCCCCTGCCTTCGTCCAGAAAGCCGGCGTAGTGGCCCTGACGGAAGAAAAAGATGAAGTAGAAGACATGGTGAAAGAATATGCCCGCCGCCGGGATTACGCAGTGAAAGCCATCAATGCCATCCCCGGCCTCAGCTGCAAGAATCCCAAAGGGGCCTTCTATATCTTCATCAACATCAAGAAACTGGGGATGACGGGAGATGAGTTCGCTCCCTATCTGCTGGAAAACGCCAAGGTGGCATTGGTCCCCGGCAGCGTCTTCGGCCCGGAAGGGAAATATTACGTCCGTCTCTCCTTCGCCAACAGCTACGAAAACATCGTAGAAGGCTGCAAACGCCTGGCAGAAGCCTGCGCCAAAATCTATAAGGAAGCATAAGCATAAATAAAAAAGTAGGGCTGTTGCACGCTGCGTACAACAGCCCTACTTTTTTATTTCTCCTTGGCCGCCAGTTTTTCTTCGATTTCAGTGTTCAAGATATCGCTGATGAACATGTACCCGGGCCGGTGGGAAATGGCGATGGGCGGCTTGACGTTTTCCACTACGAACTGGGGCGTCACCCCGCAGGCCCAGAACACAGGGATCTCTCCTTCATGGAAGGGGACCGGCTGGCCATAATCCGGCTGGTCCACATCTTTGATGCCGATGGCCGCCGGATCTCCGATCTGGACAGGGCCGCCGTGGACCCGGGGGAACTGTTCGGTGATCTCTTTGGCTTTTTCGGCATTTTCTGGCGTCATAGGACGCATGCTGACCACATAATTCCCATGGAACCGGCCATAAGGCTTGCAGGCAATGGTGGTCCGGAACATAGGGACCGGTGTCCCCAGTGTCATATGGCGGATCTCGATGCCATTTTTCAGCAGGGCTTCTTCAAAAGAATAGCTGCAGCCGATCAGGAACCCCACCATATCCTCCGTCCAGTATGCATTGGCATCCAGGATGGTCTTTTCCAGTTTCCCGTCCCGATAGATATTGTACCAGGGAATGCTGCTCAGGACATTTTCTCCCGGAGCCAGGAAAGTAGAGACCGGAACTTTCTCGAAGACTTCCAAGACCGGGCAGGGTTGGGGGTTCAGTTTGGCAAATTCGTAGAATTCCTCAGCATAATCCCCCGGCAGGCAGATTAGATTGGCCTGGACATATCCGGCAGCCATTCCGGACGTACTGGACGCAATATCTCCCTTGCGGATCAATTCCCGGACCTGTTGGGGCGTATAATGAGCATATTGGTTTTCCATTGTTGCATCCTCCTTTATTGAGTAAACAAATCATGAAAGAAAAAGAAAAACCCCATCCAGTGTACCATGGAACAACCGATGGAGTTTTTCTTTTTTTGTGAGATTTCTCAGCCGATCATCTGGGCCATCTTCGGTGCATAGACCATGAAAGTACGATATGCCATGAAGAGGGTGATAACTACAACAGCCAAACCTTCCACATTCAGGATGGCGGTATTCTTGTAGCTGCCCAGTACACCCACATCATTGGCCACATAGACCACCAGGCAGACGCTGAGAGGCAGTGCCACCCCATTGATAGCCTGGGCAATGGTGATGATGTTGGTAGGAGTGCCGCCCATGATGGCCACCACGCAGCCCAGGATGAACACCACCGTAGTGATGGCACGGAATCTCTTATCCTTCAGATCCGTGGACCATCCCAAGATCCCGGTGATTACATAGGTAGCGGCCAAAGGGGCCGTGGTGGCGGAACTGATCCCAGCAGCGAAGATCCCGATAGCGAAGATGGCTTTAGCAGCCGTCCCGGCCAGAGGTTCCAGACCCAGGGCCAGATTAGCCACACCCTTAACGGTTTCGCCCCGCTGGAATAGGCTGAAGCCTACCACCATGATGCTGACGGAAATAATGGCCGTCAAAATGGCATTGGTGACAGAATCATATTTGGCGTCGATCAAAGCTTCTTCCTTATCCACTGCCTTTTCACTGGCCGTGGTGGAAGCGTGGAGATACAGACAATACGGAACGAGAGTGGTCCCGATCAGCCCGATGGCGTTGAGCAGGGATCCAGAAGGGATGCTGGGAAGGAACATCCCACGCAACAGAGCCTTCACATCCACACCAACGATAATAGCCGTAATCAAAAATACAACAGCCATCAGGAAAACCAGCCCAGTCAGCACATTAGCAATATATTTGATGTTGCCGCTCAGAACCAGAGCCAGCGCAGACCCAGAGATAATGATGCAGAAGAGAGTCCGATACGGGCCAAAGACGATGCCGAGGCCAACTGAAGCCCCCACCACATTACCTGCTTGATAAGCACAGTTCCCGCAAAAGATGGCGACGATGAGCAAAAGGAACAACGGCCCCCGAAAGGGACTTTTGGAAAATACTTTATGTACCGCATCGGCTAATCCCATCTCCCCTACGATCCCGATTTTAGAAGTCATGAATTGCATGATCACCATGGCAATCACACTGAAGATCAACGCCCAGGCCAGGGAATATCCAAAACTATACCCAGACAGGCCGCAGGTGGTGACCGTCCCAGGCCCGACTACCGCTGCTGTCACAATGGCTCCCGGTCCCATATTTTTGATTCTTTCCCAAGTTGTCTTTTTCTTGGTGCCTGTTGATGTTGTCATCATTGACCCCTCCCTTGAAGAAGCTATTATTATGAACGATTATTATATTATTGTATTTTTCATTCGTTGAATATAAATTCACATATTTTTCACATTATACTGTATACACACCTGTTTTCCGTATTATTATTAACAAATTAAGCCATTTTTAGGGATTATCAGAGGTAAAATTTATTTATTTTATAATTTTGATAATTTTTATTTTCTCTATGCGAACACCTCCTATTTTATACAGTTCAATATATTTCGAACATTATTGAAAAAACAATGATTTTTCTATTTCTTGTCTTTCCGTAAAATACGTAATACTTCCTGGCCGATCACCTTTTTATTTTGTGAACAAAATGTGTCTCTCTTTATTCGAATTATTTTATGTGTATAATCATAATTATTCATAATATTTCGGAGTTATGAATGCTAAAGCTATTTTAAAGTTCGAATTTATGTTGTCGGCAGCGGAGGAGGGATTCGTATGAAGTTTTTCAAGATGGCAAAAAAGGCGCTCATGGTAAGCTTTACAGCAGTCCTGCTGGCTGGTATGGTAGCCGGCTGTGGAGATGAGAAAAAAGAAGCCAATACGGGAAGCGGTCAAATCCAGGATGTCCAGAAAATCAAAGAACGGGGTGTCCTGCGGGTGGGCGTAAAGAATGCCGCCAAAGGCTTTGGATTCCAAGATCCCTCCTCCGGGGAATACACCGGCATGGAAATCGATCTGGCCAACAAGCTGGCCAAACAGCTGGGCGTCAAGACCGAATTCACCGCCGTGACAGCAGCCACCCGGACCGGTCTTCTGGATTCCGGGGATATCGACTGTGTCATCGCCACTTTCACCATCACCCCCGAACGGAAAAAATCCTGGGATTTCACCACACCTTACTATACCGACCACGTAGGTGTCCTGGTCCAGAAAGCCAGCAATATCCAGACCTTGGCTGATTTGAAGGACAAGACCGTAGGAGTCGCCACCGGCTCCACCTCTGCCAAAGCCCTAGTGGAAGCCATGGTCAAAGCCAAACTGATTCCAGCAGACAGCTATGATGCGAAGAATTTCGATCCGTCCACCTGGAAGACCGGTGTCCAGTTCAAGCAGTACAATGACCATCCAGCCATTTCTGCAGCCCTGAGCGCCGGGGAAGTCGCCGCCCACTGTGTGGACAAATCCATCCTGGCCATCTACCATACGCCGGACAGGACCTTCATCAAGGAAGAATTCGCTCCCCAGGATTATGGAATCGTAACAAGAAAAGGCTCCGACCTCTCCAAATTGACCGAAGACTTTGTCCAGGCTTGCCTGAAAGACGGGACCATCAAGAAACTGGAAAAGAAATATAAGATTTGAAAGAACGCAAAAGGGAGTGTGGATACCTGTTTCCACACTCCCTTTTCGATTGGAGCAATTGCAACCATTCAGTTGCATCCATTCAAGTATAAAATTCTTTTTTGTTGTAAATAGATATGATATGGTAAAGTCGTTCAGAAAGAAGCGAGCTTTTCACACTGTTCCCGCAGCAGTTGAGCAAATGCCGCCGCAAAAGCAGACAGTTTCTTATTTTTCAGCGCAGCCAGGACCACCTGGTTCCGGGCGGGGAATTCCAAAATCGGGAAGGCATAAAGAGGGTTCTCCGGATGCAGCCGGTTCTGCTGCCGGATACTGGGAAGGTACATGGACCAGCAGAAACTGGCTCCGTAATCCCGAGCACTGAGCAGGATCTGCATATCCAGCTGGGGCAGCTCCATGATGGTAGGAAGCGGCATCTGGTGTTCCGCCTGCCACCGATCCAAATAATACCGGGAAATCGAATTGGGGGAATTCAGGATGAACGGGGCCTTGGCAAATTCTTCCAGATGGATTCCCTGCTGGAAGCTTATCAGGCGCTCCGATGATTTTTCTGAAAAAACAGTCTGCAGCAGATTGTGGGAAATGACCAGGAAGAGCCTTTCGTCCAGATGATACAGATGGCGGAATTGGATGACATCGGCAAAATACCGGTCGATGAGCGCCAGATCCAGTTCGTTCTCCCGGAGCAGCTTCTGGAGAGCATGGGAAGGCGCAGCCACTGCTTCGATCCGCACCTGGGGATACAGTTCTTTCATGCGGACCAGGAGTTCTGGAAAGACAATGCGGAACCGGCCCTCTGGCGCCCCTACCCGCAGCTTCCCGATTTTGGCATGACGGATCTCTTCCAACCGGATCTGGAGATTTTCTTCAGAAAAAGCCAGTTCCCGCATGGTCTCCAGCATGGCCTCTCCGGCTTCCGTAAGCTTCAGCCGGGGCACACGGGTAAAAAGCGTAATCCGGTATTCCTGTTCCAGGTTCTTGATGTACTTGCTGAGATTCTGATGAGAAACATGGAGTTTCTCCGCAGCGGCAGAAATACTGTCGGACTGGCTCAATACAATGAAATAATGAGGATTGGGATTGGAAAACATCTGACTCACCTCTTGACTGCTATTCCTTATACTATAAAAAAGAACGGAGGATTTTGTCAATGGAACGCAGCGTAAGCCCTTACAACGAAAATCTGGCCCCTTCCGGGCCTCTGGTCCTGTGCGATGTCACCCTGCGGGAAGGGGAACAGACAGCCGGTGTCTCCTTCTCCCAGGAAGAACGGATGGGCCTGGTGCAGCGGCTGGATAAAGCCGGGATCCAGCAAGTTCAGCTCTACAACACCTGGCACGGGGACCAGCCCGATGAAAAGGCCCTGGAAATCAATGCAGGCCTGTGCGCCCTGCCCCGCAGACAAATCAAAACGGAAGTCCTGAATTTCAACACATCGGACCTGCCTCGCCTGAAACAGATGATCGACCTCCAAGCAGAGACCCATCCAGATGTGATCCATGCTTCTTTTTCTCTGAAGGCAGCCGGAGAAAACGAACTGTGCGAAAGAGAACGGAAGATCCAAGAAACCGCAGAATATATTGCCGGCAAAAATATCGAATGCAATATCAGCCTGCTGGATTCCACCCGTTCCGATCCCCAGATCCTCCAGCGCATGATGGGAGCTGCTGCTCGCTCCGGAGCAGCCCGGGTGCGCCTGGCCGATACAGTGGGCGTCGCTTCCCCGGGAGGGATCCAGAACATGTGCCAGCTGGCCTGTCAGGCAGCAGGATTCCACCCGGTGATCCTGGGGATCCATACCCATAATGATTTCGGTCTGGGGCTGGCAGATGCCTTGGCCGGCATCCGGGGCGGTGCCACCTTGATCGATGGTTCCGTCAACGGCCTGGGCGAGCGCTGCGGCAACGCCTCCCTCATCGAGATCATCGTGGCTCTGGAAAGCCTCTATGGCATCCCCACCGGTGTCCAGCTGTCCAAGCTGCTGGAGCTGTCCCGCTACGTAGCGGAGATTTCCGGCATCCCAGTACCGTCCAATGCACCTTTTGTAGGAAAATACGCTTTCTCCGACAGCCTGGCAGCCCATATCGCCCTATCCCTCCAAGATCCCTTTGCCGTAGAAGGGATCCGTCCGGAGACTTTCGGAGGGCGGCGCATTGCTTTCCTTTCCAAGAACATCACGGAAGAAGTCCTTCAGCTCCTGGCCGGAAAGCAGCATATTTCCCTGTCAAAAGAAGAACTCCCCCGCCTCTATGCAAAGATCTGTCAGCTCTCTGCCCCAGGGACAGGGACCGTCCTTACGGAAGATGATCTGCCCCGGCTGGCCGCCGCCATCAAAGAAAATAAATAACGAACTGTGAAAGGCTACCGCACCTCACAATCGCCAGCTTTCACAGTTCTTTTATTTCCTTCTATTTATAAAGTTATCTTTTTGTTCTCCACTTGCTCTCAGCCAAACGTCTTAGCTGCATATTCCTGCAGTTCAGCCCGGAAATCCGGGTGTGCCACGGCAATCATGGCTTGCGCCCGTTCCTTCAAGGAAAGCCCGGTCAGATGAGCTACTCCATATTCCGTAGCCACGTTCTGGATCAGAGCCCGGGGCCCGGAAATGGCGCTGCCGGCAGTAATGGCCGGAACGATATTGGAATGACGTACACCCTTCTTGTCCACCCGGGAGGACTCGATGCAGATATATCCGGCGCCGCCCCGGGACAGGAAAGCACCTTCCAGGAAATCCAGTTGCCCTCCTACACCGGAAAGCTGCCGCGTCCCAACAGATTCTGCATTTTCCTGTCCCATCAAATCCAGCTGTACCCCTCCATTGATGCTGATATAGTTGGTGATTTTTTCAATGACCCTGGGATTGTGCACATAATCCAGATCAGCCGGATAGAACAACTGTGGATTATCCTGGAGCCAGTCATACAGTTCCTGAGAACCACTGGCCAGATTCCAGGTATTTAAGCCAGTTTTTACTTCTTTTTTCGCATTGGTCAGTTTGCCTGCCTTGTACAGAGCCAGGAAAGCATCACTGATGGTCCCCGTATGGCACCCCAAGTCTTCCCGATCCGACTGGGCCAACATCTGGGCAATGGTAAAAGGAATGGTCCCTACCCCCAGAGATAAGGTTGCCCCATTGGGGATCTCGGCCACCACATTCCGGGCAATCTGCAGATCTGCTTCCGAAGGAGTCCGGTAACTGGATGTGCACAAAGGTCCATGCTGCCCTTCCATGATGATATCCGCATCATCCAAAGAAACCCGATGGGATCCATCCATCCCCTGCAAACAGGGCATATTCTCATTGATTTCAAAAATGACGGTATGGGCTTTTTCCATAATGGTCTTCCAGCAGAAATTGGCCAGGCCCAGTCCGCAATATCCCTGGTCATCCGGTTTAGATACGGGAACTACCGCCACATCCACCCGAAGATAATCTCGATACATTTCCGGCAGCAGGCGCAGGAGCATGGGAACAAACTGGAGCCGTCCAGCTGTGAACATTTTCCGTTCATAGCCCCCCAGATGCCAGCTGTAATACTGGAAATGCTTCCTGTCAGGATCACAGTCAATGGTATGGATGATCGGCCGGTAGACCAGCCCGCCCCGGATCTTCACATCCTGGAGTTCATCCCGGCGGGCAGCCAGAGCTTCATCGAACAGTTCCGGAAAGCCGTTGCCAAAGCCAAAATCCACCCAGTCCCCATTTTTCACAACTTTGGCAGCTTCTGCCGGGGATTTGATTTTATTCCGATATTTTTCCAGCATGCTCATTCCTCCTCAATCCTTTATAATCAACCAACAGTCTTCAAATATATATGATCATTATAATACGATAACACCGGATACCCTCTTGTTCAAGTATCCGGTGTTATCAATAGAGGGGTATTACTAACAATAGAACATGGAAGATGAAAGCCCTTACAATTCCATCCCCTTGTCAAAGCCCTTTTGATTGCTTTGGATGACCTTTTCTTTCCCAGCAAACCGATCCGCAAACGCTTTCCGGACACCTTCTGCTTTCAGGATCCCCGTTTGCTTGATGATGGCGCCGACCGCCACGGCATTTTCACTCTGCAGGCTTCCCAGATTTACAGCGGTGCTCCGGAAAGGATAACCCAGATGCTTCCCCTTGGCGCCCTCTTTGGGTTTTACTTCATCCGTATCATAGAAAATCAAGGTATCATCCTTGAATTTATCCACATACCGGTCGTATGCCACCTGTGCCAGGCACAAGATGATGTCCGGTTCTTCCACATTGGGGTACCCAATCAGCGTATCACTCAGGATGACATCAGCTTTGGTAAAGGTACCACGTGCTTCTGAACCGTAAGCCGCCGTCATCACGGCATTCATATTGTCTTCATACAAGGATGCTGCAATCCCTAAGATTTCGCCGGCAGAAACAACGCCCTGGCCGCCAACACCTGCTAAAACGATTCCTTTTCTCATGCTTATCCCTCGATTCTGTGCGCATCGATGATCTTTTTGTAATCCGTATAATAATCATCCCGAGGTGCATTCTTCAGGCACCCTACCACAAGCTTGCCTTGCAGTTCTTCTTCGCTCATCTTGGCGGCCTGCTCTACGGTTACACTC
>Ga0129307_1000322_pt1 | contig 79741 bp, 62 predicted proteins | sample P1105metagenome_FD_94437 | JGI IMG/M metagenome (GOLD analysis project Ga0129307, IMG submission 94437) | Capybara group fecal microbial communities from Wisconsin, USA - P1105 metagenome | ecosystem: Host-associated > Mammals > Digestive system > Large intestine > Fecal | place: USA: Wisconsin...
GCCCCAAATTGCACCTAATTGCAAAGCAATGTTTAAGACGGCGTCGGATTTATCCGGCGCCGTCTTTTATGATGCAACCTTAAATATAAAAATAATTATCAAAATTTTTCAAAAAATTGAGCCATTTGGAATTTTACCCAAGTCTTTATTAATGAAAGCAAGAAAGAAAGGTTTAAATATGAGCTTGTTATATTCATTAACGACAATTGAAGATGCTCAAACACCATTGGCTCCGACCCCCCAAACCCCCTTCGAGGCGGCGTTACCCTGGCTAACCGGAGCTTTAATTGTGCTCATCCTTGCACTGGTTGCCGTGATGACGCGCTACGTACTAAGCTGTAGCAAGGAGCGCCAGAGGATAACTTATATCACAGAGGAATATAAGCTTGAGCCTATTCCAAACCTTCCCAAATGGAAACTGAGTAAGTTAAAAGAGATCAGACGGGATTTGGAAGACCTGGTGGTTATGGGTTCACTTTCATAAGAAAATAATAAACGGAAAACAATACAGAAAGAGGGAAAAAAGAAAATGGTCAAAAAGAATTTGGTCAACAAAAACGTAGTTCGCGCATTATCTATCGGCTTATCACTCGCAATGGCAAGCCAGCCTCTGACAGCTATGGCAGCAGAGCCTGCAGATGATGCTCCCGTTAGAGAGCCCATCTCAGAAGCACCCGCTGTGGAGACCCAGTCCGAAGCAGAAGTGGCTGAGGCAAAGGCTGCAGAAGTTAAGGAAGACGTTGATACTGACACAGCTAACGTTAATGACGTAGTTGATTTAACCAAGGACGCTATCAGCAAGGCAGAAGCTCTTGACGTTGATGCATCAGCAGCTAATACTGATGTTCAGGCTCTTGAGAGTGGCAAGAAGGCAGCAGGCGTTCAGGAATACCTTCAGCAGATTACAGATGAGACAACAGGTGAGACAGTTCTTAATACGGCTTTGGCACGGGGCGTTGCTACAGCAGAAGCAAACGTTACCAAGCCCGTTGTAGATGCTGAGAAGGCAGTATTTGGTGACAAGGAAGAGGAAGTTGAGAGCCTTTCCGAGAAGATCGAGAATGCTGACACAGCTATAAAGGATGCATCAGGCAAGATCGCAGGTGCTACAACACCCGGCGCAGCAAACAGCGCATACAATGAGGCTGCAACCGCAGTAAATGACGCTGATACAGCAGTTAAAGCAGCAGAAGAGAAGGTTGAAACAGCACAGAAGGAACTTGAGGTTAAGGAAGACGAGTACAACAGCCTTGCAGAGCAGTATGAAGCTGCATTAAAGGCATACAATGATAAGGTTGATGCTCTTAACCAGGCTAAGGCAGATGCTCTTGCAAAGTTAACAGGAACCGATACAGAAGCAGGTTTATCTGCTCAGCTCGCTGAGCTGTTTGCAGAGGACGAGCAGGAAGTTGCTGATGCAGCTTCAAGCCTTGAAGTTCTTAAGAATAAACTTGATACAGCTGAGAAAGAATACAAGAGCAGTGGCTATGGCTACATCGCAGCTCTTGAGAATGCTATCATCGAAAAGCAGAATAAAACAGCTGAGTATGGAACTGGCGTTGGCGAACTTTCTGATGTTGACATCACCGCTGTTGAAGATGAAAATAACAATACCAAGGCTACTTACAGGAACTTGTTCAAGGCTATCGTTCAGACTTACTATGTTCCCGAAGTGCTTAAAGGTGAATTCGTAAGTATAGTAGCTGAAGACTGTGGAAGCGGAGACTACTACTACGGCGGAGATGAAACTGATGCCAATAACAAATCCTCCAAGGGTGATGTTCTTCGTGTATTCACTGTAACTTACAAGGAACTTGATGAGAACGGCCATGTTAAGAAGGATGAGAACGGCAATGATGTTGAAAAGACCATCAGACTTAACTACAAGACAGCTAACGAGAACAAAAAGAATGGCTACCAGGGTATCGTAATCTTCGAGAAGACTGAGCACATTCTTATTGATGGTAAGGAATCCGGTCTCACATCTGAACAGCTTGCATCACTTGCTGAAGAGGGAAGTGAGTTAACACTTGCGGACGGAACTGTAATCAGAAGAGTAGACGGACAGTTAGTTAAGTTCTCCGGAACTGGTGCACTTAAAGATGATGAGAGTTATGTAGAGTCTACTACAGCACCTATCGTTAATGGTAATGTTAAGACTGAAGTTGTTGCTGAAGCGGTAGCAGACGCAGATGTAACTTGGACATTTAAGGATGGCACTCTTGTTAAGACTGTTACCCAGGACGTAACTACAACAACTTATACAGGCCAAACTCTTGCTAAGCAGGAGAACACAATTAGCGGCACAAGCGCAACTGATGATTCTGCTGCTAAAACAGCTTACAGAAATGCTCTTAAGGAGAAGATTAAAGCCCTTGAGAAAGATGAGGAACTTATCATTGGTGAAGTTTCCTTCAATTTGGCAGATTTCAATGCCGGCAAGTACACTGATGATCAGTTACTGACAGGCTATGTCGGAACCAGCACCTCCAAAGAGGAAGCAGACGGAACATATACAGTTTCTGGTACTTACAATAAGGTTTCGAAAACAGATAAGTACATAAGTGGTTCAATTGAGCGAGGCTGGGATCATTGGACTAAAGTATCTTATGACGAAACTGAGAGAAAGTATTGGAGTAAAGTTAACGATATAGTTGATGATTACACCTTTGATGACCATGTATTCTTCGTAGATGGTGATGGATATCAGACCGACTATGCTCTGATTGACAAGAAGGCAGATAATCCCACTATAAATGGAAATAGCGACAAGAGAAATTACAGTGGTACACTTCACCTTACCTACTACGATCTTACCAGCGAAACGGTAGATGCAGGCTTCTTCATGATATTCACCTACGGCAGTGTAGATGATGATGATATAAGAGAAGCGCTTGCAAAACAGGGCAAGTATTATCTTGGCAAGACAGAGTTTGGTAACGGTTGGGGAAACTATCAAATTCACTATGTAGACGCTACATCCGTTACAAAGACTGTTACAGCTGCAAATGAAGATGCTGCAAAGACAGCGTTTGAAGGTTCATTTACTGACAATGAACACGCCAGGGTAACATCAGCTGTGGCTAACACCACAACCAAGTACTACTTTGGATACAATGAGTTAAGCTACACAGTTAAGAAGGTAGTTAATTCAACAAACTCAGTAACATACACTTGGTCTTCAACCGATGCTGATAACAGTGTTCTTGCTGCAGCAGCAACAACTACAAGCGAGTTCAGAAACGACAACTGGTATTCAGGAAATGTAGTTTCAACAAAGGTTGACAAGGATAACAACTTTGTTGCGGGTTACAGGACCGATGGTAAGGGCCAGGGTGGCAACAAGATTGCAACTGTATTGCCTGATGTGCAGTCTAAGTCTACATCTCTTATTGCCAACATTAACGCAGCCAAGACCAAGATTAACGAGTACGAGACAGCTAAGGCAGCAGTTGCTACAGCTGAGCAGAAGGTTAAGGCGGCTGAAGGCGAAGTTGAAACACTTAAGGGCCTCATTGAGCAGATTAGCTTCAGCAAGAAGGACAACATTCTTGCAGGCCTTAGAAGCAGACTTGAAACCGCTGAGACTGAACTTGCAACAGCTAAGGCAGCAAGAGATCAGCTTCTTGAGGATCTTAGAACACTCGATGGACAGCGCGCTCAGAAGGTTGCAGCTCTTACATCCGCTCCTTCAGGTGAAGGCGGTGGAGAGACCGGTGGCGAAGGCGGTGCAACTACTCCCGGAGCAACAGGTCTTCTTCCCGGTACAGCAGCACCTCTCGCAGCAGGTCCTGCAATGTTCGTAGCAGCTCCCGGAGGAGCAGGCGCTCCCGCAGCAGCAGTAGCAGAGGATAACACAGTTACTCTTACTGAACAGAGGGCAGCTCTTTCAGATGCAGTTCCTGAGGCTCAGACTGAGCAGGCTACAGAAAACATTGGTGATGGCAAGACAGCTCTTGCAGCAGCACCTGTCAGTGAAGAGACACTTTCATGGTGGTGGTTACTCATCATCGCAGTTCTTGGCGGAGCAGGTTACGCAATGTACAGAAAGTTCCACAACAAGAAAGATGAGAAGACAACCAACTAATACTAATAAGTAATAAGCAAGACGGCGTCGGAATAATCCGGCGCCGCCTTTTTGATACTCACATATGCTTGTTCTATTCTTCTACGGGAGCTTTCTTCATGTAAGCGATTGATGAAATTTCGGTTCCGTCAATTGTAAACATAATTGAGCATCCGTCAAAGTTGTAGTTAAGAATCAGTGAATCTACAGGAATAACATCGTTAGGATCACCATATTTATCATGGATATCATCCTCAGTATCTCCCACAGCGATTCCTCTGGAGGTCTTCACTGATTTGTCGTGAATAATGATCTGAGCTAACTCTTCTTTGCCCTCGATTTCGCGGGCAACTACTTCAATGTCATCTTTACCGTTGGTGTAGATGTGCTCGCCGGTTACGTCGCCGTCGGCCTTCTTGTCTGCACCGAGGTCATCCAGAGTTGTCTGGAGGTCTCCGAGAATTGAAATGATTTTGCCGTCATACATGAAGGAATCGGGCTCAAGGTCGCTGTTCACTTCAGAATCGGCAGTTTCCTTTTGGGAAATCTCGTCGGTTTCGATGTTGCTTTCAGCTCCGAGATCATCGGTTTTTACGGTATCTTCGCTTTCCAAGGCAGGTTTATCTTCGGTTACTTCTGTGGTTTCGGCAGTTTCAAACAGGTCAGTTTTCCCTGCCTCAGAGGATGTGCTTCCACATCCTACGATTGACAGCACCATTGCTGATGCAAAAGTTAATGCTAAAATTCGTTTCTTCATATTATAATTCTCCCCTCGTTTGAATTATTTTGAAATAAAATAGGATATTGCGGCTACGTTATCATTGAATGCAAATAAAATGGAATAGCCTTCAAACTCGTATGTTAAAAGCTTAGCTCCCTCAACTACCTCATCATTGGGTTCGCCGTAAGCATTTCTTACTTCATCCTCAGTACTTCCAACGCCGACGCCCTTTGCGGTTCTTGCAGTCTTATCGTGAACTGTGATCTGTGTAAGTTCCTCTTTCCCGTCAGTCTCTTTGGTAAAAACACTGACAGCATCAGTTCCGATATCGTAGCAAATCACGCCTTCCTGATCGGAGGGCCTTCCTTCACCGGCTCCAAGGTTGTCAAGGATGGTCTGAAGATCGTCTTTTACTGAAATAATCTTTCCATTATATGCAAAACTGTCATCAGACAATGCAACAGGCGTTTCACCGATTGCTTCTGTTTCGGCCGCTTCTGTCTGGGAATCCGCTGTTTGAGATTCTTCTGTTTTTACAGGAGCAATCTCTGATGCCTCAGAAGTTTGTTCTTCAGCTACAGTAGTCTCCTCCCAGGGATCGGAAGCGGCCTCGACTTTTTTTGTTCCGCATCCAATCAGAGCCAGCATCATTACAGATGCAAATAAAATTGTTAATGTAGTCTTCTTCATTGTTACTCTCCTCTCGTAATAATTTTGTAACATTTCTGTAACATTTATTACGATTGCATCATAACATACCAAACCGGAAGAAAAAGCTAGGGATTTCTTTAAGATTTCTTTAAGGCATGTGCAAAGTGGTATAATATATGTAGAAATGGAATGTAAACTACAAGTAGCATTTTTGGTAAAATCCAGTGAACCTCAGCGTTTGAGCCACATGTCTTTATAAGTGAAGGGGTTAAGGAGATAAAGAAAACTTTAACCGTACCGATATATAAATCAAAGATAAAGAACATTCCTTACAAGAGATTAAACGGAGAAAAGGAGAAGGGCATATGATGAATAAGAAATTAACAAACAAAAAAGTTATCAAGGCTTTAACAATTGGATTATCACTGGCTATGGCCAGCCAGCCCATAACAGCTTTGGCAGCTGAACCGGAAACTACTCCTGAACCCGAAAACAATACAATGCCTATCCACAATGATGTGGAGAACGGCGTAGCAGATGCAGCACAGGAGCAGGCTGATGAGACCTGGAAGGATGTTAAAGAGGCTGAAGCTTCTGCAGTGGTAGCTGTAGAGGAAGCAAAAGCTGAAGGAATATCTGAAGAGGTTAAAGAAGCAGCTGAGGCTCTTGGCGATGGAATGGAAGCTCACATGGAAGGCAATGTTGTAGTTGATGCTCCCGAGACTGACATTGAGAAGGCAGCAGGTGTCCTTGGTATTGCTGAAGGATTTGCAGAAATCGCTCAGTCAGAAGCAGTTGATGCTAACAAGCAGGCTGATATTACAATTGAGAAAGCTAAGGAAGCAGTTTCTCTTCAGACCCAGGCTGAAACAATTGCCGATGAAATTACAACTACAGTAAATGATGCACAGACCCTCGTTAATGAAAAGGCAGTGGAGCTTAATGACGCAGGTTCTGTTGAAGAAGTAAAGGAAGTCTTTGATACAATCGAAGATACAGTTAAAACTACAGACGCTGCAGTAGAGAAGGCAGCTTCTGATCTTTCGAAGATTGAAGACGATTTTAACAAGGCAAACGAAGCTCTTGAGGAAGCAACAAGAGAATACGAGAATCTTGTTAATGGAACCAACGGAATCGGCAACAGCGTTACAGCATTTGACACCCATAAGGGCGTAGCAGACAAGGAAGCAGCTGAGGCTAAGGCAAGAGTTGATGAACTCGCAAAGCAGGCTGAAGACCTTAAGAATGCAGCTGAAGCAGCAAAAGCTAAATATGAAGGTATTCAGAAATTAAAGGATATCGAAGATAAGCTGGTAGCCGACTTTGAGAACGACAAGAAGTACGGAAGCGGATCTGACAGAATAGTTGAATACTTTACAGCAGTTATACAGTATTACTATATTCCTGAAATTGCTGACGGCAAATTTATCAGTATTGAACGTAATACATTCACGGGCAGCAACTTCTTGACTGACGATGCTCAAAAAGCCAGCACAAAGGGTGATGTTTTAAACTATTACGAAGTTAAATATGAAAAGGACGGCGTTGAGCAGACCTTATACCTTAACTATAAGCTCCAGAATCAGAATACTACAAATGATCAGTGGAGATGGCAGGGACTTGTTATCTTCGAAAAGACTGAGCACCAGGTTGTAGACGGTCATGATATTGAAAACCTTCAGGATGACGGAAACGGCATATTAACTTATGGAGGCAGCAGCTACGTAAAAGAGGATAACAAGTATTACAAACTTGTTAATGGTGAGAAGCAGGAGCTTACAGTTGAGACACAGCTTAGAAACGACAACTGGTACTCAGGAAATATCGCTCTCCTTACTAAACAGGATAACAGAGGACGCGGCAAGGATCCCTTCGTTATTGGCAAAGACTTGGATTACAAGACAGATAATGTAATAAAGGTTGATAACAAAAACTGGATCCTTGATGATACCGAAAGAAACACAATGCTGGGCTACAGAAACGCTTTAGCAAATTCCGCAGCACTTGCTCTTAAGTACGCAAGCATCGCTGAGAAGGCAGCAGCTGCACAGACAGCATTCGAGAAGGCTCAGGCTGACGTAGTAGAGTTACAGACACGTATTGAGCAGGTGGCTATCGGCGATACAACTGTTAAAGAGGTTGCAACCTTACAGGCAAGCCTTGAGACAGCCAAGACCAAACTTGAAGCAGCTAAAACAGTAAGAGACAACATGGTTGGACAGCTTGAGGATCTCAGAACTGTTCGTGATAACAAGATTGCAGCTCTTACCCCTGCTCCGGCAACAGGTGGCGCAGGTGAGACCACAACAACAGATGCAACCGGTGATGTTACAGTGGCAGCAGGTGTTGTAGCAGATGTTATTACACCCGCAACTCCCGCAGCACCCGCAGCTCCCGCAGCAGGCGGAGCAGGAACAGTAGTAGCTCCCGGCGTAGCAGCCGAGGCAGCAGGCGGAGCAGCCGGTGGTGAAGCAGTGGTTACAGAAGGATCAACCGGAGACGAACTTACCGATATCAACGGCGGAAGAACAGCTCTTGCATCAGCACTTGATGAGGAGACAGCTCCCGAAGTTACAGCAATCAACGAAGGAAAAGCACCTCTTGCATACGCACCCATCAACGAGGAGTCAATGTCCTGGTGGTGGTGGTTAATAGTTGCTCTCCTTGGTGCTACCGGATATGCAATGTACAAGAAGCATCAGGAAAAGAAAGCAGAAAAAGTTACCAAGTAATTATACTCTCCCTTCTCTTATATAAACCCCAGGGGCCGAAGCTAAATGCTTCGGCCCTTCTCCTGTTGAAAAAAATCCCGAAGAAAAGTACAATAATAGAAACACATATAAAAACACATATAAAAACACAGAGGAATGAAATGAAAAAGAGATTATTAAGCTCATTAGTCATATTATGCATGACCACAGCTTTATTTACCGCCTGTGGCAAGACTGAGAAGGTAATTGAGCCTGCAGAAGAGATGTGGACTGAAGTTACCCCCGCTCCCACAGAGGCTCCCACACCTGAACCAACAAAGGAACCCACGAAGGAGCCGACTCCCGAGCCTACAGAGGAGCCCACACCTACGCCCACAGCCGAGCCTACAAAGCAAACTGCTCAGGCACCTTTTGCTGACCCGGTGGCATATTTTGATGTTCAGCTTAGTTACACCAACTCCTGCTCAGTTGACATTGGCATGATAGCTATTATAGACCCCATCGATGGCTCTCAGATTAACATTGGCGGTGTTAAGAAGGACGATACTTTAAAGTGTAAGGTGATTTGGCCTGCAGACAAGAATGAGCTTAAGTGGGCGGTTTACACCCAGGGCGGCGACCTGTATTCCGAGTCCACAACAGATGTAACGGGCCTTACGGAATCCATTTCCATTACCATTAAAGGCGAAAATACCATCGACGACATAGACGTTGATATTAAGTAGGTTGTTCATGACAGCAATTAAGCGAACCGCTTCTATAATATTTATACTGCTTTACCTTCCGGTGCTGGCCTCCATTATCTTCCTGGGTAATAAGGCCAACTACCCGGATTACTATAAACTGGATACAATCGTTCCTAACTGGGTGCTCTTTATCGCGGCACTTTTGTTGGCGATTGTATTTTTCTTTTTGGTAAAAACCATCGACCGTATCTCCTTAACACCAAAGACCAACCTTATCTTCAATCTGACACTGGCTTTGGCGTTTGTGGTAATCACAGTCATAAATATCAAGCTTTGCAAGTCCTTGGTGTTTGTCACAGGCTGGGCAGATCCTGTAAATGCCCAGTATTCGGGTCTTAGAATCAATGAGGGCATCTCAATCAACGAAGGCACCTGGTATTATCTTCTTTGCTCCAACAACGTGCCAATAGCCTACATCTGCTCGCTGATTCTGAGAATAATGCGGTTTTTCCCAAATTTCCCGTATCAATCGGACTTCTTTATTATAGAAGTTAACTGCGTGATTATTTCCCTGGCGGGGTTCTTTACGGTGTTGACGGCCAAGAAATTAAGCAGGAAGTTTGGACCTGCAGTGGTGGCTTTCCTAATATATGCAGGCTTAATCTGCGTATCTCCCTGGAAGCTTTTCTTCTACACGGACACCGCGGGCATGCTGCCACCTGTAATCACCTTTTATGTGTATCTGGCTGCAAAGGGCAAAGACGGCCTCTTTAAATATGTATTTACGGCCATTTACGCCTTTACAGGGATTTTGGCAGGTATGATTAAGCCCACAGCCTACACCTGTCTTATTGCCATTGTTATTGTGGAAATGGTGGAATTTGTGGCGAGACTCATCAAAAAAGAAGGCAGAATCCTTGAAACTGCGGTGCTTATAGCATGTGTCATCGCAGCCTTCTTATTAATAAATGTGGGGCTCAAAGCACATATATATAATGTGGCTAAGTTCACCCCTGACAAGGATCTGGAGGGAACCTGGACCTACTACCTTAACATGGGCTCCAACGAGGAGTACATGGGAACCAACAATCCCGTGGACAGCGGACTTTTGGTTGGTGAATACTCGGGAAGACCCGGAAGCGAAAGAAGAGCCGCCGAGATAGAAAGCTTCATGACAAGAACTAAGGACAGAGGGTTCTTAGGCAACTTAAGCTTCTGGAACAGAAAGCTTACCATGACCTTCAACGACGGCACCTTTTCCTGGTATAAAGAGGGAATTGCGGCCTTTTACGCAGGAGAATACGAGGATATTTCCGCCAATCCCAAGAAAGAACTTTTAAGAAATATTTTCTGGGGAGACGGAGAGTATTATAATTATTTTGAGACCTACGCCCAGTGGCTTTGGATTTTCGTGCTCATCGGCATGGCGGGTGTGGGATTTGTAAGCTTTTATGCAAGGAACAGACAGCCCTTTGCTTTTCATCTTACGGTTATCTGTATCGGCGTGATTCTGTTTCAGATGTTGTTTGAAACCAGAGGAAGATACCTGATTTGCTCCCTTCCTCTCTTGATTATTGCAGGAGTTGAGGGATACAGGTTTTATGCAACTTTGAAGGATGAGTGCCATATTTTTAGAAAACAGGAATTCAAGAACAGGGAGGAATTAGAATGAGCGATTACAAGAAGCAATTTGAGTTTTGGCTTAACGATTCATACTTTGACGATGCCACAAAGGAAGAACTTCTCGGCATCAGAAATAATGAGAAAGAGATTGAAGAGAGATTCTACAAGGACCTGGAGTTTGGTACCGGCGGCCTTCGAGGCATTATCGGCGCAGGAACCAACAGAATGAACATCTACACTGTTCGTAAGGCTACTCAGGGACTTGCAAACTATATATTAAAGCAGGGCAAGAAGGACCCCAAGGTTGCCATTGCCTACGACTCCAGACGTATGAGCCCTGAGTTTGCCGATGTCGCGGCACTTTGCCTTGCAGCCAACGGAATAAAGGCATACGTTTTTGACGAATTAAGACCCACTCCCGAGCTTTCATTTGCAGTAAGAAAGCTTGGATGTACATCAGGTATCGTGGTTACAGCAAGCCACAATCCCCCTGAATACAACGGATACAAGGTTTACTGGGAGGACGGCGCTCAGGTTTCCACCCCCAGAGACGGCGAGATTATCGCTGAGGTTAACAATGTAACCGACTATCACACAGTTAAGACCATGGACAAGGAAGAGGCCAAGAAAGCAGGCCTTTACGAGGTTATCGGCGCTGAGATCGATGACGCTTACATGGTTGAGTTAAAGAAGCAGATTATCCACCCTGAAATCATCAAGCAGGTGGCAAAAGATATAGTTATCGTTTACACACCTCTTTGCGGAACAGGTAACAAGCCCGTAAGAAGAATCCTTAAGGAGCTTGGCTTTGAGAATGTTTATGTGGTTCCGGAGCAGGAGAATCCCGACCCCAACTTTACAACTCTCGAGTACCCTAACCCCGAGGATCCCAAGGCCTTCACATATGCCCTTCGCCTGGCAAAGGAGAAGAAGGCAGATGTTGTGCTTGCCACTGACCCCGATGCCGACAGACTTGGAATTTACTGCTACGATACCAAGTCAGGAGATTATGTTCCTTTTACCGGAAATATGTCCGGAATGCTTATTGCAGAGTACATCTTAAGGGAGCGTAAGGCCAATGGCACCATGCCTTCAAACCCCGCTCTTGTAAAAACCATCGTTACTACTAACATGGCTGACGTTATCACTAAGGACTATGGCGTAGATGAGATCGAAGTTTTGACCGGATTTAAGTACATCGGAGAGCAGATTAAGCTCTTTGAGCAGAATAAGAATCACAACTATGTATTCGGCCTTGAGGAGAGCTACGGCTGCCTTGCTGGAACCCATGCAAGAGATAAGGACGCCGTTGTTGCGGTTATGTGCCTTTGCGAAGTTGCCGCATGGTGCAAGTCCAAGGGCATTACACTCTGGGATCAGATGCTTAATATGTATGAGAAGTACGGCTACTTCAACGAGAGTCAGTACGCAATCACCTTAAAGGGCATCGAAGGAAGCCAGAAGATCAAGGAGCTGATGGACAAGTTAAGAGCCAACCCTCCCAAGAGCTTCGGAGACCTTAAGGTTAAGGAATTCCGCGATTACGACATGGGAACTACTCTTGATATCGCCACAGGCGAAAAGGGTAAGACCAATCTTCCCAAGTCCAATGTTCTATACTTCGACCTTGAGGACAACGCATGGTGCTGCGCCCGTCCTTCAGGAACCGAGCCCAAGATCAAGTTCTACATGGGTGTTAAGGGAACCAGCATCGAGGATGCCAAGAAGAAGAACGAGGAACTTACGAATGCAATTAAAGCAATAATATAGTTGGTCGTTGTGCTGAGGCGCAGGGCCGATGTGCAAAAATGGCCGACGTGCAGAATGGGGACAGGCCCAAATTGCACATAAAAAAGCAAAATACAAGCAGGGTGTATATGATACGCACCCTGCTTTTTTACGTGCAATTTGGGCCTGTCCCCATTATGCACATCGGCCCCATTCTGCACATCTTTGATGCATCCGTCCCCCATATTAGAATTATGAGCAAATTAAACATGACGAATCTCAAAAAAGCCTACAACTACATGAAGAAAAACGGCCTTAAAGCCATGCTGACCCAGGCGGCTGAAAGGCTTGAAAGTCATGACTACGATGACTATACATATGAACCTGTAAGTGAGGAAGAGCTTGAGAAGCAGCGTAAGAATGCGGGCTCATATTCTGTTCGCTTCAGTATTCTTGTGCCCGCATACAACACTCCAAAGGAGTATTTTAAGGAAATGATTGAGTCTGTGGAGGCTCAGACCTATCCCAACTGGGAACTTATTATCGGAGACGCGGGAGATGAGACAAGAGGCCTTAAGGAGATAGTTGAAGAGTTTTCTGACAGACGTGTCAGATACATTAGACTTCCCGAAAATAAGGGAATCTCGGGCAATACCAACGCTATCCTTAAGGAGGCCAGAGGCGAATATATTGCCCTCCTTGATCATGATGATTTTCTGACTCCCGATGCTTTATATGAGAACGCAAAGCTTATTTCGGAAGCTACCAAGAAGCCGGGACTCATCTATTCCGATGAGGATAAGTGCAACGGTGACGCCACCAGATTCTATGACGTGTACCGTAAGCCAAACTTTAACTTAGACCTTCTTCTTTCAAATAATTACATCTGTCATTTTTTGGTAATCAAATCCGAAGACCTTAAGAGCATCGGCTTTAGAAGCGAGTATGACGGGGCTCAGGACTATGACGTTACCTTAAGATGCGTCATGAGATACATGCCTGATTTTAAGGAGGTTTACCATATTCCAAAGGTTCTCTATCACTGGAGATGCCATGAGGAATCCACAGCCTCCAACCCTCAAAGCAAGCTTTACGCCTACGAGGCAGGAAAGAATGCCCTTACCGATGCCCTGGAAGCCCTTGGCTGGAAGGCGGAAGTAACCCACTCAAAGCACCTGGGATTTATGGATGTAAAATATATCCCCGGAATCTTTGATGTGAGAGAAGATATCGGAATGATTGGGGGCAAAATCGTAAATGACAAAGGTGTCATAATTGGCGGCATCATGGACGAAAACGGCACCCCCATCTTCGAGGGCTTAAAGGATGGCTACAGCGGTTACAGAAACACCGCAACCCTTAAACAGGATGCAGACCTCCTCGATATAAGGTGTATGAAACTTCGCCCGGAACTATATGATGTGTTTAAGGACGTGACGGGAATGGAGTATAAAGAGGACCCGAAAACAGGATTTTATGACATAAAACTTCAAAAAGATGATACAGATTTGATGAAAATCTGCACCATAATATGTCACAGGATAAAGAAAATGGGTTACAAGCTTTTATATGACCCGGATTGCAGCGTAAAGGTTAAAGAATGAGAGCAAGTGTGGTAATTCCAAACTACAACGGATTAAAGTTTTTACCCACCTGTTTGGCCAGCCTTGCACTGCAGACAGTTACCGACTTTGAGGTGATTGTGGTGGATAACGGATCCACAGACGGAAGCCTCGAATACCTGTCAAAGCATCCGGAAGTAAAGGTGATTGCTTTCCCGGAGAACACGGGTTTTTGCAAGGCAGTTAATGAAGGCATCAAGGCGTCCAACGCCGAATATGTAATCCTTCTTAACAACGACACCAAAGCTTATAACACTTACATCGAATATCTCCTGAAGGCCATCGAGAAGGATGAGCGGATTTTCTCAGTTAACCCACAGATGCTTTCTATGGATTATCCGGGACGAATCGATGACGCGGGAGATTTGTATTGTGCCCTGGGGTGGGCTTTTGCCAGAGGTAAAGGCAAGAGGAAAGAACTTTACGACACCCCGAAAGAGATTTTCGCATCCTGCGGGGGCGCATCCATTTACAGACGAAAGATTTTCGATGAGATTGGGCTCTTTGATGAGACACATTTCGCCTACTTAGAGGATTTGGACGTAGGCTACAGAGCTCTGATTCATGGATACAAGAACCTGTACTACCCGGACGCCAAGGTGCTTCACGTAGGCAGCGGGGCCTCAGGTTCCAGATACAATGAGTTTAAGGTAAGGCTTTCATCCGCCAACAGCGTATATGTAATTGGCAAAAACATGCCCTTTCTCCAATGGGTCATAAACCTTCCTTTTCTCTTCATTGGTTTTAACATCAAAATACTGTTTTTTATCCGACGAGGACTTGGCGGAACCTATTTTAAAGGTCTGTTTCGCGGAATGGGCATGGTTCTGAAGCATTACGACAAGCATGTTCCTTTCCGGTTTAGGCATATGAAGAATTACTTGCGGATACAGGTAATGCTGTGGGTGAACATGGTGCTTCGCCTCAAAGGATAAGGATTATAAATATAAATGATAAGGGACAACCAGACATTACTTAACAGAATACACCTTGTACTTGATGCCCTTATAGCAGCATGCTCTTATATGCTGGCATGGTACTTTTGGTTTGAAAGTCCCTGGGAACAGGTAGAAGAAGGCGCAGGTGTTCTCCCTATGGAGACCTATTTTTATGCGCTGGCCTTCATCATTCCCGGCTGGATTATAATATATTACGCTTTTAATCTGTATACATCTAAAAGAACCTCCAAGCAGAGGTACGAGATCTGGGGAATTATTAAAGCAAATACCACGGGAGTTTCGGCTTTCCTGATTGTTTTGTATTTGGTAAATCAGCCCTATTTCTCAAGAGGTATGATTCTTGTTTTCTTCGTGATAAACATAATCTTAACCTCAATATTCAGGGTTATCTTAAGGAACGCCCTTAAGTTTTTCAGACGTAAAGGCTACAACATTAAACACGTTTTGCTGGTAGGCTACTCAAGGGCAGCCGAAGAGTACATAAAGAGAATTGTTGACAATCCCCAGTGGGGTTACGACGTGGTGGGAATCCTTGATGACGAGGTTCCTGCGGGAACACTTTTTAAGGGAGTTAAGGTTCTTGGCCGAATCGACAATATCTACGAGATTCTGCCGGAGAATAAGCTTGATGAAATAGCAATCACCCTTTCCCTTAAGGATTACGACAGACTTGAAGAGATGGTTTCAACCTGTGAGAAATCAGGTGTCCATACGAAATTTATCCCCGATTACAACAGCCTGGTTCCCTCCCAGCCTTACACAGAGGATCTGGTGGGACTACCCGTAATCAACATAAGATACGTTCCATTAACCAATCCCTTTAACGCTTTTGTTAAGAGGATTATGGACATTGTCGGTTCCTTAATCGGAATCATCATTACATCGCCCCTTCTTATTATTGTGGCGATACTTGTGAAATGCACCAGCCGCGGACCTATTATTTTCAAGCAGCAGCGTGTTGGTCTTCACAACAGAAACTTTAACATGTATAAATTCAGAACCATGAAGCTGCAGGAGGCATCCGATGAGGAGAAAGCCTGGACCATCAAAGATGATCCCAGAGTAACCAAGGTCGGAAGATTCCTTCGTCGAACCAGTATCGATGAATTGCCCCAGCTTTTTAATATATTGGTGGGTAGAATGAGCCTGGTAGGACCCAGACCCGAAAGGCCGCTCTTCGTAGACAAGTTCAAAGAAGAAATACCAAGATATATGGTTAAACATCAGGTCAGACCGGGCCTAACCGGCTGGGCGCAGATTAACGGATATCGCGGGGATACATCAATAAGGAAACGAATTGAGTATGATATCTACTATATCGAAAACTGGACTTTGGGATTCGATATCAAGATCTGCTTCCTTACAATTTTCAAAGGTTTTATTAACAAAAATGCTTATTAACAGGTAATACGGAGGAATTAAGAAATGGCAACACAGGACAGAAGACCTGCGCCTAGAAGACGCGTACGTCGTGATGACCCCAGACAGAGAGAGGCTCAGAGAAAGAAAAGAGCTATTATTCTCGGAGTTGAAATCATTGTTATCCTTTTAATGCTGGTGGTAGTTATCATGGCTATCCGCGGTGAGGGTATCTTTAAGGTGTTAAGTAATGAGGCACCTACAAGAGTAGAGTTAAATGAGGGTGAAATCCAGGAGAAAATGAACGAAAACGTTCTTGAGAACGAGACCCTTAAGGGTTATCGTAACATCGCACTTTTCGGTGTTGACTCCACAACAGGAGCTCTCGAGAAGGGAACACGTTCCGATACAATTATCATTGCATCCATCAACCAGGACACAAAGGAAGTTAAGCTTTGCTCAGTTTACCGTGATACTTACCTTAACAAAGGTAACGACAAGTATGGTAAATGTAACGCAGCATATGCTAACGGTGGTCCCAAGCAGGCAATGATGATGCTCAACATGAACCTTGACCTTAACATCACAGACTTCGTAACAGTTGGTTTCCAGGGCCTTACAGATGCAATCGATGCACTTGGCGGCGTTTGGATTGACGTTGACGAAGAAGAGATTAAGCATATCAACAACTACCAGATGTGTATCGCTGAGAACCTTAAGCGTCCTTACACAGAGGTTACTTCCACAGGTTATCAGCTCCTTGACGGACTTCAGGCAACTGCTTACTGCCGTATCCGTTACACAAAGGGTGATGACTACATGAGAACCTTCCGTCAGAGAGAAGTTATCAAGGCTTGCATGGAGCAGGCTAAGAAAGCAAACGTTACTTCTCTTAACAAGATTGCAGAGGCAGTATTCCCTGAGGTTTACACATCTCTTAACCTTGAGGAAATCCTCACAGTTCTCGGAGAAGTTGCTCAGTACAAGATTATTGCTGATGACGGACTTCCTTTCGAGCAGTACAGAGGCTCAGGCACCATCGGTGCAAACGGAAGCTGCGTTGTTCCCACAGACCTTGCAAGCAATGTTAAAGAGCTTCACAGATTCCTCTTTGACGAGAACGATTATCAGGTTTCCGAGGAAATCAACAAATACAGCGATGTGATTAAGGGCGATACCCAGGCATATCTTAACTAAAGATTGAAAATCAAAGGGAGTCGTTAACTGCGACTCCCTGCTTTTATTTTATGGAAAAATTAAAGACTCTCCTTTTCGGAATAATCAAATATCTTACCCTTGCTTCTTTGCTTGGAATCTTGGCTCTTATAATCATCAGGGACAGGCGAATCGACTATCTCTACAAGAATATGAGCTTTTTTTCTAATGCGGTAATTGTGGCCATAATAGCCCTTGCCGCAGCCTGCATTTATTTTTGGCAAAAGAAAAAATCCGCGGAAATCTCCAACCCCGCTTTAACCCCAAAGAAGAGAAGATATATCGGTATCATCTTTGCAAGCCTTGGGCTTCTTATAATAGAGCTTATAGTGGCAAGAAACATCTACCTTGATACCGGCTGGGATTGCGGCTCTTTAACGGAGATGGCAAGGAATATTGCATTTTATGACGGAGGTGTCGGAAATGATACTTACTTTTCCCAGCACCCAAACAACATGATGCTTGTGGCCATACTTACGTGGCTTCTAAAGATCTTTAAGTTCCTCGGTTTTAAGGGAGAGAGCATGATGTACTTCCCCATGGTATTCGGAAGCGTTGCCATGGTTAACCTTTCCGGAATTTTTACCTTCGACCTGGTAAGAATGTTTACGGGAAGTGAGAAGAAAGCCTGGGGAGCATGGGGCGTCTTTGCGGTGTGGATTGGCCTTAATCCCTGGATTTGCATTCCCTATTCCGATACCTACAGCATTCTTTTCCCCATACTTATCCTTTGGATATACGAGAAGGCCATAAGAAAAACTGACGATAGTGTCACATATACTATCGGCTGGGTAATGGTTTCTTTATTCGCCTTCTTTGGTTACCTTATAAAACCCACAGTTCTCCTTGCCCTTATATCCATAGTGGCAGTGGAACTGATTGATAAGAAGTTTAAAAACTTCGTACTATTGCTCTTTGGAGTATTATTTGGCTGCTTTATTTGCCTTGTTATAAACGCAGGAGCAAAGCGCCTTATAGGAGCTGACCTTGATCCCGATAAGGAATACGGAATCGCTCATTTTGTCTATATGGGGGCGAATTTCGATACCTGCGGAACCTACGACCAAAAGGACGTTAACTTCACAGGAAGTTTTCCCGATAAGGCCTCAAGAAACGCAGGAGACATAGAGGCCACAAAGCAAAGAATAAGCGAAATGGGCTTAAGAAAGTTCCTGGTTCATATGGAGAGAAAATCCCTTGTAAACTTTAACGACGGAACCTTCTCCTGGGGTAACGAGGGAGCCTTTTATCGAGGCATAACTGACTATGACGGACTCCTGACAGGGTTCTTTAGGGGCATATATTATTCCCCTGAAATAACGGGCACCAAAGCAGGAGAGTTCGGCTACAGACTCTTCCACACCATAGCTCAGTTTATCTGGGTTATTATGCTTATATTCATGGCAGGAAGTATCCTTAAAAAAGATGAAAAAACAAGCCCTGCGGAGGTTGCCGCAAGGCTTTCAATACTGGCTATTATAATGTTTGTTTCAGTATTTGAGGCAAGGGCAAGATACCTTTACCTCTACGCACCTGTAATTGTGGCGCTGGCCTTCACCTATAAGCCTTTCTTGAAGCGTCTGAAATCAGATAAGGCGTGAAGACCGATCTTAGTAATCTTTGGAATGTTTAAGGAAGCCTTTCCGGCACTTCTTTGTTTAAAAGTTATTTCCTTAAATGCCACTTTTTCTTTATAATATACAAAGAAGGTTGTAAGCATTATATTCGGAAGATTGTAGTGCTTATCAAAACGGCTTAAATACTTGGCCACCACCTCGGACTTCATAAGTCTGAAGGGAGCGTTGGCGTCCGTAACCTTAATCTTAAAGTACATGCCAAGAAGCATGCAAACCACCTTTTCAACGAAGGCTCTGGATTTGCCGTCTCCTCTTACGGGGCGGGTTCCGATGACCGCATCCAGATCCCCTTCCTTACAGGTATTCCAGAAGGCTTCAAATTCGGCCGGATCGGTCTGGCCGTCGGAATCGGTCTGGAAGATGAAATCGGCGCCGTTATCAATGGCATATTGATATAAAGCTATAAGCTTCGGGCCGTGTCCCGGGTGATCAGTATCAAGTATTTCAAGCTTGGGCAGGAAATCCTTAAGTCCAAGCAGTATTTCGTGAGTTCTGTCACTGCTTCCGCTGTCTGCAACGATAAGCTTTGAACCATCCCCCGCAAGGTTTAAAATGGGGTACCAGCTTTTCACCGTGGCATCGATATTTGCTTCTTCATTGTATGCGGGCATGACTATGTATAAGTTATTCATAAAGACTATTTTATTTTCTTTTATAAACAATGTCAACGTAAGAAGGACGGGCTAAATGAGGGTAGATATAGTAATCCCAACCTACAAACCGGATAATGATTTTCTTAAACTGATCGAGACATTAACGACACAGATGTCAGATTATGTAAACAAGGTTTATGTAATGAATACGGAGGAGTCTCTCTGGCAAAAACGCATCCCCTCCGATTTCGAAGAAAGGCATGAAAACCTCGTCGTTACACATATTTCTAAAGCTGAATTCGATCACGCCTTAACCCGCCATGCGGGCATGCTTAAAACCACCACGCCCTACGTTTTATTCATGACCCAGGATGCAGTGCCGGCAGACGATAAGTTTATAGCAAACCTTATTAAGGCCCTTGATGAAAACGATGATGTGGCGGTGGCCTACGCAAGACAGCTTCCCAATGAGAAGTGCAATAAGATCGAAAGACTAACAAGAGACTTCAACTATCCTGACACGAGTGTCATAAAAGGAAAAGATGATATAGAACGCCTTGGGATCAAGACCTTCTTCTGCTCCGACGTCTCAGCCATGTATAAAAGAGATATCTATGATAAGTTAGGTGGTTTTGAAGGCCCTGCCATCTTTAATGAGGATATGGTTTACGCGGGCCATGCGGTAAATGCAGGCTATAAGATAGCTTACGTGGCGGATGCAAGAGTAATCCACTCCCATAACTACACAGGCCGTGAGCAGTTTCACAGAAACTTCGACCTTGGAGTTTCCCAGACCAACCACCCTGAGGTATTTGAGGGCATTAAGTCCGAATCCGAGGGCGTAAAGATGGTTATAAAGAATGCCGTTAGCCTATTAAAGAGAGGGGCGGTTTTTTCCATATTTAAACTGGTATGGCTTTCTGCAAACAAGTACCTTGGGTACAAAAAAGGCCGTAACTACAAGGCTTTAAGCAAAGAAAAGATTATGAAATACACCATGAATCCCGGCTATTGGAATCACATATGTGAATAAAAATCATAGTTTTTTAATACAAAAAACACAAAAAAAACACAAATTACTTCTAGACTGTGAGTTGTAGGTGAGGGAAAAGGTATTCCCTCCGAGGTAAATGTCGATTACAGAAAAGAGGTAATGAAGTATGTACGAAGACAACAACACAAACAGCACAAACAACAATCAGGAGACAGGTTCAACACCAAACACTAATTCAAATTACGGACCGTCATCCTACAGCAATTATAACTTTAATCAAAACTATCAGAACCAGACACCCTTCCCCAACACCACACCGGTGGCTCCCAAGAAGGAGAAGAAACCCGGTAAGGTAGGCGGCTTCTTTAAGAAGTTAATCCTTGTGGCAGTTTTGGGCGTGTTCTTCGGAGCGTGTGCCGGAGCAACCTTCTACGGAGTTTACAATTACTTCGGATTTGGAAACAAAGGCCCTCAGATAGCTGAAGGAACCGCAATCCAAAGAGAAGAGACACAGGATTTAAACAAGGATACCAAGGCTGAGGAAGATACAAAGCCCACTGTCAGCACCGAGATTTCAAAGGTAATCGAGGCCGACATCAGTGAAGTCGTTGAGAGCGTAATGCCTTCAATGGTTTCAGTTACAAACAAGGCCATCGTTAACTACAACTACTGGGGCAGAGTTTTCTCAGAGGAGCAGGAAGGACGAGGCAGCGGAATCATCGTTGGAAAGAATGATTCAGAGCTTCTTATCGTAACCAACTATCACGTAATCGAAGGTGCGGAGACCATCGAGATTACTTTTAACGATGATACTGTTTATCAGGCAAACGTAAAGGGCACCAACAAGAACATGGACCTTGCGGTTGTAGCTGTTAAACTTGCAGACATGGACGAGAGCACTCTTAACGAGATTAAGATTGCAAGCCTTGGAGATTCAGATTCACTTAAGCTTGGTGAGCCTGTTATTGCCATCGGTAATGCCCTTGGATATGGCCAGTCAGTTACAAACGGTATTGTCAGCGCCCTTAACAGAGAAATCGAGATGGAAGACGGCAGCACAGGTACATTTGTACAGACCAACGCAGCCATCAACCCCGGTAACTCAGGTGGTGCACTTCTTAACTACAACGGCGAAGTAATCGGAATCAACTCCAACAAGATTGGTGGCGAGACCATCGAAGGTATGGGATATGCAATCCCTATTTCAAGCGCAAAACCCATCATCGCAGAGCTGATGCTTAAGGATACCAAGACCAAAGTTGATTCTGAGGATGATATAGGATATATTGGAATTCAACCCGCAAACGTTATGGACGGAATGCCTGCAGGCGTTTACGTAGCAAAGGTTTACGAGGGAACACCCGCTGAGGAAGCAGGAATTCGTACAGGCGATATTATCGTAGGTATCGATAATGAGGAGGTCGGAAGCTATGCAGACCTTCAGAAAGCCCTTACTTATCTGCCCGGCGGAACTCATACGGAGATAGATATCAAGAGATACGGAGCAAACGGATTTGAGGACGTAACCGTGGAAATTACCCTTGGCTCCAGATCTGATATCCAGACAGACTAAATGAATAAGACATCCGGAAATAATAAAATATACTTCTTTACAGGACTGGGACTAGTAATAGTCTCAGCCCTTGTTTTTGTTATTTTGGGAGGAAAGAGCATCTTCATAAACCACGATCAGATGGACGGCGAGATGCTCTGTTACATATTAAGCGCCAGACACATGTTTGACGGAAGCAGTGTTTTCCCTGAGTTTATGAATGGAATGCCAAAGACTTCCCTCACACCGCCGGCGCTTTTATTTGTGTCTTTATTTAGGTTTTTATCGCCCTTTGCCGCCTTTGTTCTGATGCGATATATCTCCATGGCCTTTGCCTACATAGGAATGTATCTTCTTTTGCAAAAACGCGGTAGCTCATCCCCGGTTTCCGCCTTAATTGCCTTAGTGTTTGCCTATGCACCCTTTATTCACGTGTACGGCTTTTCAATGTATGGAGTTCCCATGCTCGCATACGCTTTTCTTTGTCTTGAGGACAGAGCGGTTGGCGCCATGGAGGGTAAGAGCTCCCTTAAATACTTTGCTTTAATTATTCTTACAGCCCTTGGCTCATCCCTGGTGCTCTCAGGCTTTGCAATGCTTGCGGCAGCAGGAATTCATTTTATTTTCCTTCTTTGCAAGAAAGAGAAAAATAGAGCCCGTTGGACCTTCTTTGGTGGTGCGGTTCTTTTTGTCACATATATTCTTTGTAACTTAAGCCTTGTTAAGCAGATTCTTGGAATCGGTGATGCAGGCTATGCTTCCCATAAAGATGAGGTAAGTCTTGTGGCAAAGCCTTTCCTTGATAACTTTGCCGAGGCCTTTTTAAGCGGTGCGGAGCATTCGGGCTTTGAGAGAACCCTTATTCTTTTGATGGCTGTTATAGCTGTAATCTACGTGGGAGTTATAAGAAAAGAAGGCCGAAACGTTAGATTAATTGCCATCAGACGAACCTTCTTTGCACTTTTATTTATGGCAATCATTGCCGCCCTTTATGAGTGCTCGGCTGTTACAGATTTTAGAATGAGTACCACAGGACCTTTAAGATGGTTCCAGGTTTCAAGAATAGACTGGCTTGCACCTGCAATGCTTCTTGTTATGTTAACCGATGTAATTGAACTCTTAATTGAGAAAAACAAGATTCTAGCACTGGCTTCCGTGCTTGTGGCAGCATTAACCTTTGCTTTGTTTATCCACGCCGATACCTGGAAAGATAACGCCAAGGTGCTTATTGGCAGGGATTCAGCCCTTTTATCCTGGGATGAATACTATGCCCACGACGTGTTTGATGAGGCAGCCTCGGTCATTGAAGATGCCACAGGAGAGAAAAAGAGCGATTATAAGTGCGTAAGCCTTGGCGTAACGCCTGCAGCAGCCCTTTATAACGGCTTTAACTGTTTAGATGGATATTCCAACAATTATGATGTAGAATACAAGCATGAGTTCAGGAAGATTATAGCTCCCGAGCTTGAAAAGAATGATTATATAAAGACCTATTTTGACGAGTGGGGCAACAGGTGCTACCTTTACGCTGCTCAGATTCCCGGTTACTTTACAGTGGAAAAAAGCGGTTTCTACTTTGCGGATTATGATATTGATACCGAAGCTTTAAAGGCTCTCGGAGGAAAGTATCTCTTCTCCGCAGCCTATATCGATGGGGCGGAAGATGAGGGGCTTATGCTTTTGACAGAAGAGCCTATAGAAACCGATGCAAGTTACTATAAATTATACATTTACGAAGTGAATTAGTTTACATAACAAAGGAGTATAAATGTCAGAGACAAACGATAACAACAAGACTGAATATGAAGAAGTCTGCGTCATGTGCCATCGCCCCGAAAGCAAGGCGGGCAAAATGTTCCACCTTCCCGGCGGAATGTGCGTGTGCGATGATTGCATGCATCAGACCATGGATATGATTTCAAAGATGGATCCAGGAACTATGACGGATATTCCCGGTTTTCCCGGAACCATCGGAGGAATGAAGATAAGGGTTGATATGCCTGTACCTCCCTCAAATGAAGCACCTGTGGAGAAAATTGAGGGGGATTCCAAACCTGAGGGAGAAGAGGGAGATAAGAAGGAAGAGGAGAAGACACCTCATGTCACCGGCATGCCCGGGGGCTTTCCGAACATCAGCTTCCTTAACTTAAACGACATTCAGGACATGTTCCCCAATCGTCGTGCACCCAAGAAGAAGGCGAAATCTGAGAAGCCTGTAATAAACATTAAGGACATCCCCGCTCCTCACATAATCAAGGAGAAGCTGGACCAGTATGTGGTGGGCCAGGAACACGCAAAGAAGGTTATGAGCGTTGCGGTTTACAACCACTATAAGCGCGTGGCTTCAGGCACCATGGACGAAATCGAAATCGAGAAGTCCAACATGCTTATGATTGGTCCCACAGGCTGCGGCAAAACCTACCTGGTAAAGACCCTTGCAAAGCTTCTTGATGTGCCCCTTGCCATTGCGGATGCCACTTCTTTAACAGAGGCAGGCTACATCGGCGACGATATTGAAAGCGTAATTTCTAAGCTTCTTGCTGCGGCTGACAACGACGTTGACAGAGCCGAGCAGGGCATTGTCTTCATAGATGAGATTGATAAGATTGCAAGAAAGAAGGAGACTCACTCAAGAGACGTTTCCGGCGAGAGCGTTCAGCAGGGTATGTTAAAGCTTTTGGAGGGCGCCGAAATAGAGGTTCCCGTGGGAGCAAGCAGCAAGAACGCCATGGTTCCCCTTGCCACCGTAAACACCAAGAATATCCTCTTTATCTGCGGCGGAGCCTTCCCGGATCTTGAGGAGATTATCAAGGAACGTCTTCACAAGCAGACAGGAATCGGTTTCGGAGCAATCTTAAAGGACGATTTTGATAAGGAAAAAACCATACTTTCTAAGGTAACGGTTGAGGACATAAGGAAATTCGGCATGATTCCCGAATTTATCGGTCGTCTTCCCATTATCTTCACCCTTGAGGGCCTTGGGAAGGATATGATGGTCAAGATATTAAAGGAGCCCAAGAATGCAATACTTAAGCAGTATCAGAAGCTTCTTGAGCTTGATGAGGTTAAACTGGTATTCGATGACTCGGCTTTGGAGGCAATTGCAGAAAAAGCCCTGGAGCGAGATACCGGCGCCAGAGCTTTAAGATCAATAATCGAAGATTTCATGCTTGATATTATGTATGAGATTCCCAAGGATAAGAATATCGGTACCGTAACAATCACAAAGGATTACATTGAAGGTACCGGCGGTCCCATAATAGAAATCAGGGACGCACTTCCTTTGCCTGAGATTTCTTCCGAAACTGAGCAGGAGTAAAACCTGTAAATCTCTTGAAAACCTGGGCAAAATAGGATTGGGATGAGAAGCCCACATTTGTTGCAACAGTGGATACAGAGTAGTTGGATGTCGACAAAAGATGTTCAGCTGTCTGTATCCTTTTTCTTTGCAGATAATTCATGGGGGATTCGCCCAGGAACTTATTGAAGGAGTGTATGAGGTAGAACTTACTCATATGGGTTACCTCCGAAAGCTGCTCTAAGGTAATGGGGTCCATGTAATGAGAGTCAATGTAGCTTTTGGCAATGCTGCATTCCTTGCTCATTCCCGGGTCGTCCCTGGACCTTAAACCCAGGTTCTGATTTACGACAAGATCGTTTATCAGAATTTCAGCCATATCCTTGGAGACAAGTTCCCAGCCCGGAGCCTGTTTCTCAGCTTCGTTAAGAACCATGTCGAGAAGGAAAAGGTAATTTTGCCTGTTTTTGGAAAGATTATAAATGCCATATCCCCTGTTTATTGGCTCAGTATTGAAGACAAATGCCAGATCCTCTAAGGCAAAACAAAAATACTCCAGGTGAAACTTGGGGTCCGACTGTATCATGTGAGGAATGTGGGGATTGACGATGACAAGGCAACCTGCCTTAACGGGAAAGGTGGTGCCGTCCAGCAAAAGAGAACCTTTTCCGTCTGCGAAAAAGAAAATTTGGGTAAAATTATGGGAGTGAGACTGATCATCCCACTTCCCTTCGCATTTAATATGATGGATATAGAGCATTTTAAAATTCAGATGCTCTAAAACTTTATCAGAGAAATTAAACTTTCTGGTACTCATATGGTTTATTCCATAGAGTCGTCTTCATTTGCAGCTATGGTTGAAACAAAAGTGGAAACCACACTAGCAACCACACCGAAAATTATAACCAAAAGTCCGCCGCCCAGTAAAAAGAACATTTCAGTTTCCATGAGTATACTTCCTTTCTTACAAGGTTTGTGTTACTTTTATATTAGCACGATGTAGTTGAAAAAACAATCTTGGGGGATAGTTTATGGTTACAATCAGTGTATGCATGATAGTGAAAAATGAGGAGAACACTTTAAGAAAGTGCCTTGACTCATTAAAAGGCCTCTATGATGAGCTTATTATCGTTGATACAGGCTCTTCTGACAACACCAAAAAAATAGCTTCGGAGTATACCTATAAGGTCTTTGATTTCACCTGGGTGGATGATTTCGCCGAGGCCAGAAACTTTGCTTTTGCCCAGGCTACCATGGATTACATTTACTCAGCTGATGCAGACGAGACTTTGGATGAGGCTAACAGAAAACAGTTCGCCATCCTTAAGGAAGTTCTCATGCCTGAGGTTGAGGTTGTTCAGATGCGTTACGGCAATCAGCTGGAAAACGGCAGCGTCTACAATTATGATGAGGAGCTTAGACCCAAGCTCTTTAAGCGCCTTAGAACCTGGACCTGGATTGAACCTGTACATGAAACCGTAAGAATAGATCCCGTGGTTTTTGACAGCGATATAGTAATCACCCATAAGCAGGAGGAGATGCACGCTGAGAGAGACCTGAGAATCCTTAGGAAGGAACTGGAAAAACGGGGAGCTTTATCCGTAAGGCTGACTGACATGTACGCAAGGGAGCTCTACATGGCAGGCACAAAGGAGGACTTTGAGGGGGCGGCAGCCTACTTTGAAGCCATTGCCAAGAATAATGAGGTCATCTCAGAGATGATTCTTGATGCCTGCGCTGTAATGGTTAGATACCACAACATATTGGGGCAACCAATATCATCTTGCACATATGTGGGGATAGCCGAAGATCTTGGGGGCTGTTCAGAGGTGTATCTTGAACTGGCAAAATACTATAAAGAGGCCGGAGAGTACGATAAAGCCAGGGAATTCTGTGAGAAGGCAAAGGAGTCTGAACCGGTTCTGGACATCAGAGCATGGAAAGAAATTCCCGATGAATTGTTGACCTCGATGGTCAAAATGTGATAAGGTTTATATGCTATAAAAATAATGAATGACCTTCTTTTGAGGAAACGTGGATCGTTTGTTCAAACGGAGGTTATTTTTATGCCCGAATTTACGCGCTTTCTTGAGGGCCTCAACACAAAGTTGCAAAATAATACTACATATTGTGGTCTGAAAGAACTCTATATACTAATTAAGGAATATTGCATTTCCCATCCTGAAATAATAAAGGCCCTGATTCTGATTCTGTCCGGGGCGGTGATCCATGACCTGATTACGGCGATTTATACCGTGGAGGTATCCGGAAATAACGGAAATGGCGAGAGTGTGAGCCTTGGAAGGGTAATGCTAAGGAGGGGCTTTGGAGGATACAGAATAAGGATACCGGAATCCATTCTTAATAAATGCGACATTCCGGTGTACAGACTAAGGTTTAAAAAGATACTTTTGCCCCGCATAAGAAATGCCGAATTAATCGCCTTCAGTGAGGGAAAAACAGGCATTTTCACAATAGATGAAAGTATAGACTTATGTTTGTAGTCATGATAAAATAATCCTTTGAAAAACCTACATTTTAAGGGAGATATAAGGCAATGAGCTATGAAACAAATGTAAGGCGTGTCACTCCGTATGTTCCCGGAGAACAGCCTAAAGAGAAGAACATTATTAAGCTTAACACCAACGAGAACCCCTATCCTCCGGCACCCGGTTGGAGGGAAATCGTTAACACCATCGACGAGGATGCCTTCAGAAAGTATCCGGATCCCCTGATTACAGATCTTACACATGCCATTGCCGCTTACCATAAAGTTGATATAGATAAGGTTTTTGTGGGAATCGGATCCGATGATGTTCTGGCTACCGCATTCTTGACCTTGTTTAATTCTGAGAAGCCTGTGATTTTTCCTGATATCACATATTCATTCTATGATGTGTGGGCAGATGTTTTCAGAATCCCTTATAAGACAATTCCTCTGGATGAGAACTTCAGAATTAAGGCGGAGGATTACAATATTCCAAACGGCGGTATCGTAATCGCGAACCCCAATGCCCCCACAGGAATTTTGGAGAGTGTTGATTTTATCGAAGGAATCATAAAGGCCAATCCCGATTCGGCGGTAATTGTTGATGAGGCTTATATCGATTTTGGCGGGGAGACCTGTCTTCCTTTGATTGACAAGTATGAGAACCTTCTGGTGGTAAGAACTTTCTCCAAGTCCCGCTGTATGGCCGGACTCCGAATCGGTTACGCCATCGGAAATGTGAAGATGATTAAGTTCATCTCCGATGTGAAGTTCTCCATCAACTCATACACTTTAAACACTCCCACAATTGCTCTTGGCCTTGCGTCACTTAAGGATAACGAGTATTTCGAGGAGTGCTGCCAGAGAGTCATCGCCACAAGGGAGAGGGCCGAGGAGCAGCTTATTAAGCTTGGCTTTAAATCAACAAATTCCTATGCAAACTTCCTCTTCGTATCCCATAAGGAGAAGAAGGCGGAGTACATTTTTGAGGAATTGAAAAAACGCGGTATCTACGTGCGCTACTTTAAGAAACCCCGTATCGACAATTATTTACGTATCTCAATCGGAACGGATGACGAGATGGAGAAACTGGTAGAGGCACTTAAGGAAATAGTTTAGGAGGCAATTTTTTAATCATGGATTTTATTAAGCTTATTCTCAAAGGTATGGTCATGGGTGTGGCCAACATTATCCCCGGAGTCAGCGGAGGCACCATGGCGGTATCCATGGGAATATATGACAAACTGATTCACTGCATCACACACCTTTTCAAGGAATTCAAGAAGAGCATTATCTTCGTTCTTCCTATTGTAATCGGTATGGGAATTGCCATCGGAGGACTTTCCTTCGTTATTCCCGTTCTTTTCGAGAAGTTCCCCATGCCCACAACGGTTTTCTTCATCGGTTTGATCCTTGGAGGAATCCCCATTGTATTTAAGAAGACAAAGGGCAACAAGTTTAAAGTGGGATATGCCATCGCGTTCCTTGCATTCTTTGCACTTGTTATCGGAATGGCACTTCTTGGAGATGCAGAGGGCGTTACAAGAGACGTTACCCCTTCCTTTACCAATGTGATTATTCTTTTCTTCATCGGAATCATCGCATCTGCAACAATGATTGTTCCCGGAGTCAGCGGATCAATGATCTTACTGGTTCTTGGCTACTATAATCCGGTAATTACCGCTATCAAGGATTTCCTTTCAGCTCTTGCTCATTTTGATACTGCAGGAATCTTAAGAGGAATCGGAATTCTTCTTCCCTTCGGTATCGGTATTATCGTTGGTATCTTTGCAATTGCCAAACTTATCGAGATGCTCTTTGAGAAGTTCCCCCAGTACACCTACTGGGCAATCATCGGACTTCTTGTGGCTTCCCCCATTGCTGTATGGATGGCAGGAGACATGGGAGTTATCGGTATCGGCGCAATTATTGCAAGTGTAATTGCTTTGGCGGCAGGATTTGTTATTTCCATGAAGCTGGGAGAATAGTAAATGGAAGCTTATCAGGGCTTAGCTGATGTCTATGACGAGTTCATGGACGAGACCCCGTACGAACTATGGCGGGACAGAATAATCGACAGAATTAAGAAATACGGAATCTCCAAACCTAACAGGTTTACAGGGGACATGGACACTGCGGGCGAAGAGGAAATCTTAGAGTCCGAAAAGAACCTTGTCCTTGATTTGGGCTGCGGTACCGGAACTCTTACGGAACTTCTCTATGAGAAGGGCTATGACATGATAGGAGTTGATAACTCCTATGAAATGCTAACCAAGGCCTTTCTTAAGAAGGAGGAAAGCGGAAGTGATATTCTCTATCTTTCGCAGGATATGAGGGATCTGGACCTTTACAGCACCATAGGAACCGTAGTGAGTGTTTGCGATTCCGTGAATTATATTACGGATGAAGAGGAACTCTTAGGGGTATTTAAGAGTGTAGAGAATTATCTTTTTCCGGGCGGAATTTTTATTTTCGACTTCAACACACTTCACAAGTACAGGGATGTTATAGCGGATTCCACCATTGCCGAAGACAGAGATGAATGCAGTTTTATCTGGGATAACTTCTTCGACGAGGAGACGGGAATTAACGAGTACGACCTGACCATCTTTGTGAAGCAGGACAATGATTTATATAAGAAAATCACCGAGACTCATTATCAGAAGGGCTATACCTTAAAGACCATGCTTTCTCTTTTAAAGAAGGCGGGATTAGAGGTTCTTGAGACAATGGATTCCGATACGGAGGATATGGCTTCGGAAGAGTCAGAGAGAGTCATGGTGGTTGCTAAGAAAGTAGGATAGACATGGCAGATTATATGGTAAGAGCCACAGCGGCAAATGCCTCCATCAGAGCATTCGCCTGCACTACAAGAGAAACGGTTGAGGCTGCGAGACAGGCGCATAACACTTCCCCTGTTGTATCAGCGGCTTTGGGACGTCTTTTAAGCGCAGGAGCCATGATGGGCAGCATGCTTAAGGGCGATAAAGATATTTTGACTTTGATTATAAAGGGTACAGGCCCCGCAAAGGGAGTAACCGTTACCGCAGATTCAAAGGGTAATGTGAAAGGTTACCCCATTAATCCCTGGGTTGTTATCCCTGCCAATAGTAAGGGTAAGCTTGATGTGGCAGGAGCCCTTGGAAGCGGTGTGCTTACAGTTATTAAGGACATGGGCTTAAAGGAGCCCTACTCAGGCCAGGTTGATTTACAGACATCTGAGATTGCTGAGGATTTGACCTATTATTTCGCAACCTCCGAGCAGGTGCCTTCAGCTGTGGGACTTGGAGTATTGATGTCCCATGAGAATACAGTCAAGCAGGCAGGGGGCTTTATCATTCAGCTCATGCCCTTCACAAGCGATGAAACCATTGCAAAGCTTGAGGAGAATCTTTCTAAGGTTGACAGCGTAACCTCTCTTCTTGACAAGGGACTTACACCTGAAGAGCTTCTTCGAACCGTTCTCGAGGGCTTCGATGTGGAAATTAACGACACAATGCCCGTTCAGTTCCACTGTGACTGCTCTAAGGAGAAGGTTGAGAAGGTATTAATCAGCATCGGCAAGAAGGATTTGCAGGAGATGATTAACGACGGCAAGGATGTTGAGGTAAATTGCCAGTTCTGTAACAAGAATTATAAATTCAGCGTGGAAGAGCTGAAGAAACTTTTGGTTAAGGCTAAGAAGTAGATTATCCGGTTTTTACCGAATATATGATTGGAGGGTTAGGATGAAGTACGGTTTTGTGAAGGTGGCAGCAGTCACACCGGAAGTAAAGGTTGCGGACGTGGATTTCAACGTGGAAAGCATTATGGCTGAAATCGATAAGTGCGCCGCAAAGCATGTTAAGGTTATGGTGTTCCCTGAACTTTGCATTACGGGAGCAACCTGCAGGGATTTGTTCCTGCAAAAGACTCTTATATCCTCAGCCCTTGACGGACTTAAGAAGATTAAATGGCATTCAAAGGACGTGGATGCTTTGATAGTTGTGGGCCTGCCTCTTAAGAAAGAGGGAAAGCTTTATGATGTGGCAGCTGTGATCAACAGGGGAGATGTTTTGGGTTTTGTCCCCAAGACGGTTCTTTCAAATCACGGCGAATTCAATGATTCCAGATGGTTTGCTTCAGGTGAAGAAATCATGGGATATGTAAGCTTCGACGGCGACGAGGTTGCCATCGGAACCAATCTTTTGTTTAATACCGAGACTGTTGAGGACTTGGTTGTTGCCTGCGAAATCGGAAACGAGCCCGCCCTGGCGGAGACTCCTTCCGTAGCCCATGTTCAGGCGGGGGCAACTCTTATCCTTAATCCTCAGGCAACGGCAGAAATCGTTGGAAGAGCAGAGTTTAGAAGAAATACGGTGGCTTCTTTGTCCGGCCGTCTGACCTGTGGATATGTAAGTGCCGGTGCAGGATTTGGCGAGTCCACCACAGACTACGTTTACGGCGGTCAGAGACTTATTGGAGAGTGCGGCGATATTCTTGCCGAGAGCGATCTGTATGGGTTTGGCGCCCTTGTTTCAGACATTGATGTGGAGAGAATTGCCGCTGAGAGAATTCGCTCTTCGGTTTTCGATGCCTTTGAAGACGACGACTATTTGAGATTACCTTTCTATATAAAGAGTGAAGATACACTTCTTGACAGATTCTATTCGAAGACGCCCTTCATTCCCTGCCCTACATGTGTAAGGGGAGATCGCATGAAGGAAATCTTTGACATTCAGTGCATGGGACTTAGAAAGAGATGCTTAAGTGCGGGAGTTAAGAAGCTTCTAATCGGCATTTCCGGCGGCCTTGATTCAACTCTGGCTTTCCTTGTGGCGGTTCACACTGCTGATTTACTTGGCTTATCAAGGGAAGATGTTATTGCCGTTACCATGCCCTGTTTTGGAACCAGTGAGAGGACCCATAACAATGCAATTAAGCTTTGTGAGAGCCTAGGAGCAACCTTTAAGGAAGTAAACATAAAGGATTCAGTGCTTTCACACTTTAAGGATATAGACCAGCCCTTCGAGAAGCACGATGCGGCCTTCGAGAATGCACAGGCAAGAGAACGTACTCAGGTTCTTATGGATATGGCCAACCAGTGTGGCGGCCTTGTTGTTGGAACCGGAGATTTGTCGGAGCTGGCTCTGGGCTGGGCGACCTACAACGGTGACCACATGTCCATGTACTGCGTAAACGGCGATATCACAAAGACCACCGTCAGAGCCATTGTTAAGTGGTATGCGGATATGTGTGATAAGGATGAGACAGCGGATGTATTAAATGACATTATCGATACTCCCGTTTCTCCTGAACTTCTTCCTCCCACAGAGGGTGAGATTTCACAAAAGACAGAAGAGTTACTTGGACCTTACGAGCTCCATGACTTCTTCTTATACTATATGGTGCGCTTCGGCTTCACTCCGGCAAAGATTAAGTATCTTGCCCGAGTGGCCTTTAAGGATGAGTATGATGAAGCCTTGATAGAGAAGTGCCTCGGCACATTCCTTAAGCGCTTCCGTACCCAGCAGTTTAAACGTTCCTGCCTGCCCGACGGCCCTGCCGTTGGCACTGTGGGACTTTCCCCCAGAGGTGGCTTCATGATGCCCTCCGACGCCGGGGACTGGACGAAATAGGGTGACGGGCAGCTTCCGGGCATCGGGAATTGATGGATTCGTAATCCCGATGCCCGAAATCCATATAAGTGCAAATTCTGGGCCCCGGAATCCGTGAAATTGCAAATCCCGATGCCCAAAATCCATATAAGGACAACTTCTAGGCATCGCAATCCGTGAAATTGCGAATTCCGATGCCTGAATGGCTCCGAAAGCATGATTATGAGCATCGATAAATGAAAATAGAATTATCTCGATGCATTTATAATTCTTCTTGTATGTATTGAGTAGCATTCATGTTTATAAAGGGGAAGGCTAAGTGACGAAGGGGATTGCTTTAGATAGAAAATGTGATATAATATATGCATAAAAGGTGCCACCGATAGACGGCTGGTCCCGTTATATGTTAGGATTTTTTGCAACCGTCACATATTAGGGTATGTGGCGGTTATTTCTTTGCCTTGGAATTGTGCTTACCATGCGTGTACCCAAGGCTATAAAAAGTCGCACATAGGCAGATAAAATCGTCATCAAGCAGGAAAGAATTAAAAAAATATATAAACACCCCTTGACATTCTCTCAGGGGGTGTTATACTTTACTTGAACATATGAATAGTTGTTCATATGTTAAAACAAATCAAACATGGTGAAAACAAAGCAACAAAGCCATGAACGAAAGGTAATATCAACAAAACATATTAGGTTAAACGAAAGGATAGATGAAACTATGAAGAAGACTTACAAGATTGACGTTGACTGTGCTAACTGTGCAGAGAAGATGCAGGAAGCTGCAAGAAAGACCAAAGGAGTTAAGGATGCGGTTGTAAACTTCATGGCACTTAAGATGAACGTTGAGTTTGAAGAGGGCGCTGACGAGAAGACAGTTATGGCAGACGTTCTTAAGAATTGTAAGAAAGTAGAGGATGATTGCGAAATCTTCATGTAAGAGGTAGCGATATGAGCAAGAAGCAAAAGAAATCATTAATAAAAATATTGGTTGCAGGGGCACTTGCCCTTGCAGTCAATTTAATTCCATACGATGGGCTGCTTGAGGGGACGCCGGAGATTGCGGTGAAGCTTATCAAAGCGGTCCTTAATCTTATCCCCTATCTGATTGTGGGATATGAAACCATTAAGAAGGCAGTCAGAGGAATCATGAAGAAGCAGGTCTTCGATGAGCATTTCTTAATGGCGGTTGCCACGGTGGGTGCCTTCGCCCTTGGTGAATACTCTGAAGCTGTGGCGGTTATGCTTTTCTACCAGATTGGTGAGCTGTTTGAAAGCTACGCAGTCGGCAAAAGCAGAAGAAACATCTCAAATCTTATGGATATAAGACCCGATTACGCCAATGTTTTGGAGAACGGTGAACTTGTGAAAAAGGATCCCGACGAAGTGGCAATCGGAAGTTTGATAAAGATTCTTCCCGGTGAAAAGGTTCCCATTGACGGAATCATCACCGAGGGAAACTCCACTCTTGATACTTCAGCCCTTACGGGAGAAAGCGTTCCAAGAGAAGCCCTTGAAGGCGATGAAATCATCAGCGGATGCATTAACCTAACAGGTGTTATCACAGTAAAAACCACTAAGGAATTCGGTGAATCCACTGTTTCGAAGATTCTGGAGCTTGTGGAGAATGCCAGCTCAAGAAAGTCCAAATCAGAGGCTTTCATTTCAAAGTTTGCCAAGGTTTACACTCCAATTGTCTGTTATGCAGCCCTGGCCCTTGCCATACTTCCTCCTATTGTTTTAATGATTATGGGCAGGGATGCAAACTGGGGTGAATGGATTTACAGAGCTTTATCATTCCTGGTAATCAGCTGTCCTTGTGCACTGGTAATCAGCATTCCCCTTAGCTTCTTTGGAGGCATCGGCGGAGCCAGCAGAGAAGGTGTCCTTGTAAAAGGTTCCAACTACTTGGAGGCTCTTGCCAATGTAAAATATGTGGTTTTTGATAAGACCGGTACACTTACAAAGGGTGTATTCAAGGTAACCGACGCTGTTCCCATGAAGGATTGGGTAGAAAAGAGCGAGCTTATAAGAATGGCTGCAGGAGCCGAGGTTTATTCCTCTCACCCCATAGCATTAAGTCTTATCGACGCCTGCGATGTTAAACCCAGCCAGGAAGATACCAAAGATGTCAAAGAGATTCCCGGTCACGGCCTTGAAGCAGTGGTTAAGGGTGACAAAATTGCTGCGGGAAATGCCAAACTCATGAAATCCATGAATTTAAGCATTCCCGATATATCTGAGGCAGGTACAATCGTTCACGTAGCCAAGAACGGCGAGTACGTTGGTTATGTTATAATCAGTGATGAGATTAAAGAAGGTTCTGCCGAGGGAATCGACGGCCTTAAGAAAACCGGCGTAAGCAAGAGCGTAATGCTTACAGGCGACGCCAAGAAAGCCGCAGATGCTGTGGCAAAGAAGCTTGGAATTACCGAATACCACGCAGAACTTCTTCCCGAAGACAAGGTTAATAAGGTTGAGGAACTCTTATCAAATAAGGGCGAGAACGAAATCTTAGCCTTCGTCGGAGACGGAATCAACGATGCTCCCGTACTTTCAAGAGCAGATGTGGGAATTGCCATGGGCGCCATGGGAAGCGATGCGGCAATTGAGGCTGCAGACGTTGTTCTTATGGATGATGATCCAAGGAAGATTTCCAAGGCCATCAGAATCGCCAGAAAGTGCATGAGAATCGTTTATGAGAATATCTGGCTTGCCATCGGAATCAAGGTTGCCTGCCTTATCTTAAGTGCCTTGGGTATAGCCAACATGTGGCTTGCCATTTTCGCAGATGTAGGAGTTATGGTTCTGGCAGTATTAAATGCCATCAGAGCCTTGAATGTTAAGAGGGTATAAAAATGTCAAAAGCAAACAAAACCATGCCTAACGAAACGGAACTTTACGATCTTGCCGATCTTTTTAAGGTTTTCGGAGATTCCACCAGATTAAAGATACTTTTCGTGCTTTTTGAAGGAGAATCCTCCGTGGGAGATCTGGCTACGTCACTTAATATGACCCAGTCAGCCATTTCCCACCAGCTTAAAATCCTTAAGGTAAATAAGCTGGTAAACTCAAGAAGAGACGGAAAACTGATTTTCTACTCTCTTGCGGATGAGCATGTAAGAAGCATCATCGCTCAGGGAAGAGAGCATATCGAGGAGTAATTTGTATGAAAGAATATGACGTTACAGGTATGGCCTGTGCCGCATGCGTCGCCCGAGTTGAGAAGGCCGTCAACGGTGTATCCGGGGTAAACACGTGCAGCGTCAGCCTCCTTACAAACTCTCTGGGAGTTGAAGGAGACGTAAGTGATGAAGAGATAATTAAAGCAGTTGAGGAGGCAGGCTACAATGCCTGCCTTCACGTGGATAAACCCATAAGCCTTGAAACAGAAGAAAAACCCGCCAAATCAGAGACAAGAGCCATGATGGAACGGCTTTTCATCTCCCTGGGACTTCTTCTGATTCTCATGTATTTTTCCATGGGAGTCATGATGTTTAATTTCCCGGTTCCTGCGGCTCTTGCCCACGGGACTTTGGCTCACGAGCTGGTTCAGATTGTGCTTTGCCTGGCCATTATGATTATCCACAGAAGATTTTTCATAAGCGGGTTTAAAAGCGCAAGACACCTGGCCCCAAACATGGATACGCTGGTGGCCATGGGCAGCGGAATTTCCTTTGTGTACAGCCTGATTCTTGTGATTTTTAAGATAGAGGGTGAGGTATACTTCGAGTCTGCCGCAATGATTCTTGTGCTTATCAGCGTTGGTAAAACCTTAGAAAGCTACTCTAAAGGAAGGACCACCGATGCCTTAAAGAGTTTAATTGCCATGTCACCAAAGACCGCACACGTTATAAGGGACGGAGAAGAACTTACCGTTGCGGCGGATGTTGTAAGGCGTGGCGAAATCTTTATTGTAAAGCCCGGAGAGAGCATTCCGGTTGACGGAATCGTAAAAGAGGGAACAAGCTCTGTTAACGAGTCCTCTCTGACAGGCGAGAGCATGCCCGTCACAAAATCTGTGGGTGACAGTGTTTCGGCAGCCACCATCAATCAGCTGGGGACAATTACATGCGAAGCCACAGCAGTAGGAAATGACACTGTTTTTGCCGGAATAATCAAAATGGTCCGGGAGGTATCCGCCACCAAGGCGCCTATACAGCGATTGGCTGATAAAGTAGCGGGTGTTTTTGTTCCGGTGGTTATAGGAATTGCAGCCTTAACTTTCGCAGCCTGGATGATAGGCGGTGCTGAGATAGGATACGCTTTGACCAGAGCCATCACAGTCCTTGTCATAAGCTGCCCCTGCTCTTTGGGCCTTGCCACCCCTGTTGCCATAATGGTGGGCAACGGTATGGGAGCCAAGAGAGGAATTTTGTTCAAAACAGCAGCCGCTCTTGAAATGGCAGGACGAATTGATGTGGTTGCTCTTGATAAGACAGGTACCGTAACCAAGGGAGAACCTGCGGTTACAGATATTTACGTGAATGAAAAAGACACCGACAGGGACATTTTCCTGGCAGTTGCGAAGGCTCTTGAAAAAAGAAGCGAGCATCCCCTTGCCACGGCAGTCCTTTCATATATCGGAGACATGGAAGCTCCTGATGTAACGGGCTTTGAGGCCATTCCCGGAAAGGGACTTAAGGGACTTATCCATGACGACGACGCAGAAGCGGATATTGAAGTTTATGCGGGAAGTGCCGCCTACATTGGTGAGATTCTTGAAATTGAACCTGATGCTTTGAAGTTTATAGAGGAAATGCAAAGGGAGGGAAAGACTCTCCTTGTATTTGCCACATCTGATTTCCTTCTCGGAGCCATGGCCTGCGAGGATCCCATTAAGGAAGATTCCGCTGAAGCCATCAGGGAGTTAAATGACATTGGTGTCAGAACTGTTATGCTTACAGGAGATAACGAAGGCACCGCAAGAATCATTGCGGACAGAGCAGGAATTAAGGAAATAAAGGCCGGCCTCCTGCCCGGAGACAAATCTGGAGCGGTTGCATCGCTTCAGGAAAAACATGACAAGAATGTCACAAAAGTTGCCATGGTGGGAGATGGAATTAACGATTCTCCTGCGCTTAAAGCCGCCGATCTTGGGATGGCGGTAAAGAGCGGAACCGATATAGCAATGGATGCGGCAGATGTTGTTCTTATGAACAATTCTCTTAAGCAGATTGTCATAGCCATAAAGCTTGGCCGTGCCACCATGACAAATATAAAGGAGAACCTTTTCTGGGCTTTCTTCTATAACTGTATAGGAATTCCTTTGGCTGCCGGCGTTTTAATTCCTCATTTCGGAATTGAACTTCCTCCCATGTTTGGAGCCGCCGCCATGAGCCTGTCCAGCTTCTGCGTCTGCATGAACGCTCTGCGCCTCAACCTGAAGAAAATCTGATTGCACATCGGCCCGACCAACACAACGCGCCCGACATTTTGTAAAATATACTTGACAAAATGTCGGGCGCGTTGTATTGTATCATCGTAAGCTTACAGACGGGGATGTATAAAACACATAATTAATTCGGAAAAGAGGAGAGAACATGATAGAGATCAATGGACTTACTAAGATATATAAGCTTAGTGCCAAGAAGAAAAAAGAACTGAAAACAAACAAGAATGTCAAGATTGCTGTCAACGATTTATCTCTTGTGGCTGAGGACGGACAGATAACGGTTCTCCTGGGACCCAATGGTGCAGGCAAGACCACAACACTTCGTAATGTATCCACCTTGCTGACCCCCACCAAGGGATACATTAAGGTAAACGGTCACGATACAGTGAAGGAAGCTCAGAAGGTAAGAGATTCCATCTGTTTCTTGACCAATGAGATAAAGCTTGACGAGCATTTTACCGTAGATTACCTTTTTACATTTTTCGGAAGAATCAAGAATCTTGACGACACAACCATCGAGAAGCGTAAGAAGGAACTGTTTGAAACTTTCGATATGAGCGATTTCAAGGATAAGAGAATCGAGGAGCTTTCAACAGGTATGAAGCAGAAGGCCTCCATCGTAGTTAACCTTGTTAACGATCCTGAGGTGGTAATCTTCGATGAGCCCACATCCGGCCTTGATATCGTAACCGCAAGAAGTGTGCTTGACTACCTTAAGAAGCTCAGAAATGAGGGCAAAACCGTCATCGTCTCCACTCACATCATGAGTGAAGCTGAGAAGCTGGCTGACAAGGTGGCAATGATTATCGGAGGCCGCAAGGTTATTGAGGGAACCATCCCCGAAATCCTTGCTAAGACCCAGACTGCTGACCTTGAGGATGCATTCTTTAAGCTTTATATGGAGAACAACTGCTCCGAGAAGGGGGATAAAGATGAATAAAATAGCTTTAATTGTAAGAAAAGAATTATACAGAGTTTTTGGTGACAAGAAGATGATTATGGGTCTTTATGTAATTCCTGTAATTGTCACCGTGGCAATTTATGTCCTGATTGGTAAGATGACAAGTGTTATGACAAATGATATTGAGCAGCACACAAGCCTTGTTACCATAGCCAACGCAACAGATGACTTTAAGGACGCTGTTGAGAACAGCGGTTTTTCCCAGAATGCACAGATTAACTACATCGATGATGCAACCTACGCCGATAAGAAGGCATCTCTTGACGAGGAAGTCAAGAATTCCGACATGGACCTGGTGGTTTGCTTATCCGCTGATTTTGCGGAAGTCGCCGATGAATATGCAGCCGGCGGAAGCGTAATGCCCGGTATGGATATTTATTATAACGATACCAACAATTACTCAAGCAAAGCATATTCTGTATTTAACAATACTGTGCTTGAAACCTATAAGAACAGCCTTTTGACCGAGCGCTACGGGGATGTGGATTATCTCAGCGTTTTCAATATCAATACAGAGAACATCTGCAAGGAATCCATGGCAAATACCCAGTTCATCAGAATGATGCTTCCTTATATGGTAATCATGCTTCTCTTTGCCGGAGTAATGAGTGTCGGAGTAGACGCCATTGCAGGTGAAAAAGAGCGTGGAACTTTGGCAAGCATGCTTATATCCCCTGTTAAAAGAAGCGAGATTGCGGCAGGTAAGCTTATAGGAATGGCAATCTTATCATCTATTTCTGCCATAGTAACTACCGCATCCATGGTTTTGGCTTTTGCCTTCATGGGAAGCGATTCGACCCTTTCGGGAATCGGATTCGGAGGAGTTTCCTTCAGCGCACTTCAGATTGTGGAGCTTCTTCTCATTATGCTTGCCCTTGTGCTTTTCTATGTAAGCCTTGTGGCTCTTGTGGCCGTATATTCAGGAAATACCAAGACAGCAAGCTCAGCTATATCACCTATTTATCTGGTGATTATTGCCCTTGGCATGGTAACCATGTTCAGAACAGGAACCGACACACCTACCTATCTTTACGCTGTTCCTGTATACGGTAATGCTCTTGCAGTGGGAGACGTTTGCTCCGGTGAGCTTACTCTTGTAAATTTCCTTGTAAGCTTTGTGGGCACCACAGCAATCGCAGGTATTCTCACAGCCCTTGTTACCAAGGCTTTCAACAACGAGAAACTTATGTTCAACGCCTAGAACATAATATGATATAATCAATGTGACAATTGGGGCCTGTCCCCAACTGTCACATTCTTTATGTAAAGGATATTTTGAATGAGATTTTTGATTACAAATGATGATGGAATAATGGCTCACGGAATTGCGAGGTTAGCGGAGGCGGCCAAGAAATTCGGAGAGGTGTGGGTGGTGGCACCTGCCCATCAAAGAAGTGCCGCAAGCCACTCGGTTACCCTGAGAGAGCCACTTGACGTATATCCTGTACCTGACTTTCCCGTTGAAGGAGTCAGGGCTTTTTCATGCTCGGGAATGCCAACGGACTGTGTAAGGGTAGGAAGCCTTAACGTTATGCCGGCGCTGCCTGACGTGGTTTTGTCCGGAATCAATCTGGGTTTTAACCTGGCTGCGGACATTCAGTATTCCGCCACGGCCGGAGCGGCTTTTGAGGCGGCTTTTCAGGGCTATCACGCCATTGCGGTTTCTGAGGGCTTCGACGAGCCCCACGAGGTGACGGACCACTATCTGGAGGAAATCCTTGAGAAGCTCATCCACACACCCCTTCCCGCAGGCCACATCCACAACGTCAACTTCCCTCAGTGCAAGCTTTCCGAGTGCAAGGGAATTCTGTGGGACCGAACCGTCTCACCAAACATGTACTACAAGGATCACTACAACGTTATCGAGGAACTTCCAAACGGCGGCATCCGCTACATGATAGAGGGGGTTCCCAGACTTATCGCCGAGGAGGGCAGCGACTTCAGAGCAATCCTCGACAACTACGTTTCCGTCGGCGTTGTCAATAATATAGGATATTAGGTAAAAGCGCATGTATCTCATGCGCTTTTATTAAATGTTTATAAACTCATCCTTGACACAAAAAAGTGTGTTATAATATCAAAGCATGCATTTAGGGAAACCAATTTGGAGAGGTTATGTATATGGAAAGAAATGAAATCAGAGCAATGATGGAGAAGGCTTACAGGGAGAACTTCGGTGAGGAAGCTCCCAAGGAGTGGTACTTTGCTCCGGGCAGGGTTAACCTTATCGGCGAGCACACCGACTACAACGGCGGACATGTTTTCCCCTGTGCATTAACCATCGGAACCTACGGAATGATTAAGAAAAGAGCGGACAGAACCTTAAGATTCTTCTCCGTTAACTTCCCTGACAAGGGTGTGGTTGTAACATCTTTAGATGAACTTAATCCCAAGTCTGAAGAGGGCTGGACTGCATATCCCAAGGGAGTGTTCTGGACATTCATTTTAAATAAATATGAGATAAATCAGGGTGCCGACATCTTAATCTGGGGAGATATTCCTGCAGGAAGCGGCCTTTCATCATCTGCATCCGTTGAAGTCCTCACCGGAACCATGATTAGAGATACCTACGGTTTTACCAATGTAACCGGAGTGGACCTTGCAAAATTCGGTCAGTATTCGGAGAATAACTATAACGGCCTTAGCTGCGGCATCATGGATCAGTTTGCTTCTGCCATGGGCAAGAAGGACTGTGCGATTTTCCTTGATACAAATACTTTAGAGTATGAGCATGCACCGGTTAAACTGTCCGATGCCAAGATTGTCATCACCAACTCAAAGGTTAAGCACAGCCTTGTAACCAGCGCCTATAACGACAGAAGAAGAGAGTGCGAGGAGGCCTTAAAGGACCTTCAGAAAGTGGTTGATATTAAGACTCTCGGAGATTTGACAGAGGAAGAGTTCGAGGCCCACAAGGATGCAATCTCGAATGAGATTAATAAGAAGCGTGCAAAACACGCAGTATACGAGAACAGAAGAACCATCAAGGCTGTGGAAGCTTTGAAGGCCAATGACATAGAGACATTCGGAAAGCTCATGAACGCCTCCCATGTATCATTAAGGGACGACTATGAGGTTTCCTGCAAGGAGTGCGACCTTTTGACAGACCTTGCCTGGAAGCAGCCCGGGGTTATCGGCTCAAGAATCACAGGCGGCGGCTTCGGAGGCTGTACAGTAAGTATTGTGAAGAATGAAGCGGTTGACGCTTTTATCAAGGCTATCGATGAACCCTATGAGAAGGAAACCGGTTATAAGGCTGAGTTCTACATCGTGGACATCGGTGACGGAGCATCCCGCATTTAAATTTTTATAGAAACGAAGGTAGTTGTATCATGCCCGTAATGGATGAATTTAAGGAAGAAAGAGAATCCATAAAGAATAAGAGTATCAAGGAGAAGCTTGACTATTTCTGGTACTATTACAAGGTGCACACGATTGTGGGCATCTTTGTTTTGATTCTTGCTATCGTGTTTATAAGGGATGCGGTAAATAAGAAGGATTACGCATATTACTGCACGTTCTTAAACAGCTTTTCCATGGATGCGGAAACCGGGTTTATGGATGAGTTTGCGAAGACCACAGACGTGGACCTGGATAAGTTTGAAGTGCGCCTTGATGATACCACAAGGTTTTCCCTGGACGGCTATGACCAGACTTCCATGGCAATGGTTCAAAGATTTGTTGCCATGATTTATGCAGGGGACATCGACAATGCGGTGATGGAGAAGAGCCTATTCACCAGTTATGCCAAGAACGAGACCTTCATGGATCTTCGCCAGGTTCTGACTCCTGAGCAGATTGAGAAGTATAAGGACCACTTCTATTACATTGACAGGGCTGAGTTTGACGCCGAAGAAGAGGCGGATTTTGGTGAGATAGCCGAGTCCAATGCCCCTGTGCTTAAAGAGGATACGGTGGACAGAAAGAATCCCGAAGCCATGAAGGACCCCATTCCCGTGGGCATTTTTATAGAAGATGATTTACGTGGTAAAATCACTGAATACGGTTTCTACCCTGAGGATGAAGTTATAGTATTCGGATTTCTTACAGAAACACATGCAGATTTAGGACGTCAGTTTTTGGACTGGCTTACAGATTGAGAGGTTTTATAGATGGTATACGACAACATCCTGGCGGCTATGGGACACACACCCTTGATTCGTCTGAATCATATGACGGAGGCAGACAGCGCAGAGGTCCTTGTGAAGTTTGAAGGCCTGAATGTAGGTGGTTCTATCAAAACCAGAACGGCCTACAACATGATTCTGGACGCAGAGAAGAAAGGCCTTATTAACAAGGATACCGTCATTGTTGAGCCCACCAGCGGAAATCAGGGCATCGGACTTGCCCTTATCGGTGCGGTGAGAGGCTACAAAACAGTGATTATCATGCCTGATTCCGTATCTGAGGAGCGTCATAAGCTTGTAAGACATTACGGAGCCGAGGTGATTCTCATTCACGATGCGGGAAATATCGGAGACTGCATAGATGAATGTGTTAAAACAGCCGAGAGAATGGCCAAGGAAGACCCCAATGTCTTCATTCCGCAGCAGTTTGAGAACCCTGCCAACCCTCAGGTTCACAAAATTTCCACAGCCCTTGAAATTCTGGAGGACGTTAACGGACCAATTGACGGCTTCTGCTCAGGCTTTGGTACCGGCGGAACCTTAAGCGGCATCGGCGAAGTGTTAAAAGAGAAGAATCCTGATATTACAATCTGGGCAGTAGAGCCTGAGAATGCGGCAATTCTTTCAGGCGGAAGCATCGGAACCCACCTTCAGATGGGAATCGGTGACGGACTTATTCCCGGAAACTTAAACACTTCCATATACGAAGACATTTATATCGTATCGGACGATGAAGCTTTACAGACTGCAAAGGATCTGGCTTCAAAGGAAGGCATCATGTGCGGTATTTCAAGCGGAACCAATGTTGCAGCGGCACTAAAGCTTGCAAAGAAACTTGGAAAAGGCAAAACTGTTGTCACTGTTCTTCCCGACACTGCGGAAAGATATTTTTCCACTCCTTTGTTTGATGAGTGATTTTAACGGAGAAATTTACGTTTTTTCCATAAAGGTTGAGCATATTTACACCTTTACGAAGCCAATTAATTGTGATTTAATATAAAGTAACATTTAGGAGAACATTAATGAGCGATACCTATGTAGAATGCCTGGTTGGGCGTAAACCATCCATTATCTTAACAATTTGTCAGTGGATTCTCACAATCGTCGCAGGACTCGGAATTTTATACGGACTGGTGGCATCCCCGATAATCTTCATTGTCGGTGTTGTTTTCGGCGTGGGCGCATTTTTCGTTAAGAGAAATGCAAACCTTGAGTTCGAGTATCTATACCTTGACAAGGAAATCACCATTGACAAGATCATGGACAAGAGCAAGCGTAAAAGAGTTGCAAAGTACGATGTTGAAGGAATTGAAATCATTGCGCCTGTTAACTCCCACGAGCTTGACAGCTACAACAACAGACAGGTAAAGGTTAAAGATTACAGCACAGGTATTGTTGACGTACCTGACACCCGCTATGCAATGTTTTACAAGGGCGAAGAAAAGGTTATCTTTAATCCTTCCGGCGAGCTTCTCAATGCAATTAAGACAGTTGCGCCCAGAAAAGTCTTTTTATATTAACTATTGTGCATAAACTTCCCGACCTGATGGCCAGGAAGTTTTATTTATACCTATATTGGAAGCAATCACTTGTTTCTATAATTCGCAAAAATATACAGGAGGAGAAAAATGGGTCAGATTATCGGCGAAGGCATCACATTCGATGACGTGCTTCTGGTTCCGGGCTACTCACAGGTTGTTCCCAATGAAGTTGACTTGCACACACATCTTACCAAGTCAATCGTATTGAACATTCCCCTTATGAGTGCAGGCATGGATACCGTTACAGAGCACCGCATGGCAATTGCCATGGCAAGACAGGGTGGAATCGGTATTATCCACAAGAATATGTCAATCGAAGCACAGGCAGAGGAGGTTGACAAGGTTAAACGTTCCGAAAACGGAGTAATTACAGATCCCTTCTCGCTTTCACCTGAGCACACTTTGAAGGATGCCGACGAGTTAATGGGTAAATTCCGAATTTCCGGTGTTCCCATCACCGAAGGCAAGAAACTGGTAGGTATCATCACCAACCGAGATCTTAAATTCGAAACAGATTTTTCCAAGAAAATCAAAGAGTCCATGACAAGCGAAGGGCTTATCACGGCAAAAGAAGGAGTTACATTGGAGGAGGCAAAGCTCATCCTTGCCAAGGCAAGAAAAGAGAAGCTCCCCATTGTTGATGATGATTTTAACTTAAAGGGTCTTATCACCATCAAAGATATAGAGAAGACCATTAAATATCCTCTTTCCGCTAAGGATTCCCAGGGAAGACTTCTCTGCGGAGCTGCAGTGGGAATCACAGCCAACTGCCTTGAGAGAGTTGCAGCACTTGTTGCAGCAAAGGTAGACGTAATAGTTCTTGATTCCGCACACGGACATTCACAGAACGTTCTTAACTGCGTGAAGATGATCAAGAAAGAATATCCCGACCTTCCCGTTATCGCAGGTAACGTGGCTACGGCAGAGGGAACAAGGGCACTTATTGAGGCAGGTGCAGACGCAGTCAAAGTCGGCATCGGTCCCGGATCCATATGTACTACCCGTGTTGTTGCAGGTATAGGTGTTCCACAGATAACGGCTGTTATGGATTGCTACAGCGTGGCAAAAGAGTACGGAATCCCCATTATTGCCGATGGTGGTATCAAGTACTCAGGTGACATTACAAAGGCCATTGCCGCCGGCGGAAATGTCTGCATGATGGGTTCAATGTTTGCGGGATGTGACGAATCTCCCGGAGACTATGAGTTATATCAGGGAAGAAAATACAAGGTTTATCGTGGAATGGGTTCCATTGCTGCCATGGAGAACGGAAGCAAGGACAGATATTTCCAGACCAATGCCAAAAAGCTTGTTCCCGAGGGTGTCGAGGGTCGTGTGGCCTACAAGGGACTTGTGGAAGATACGGTATTCCAGCTTCTTGGCGGACTTCGTTCCGGAATGGGCTACTGCGGAACAAGAACAGTGGAAGAGCTTAAAGAGAAGGGAAGATTTGTTAAGATTTCCGCTGCATCCTTAAAGGAGAGCCATCCTCATGATATTCAGATTACGAAGGAAGCTCCTAACTACAGCCCTGATGAGAGATAAACACAATATCTAGAATAGTACAATTGTACCACCACTAGATACATTGTTTTATGTTGTAATATGTGATATAGTTATGGTAACTGTGGGATATTTTTTTAAATCTCCCTCAGTTGCCATGATTACTGGGAGGCAAATAATAATTATATGGACTTAAGTAGGGAAGTCTTGCACTTTCAAGAAAAGTTTTGCCTGACGGCGGATCTTTTTGCACAGTGCTTCGATACCGATGGGTATCCCGTGACCGACATGAGCGGAGACGCAGATGATGTGGCTTTGCTTAAGGAACTTATTGAAGAGTCGGAAATCAAAACTTTATTGGACAGAGTGTCGGAAGGAACACTTGAAGATGTGGCAGTTGAGGAATTCAAGAGCCACGGTGTTCGCCTTGCGGCTTTGTCTGTGAGCAATGGAAACTTTAAGCAGTTTGCCTGGTTTGTGGCCGGAGTAATCGACGATGAAGCTCGTCGGTTTAAGACCCATACCACGGACAAACGCTTTTTTGATGCTTTGGACCTTTTAAGAGAGACATCTGAAAGTCTCCTCCAGAGCAGATCTGATATAGAGACAGCTAAGGAAGAAAACAGAAAGAACCTTGTTTCATACGAGGAACTTCAAAGACATTTGGAGAGAAGCGAAGCTACCACTGAGGTGGTGGGACTTCTTGACAATGATGACCCCATCGAAACACTTTTGGAGAAGGTCATCAGAATTGTTGGGCAGCATATAGGCTGCAGCAGCGTTCAGATTGTTCAGACCACTGCAGGCACAGACACAATGGATGTGCTTACGGAGTGGTGTCATGAAGGTGTGGTCTCATTCTTTGACCAGACCAGAAACATCCCCTCAATGAGTTATTTATTTGGAGACAAACCGGTAGTTTTATCCTCGGATTCCCTTTCAAATTTCGAGGCCAAGGATAAGCTTGCCGAAAATGATATAAAGGCATTTATCTCCTTCCCTCTGATTATTCAGGGAAGCAAGAGAATGCATGCCACATTCCTTATGACCGGAGTCGAGAAGAACTGGCTCGTGGACGAGATTAAGTTTATTTCCGACGCGGTTAAGGTCATTCAGTCCATTCTCACAAAGAGAATCCAGAAGAATTCTCTGGCAGGTTCCTATGCGTCATTGGAGACAGTCCTCGACAACGTATGCTGCGGCATTTACGTAAGAGACAGCGAAGACGGAACCATGCTTTTTGCCAACAGAATCTTCAGGAACAACTTCTCTGCTGAGCTTAAGGACGGCACCATTGACAAGCTTCTCGATGTGGGCAAGCCCATGGATGACAAGAAGGGCTCCTGCGAGTTCTCCTATGTTGAAGGCGGCATGTGGTACGACCTTTTAAGCACAAGAATTACCTGGGTAGACGGAAGAAAGGTTGACCTTTTCTCTCTCTACGATATTACGGACAAGAAGCTGTATCAGCGACGCATTGAGCAGCAGGCTTACACCGATTTCCTGACGGGTCTTTACAACAGAATGTGCTGTGAAAGAGACCTGGCAAGACATGTTGACGAGGCCAAGAAGAACAATACAAGAGGTGCTCTTCTTTATCTTGACCTTGATGATTTCAAACACATTAACGATGGCCTGGGACATCAGTACGGCGATGTGCTCCTCAAGTCCATTTCCCACTCACTTCAGCGTATTGAGGGAATTGAGGACACCTGTTATCGAATGGGCGGAGACGAATTTGTCGTTGTTATTGCTCCCGAAAGCTTTGATAAATTTGAGGATATCGTCATCGGAATCAAGGATATTTTCGGCAAGCCCTGGTTCCTTAAGGATGCGGATTACTACTGTACCATGAGTATGGGCGTCGTTAATTTCCCTGACGACGGCGAGAATGTTCAAGACCTTATCAAGAAGGCAGATATTGCCATGTATGAGGCAAAGAAGAGCGGTAAGAACCGTGTCGCCAACTACTCTGACGGTATAGAGTCCCTTTCCAACAGACGTCTTGACATGGAAAAGAACATGAGAGATGCCACCGCAGACGGATACAGAGAGTTTGAGGTTTACTATCAGCCCATCATTGATATTTCTGTTGATGGCACCCCCTGTACGGGAGCCGAGGCTCTTATCAGATGGAACTCCGCAGAGCTTGGATTCATTGCTCCTTCGGATTTCATTCCCCTTGCAGAGTACCTTGGACTTATCAACCCCATAGGAAACCATGTTCTGGAGGAGGCCTGCAGAGACTGCCGCTACTGGAATACCCACGGCAAGCCGGATTACAAGGTTAATGTTAACCTGTCGGTTGTGCAGCTTCTTCAGACAGATATATTTGAAATAGTAAGAGATATAGTTACCCGCACGGAGATTAACCCCAGAAACCTTACTCTTGAGGTTACCGAGAGCCTGGCAATTAACGACATGGAGCGTATGAAGGAGATTCTTAATAAGATTAAGAGCCTTGGCGTTCGTATTGCACTTGATGATTTCGGAACAGGTTATTCCTCCCTTAACCATATCAGAGAGATTCCCTTCGATGTTATCAAGGTGGATCAGGGCTTCGTAAAAGAACTTTCCGACGACGCTTACTCCCAGTCCTTTATCAAGATGGTTGCGGAACTTGCAAGTACCATCGGCGTAAGCATCTGTGTGGAAGGTATCGAAACAAAGGAGCAGTACAAGGTACTTGAAGGAATGAAAGTTCGCCTTGTTCAGGGTTATTACTTTGACAGACCCATGCCCAAGAAGAACTTCCTTAAGAAATATATTAACTTGGAGGCAGCAGGCAATTAATGGAATTACTCTCACTTGAAAAGGAATTACAAGGAAATGCATATCCCGGAAGAGGGATTGTAGTAGGCAAGTCTAAGGACGGCAAACATGCGGTTACGGCTTACTTCATCATGGGAAGAAGCGAGAACAGCAGAAACAGAGTTTTCGTGAAGGATGGAGACGGCATCAGAACCAAGGCTTTTGATCCCGCCAAGCTTGAAGACCCCAGTCTTATCATCTATGCACCCGTCAGAGTTCTTGACAAGCGCACCATCGTTACAAACGGTGATCAGACCGATACAGTTTACGACGGACTTAAGGAGGGTAAATCCTTCGAAGAGAGTTTAAGAACCAGAGAGTTTGAGCCTGATGGTCCAAACTATACCCCCAGGATTTCCGCACTTCTTCACAATGAGGAGGAGTTTTTCTTTGAGATGTCCATCTTAAAGAGCAACGACGGAGACCCTTCATCCTGCAACAGATATACATATTCTTACAAGAATCCCAAGGCAGGAGAGGGCAGATTCATTCATACATACATGGGAGACGGTAACCCCCTTCCCAGCTTTGAGGGCGAACCCAAGAAGGTAATCATCGACGGAGATGTTGACGTTTTTGCCGACAAGGTATGGGCAAGCTTAAATACAGACAACAAGGTGTCACTGTTCGTAAGATTCATCAATCTTGAAACGGGCGCCGTAGACACCAGAATTTACAATAAAAATAACTAAATAGCGAAGAGAGGGCTTTGGAGTGAAAGAGATTGAATTAAAATACGGATGTAACCCCAATCAGAAACCTTCCCGTATTTACCTGGAAAATGGACAGGAGCTTCCTGTTACGGTAATAAACGGCAGACCGGGATACATTAACTTTTTGGATGCTTTGAACGGTTGGCAGCTGGTTAAAGAACTTAAGGAGGCTACGGGACTCCCTGCAGCCACCTCTTTTAAACATGTATCTCCGGCAGGCGCGGCAGTAGGATTGCCTCTTACAGAGACTCTGGCACGCATCTATTGGGTGGACGATCTGGGTGAGTTATCACCTTTGGCATGCGCATATGCAAGAGCCAGAGGCGCCGACAGAATGTCCTCCTTCGGTGATTTTATTGCGCTTTCGGACGTTTGTGACGTGGATACAGCAAGACTCATCAAAAGAGAGGTATCAGACGGCGTAATTGCTCCCGGATATACGGATGAAGCATTGGCACTTCTCAAGGAGAAGAAGAAAGGCGCTTACAACGTAATTCAGATAGACCCCACCTATGTTCCCGACCCTGTTGAGAGAAAGCAGGTTTACGGTGTGACATTTGAGCAGGGCAGAAATGAACTTAAGATAGATGACGCTATTTTCTCAAACATTGTTACCAAAAATAAGGACATTCCCGCGTCAGCCCTTATTGACATGAAGATAGCCATGATTACTCTTAAGTACACTCAGTCCAACTCGGTTTGCTACTGTCTTGGCGGCCAGGCCATCGGTATCGGTGCAGGCCAGCAGTCAAGAATTCACTGTACAAGACTTGCAGGAAGCAAAGCCGATAACTGGTATCTTCGTCAGTCTCCCAAGGTTCTTGGCCTTGAGTTCAGAGATGATATCGGAAGAGCCGACAGAGACAACGCCATCGACGTATACATGGGCGATGAGTGCGAAGATGTTTTAAAGGACGGGGCTTGGGAGAAGATTTTCAAGACCAGACCCACTGAGTTTACCAGAGAGGAAAAGAAGGCATGGCTTTCAACTCTTAAGGGTGTGACCTGCGGTTCAGATGCATTCTTCCCCTTCTCAGACAATATCGAAAGAGCTCATAAGAGCGGTGTTGAGTATATTGCTCAGCCCGGGGGCTCAGTAAGAGATGATGTGGTAATCGATTGTGCCGACAAGTACTACATGACAATGGCATTCACCGGCATACGCCTTTTCCACCACTAAAACTTTCTTTTTTGAAATATTTGTGATAAGATATCGATACGGGTGCGGCAACGCATTCGTATTTATCGTGTGCGCAGGTTTTTGGCGCAGATTAGAGGATAGACATGGCAGAAGAAAGAAGCAGAAATTTTATTGAACAGATGATTGACAAGGATCTTTCAGAGGGGGTTTACGACCACGTTTGTACACGTTTCCCTCCGGAACCCAACGGTTATCTTCACATAGGACATGCAAAGAGCATACTTTTAAACTACGGACTTGCCAAGGAATACGGCGGAAAGTTCAACATGCGTTTCGACGACACCAACCCCACCAAGGAGAAGATTGAGTTCGTTGAATCCATCAAGAAGGATATTGAGTGGCTCGGAGCTGATTTTGAGGACAGGCTGTTTTTCGCATCCGATTATTTTGATCAGATGTACGAAGGCGCTATTAAGCTTATAAATAAGGGAAAAGCGTATGTTTCTACCCTTAGTGCCGACGAGATAAAGGAGTACCGCGGTACCCTTACTGAGGCCGGCAAGAACGATCCCGGCAGAGACAGAAGTGTAGAGGAGAACCTTAAGCTTTTTGAAGAAATGAAGAGCGGTAAGGTTGAGGACGGAGCCATGGTGCTTCGTGCCAAGATTGATATGGCATCACCCAACATGAACATGCGTGACCCCGTTATTTATCGTGTGGCTCACATGACTCACCACAATACAGGCGACAAGTGGTGCATCTATCCCATGTACGACTACGCTCATCCCATTGAGGATGCTGTGGAGGGAATCACAAACTCCATCTGTACCCTTGAGTTTGAGGATCACAGACCTTTGTACGACTGGGTTCTTATTGAGCTTGGATATAAGGAGACTCCCGAGCAGGCTCCCAAGCAGACAGAATTTGCAAAGCTTTACCTTACAAACGTTGTAACAGGTAAGAGATATATCAAGAAACTGGTTGAGGAAGGCATTGTAGACGGCTGGGATGACCCCAGACTTGTTTCAATTGCAGCCCTTAGAAGAAGAGGTTTTACCCCTGAATCCATCAGAATGTTCGTTGAACTCTGCGGTGTCAGCAAGGCCAATTCTTCAACAGACTATGCAATGCTTGAGTACTGCATCAGAGAGGACTTAAAGATTAAGAGACCTCGTATGATGGTTGCTCTTGACCCTGTTAAACTTGTTATCGACAACTATCCCGAAGGACAGACCGAAATGCTTGAGGTTCCCAATAACCTTGAGAATGAGGCACTTGGAACCCGTCAGGTTCCCTTCGGAAGAGAACTCTATATAGACAGAGAGGACTTCATGGAGGAGCCTCCCAAGAAGTACTTCAGACTTTTCCCCGGCAACGAGGTTCGTCTAATGAGCGCATACTTCGTAACCTGCACAGGCTGCGTTAAGGATGAGAACGGCAAGGTTGTTGAGGTTCACTGTACATATGATCCCGAGACCAAGTCAGGAAGCGGCTTCACAGGACGTAAAGTCAAGGGTACAATCCACTGGGTTCCCGCCAAGGAGGCCGTAAAGGTTGAATGCCGTCTCTATGAGAACATTGTTGATGAGGAGAAGGGCGTTTATAACAAGGAGGACGGAAGTCTCAACCTTAACCCCAATTCACTCACAGTTCTTACAGAGTGTATGGCCGAGCCTGAGCTTTTGAAGGCGAAACCCTATGATTCATTCCAGTTTGTACGTCAGGGCTTCTTCTGCCTTGACTGTAAGGATGCTAAGCCTGAGGAAGGCAAGCTTGTATTTAACAGGATTGTTTCACTTAAGAGTTCCTTTGTTTTACCTAAGTCAGAATAATGTGTTAAAATGATATAAGAATACAACGAAAGGGCGATTCAGCATGACAGATTTATTTTCCGGTTTATCCAGTATGGGACTTGGCAACATTGAAAAAATGGATCTTTTTGAGAAGCCGAAGGAAGTTTCGGTTGAAGGTCCCAAGAAGCCCATTGTAGTGGAAGAGAAGGATATTCTTTTTGACAAGGGATTCGAGTGCCCGGTATGTGACAGCAAGATTACTGCCAAGAACATGAAGACCGGTAAGGCTAAGATGTCCCATCAGGACATGGATTTACGTACCGTATTCGAGGGTATCGATATAACCAAATATGACGTTATTGTATGCCCTGTCTGCGGATATGCGGCCCTTACCAGATTCCATAAGCCCATGAGCCCCGGAACCGCTAAGCTCATTAAGGATAATATTTCCATGAACTTCAGATGGGAAGAGGAGAACAAGGAGACTTACAGCTACGAATTCGCATTTAAGAGATATCAGCTTGCTCTTGCAAATGCAATGGTTCGTAAGGCTAAGGACTCCGAGAAGGCTTTCATTTGTCTTAAGACTGCATGGCTTATGAGAGGGTGGAATGAATCTTTGGATGCAACTCCCGAGAACGCTGAGATGAAGAAGCAGATTCAGGCTCAGGAGATGGCATATTTAAAGAACGCATTTGACGGATTTATGTCTGCTGTAGGAAGCGAGAGCGGTCAGATTTGCGGAATGGATGCCAACACCATCGATTATCTGCTTGCAGTTCTGGCATATGAGAATAAGCAGTTTGAGACATCGTCCAAGCTTGTGGCCAAGCTTTTGACCAACCCTTCAACTCCTTCAAAGACCAAGGACAAATTAAGGGATTTAAAGGACAAACTTTTAGAAGAGCTTAAGAAATAAAATAAAGGACGAATCTCATCAGAGGTTCGTCCTTTTTGATATCTTTTCAAGCATGCCTATATAGGCTTTTACATCCTCATAAAACTCTACCGACTGGTAGCATTCCTCTCTGAAGTAGCGGTTCATAAGGCCTTCGGTAGTGAATTTAATCATTCCCAGAAGCATGTCCTTATCAGCATCTTCCACAAGGTTTGAGGGATCTATCTGCATGTAGATGGAGTCGTATAGTTCGCTTAAGGCGGTGCGCTTCTCCTCTATGGCAGCCAATGCCTCGAAAATGTCCTCCTTCATGCAGGATTTTAGAAACATCTGCATGTAGGGATGGGAACGGATTGTAAGAAGCTTGGAAAACTCGATCTGGCGCATAATCTCGAAAAGATCGGTCAAATCCGAATCCACGTTGCTCTTTAATTCAAGAGTGGTGTATCTTGCGCTGTAATCGAAAAGAAAGGTGTAAACCCCGATTTTGCTCTCGAAATAATGAAAGAGAAGACCTTTGCTGATGCCGGCCTCCTTAACGATATCGTCTGTTGAGGCGTTTCGGTATCCGTTGAGGGCAAATACCTTCATTGCCGCGTTAATTATGCGGTCCTGCTTCTCTTTTTTGAGGTCAAAAAACTTGTCATTCATGGGTTAAGGTCACCTTTCGTTGACTAAAGAAGTCGATATTTAATATACCATATGCTGAATATTGCTTGCAAGGAGTTTTGATAAAATGAAAGAAAAATTATACACCATTCCTCTTAATGATGCGGTAAACGCCAACGACGAGTGCCCATTCTGCTATATCGAGAGGAAGGCGGAGCAGGATTTACTGGACTTTACCCTGGGTTCCGGCTCTTCATACATGGAAAGTGACATCAGAGATCTGACGGACAAATATGGTTTTTGCCGTGAACATTGGAAGAAGATGTTTGAGTACGGAAATACCCTCGGAAACGGCTGGATATTAAAGACCCACTATATGAGAACCATTGAAGCCATGAAAAAGGAATTTAAGGCTTATTCCCCTGTCAAAATAGGCTTCAAGGGAAGGGTCACCGGAGAAAATCCCGGAAACAATGTTTCTGCATGGGCAAAGGGAAGAGATAACAGCTGTTATATATGCAATCAGTTTAAGGAAGAGTTTGAAAGATACCTGGATACTTTCTTCGTTATGTACAAGAAGGATGAAGAGTTCAGGGAGAAAATCAAAAACAGCAAGGGCTTTTGCGTCTCTCACTTCGGAGATTTATGTGAGATGGCTGAAAAGAAGATTCCCGACAAGGAGAAGGAAGCATTCTTTGGAGACATGTTTGCTCTTATGGAGTCCAACATGGACAGACTGTTTGAAGATGTTTCCTGGCTCATAGAGAAGTTCGACTATCGCAATAAGGATGCAGACTGGAAGAATTCAAAGGACGCCGTTAACCGCGGAATGCAGAAACTGAAGGGCGGTTACCCGGCTGATCCTGTATATAAAATGCAAAAATAAGGATGGTGGGGGTTAGCTATGTCAGAAGAAAAGACCATCAAAAAACTGTCCCTTGTGGGCATAGGAGGTAATATTGTACTGTCGGCCTTTAAGCTCTTTGCCGGAGCAATCGGTAAATCCAGCGCAATGGTTTCAGACGGTGTTCATTCCCTTTCGGATGTGGTCGCCACATTTATTGCCATAATAGGTGTCAAAATGGCCGGAAAGGATCCGGACAACGACCACCCCTACGGACATGAGAGATTTGAGAGTATAGCTTCAATGATTCTCGGAGTAATACTTGCTTTCGCAGGCGTTGGAATAGGCTATTCCGGAATATCTAAGATAATAAGCGGTGAATGGAAAAGCCTTGAAATTCCTACGTTTTTGCCTTTAATAGCAGCTGTTGTTTCAATAGTTGTAAAGGAGGCAATGTTCCACTATACAATGCATCATGCCAAGAGACTTAACTCGGACGCTTTTGTGGCGGATGCCTGGCACCACAGATCGGATGCCTTCTCCTCCATTGGCTCCTTCATAGGTATCGGAGCCGCAAAGCTGGGATATCCCGTTATGGATGTGATTGCGTCCACCATCATCTGCCTCTTTATTCTGAAGACCGCATATGACATTGTAAACGACGCAATAAAGAAGGTTCTTGATACTTCCTGTTCTCCTGAATTTGAGAAGAGAATCAGAGAGTTCATTGAAAATGATGAGGATGTGGAAGGAATCGATCTTCTGATGACAAGACAGTTCGGAAACAAGGTGTATGTGGACTGTGAAATAGCTGTGGACAGATACAGCACTCTGCTGGATGCTCACAATGTGGCCGAGAGGGTACATGATAATCTTGAAAAGGAATTCCCGGAAATTAAGCATATAATGATTCATGTTAATCCGGGAGAAGACAGAGGATAAAGATAAAAAATATAAAAGGGACAAGCGGATGCTTGTCCCTTTTGTTAATTCTTAATTTAATTATTCTTCAATTTCATCATCGTCATCAAAGTAAGCGGGCTCAGCTTTCTTTCTGTCATCAAAGAATTCCTCAACCTTCTCGCTGACCTTGTCAACAACGGGAGATACGGTCTCCATAGCTTTCTCGAAAGCGGGCTTTGCAGCCTCTACAGCCTTCTCAACAGCGGGCTTAGCAGCCTCAACTGCCTTGTCGATTGAAGGACCAACCTTCTCGTCAACCTTGTCCATGAACTCTGTAACTTTATTTAATGAAACATAACTTCTGGATGCGGAATCTGTATCTTCATCATCGTCTAAATCATCGCTGAAATCATCATAATCGTCATCTTCATCCTCGTCTAAATCGGTGAAGTTCTTGTTGTCCTTCTTGTAGAAGTGATAAGCAGCGGTGGCAGCTGCGCCAAGTAAAGCAGTTGAAAATAAAAATTTACCAAATTTAGCCATGTCTCGGTCCTCCTTAAAGAAATCTATATGATGATTTTAACTCATAATCCGCTAAATTAAAAGCAAAATATGCTATCATATATTTATAATTTTTTCTTAAGGGTAATAAGAAACAAAAGGTGTTGCGGTTATGAGTCTAAACTATATCTTCGGTGGCTCCGGATCAGGTAAAAGCCGATATATCTACAATGAAATTCTAGACAGGGCATCAAAGGAACCGGGGAAGAACTTCCTTATCGTGGTTCCCGACCAGTTTACCATGCAGACCCAGAAGGATCTGGTGACCCTATCCCCCGGAAACTGCATTATGAATATAGATATCTTAAGCTTCTCCAGGCTCACTCACAGAATATTTGAGGAGTGTGGCTTTGATAAGCGTCCCATTCTTGATGATACGGGAAAGAGCCTTGTTTTAAGAAAACTTTCAGGCAACATAGCCGATGATTTGACAATCCTTGGCAGGAATCTTTCAAAGCAGGGCTATATCCATGAGATTAAGAGCTCCATTTCCGAGTTCATGCAGTATGGAATCGGTAAGGAAGAGACGGATAAGCTCCTTGAAAGCTGCAAGGGGAGAGGTGCGCTTTTTTACAAGCTTAAGGACTTAAGCATCGTCTATGAGAAATTCCTTGAATACATAGAGGGTTCCTTTATCACAAAGGAGGAAACCCTTGATCTGGTGTGCGAAAGAATAGACAGATCAAAGCTTGTGAAGGACTCAGTCATGGTATTTGACGGGTTTACAGGCTTTACACCGGTTCAATATCGACTGTTACGCAAATGCCTTAAACTGGCTGAGAAAGTATATATAACCCTTACAATTCCCGGGGACAGGGATAAGTATAATCCCTACAAGCTTCTGGGGTATGAGGATTTGTTCTACCTTTCAAGAAAGACGGTCTTTGACCTTTCACGTATCTGCGATGAAGAGGGCATAGAGGCGGGAGATGACGTATATCTTTCGGGGGATTCGAAGAGAACGGAAGGAAACCTTTGTCTTACTCACCTTGAGAAGAGCCTTTTCAGGCTGCCTGTGACCAAAAAGGAATTTAATAACACAGACGATTCAATATCAATTTATGAGTGCAGAAATCCTGAGGCTGAGGTTTCGAAGGCTGCTGAGAGCATCAGACACCTTGTAAGGGAGAAGGGCTATCAGTACAGGGATATTTCCATTATCTGCGGAGATCTGGAGGATTATGCTCCTCATATTGAGGCCCAGTTTGCCCGGTATGGAATTCCTGCGTACATAGACAGAACTGCCCACATTGTTTTAAACCCTTTTACGGAGTATATAAAGAGCGGAATCTCCATGGTGGTCAAGAACTTTACCTATGACTCGGTATTCCACTTCTTAAGAAGCGGAATGGCCTGCCTTAGCGATGAGGAAACGGATGAGTTTGAAAACTATTGCATAAGGTTTGGAATTAAGGGTAAAAAGCAATATTCTACCGTGTTTACAAAGGCAACGAAGGATATGAGTAAGAATCCTGAGGCCTTTGACAGAATAAACGGATTAAGAAGCAGATTTATGGAATCTGTTGAGCCTTTGCTTCGCCAGGGCAAAACTGCAGGGGATTATGCCAATAATCTATATGACTTTATTGTGGCTTCAGGCTGCGCAGAAAAGCTTGCTTCCTACGAGGAAGAGTTTAAGAGCGTGAATGATCTGGAGAAGGCGGCGGAATACAGCCAGATTTATGGCAAAATCATGGACCTTTTGGATCAGGTGGTATCTCTTCTGGGAGACGAGGGAATGAGCCTTAAGGAGTTCGGAGAGATACTGGAGGCAGGATTCGGAGAAATAAAGATAGGAACCATTCCCCAGAGTGTGGACAGAGTTCTTGTGGGAGATAACAAGCGAAGCAGATTAAAGGAAGTAAAAGCCCTGTTTTTCCTTGGAGTAAACGACAAATACATTCCTTCAAAAGGCGGCGGAACCGGCATTATAAGCGACTTTGACAGGGAATATCTGGCAGAATCCGGAGTGGAATTGTCTCCCGGCCCCAGGGAGCAGATGTATATACAACGATATTACTTATATCTGAATTTAACAAAACCCTCAGAAAAGTTGATTCTCACCTATTCCAAAACCGATGACGAAGGAAAAGGCAGGAAGCCTGCATACCTGATAAACACCGTAAAATCCCTGTTTGAAGGACTTGAGGTGGATAAAGACAGGGGATTTAGAGATGCCGGAGCTGAGACTGCAAAAAAGGGACTTGAAGCTTTGGCTGCAGGGCTTAGAAAGCTTGCCCTGGGAAATGAAGATCAGGAAGAAGTATCCAAGATTATTGCCCTGTTAAAGATATACAGGGATCTTGGAATAGAAATAAATACAGTTGACGAATTAATAACGGCTGCGTTTAAATCTTACACTTCAAATCCTTTGTCAAAAGCTGTAGCAAAGGCTATTTATGGGCAAACTGTAGTGAACAGCGTGTCCAGAATGGAGGAATTTGCCACCTGTCAATATAAGCATTTCTTAAAACACGGTTTAACAATCAAAGAAAGAGATGAGTATGATTTTGAGAGCAGAGACGTGGGAAATGTGGCTCATACCATACTTGAGGACTTTGGCAGGAAACTTGATGAAAACAGGCTTTCATGGCTGGAATTCGACGAAGCTACAGGCGCAAGGCTTATAGATGAATGCCTAAATGAAGCCGCTGCTTCATATAACGAGACCATTCTTTACAGCAATGCAAGGAATCAATACTTTATTGAACGTCTCAGAAGAATTATGAATCGTACGATATTTAATCTTCAGACTCAGCTTAAAAAGGGAAGCTTTGTTCCGGAAAAGGCGGAGTTTTCTTTTGACGATTATGCCATGATGGGGCGAATTGACAGGTTTGATATCTGTGAGGATAAAGACAGGGTATATGTAAAGATAATTGACTATAAGACAGGCTCAAAGAAGTTTGATCTTTCATCGCTTTATTACGGTTTGCAGATGCAGCTTGCTGTGTATATGGATGCGGCTATGAAGTATGAGAAGAAGATTCATCCGGATAAGGAAATTGTTCCCGCCGCAATGCTCTACTATAACGTCAAGGACCCTGTTGTGGAGGCTCCGGAGGGCGCAACACCTGAGGAAATCAGTAATCTTATCGATGACACGCATAGAATGACGGGTGTTGTCAATTCTGATGAGTACATAATAAGAAAACTTGATTCGGACTTTGAGAAAAAATCTTCGATTATTCCCGTGGAGTTTTTAAAAGGCAGCGGATTTACCAAGGCTTCATCTGTTTTCTCCAAGGAGGAAATGGATGAGATCTCCTGCTTTGTAAATAAGAAGATAAAGGAAATCGGACAAAGGATTTCCAATGGTGAGATTGAGATTAATCCCTATGTCTACGGACAGAGCGATTCCTGCAAGTACTGTGACTATAGGGGAGTCTGCGGATATGATGAGAATCTTAAAGGATATAAGAAGAGAAACCTTAAGTCCCTTTCCAGGGAAGAGGCTATGGAACGTATAGAAAAGGAGTCTAAAGATGAGCTTTGAGTATACTCCTGACCAAAAGAAGGTTATTGAGACCAGAGGCAAGGATATTCTGGTGTCCGCTGCCGCAGGTAGCGGTAAGACAGCCGTGTTGGTTGAAAGAATTGCACAGATGGTTTGTGATGAAACAAAACCTGTTGATATAGACAGGCTTCTTGTGGTGACCTTCACAAACGCTGCAGCCGGAGAGATGAGAGAAAGGATCGGAGAGGCAATTCAAAAGCGAATTGATGAGAATCCGGACTCAAAGCATCTAGCCAGACAGGCGGTGCTTCTCCACAATGCCAAAATCTGTACCTTGGACAGCTTCTGTTCAAATGTACTCAGGAATAACTTTAATGATGTTGATGCGGAACCTTCCTACAGGACTCCCGATAATGCAGAGATTATCCTTATGCAACAGGATGTGCTTTCTGAAATGCTTGAAGATTGTTTTGGAGAGACTGATGAGGAAAAGAAACGTACATTCCTTGACTGTGTCGAGTTCTTCTCTCCTGAAGTTAACGAAAACAAGTTAGAGGAGATTATTTTAAGCCTTTATAAGGTATCTCAGAGTGCCCCTTTCCCGGATAAATGGCTAAGTAAGTGGGAGAGTGAACCCATACCGGAAACCTTTGAAGAGCTTGAAAAAACTCCCTTTATGAAAAGCTTCCTTGACATTGTAAGGGAGTCCTTAGAGTACGTTTCATCCCTATATAAGGATGCGAGAACCCTGGTGGAAAGCCCCGACGGACCGGCAGTTTACGGTGATTTAATAGATAACGAAGCAGATGTTATCGAATCTCTTCTAAAGAAGAACAGTTACTCGGAACTCTACAGGGCAATAGGAACCATAAGCTATGACAGGCTTCCCCCTTGCAAAGATGAAACCGTTAATCCCGATAAGAAGGAGATGGTTAAGAGTCTTAGGGAAAATGCCAAGAAGCAGATTAAAACTCTTACGGAAAAATACTTAAAGACTTCTGAGGATGTTCTTTTATACAGGGAGCAGACCTGCATGAAGGCCATCAGAGGAATGATTGGCCTTGCAAGAATGTTTACAGAGCGTTACGAGGCCTATAAGAAGGACAGAAACATCATGGAGTTTTCCGATGTGGCCCATGCTGCTCTTAAAATTCTCGTTTCGGGTATCGATGAAAAGGGCAATCCCATCCCTACTGCTACAGCCATTGAACTTTCGTCAAAGTTTGATGAGATTCTGGTGGATGAGTATCAGGACACCAACTATATTCAGGAATATATCCTAAGGGCCCTTTCAAAGGATAAGGATAAGAATCACCTTTTCATGGTTGGTGATGTTAAGCAGAGCATTTATAAATTCAGAAAAGCCCGTCCTGAATTATTTATAGAAAAGTATGATTCTTTCAGGGAAGGGGGCCCCGATAAGGAGCGAATCGACCTGCAAAAGAACTTCAGAAGCCGCGGGGAAGTACTTAAAATAACAAATGATATTTTCTCGAGAATAATGGACAGAAGTTACGGCGGAATAGACTATGACGAAGAAGCTTCTTTAAACGAAGGGGCTAAATACCAGGAGTCTAAGGACGTTACTCCTGAGTTTCTCATTACCTGCCCGGATGAGGAATCCGATAAAGACGTAAGGGAAGTTGAGGCTGAACTTATTGCGGACAAGATCTTATCCATGGTTGGAAAGTTCAAGGTCTGGGATAAGAATGAAGAGGTTATGCGTCCATGTAAATATAAGGACATAGTTATCCTTTTCAGAAAAGCAGACTGGGGTAATATTCTCTCCCCCATCTTTGAGGAGAAGGGTATTCCTCTCTATGCGGAAAACACGGTAGGATTTTATGAAACATCTGAAGTAAGGGATGTTTTGCAGTTTTTACGGGTTATTGACAATCCCACCAGAGACGTGGCAATGTTTGGAAGCCTTAAGAGCAGATTTGGTGGTTTTGATGATGAGGAAATTGCAAGAATAAGAGTCATTTCAGGAGACAAAACCAAGTCAAAACTCTACGATGATTTACATAACGCCATTAATAACGATTGTATTGATTCAATTTTGCAAGAAAAAATTCAAAAATTCTTACAAAGCCTACAACTTTATCGTGAACTGTCCAAACATGTGCCGGTAAGGGAGCTTTTGAACAAAATTTTTGATGACAATTGTTATCTTGAATATGTATCCGCCCTTCCATCCGGAGCCCGCAGATTGGCCAATGCAAGGCTTCTTCTTGCAAAAGCAGGGGATTTCGAGAAGACTTCCTTCCACGGACTCTTCCATTTTGTTCGATATATTGAACAATTGGAAAAACATGAGGCTGACGAGGGCGAGGCAGGCTTGAATGACGAAAATGCAGATGTTGTACGTATAATGACAATCCACAAGAGTAAGGGACTGGAGTTCCCTGTAACTTTCATTGGAGGTCTGACAGGTAAGTTTAACGATATGGATGCCATTAACAGCTTCGTCTGCGATGATGATCTGGGACTTGGCACAATGTATATAGATGTGGCAAACAGATTTAAGGCGGGAAGCATTCACAGAAATGTGATTTCCGCAAAGCTTAGGAAGGATTCAAGAGCCGAAGAATTAAGAGTTCTCTATGTAGCCATGACAAGAGCTAAAGAGAAACTTATTATGACAGCCGCATTAAAGAAGAGAGAGGACCTTTTAAGCCTCATTAAGGGGATACTTGGCATCAGAAACCTGGACACTTGGCGTCTTCCCAAGTTTATGCTTGACTGCGATTCCTACCTTCAATATATAATGAAGGCTCTTATAAGGCATCCTGCCATAGAGCCTTTGCTTGATGAACTTGAAATAAACAGGGATACCGTCAAAAATATCCCCTGTCCTTATGCTTTTTGCAATGACGAAAGCGAAGATGATATTAAGTTTGGCATAGTAACAGAAGATGATATGACTGTATCTGAGGGAGCAAGAATAGCAAAGAAAGAGTTTACCAAAGACTCTTTGATGCTCGGAGTGGGGCTTGATGGCTACGATTTGCGGTATTACGACAATGTAATGACAAATTTTAAGTTTGTATATCCTCATGAGAACCTGAAGGAACTGTTTACCAAAACATCCGTATCGGAACTGAAGATGGCAGCTCTGGCCGAGGAGGGTGAACCTGTAAAGGAACTCTTCAACGAGGAGGAGATTAAGCCATATATTCCGGGATTTAAGCGTGAGAAGACTGAGGTCAGCGGTACCACCAGAGGAAGCGCCTTCCATAAACTTATGGAACTTGTGGATATAAGCAAGTATACCGAAGGAAGAATGGACAAAGAAGAGGGAAGACGGGAACTTATAAAGGACATGGATAACTTTGTGGAAGAAGATTTGATGACAAGGGAGTACGCAGATGCGGTTATTCCCGATAAGATTCTTGAATTCTTTGGGTCAGATCTTGCCATAAGGATGGGTAAAGCTCAAAAAAAAGGACTGCTCTACAGAGAACAGCCTTTTGTATACGGTATTGCGGCCAGTCTGATAAGACCGGAATTCCCTGAGGATGAGAAAATCCTTATTCAGGGTATAATTGACGCCTTCTTCATAGAAGACGACAGGATAATCCTCATGGATTATAAAACGGATGTTATTAATAGCGAAGCCGAGTTGAAGGAAAGATATAAGATTCAGCTGGACTATTATAAGGCAGCCTTGGAAAGGGGGAGGGAAATCCCGGTGGCACAGACTTATATCTATTCCTTCCACTTCGGCTCGCAGATTGAATGCAGTTAAGCCAGGTTAAGAATTACTTTCTTTGCCTGAGGCTGTGCGAAAAGAATGCAGGTTGCAATCAATGTGAACACAAGCTCGGGAAGCATGTAGCAGCCGTTGTATACGAGGCTGTAAAGGAATGAATTCTCGATGAAGAAATCGGACCAAAGCTGACCGAAGCTCTGCCAGATAACACATCCGCTGATAACGTGCAATACATATCTTAATACAAGGGCAAGGGCTACGCCGCCGATGCATCCTGCAAGACCTTTGCTTCTGAATAAACCTGCGATTCCAAGAACCGTGAATGCAAGAATGTAATCAAGAAGAATGCAGGCTACAAGCATTCCGGGTGTGAGACCCCAGCCAAAGAGTCCATCCATGATTCCCTGTACAAACTGAATAAGAGAGAATACAAAGGATGCGGCTAAGCCGGCCTTAACACCTCTCCTTATGGAGAAAACTACAATAGGTAACATGGATAAAAGAGTGATGGAGCCGCCCCAGGGCAACTTGAAGATTCGGATGAAGCTTAATACGGTTGCCAGTGCAACCATTGCTGCTCCTTCCACTAAGATACGTGTTTTACTGCCTGTTTGTGACATAAAAAAACCTCCTTGTTCGAAACAAAGAGGGGACAACAAAAAAAGATTAAAGTTCGCTTCCCTACGCCGGTATTGCCCGGTTCAGGTAGTGAGGGTTTAATTCTCAGCATTGTGCTCCCCTAGCGTTTCTGTTATTATTTTTTTCAAGGACTAATATAGACGTAAAATAATATCCTGTCAATGGAGTTTTTATGAATAAATATCTTTTATTTGATCTGGACGGCACTTTATCCGATTCCGGTCCCGGAGTAACCAGGTCTGCACAGTATGCACTTGAAAAATTCGGAATAAAAGTCGACGATCCGGATGATCTGAAATTCTTTTTAGGTCCCCCATTAAAAACCAGCTTCATGGAGTTTTATGGATTTTCCGAGGAAGATGCCGCAAAGGCTATTGAGTACTATAGGGAAAGATACAGACCTATAGGTATATTTGAGAACTCTCTTTTCCCCGGGGTTAAGCATATGCTTAAAACTCTGAAAAGACACGGCTGCAAGCTGGCGGTGGCATCCAGTAAACCCGAAGATATGGTACACACTGTCCTTAAAACCTTTGGGGTTGAGAAGTGTTTTGACGTTATTGTGGGGGCTATTGAGTCGGAAGGACTCATTGAAAAAGACGCAGTAATTGACAAAGCATTACACATGTTATTTCAAAATAGAGAAATTGATTATGACAACACTGTCATGATTGGAGATAGGAAATTTGATATTGAAGGAGCCAAGAAACACGGGCTTACAAGCGTCGGACTTGTACATGATGTCACTTTTCTGGAGGAATTAAAAGCCGCGGGAGCGGACTATATTGTATTCTCTGCAAAAGAGCTGGAAAAGCTGCTTTTGAGGGATAATGAATACAAATTTTTAAGTTCAAATATGACAATAGTGTCAAAAACCAGAACCGGGCTGGTTGATGTGGTATATGATATCCTTTATCCCGTCCTGATTTATTTCTGCGGTTCGGCCTTCTTAAGGCTGGCAGGCTTCTCCATGGTGGGAATGAATAATTCCTATGTAAGGGCAGGAGTATTCCTTATTATGAGTATTGTTATGTTCTACCTCTTCGGATATCGGGATCTGGTGGCGGCAAGATACTCATACAGATTCAGGAATGCCAACAATATGAGAGGCGCTGATCCGATTTACAGGAAGAACCTTCTTGGAGTCCTTACTCTTATTTGCCTGATTCTTATTGCTGTGGGTTATGCCTTCGGAACCAATATACTTTTTTCTTTGACTTCCTTTGTTAGATCCTCTGATGGCTTTAACAAGGTTTCTCAGGTTCAAAACTCCATAAGCCTCGCCGGAGGACTTTTCCTTTACGGAGTGTGCTCGCCTTTGGCTGAGGAGCTGGTATTCAGAGGAATAGTTTACAACAGAACAAAGAGACATTTTTCCGTGATTGTATCAATCATAATAACGTCCCTTCTGTTCGGTGCTTATCATGGGAATATTGTTCAGGGCACATACGCCTTCTTTGCGGCACTGATTCTTACAATAATATATGAAAAAAGCGGAAGCCTTTTCTGGTCCATTCTTACCCACGGGATAATGAATGTGATAGGCTTCGCGCTTTCAAGTTTCATAAAATTATATGCTGTTATATGCAACCCTTTGGCCTGTGTAATCTTCTACATAATTCTGGCCTTCTCTCTTTACGGAGCTTATTACTTCGAAAAGAGGAATCGCTCATTGGATTAAAGGGTATGAATGCCTCTCTTTGATAACTCTTCAAGCTGATCATCGGGCCAAAGTGAGCTCTGAACCTCAGCTATGTGAGCTTTTCTTAAGAAGAACATACAAATTCTGGACTGTCCGATACCTCCACCGATGGTATAGGGCAGTTCTTTGTTTAAGACAGCTTTCTGGAAGGGAAGCTCGGCTCTCTCTTCGCATCCTGCTTTCTTAAGCTGCTCGGCAAGAGACTTCTCATCTACTCTGATACCCATGGATGAAAGCTCCAGTGCAATGTCAAGAACAGGATAGTAAACAATAATATCGGCATTTAATGCCCAGTCATCGTAGTCGGGAGCTCTTCCGTCGTGACGCTCACCGGATTCAAGTACATCACCAATCTGCATGATGCAGACAGCACCCTTGGCCTTGGCAATGTGGTATTCACGCTCCTTGGGAGTGTTGTCGGGGAACATGTCCTCCAACTCCTGGGTTGTGATAAAGAAGATATCCTTGGGAAGAATCTCTTCGATGTAATCGTACTCGATTCCCATGTACTTCTCGGTCTTACGAAGAACTTTGTAAACCTCTCTTACAACATCCTTAAGGGTGTCAAGGTTTCTTTGTTCTTTGGTGATGATCTTCTCCCAGTCCCACTGATCAACGTAGATTGAGTGGATGTTGTCGGGTTCTTCATCACGTCTTACGGCACTCATATCGGTGTAGAGGCCTTCTCCAACCTGGAAGCCGTATTTCTTTAATGCATATCTTTTCCATTTCGCGAGGGACTGAACTATCTCAGCCTCTTTACCCTCTTCGTGCAAAATATCAAAGCTAACGGGTCTCTCGTATCCGTTTAAATTATCGTTAAGTCCTGACTTAGGATCAACGAAAAGAGGCGCAGATACGCGTAAGAGGTTAAGTCTTTCCGCCAAAAGATCCTGGAATATGTCCTTAACGGTTTTGATGGCGACCTGTGTGGCATGTAAATCAAGAGCAGATTCATAGCCGTCAGGTATCATTTGTTTGTCCATTTTGTACACCTCGCTACAACTTTTATTGTTAATAGTAAACCCATTTGAAACAATTTGGCAACAAAAATTTAATAATTTGACGATTGATTTAACATAAATTTCCTAATATAATATCTACAATACGAAGTTTATTTCGTATTGGAACATTGTTTTACTTTATATCGAGTAGGGACGATAGATAAGTAAGTAATTTAAGAGGGTCAAGAAATGAAGAAGTTTCAGATTCGTCTTAAACCCGACGAGGCTACACATTTCGTTGAGGTTGCAAGACGCTGCGACTTTGACATCGACATTGCTTACAACAGGTACATCGTTGATGCAAAGTCCATTTTAGGTGTTATGGGCCTTGATTTTACTAAGGATCTTACCGTAACATGCTTCGGCTTTAACAAAGCCTTTGATGAGTTGCTCCGCGGATATGCGGTTGCATGCTAATCGAAAATTGAATAGTAGGTAGAGTAAGAAATCGGATTCAGATGAATCCGATTTTTTCGTTCTATGGTATACTGAACTTATGGAAATACAAATATCTGTTCGAGGAATGGTAGAGTTCCTTTTCAGAAACGGAGACATCGACAACACCATAGCGGGGGCACCGGCGGATGCTATGCTTGAGGGTGGCCGAATTCACCGTATGATTCAGAAGAGAGCAGGGGCGGAATATGAGGCGGAGGTCCCCCTAAGCTACACAGTGGATTTGGGCGAATACAGCCTTAAGATTGATGGCCGTGCCGATGGGATAATGACAAATGACACGGATGTCATTATTGATGAAATTAAGGGAACTTACAGGAATATCGAGAATATTGAAGCACCTAAGCCTGAGCATCTTGCCCAGGTTAAATGCTATGCCTATATTTATCTGACCCAGAATGAACTTGAGGAAATCAAGGTCAGAATGACCTACTGCAACATAGATACGGAAGAGATTAAATACTTCTATGAAGCTTACAGCAAGGAGGAGATTACACTCTGGTTTGAGGCTGTCATAACAGAGTATAAAAGGTGGACAGATTATTCGGTGGACTGGAACAAAAAGAGAACCGAATCTGTTGAGGGCTTAAAATTCCCCTATGAATACAGGGAAGGCCAGAAGGAACTTATGGAGAATGTCTATAAGACCATTTACCATAAGAAGAAACTCTTCATTGAGGCTCCCACAGGCGTAGGAAAAACTCTGGCTACCTTGTATCCCACAGTTTTATCCGGCAACAAGGCCATGTGTGACAAACTATTCTACCTTACTGCCAAAACGGTAACGGGCAGCGTAGCAGTTAACGCTTTTGACATATTAAGAAATAAGGGGTTGACCTTTAAGAGCATTCAAATCACCGCCAAGGAGAAAGTGTGCGCCAACGAGACCTGTGACTGTAATCCCGGGGCTTGCCCTTACGCCAAGGGACACTTTGACAGAGTTAATGAAGCTTTGTATGACCTTCTTATCCATGAGGAGGATTTAAGGAGGGAGACAATTGCGGAATATGCCGAAAAGCATAAGGTTTGTCCCTTTGAGCTTAGCCTTGACGCATCTTTATTTGCCGACGGAATCATCTGTGATTACAACTATCTTTTTGATCCCCATGTTTATCTTAAGAGGTTCTTTGCAGACGGAAATACCCAAAGTAACTATGTTTTTCTCATTGATGAGGCTCACAACCTTCTGGAGAGAGGCCGCGAGATGTATTCAGCCACTCTGGTAAAAGAGGATTTCCTCGCGGTAAAGAGAATTCTTAAATCCGGGCCCCTTCCGGCGGAAAACAGATTTATTAAACGAATAAACAAGTGGCTTGATAAGTGCAACTCGGAGCTGTTGCACCTTAAAAAGACCATGGATGAGCAAAGCATCGGTGTGGAAATAAACACCTTTGTTTCCCATGTCCAAAATCTCTACCTTGCCTACAGCGCATATCTTGACGAGAGATTAAGGACTCCTGATGAAGAGGAGTTTTTGCAGCTTTATTTTGACATTTCACACTTTCTTGGAATCTATGAAGAAATAGATGACAACTATGTCATATATACGGACATGCGGGAAAATGGGGACTTTTTCCTTAAGCTTTACTGTGTGGATCCTTCCAATCTTTTAAGGAAATGTATGAACAGGGGACGAAGCAGCATCCTGTTTTCGGCCACCTTTTTACCCATACAATACTATAAGAAGCTTCTCGGAGGAGAGGCAGAGGATTATGAAGTATATGCCCACTCCATCTTTGATCCGAATAAGCGCGGTGTCTTTGTGGGAGAGGGTGTCAGCACCTTGTATACGGACAGGAATGAGAATGAGTATGCCAAGGTTGCATCATATATAAGAAGGGTGGTTTCATCAAAGCCCGGAAACTATATGGTGTTTTTCCCTTCCCATGCTTTTCTTAATCAGGTTTACTCCATCTTTGAGAACAGGGAACTTCCCTTTATGGATAACACCGAGTGTGTGATTCAGGAGAATGTAATGAAAGAGGAAGACAGGGAGAATTTCCTCTCCATGTTTTCAGATGAAAATGCGGTCAATGAATCTTCAGGTACTTTAATAGGCTTCTGCGTTCTGGGCGGAATCTTTTCCGAGGGCATCGACTTAAAGGGTGATTCTCTTATCGGCTCCATCATCGTGGGTCCGGGTATCCCCCAGATTTGTAAAGAGAGGGGTATTCTTAAGGACTTCTTTTCAACCCATGGTGAAAACGGCTTTGACTATGCTTACAGGTATCCGGGTATGAATAAGGTCCTTCAGGCAGCAGGTCGTGTTATAAGGACGGCTGAGGATATCGGTATTGTAGTTTTACTTGATAACAGGTTCAAAAACTATGATTATGTGAAACTCTTCCCCAGAGAATGGGAGAATGTTAAGCGCATGAACCTGGATGTTTCGGAAGAGGTCATTGGGGACTTCTGGAAGTCACATTTTGCAAGATAGACGTTAGAGTCAAGGTGTTTTTGACATAAGTGTCATGATGTGGATAACTATGTGGAAACGGGGGATTACTCATTTTTTGCCACAAAATTGCTGACACGCAAATCAGCGAAAAATCGGCCTTCAAAGTGCATGGAAAACGTCAAAAAACCAAGACGGTCAACAGGAAGAAAAAATCAGAAACAACAAACTAGCACTGAAATAAAGTTGCATTTTTATTGACAAGGCATACCGGCAATTGTATCCTAATGTATAGGTAGTATATGTGGTAAGTATTAAGTTAAGTATCAAAAGATTTTTGTGTGTGAAAGGGAAGAGTATGGTTGAATTGGGTTCTTTGACAACGGAGGGAATTAATCCGAACACTGTCACCATTGATGAATGTGACACTGAAGGGATTCTTCGAATGATCAACGCTGAGGACAAGCTGGTTGCCCCTGCGGTTGAACTGGAAATCCCGGATATTACCAAGGCTGTTGATGCGGTCTATGAAGGCCTTAAGAACGGAGGACACTTATTCTATGTAGGCGCAGGTACCTCCGGAAGACTTGGTGTATTGGATGCTTCAGAATGTCCGCCAACCTACGGAACCAAGACCGACATGGTTCAGGGTTATATCGCAGGAGGCGATATGGCTTTAAGACATGCGGTTGAGGGATGCGAGGACGATCCTTTGGCAGGCAGAGATTTAATGGACAGACACAACGTAGGAAAGAACGATGTTGTAGTCGGAATAACAGCCAGCGGAAGTGCAGCTTTTGTAAGAGGCGCATTAAAGAGAGCCGGAGAACTTGGAGCTGTTACAGTTGGCATATGTAATAATAAGCAGACGGATTTTGGCACATGCTGTGATATCTTAATTGCAGCTGACTGTGGCCCCGAGGTAATAAGCGGTTCCACCAGAATGAAATCCGGAACTGCCCAGAAGCTTATTCTTAACATGATTACCACCGCCACAATGATTAAGCTCGGCAAGGTTTACGGAAACAGAATGATAGATGTGAGAGCTTCCAATAAGAAGCTTCATGAGAGATCAATCCGTATGCTTACCGATTTGACGGGAGTTGACAGAGATACGGCTCTCAAGTATCTGAGAGAATGTGACATGAGTGTCAAGTTGGCTGCAATGGCGATTTTAAGCGGCAAAGACGTGGAGACTTCCGAGAAGCTTCTTAATGAGAATGACGGATACCTTAAGAAGGCTTTGAAGGCAGCAGCTGAAAACTAAGTAAGATTAAACGCATTCGGGAGATTACATATGAGCAAGTATGTAATAGGAATCGACGGAGGCGGGACCGGCTCCAAAGGAATAGTTGCAGATCTTGAGGGCAACATTCTTTGCAACATGAAGGGCGGACCCATTAACTATGTCGGTGCCGATACCAGAACAATTGATGAGAATATAGAGAACCTTATTGAGCAGGGCCTTAAGGGCCGAGAGGTTTCTGACTGTGCAGCCATCTGCATAGGCAGCGCCGGTGTTTCAAGAAGCGATGTTCTGGCCAATTTTGAAAGAATATTAGAGAAGACAGGTTTTACCTGTCCACATAAAATAACAACTGATTCTCATACCGCTCATGCAGGAGCATTAAACGGTAAGGAAGGAATAGTTGTAATAGCAGGTACCGGAGCAATCTGCCTTGGAGTTAACAAGGAAGGCGACAGCATCAGAGTTGGGGGCTACGGCCACATCATTGATGACGAAGGAAGTGCCTACTATATCGGAAGGCTCATATTAAGAGCAGTTATCAGGGCCTTTGACGGAAGAGACAAGAAGACGGTTCTTTCGGAGCAGGTTTTCGAGAAGCTTGGAGTCAGTACCATTCCTGAACTTATAACCTGGATTTATTCGACGGAGAGAAGTAAGGGAGATATAGCTGCTTTGGCCATCCTTATAGAGGAAGCTTACGAAAGAGGCGATGAGGTCGCAGGTGAAATCGAAGAGAAGGCGGCAGAAGAGCTCGCCAAGCTTTGTGAACCCGCCCTTGAATTCCTTGGAGGAAGGGCCACAATAGCGGTTTCCGGAAGCGTTCTTCAGAAGAACAGAAGAATCAGAGAAAGCTTTAAGGAAAGGCTTAAAGACGTGGAAGTTATACAGGCCATGCATGAAGCCGACTACGGTGCAATGCTTTTGGCTTTGAAGATGGCAAAATAGGCAAAAAAAAGGGCCAGACCCAAGGGTCTGGCCCATTCTGCACCTATTATTTCGTCATTGAATGATCACCGCGGCATGCCAGGTAGGTGTTCTCGAGATAACACTCTGTTCTGTCGTAATCCTGATTAACGATGGCGGTAAAGAGGATGTCTGCCATAACAAACTGAGCAAGTCTTGAGCTCATGGCTCCGCTTCTCTTGTCTGTCTGAGGTGAGTTTACAAAAAGGTTAACGTCCGAATTGTTGGCTGCGATGTTGCCGCCGGGACGTGTAATTGCAATTATGAATGCACCCTGCTTCTTGGCAAGATTGAGAATCTTTAATGTGTCGGGGGTTTCGCCCGAGTAGGAAATAAAGATTGCTACATCATTGGGTGTAAGGTTGGCAGCGATTGTAAGGCTTACATGATAGTCCGCATTGTAAAGAGCGGGATATCTGATTCTTAAGAATTTAGCATACAAGTCACTGGCAACAATGCTTGAAGCGTTGATTCCGAAGATAGCAACTCTGCCGGCAACCTTAATCTTCTTAACTGCCTTCTCAAGAGCCTTCTCATCGAAGAGCTTTAATGTATCTTCAATTGCTCTTATGGAGCAACCACATACGTTATTTGCAACGCTGGTAAGATTCTCGTGGCTCTGGATATCGATAAACTGATACTCTGTAGCGGGAGAATTCTCAGTAGCGCTTGATTTGATCTCTTTGAAAAGAGTAGTCTTCAAGTCCTTAAGACCATCAAAACCAATGGCTTTGCAAAGTCTGACCCATGCTCCCTGGCTGGTTCCTGAGCGCTCTGCCAGTACTGCCAAAGGATAACGGAAAACGTGGTCAATGTTTCGCATAAGGTAGTCAGCGGCCAATTTCTCGGTCTTGCTGAGCTGAGGATACATGTTTTGAATTAATATTTCAACTGTGGTCATCAAGTTACCTCCGCAAAATTTCACGATACCTAAAGTATAAAAAAATAAACGCTGAAAATCAAGAATTTTATACTTTTTTAATTGACTTTCAGGCAAAAAAAGAAAAAAATATACTAAGATGTTTAAAAAAATGGGAGAGTAGTGTGAAAAGATATTTAAGGCTTTTTCCCCTGGTTATTGCTGCGGGAATTTTGTGCACTGGGTGCGATTTGTCCGACACTGATGCACTGGTGGAAAACGGTAAGGAAATAATAGACAATACCTTTTATGATATAGCGGATGTTACCGTTTTTGATGAGAGATTTGAGATACTTTCGGGAGACGTGGAAAGACGCATAATCACGGAGAATCCCGTAAATGACATTAGTGTCACAACTGCCGGATGTTCCTTTAATATCAAGGATTCCGGAGACGATTTCTGTTACATTGAAGGGAAGGAAATCGAGAAGCTTCAGATATATGAAGAAAATGGTGTGGCATACGTACATGCCCTCAAAAATTCCAATGTTACGGACTCAATGGAGATTGATCTATATATTCCTTTCGGTAAATGTTTCGGGAAGGCTGAGGTTGACCTGGGAGCCGGCTACGTAGGTATAGGAAGCCTTGTGGCAAGAGACATAGAGTTGAACGTGGGCGCCGGTTCATTAGAGGGAAACGTTTTTCCCACAGAGGGTATGAAATTAAACTGCGACATGGGAAATATATCCGTGACTGCGGCAGGAAATAAAGAAGCCTACGATTACCTTGTGTCGGTAACCGCAGGCGCAGCTTCAATCGCTGATGAAGAATTTAACGGCGTGAGCCGCGAATTCGTTGACAATAAGGCCGGCAAGAAGATTGAAGTCGATGTTTCCGTCGGAAATGTGACCTTAAATTTTGCCGAGTAAGCCGGCCTTTTTAAGGGCAGGACGAAGGGCAAGATAGAAAAGGGATGCGCAGATAATTGCGATGACTGCATTTACAAGGGTTGTGAGTGCTGACATCTTGGCAAGAGCTGCAGCCAATTCCTGATCCACATGGAAGAGATACTTCTTATAGACATATCCAACCAAAGGATCTGCGATTACGTTGAAAATCATTCCTGCGGCACTTGAAAGAAAAGCAATCATTGCGATTTTCTTTTTGTCTGTCTCCTCGGAAAGATGGAAAATCTTATGAGCTACAAGTCCCACAATAAGGCCGATGCAAAGCTTTAAGACGAAGGTCTTGGGAGCTGAGGTGGCGTAGCCTGAAACCAGGTCTGCAATGGTCATTCCGATTGCACCGCTTAATCCGCCCCAAAGTCCGCCAAGAAGCAAGGCTGCAAGCACGCAGAAAACATTTCCCAAATGGAATGCGGTTTTGTCGGCTCCTACGGGTATATCAATTTTGAAAAGGGCAAAGCCTATAAAGCAAAGAGCTGCCATGAGGCCTGCCTGAGCAAGTTTTTTAGCCATTATAAAGCACTTCCTTTTCAGTTTTTAATTTGTTAAAATGTATCCTACTATGGATAAGGAATCAAGTCAATAGGTAAATAGGTAAAAGGAAACCTCAAAATGATTCGTGACTATTATAATACCAATGCAGACGATTTGTTAAATAAGAAACTGTTCCTTTTTGACATGGATGGAACGATTTATGAGGAGGATAGGATTTTTGACGGAACTATCGACCTCCTTAACTTAATAAAGGAAAGAGGAGGAAGATACGTTTTTATCACAAATAATTCCTCCAAATCCGTGGTGGACTACATCGACAAGGTGGCTAAAATGGGCATTAAAGCCTCTGAAGAGGACTTCTTCACTTCCTCCCAGGCCACAGCTTTGTTTTTCAGGAAAAAATATCCGAATGATCTCATCTATTGCCAGGGCACCAAGTCCCTCATTGCGGAATTAAAGAGCAAGGGACTTCACGTTACGGAGAAGCAGGAGGATGGCATTAAAGTAGTTTTAACGGGTTTTGACACGGAGCTAAACTTCGAGAAGCTTCGAAACACCTGCCAGATTCTTACGGAGAGGGAAGTTGACTATTATGCCACAAACCCTGACCTGGTTTGCCCCGTAAGCTTCGGATTCGTGCCGGATAACGGTTCAGTGGCCATTATGATTAAGAATGCCACGGGCAAGTACCCCACCTTCATCGGAAAGCCGGAAACCATGATGGTTGACATATGCTGCGAGAAATTTGGTTTTACCAAAGATGAGGCCGTGATTATAGGCGACAGACTTTATACGGATATTCAGACCGGAATCAACGCGAAAATGGCGAATATCTGCGTTCTTACCGGCGAAGCCACACTTAAAGATATTGAAGAGGGCGATATCAAGCCCATGTACGTATTTGAGAGTGTGCGGGTTTTACATGATCTGCTGGCCAAGGCCGGCGGCGCTTCATAAAGGAGTTTTATATGGAGAAAAAGAAGATTAGCTATTGGAAGTACATAAAACCCCATCTGATTTACTTTATTCTGGGCCCCATTTTCATGATAATGGAGATCCTGGGTGAGGTTGTGCTTCCTGCATGGATGGCCAACATCATCAACATCGGTGCGGCCAACCATGACGTGACCTACATCTGGCACACCGGCGTGAACATGATAGTTTTCGCCTTCATTATGATGTTTGGAGGAATTGGCGGCGCATGGTTTGCGGTTAACGCCTCCCTTCACTTCGGAGAGGATTTGAGAAAGGATATTTTTGGCAAAATCCAAACCTTCTCCTTCGCGAACCTGGATAAGTTTTCCACAGGTTCACTGGTAACAAGGCTTACCAACGACATTACGCAGATTCAGAACATGATTACCATGCTTCTTAGAATGATGTTACGGGCCCCCGGCATGATGATCGGTGCCATAATCATGTCCTTTACCATCAACAGAAGGCTTGCCATGATTCTCCTTGTGGTGATGCCTGTTTTAATGGCGGGTATTGCCATTCTTATTAAGGTGGGCTTCCCCAGATTCATGAAGCTTCAGGAGAAGGTGGATGCCTTAAATAACAACGTCAGAGAGAATCTTACCAACGTAAGAGTTATTAAGTCCTTCGTTCGTGAGAAGGATGAGAATAAGAAGTTTGCGGCTGCCAATGAGGATCTGGCAAATACGGGAATCGGCGCTTTAAGAGTTTTGGTTATTACCTGGCCCTTCTTCTCGCTGATTATGGATGCCACGGTTTTATTGGTTGTATGGCTTGGCGGGCAGCAGATAATTGCGGGAGATATGGAAGTAGGAAGCCTTACCGCTTTTATTTCCTATATTTTCCAGGTGCTGTTCTCCCTTATGATGCTTGCAATGATTCTTCTTCAGGTTCCAAGAGCCTCCGCTTCATCCAAACGTATTAAGGAAGTTCTCGGCACTGATGTGGACCTTAACGATATTTACGCCGAGCATAAGGATGCAGAGGTTACAAAGGGCGGAATTACCTTTAAGGATGTGAGCTTCAGATACTATAAGGACAGCCCCGAGTCTGTTCTTGCACATATTGACCTTGAGATTAAGCCCGGGGAAACTCTGGGTATAATCGGCCCCACCGGCTGTGGCAAAACCACTTTAGTCTCCCTTATTCCAAGACTTTATGATGTGGATGAGGGACAGGTTCTGGTGGACGGAATAGACGTAAGAGATTACAGCCTTAAGAATCTTCGTGAGGGCGTTGGCATGGTTCTTCAAAAGAACGTTTTGTTCTCCGGAACCATCGCGGAGAACCTTAAATGGGGCGATCCGGAAGCTGACATGAGTGTCATAGAGGAGTTTGCAGACAAGGCTCAGGCCGATGCATTTGTAAAAGATTTTACGGATGGTTATGAAACAATTCTTGGCCAGGGCGGTGTAAACGTATCAGGCGGTCAGAAGCAGAGACTTTGTATTGCAAGAGCCCTCCTTAAAAAGCCTAAGATTCTTATTCTTGACGACTCCACAAGCGCAGTTGATACTGCTACGGAGCGTAAGATTAGAGAGGCCTTCAATACCACCCTTCAGGATACAACCACCATTATAATCGCACAAAGAATATCATCTGTTATGGATGCAGATAAGATAGTGGTTATGGAAGACGGAGTTATTACAGGTGTCGGAACCCACGAAGAACTCCTTAAGAGTAACGTCCTTTATCAGGAAATCTTTGATTCCCAGATGGACAATGCAAAGGAGGTGGGCTAAATGGCAGGACCAAGAGGAGGCGGCCCCGGAAGAACCGGCATGCCAATTCAGAAGCCCAAGAATATGAAGGGCACCATACTTCGCATATGGTCATATATAAGTGCGGACAAGCCAAAGCTAGCAATTGCCATGGCCTGCGTAGTTATTAACTCAATTGTTAACCTGGCATGTTCATACATGCTAAGACCCATAGTCAACTCAATAGCTGATTTTGACGGAAATTGGGGACATCTCATTTCCCTTATGGCGTGCCTGGCTATCCTTTATGTAATTGCAATTGCTCTTCCTTATCTTCAGATGAGAATTATGCTTACCATTTCTCAGAGAGCATTGCAGCACATAAGACAGGACCTTTTTGACAAGGTACAGAAACTTCCCTTAAGGTTCTACGATACCAACAATCACGGCGATGTTATGAGCCGTTTCACCAACGATATCGATAACATCGGTGAGATGTTAAACAGCACCTTAAGTAACCTTATAAACGGATTTTTTACCATTGTGGGAACCATCTTTTTGATGTTCTACACCAACTGGATTCTTGCTCTTGTGACCCTTCTTCTGACTCCCCTTCTTACCTGGGCGGGTCTTACTGTGGCTAAGCTTTCAAGAAAGCATTATAAGGCGCAGCAGGAGTCTCTTGGTGCTCTTAACGGTTACATCGAGGAAATTATTACAGGTCAGAAGGTTGTTAAGGTTTTCTGCCATGAAGATAAGGCTATGGAAGACTTTGTGGTTAAGAACCGCGATCTTAGAAAGAAACAGATTAAGGCTCAGTTCTTCGGTGGAATCATGGGACCTGTTATGGGGAACTTAAGCCAGGTGAACTACTCCTTAACTGCAATGATAGGCGGAATCCTTTGCGTATTAAGAGGCTTTGATGTTGGTGGTCTTACAGTTTTCGTTTCTTACTCCAGAAACTTCTCAAGACCCATCAACGAGCTTTCAATGCAGATGACTACGGTTTTCTCTGCTCTTGCAGGTGCTGAGAGAGCCTTTGCGGTAATGGATACGGAGCCTGAACCTGAGGATAAGGAAGGGGCACTGGATCCCGTTATCGACGGCTCCATTACCTTAGAGAACGTAACCTTCGGCTATGAGCCTGATAAGACAATCTTAAAGAACGTTTCCTTCTATGCAAAGAAGGGACAAAAGATTGCCCTGGTTGGTTCAACAGGTGCAGGAAAGACCACAATTACAAACCTTGTTAACAGATTCTATGACATCGATGAGGGAAGAATTCTCATTGACGGAATAGACATTAAAGATATCAAGATGGAGACCTTAAGACGAAACATCGCTTTCGTTTTGCAGGACACACATCTTTTCACAGGAACTGTAAGAGAGAACATCAGGTATGGACGCCCTGACGCCACGGATGCGGAAGTTGAGCAGGCAGCCAAGATGGCTTCGGCTCATTCCTTCATCGTTCGTCTGGAGAAGGGCTACGACACTATGATTGAAGGCGACGGCGCCAACCTCTCACAGGGCCAGAGACAGCTTCTTAACATTGCCCGTGCAGCCATTTCAAAAGCCCCCATTCTTGTACTTGATGAGGCTACAAGCTCAGTCGATACAAGAACCGAGAAGCAGATTGAGAAGGGCATGGACAGACTTATGGCGGAGCGTACCACCATTGTTATTGCCCACAGACTTTCAACCGTTCGTAATGCCAACGCCATCATGGTATTGGAACACGGTGAAATCATAGAACGAGGTGACCACGACGATCTACTCGCCCAGAAAGGCCGCTACTACAACCTCTACACCGGCCTTAGTCAGCTCGACTAACATGTTTGGTGCAATTGGGGACAGGCCC
>Ga0129307_1000323_pt1 | contig 79705 bp, 86 predicted proteins | sample P1105metagenome_FD_94437 | JGI IMG/M metagenome (GOLD analysis project Ga0129307, IMG submission 94437) | Capybara group fecal microbial communities from Wisconsin, USA - P1105 metagenome | ecosystem: Host-associated > Mammals > Digestive system > Large intestine > Fecal | place: USA: Wisconsin...
GGACGCTGTCTACGCAGCCTGACGGCTGCGGCAACCTCGCTCACGGATAGATCCTGCGGCTCCATCCGTGACCAAGGTTTTTACCACGGGGTGTCCAACTTGTTATTGCAATTTGCGAAAATATTTTTATTAAAATTTTGGCGGGGTGCTGGATTTGCCGAAAATAAATTTGAGCTGTTTTATGTTCAATAGAGATAATACATGAAAATTCGTTGTCAGACAATAAATTAACGTTTCTTAACAAGACAAAAGGAGAAATAGAATGCCGCAGGAGGATTTTTCCATCAGCCTGAACCAGAATGAGAATTGGCATATGGACAAGCTGCATTTCCACGAGGACGTGGAGCTGCTGCTGTCCCTGTCCGACGGCGGAGACTTCTTCATTGGACAGGATATGTATCCCATAGAGAAAAATATGCTGTTCCTGCTGGATTCGGCGGTGCTCCACCGCACGGTTCATGAGCGGCTGGACCAGCCCTACCGCCGGTACATCATGCACATCCTGCCCTCGGCTCTGGAGCGGCTGTCCACCCCCCAGACGGATTTCGCCCGCAGCTTCCGCGGCGCCAAGACCTGCACCGTCCTCAGCGACCAGCAGCGGCGGGAGCTGACGGAGATGTTCAAGCGGCTGGAGGGGATGCGGGAACCCGCCCGGTTCGGCAGCGACGTCCGGCGGAACATTCAGCTGCTGGAGCTGCTGCTGAAGCTGTGCGACATCTGGCAGTCCTCGGAGGTGGAGTCCGGCATTGTCAACCCGGATTATGAGCGGGTGCTGCCGGTTCTGCAGTACATTCAGGAGCATTTCACGGAGACCTTTACGCTGGACGATTTGGCCCGCCAGTTCTCCATCAGCAAATACCATCTGTGCCATATTTTCAAAAGTGTCACGGGCTTCAGCGTCATGGAGTATGTGATCCAGCGGCGGATCATCCTGGCCCGGGAGCTGCTGCGCCAGCCCATCTCCGTACAGGAGGCGGGGGAGCGGTCCGGCTTCCAGACCAACTCCCACTTCATCCGCACCTTCAGCGCCTACACCGGCGTCTCGCCCAAGCGCTACGCCCGTCAGTACCAACTGGGCGCCCAGCTGGCTCCGCTGTCGGAGAAGGCCTCTGCCACCGCCGATGCGCGGCGGTAGATGGAAGTCCTGGGAGGATGCCCCGTATCAACAGCCTATTTTCCTCCGGGGCGCTGTATGACAAAGAAAAACCGAGGACCGGGATGGCCTCTCCCTGAGAGGCAGCCCTGGTCCTCTTTTTTCGTTTCAGATGATGCGGGATCAGCCCTCCTGTCGGTCCGGCACCTCCCACAGCAGCGCCTGGGCCCGGTTCCGGTCCTCCGGGCGGACGGAGATGTAGTACATGCTGCGGTCGATCTTTCCGTTGGGGCCGAAGTCCCGGTGGTCCAGCTTGGCCCCGCAGCCGCAGACCGGCGCCTCCACGTCGTAGCAGCCGCTCTCCATGATCTGGATTCCATGTGTTTTCAGGGCCTCTTTCCCCAGCTTCCAGCGGGCCCTGTTCTGTTCCCGGAACACCACGACCCGCTTTCCAAACAGCGCCATAACAGGTTTACCCCTTTCAGACGGCGGTCTGATCTCATCATACCGGAGACGTGAGGAGGAAGCAAGGGACGCCGCCGTCAAGATGCCGTAAAAATAAAAGGAGCCCCTCCCCGGCTTTGGAAAGGGGAGGAGGACGCATGGGGACTCATTCTTCCAGTATGCGGATATAGTGGTTGGCCTCCCGCAGAACGTGGTCCGCCAGCAGAGGCAGGATCAGGGAGCGGATCTTGCAGGCCTCAATGCCCTCCACTCCGGCCTGCTTGAAGTCCCGGAACTTCCGGGTCAGGCCCAGGGCGCCGCCGGCGCAGGCGCACATCCTGTCGTTGGCCGCGGCGGAGGCGCCCAGCGGCCGCCTGTAGTCCTGGGCGAAGCCGTTGGAGGCGGCGATGAGATCCTCCTCCGTGGGGTCCAGCAGCCCGCGTATGAACAGGGCGTGCTCCATCATGATGCGGTTCCAGAACAGCTCCTCATTCCGCAGGTCCTGACAGCTGTTGTCCTCCCGGCCCTCCAGCCGGAGCAGATAGGCCCGGTAGAGCCGCGCCTCCCGCAGAATATGCTCGATCAGCAGGGGATAGTTGGCGGTAAACAGGCAGCAGCCGCCTACCTCCCGCAGCAGCCGCTCCTTGAAGGCGATGAGCCGGTTCACCAGCCCCAGGGCCTCCCGGTTCAGCTGCCGCACCCGGAAAAACAGGCCGCTGGGGACACACAGCCTGTCGTCACAGTCCCGGCAGCGCAGGCATCCCTCCCGGGCGGTCAGGCTCCGGTCAATGAAGGTGCCGGTGAGCCGCTGGGTCTGCTGCTCGGCGCAGCTGGTAAAGGGCGTGACGACCTCGCCGGATTTCAGAACGGGACAGCGGACCACCCCGCCGCTGAGGGCCGCGGCCCGGGACAGCAGAGCCTCAAATTGACGGAGAAAGCCCTCCGCCATCCGGGCCTTATCGGCGTTGACCGGCAGGAACCCCGCTTTCAGAAAGAGGGCGTGCTCCTTCATAATGCGTGCGAAGAACAGATGCAGCTCCAGGGAAGATACGATATAGTCTTGCGTGTTGCTCATGGCAGATACTCCTCCTTGTGTCCGTACATACAGACATTCCAGTCTATGCGGGATGGGGGTCCGCCGGTTCGGAAACGGGAGAGGCGCGTACAGGAAAACGGGCGGCCCAAGGCCGCCCGCCGCACGGGAGATGGCGTCCACGCTGAAAAAACGCCGCATTGAACGATATACGGCTTGCTCCGACGTGGTCCGAGTATCATGATAGGACTTTTGATATCCTGCCATATGAATGGTTTGCAGATCTGCTGGGACGTAGAGATATACATATACATTTGAATCCAACATTTAAAAGCGGGCAACCAGTGGAGTTAACGACTCTACTGATTGCCCGCCTGCAAGTAAATGCAGCAGTGATACACACGACATCATTTCAACCCACAGATTTCTCTGACGATTTGGATTATACCACGATGGGAAAAGCGGAATATGTCAAACCGTGCGGAAATATGAATGGAGTTTTTTGCTTCGATGTAGTGTGGAATATGCTTTTCGGTGGGCATTCTTTCCTGTTTTTCCACATAGACTGGCATTGGAAGGGGAGAGCGCAATGCCTTTGATACGTGGCCCGCCGCATAGCATCGATTCAATAAAAAATCCGCCAATCAAAAGATCGACGAGCTGGAAAGCGTGAACACTTTCGAGGTACAGGCTTCCGCCATGCGTCCAAGAACCAAATCACAACCCAACGCAGTGGTTGTGATTTGGAAAGGAGGAGCGACGGAGTGAATGAGCGATGACTTTTTAAAATAAAAAGTCGTCGCGAACGATACGAAGTCCGCGACGACGTGTCAAGTGGTTTCATTCCGGATATTTTCGCTTTCTAATCCGAACCGGAATCCAGCGGAGCGAATCCGGTTCGGAAGCGAAGAAAAAGCACGTCCGGCGTATGAAAAGGCCCTAAGGCCTTTTCATCGCCTTAGGGCTTTTTCTGAGCTGGTGCCGGTGGTGGGACTCGAACCCACACGGTGTCGCCACCAACGGATTTTGAGTCCGTCACGTCTACCATTCCATCACACCGGCTGATACCTGCCTATCATATCACAGACTTTTCAAAAATTCAAGACTTCAAATACCATTTTTCAGGAACAGAGGCCGCACCGTCCCTTTTCCGTCCTCTCCGGAGGGTAAAACATGGCATCATTTTTAACCTCCGGCGGACAGGCCGGGGTGAATTGTGACCAGGCTGTAAAATCAGAAAGAAGTGCTACCCAAACCCCAAAAAACGTGATATGATATAGAAGTCATCATATGCGATGCCGTACAGACGGAAGAAAGGGGGGACCGCCATGGGCGGAGGATGGAAAAGATGGATCGTGTCCGGCGCCATGCTGGCGGCCTGCCTGCTGGTTTCCGGCTGCTCCTTTAAGCTGGCGGCCTCCCCGGACGACCTGTACAGCCTGCCCCAGCTCCCGGCCGAATATACGGAGCTGAACAGCTGCATCAACGCCCTGCTGTCCAACGGCGCGGAATACGCCGCCCCGGTCTCCGGCTCCAACACCCAGTCGGTGCAGATTGTGGATCTGGACGGCGACGGGCAGGAGGAGGCGCTGGCCTTTCTCCGCAACAGCGCGGAGGAGAAGCCACTGAAGATCTATATTTTCTCCCCCACCGGTGAGGGGTATGAGCAGTCCGCTGTCATTGAGGGCAGCGGCAGCGCCATCTACAGCATTTCCTACCGGGATCTGAACGGCGACGGCCGGATGGAGCTGCTGGTGGGCTGGAAGGTGGCGGCGGATATGCAGGCGCTGTCGGTCTACACCCAGCGGGGCGGACAGATCGAGGAGCTGGTCCAGGCCAATTACGTCAAATACGCTGTCACGGATCTGGACAACACCAGCCCGGAGCTGGAGTTGGTGGTGCTCCACGCGGACGACGAGGGCAGCGGCGTGGCTGACCTCTATACCTGGGACCGCACCGGCCCCGGAGGCCTGGGAAAGACCTCCTCCGCCCGGCTGTCCATGACCATGGCGGAGTTGAATTCCGGCCGTGTGACCTCCGGCTCCCTGCGGGACGGGACTCCCGCCCTGTTTGTCTCCGGCGTCAGCGACTCCAGCGTGGAGATCACCGACATCCTGCTGCCAAAGAAGGGAGAGCTGGTCAACGTGGTGCTGTCGGGTACCACCGGCTTCACCACGGAGCTCTACCGCTACCAGTCCCTGTTCCCCATGGACATCAACGGCGACGGCGTTACCGAGGTGCCCGCCCCCGAGGTGCTGCCCACCTACAGCCTCCAGGGAGAGAGCTACGAGTACATGGTGGACTGGCGCAGCTATAATGTGGACGGGTCCAGCACCTCCATGGTATGCACCTATCATAACAACGACGACGGCTGGTATCTGGAGCTGCCGGACAGCTGGATCAACCGGATCATGGTCAGCCGCAGCCAAAGCGGCGCGGAGGAGACCGCCGTGACGTTTTTCGTCCGCGGCGCCGCGGAGGAGGAGTCCCAGGGGCTCCTGCGGATCTATACCATCACCGGCGACAGCCGGGATATCAAGGCGTCCAGAGGGGACCGGTTCATTCTGGGCCGTCAGTCGGAGACCATTTACGCCGCCGAGCTGCTGGACGCCAACGGGAGCTGGAGCTACGGCATCACGGAGGACGAGCTGCGCAGCTGCTTCAAGCTCATTACCACCGAGTGGAGAGCCGGGGACAACTGACTGCGCGGCGTCCCTGGAAACAGATATGGCAGAGAGGCTATGCTTCGGAAAGGAGAGCAACATGAAAAAAGTTCTGGTGCTGGAGGATGAGTCCAGCATCCGCAGTTTTATCGTCATCAACCTGCGGCGGGCCGGCTACGACGTCATTGAGGCGGAGAGCGGCGAGGAGGCTCTGGAGCGGCTGAAGGAGAATCCGGATACCAAGGTGGCCCTGCTGGACATCATGCTGCCGGGCATCGACGGCTTCGAGGTCTGCCGACGCATCCGGGCCACCAACACCAAAATCGGCATCATCATGCTCACTGCCCGGTCCCAGGAGATGGACAAGGTGACGGGCCTGATGACCGGCGCCGACGACTATGTGACCAAGCCCTTCTCCCCGGCGGAGCTGACCGCCCGGGTGGACGCCCTGTTCCGCCGGGCCGGCGGGGACGACTCCATCCAGACCGGGGAGATCCATCAGCCGCCCTTCCTGCTGAACACCCGGAACCGGACGCTGGAAAAGAACGGCCAGCGGGTGAAGCTGACTCAGGTGGAGTACTCCATTATGAAGGTCTTTATGGAAAACCCCGGAAAGGCCCTCTCCCGGGAGGAGATCCTGGACATGGTCTGGGGCCGGGACTACTTCGGCGAGCTGAAGATCGTGGATGTGAACATCCGCCGGCTGCGCCTGAAAATCGAGGACAACGTCCAGAACCCCACCTATATCACCACGGTCTGGGGCTACGGCTACAAGTGGGGCGCCTGACCGGCCCGGTTCATCAATTGGCGGGAAAGGAGGAGAACGGATGACGAAGAACAGAAGGCGGGAGCTGAAGGCCCTGCACATCCGGGGTCTGCGGCAGCGTTGGATTGTGAATACCGTGGCGCCGGTGTTCGTACTGGTGATTCTGATCGTCACGCTGTTCTCCGCCGGCATCGCCAGCTATTACTACCAGGGGATGCGCACCGCACTGGACAACAAGGCCCAGGCCGCGGCGGACTCCTTCACCAGCTATTTCATGACCAGCTATACGGAGTACTATCAGAAGGCGGTCAGCTACGCGGACAACTTTGAGGACAAGGACTACATCGAGCTGCAGTTCATCAGCAGCAGCGGCCGCATTCAGGTGTCCTCCACCTCCAACCTGACCGCAGGCACCGCCCCAGGCACCGACGATATCATCCAGGCCTTTACCACGGGGGAGCGGGCGTTTTTCCAGGGCCATGACCCACAGACCGGGGAGGACATCCTCTCCGTCACCTACCCGCAGGACTTCAACGGCAGGGTGGTGGGAGCCATGCGCTATGTCACCTCGCTGAGCAAGGTCAACACCCAGGTTCTGATCTCCGTCCTTCTGGTGATGCTGGTGGCCATGCTGTGCATGGGAATGGTCATCATCGCCAACCTGCTGTTTATCAACAGCGTGGTGGAGCCGGTGGCGGTGGTTTCGGACACCGCCAAGCGGATCTCCGCCGGCAGCTACGGCTTTCAGGTGGAGAACAAATACACCGACGAGCTGGGCGAGCTGGTGGACAACATCAACGACATGTCCCTGAAGATCGGTCAGAACGAGAAGATGAAGTCCGAGTTCATCTCCTCCGTGTCCCATGAGCTGCGGACGCCGCTGACAGCCATCAACGGTTGGGGTGAGACGATTTTGGAGGACACCGACCAGGACCCGGAGCAGATGCGCCGGGGCATCCGCATCATCCTGCGGGAGGCCCGGCGGCTGACCAACATGGTGGAGGAGCTGCTGGACTTCTCCAAGATGGAGGACGGCCGGTTCACCCTCCAGATCGAGGAGGTGGATCTGCAGGCGGAATTCGAGGACGCCATCTTCACCTATCAGCAGCTGTTCCGCCAGGAGGACATCGAGCTGGAGTACGAGCCCACCGACGACCTGATGGATCCCATCCCCGGAGACCCGGAGCGGCTGAAGCAGGTGTTCTGCAATGTGCTGGACAACGCCGCCAAGCACGGCGGCGCCGGAAAGCGCATCAGCGCCTCCGTCAGCCGGGAGGGGGACATGGAGGTCATTCGCATCCGGGACTACGGCCCCGGCATCCCTGAGACGGAGCTGCCCTATGTGAAGCAGAAATTCTACAAGGGTTCCTCCAAGGCCCGGGGCAGCGGCATCGGCCTGGCGGTGTGCGACGAGATTATCCACCTTCACAACGGCACCTTTGACATCGGCAACGCCGAGGGCGGCGGCTGCGTGGTGACCATCCGGCTGCCGGTGTCCACGGAATAAAAATAAATCGAACAAATGTTGCATATTTTTGCCACTTGTGATATGCTCAGAGCGGCAGACACAGAAAGGAACAGTATGGCAGAAGAAAAACAGTGTGCGTTCCGCACCAGCATCGGCGGACAGGCCCTCATTGAGGGCATTATGATGCGTGGCCCGGAAAAACAGGCCGTCGTCGTCCGGAATCAGGAGGGCGAGTTGGTGGAAAAGGTAGAGGACCTGAAATTCATCAAGGACCGGTATCCTATTTTGGGCTGGCCCCTGATCCGGGGCACGGTGAATTTCCTGGGGGCCATGGTCAACGGCGTCAAGGCGCTGATGTACTCGGCGGATTTCTATCCGGATGATGAGGCGGCCCAGCCGTCCAAATTGGACCTGTGGCTGGAAAAGCACCTGTCCAGCAAGAAGCTGGAGAGCCTGATTGTGGGTCTGGCGGTGGTAATGGGCGTGGGTCTGAGCCTGTTTTTGTTTATGGTGCTGCCCACCTTCCTCACCGGCGGCGTGCTGCACTTTTTCCCCGGCTTTCCCCTGTGGGGCCGGAACCTCATGGAGGGCCTGCTGAAAATCGCCATCTTCCTGCTCTATCTGGGCCTGTGCTCCCGGATGAAGGATATCCACCGGGTGTTTCAGTACCATGGCGCCGAGCACAAAACCATCTTCTGCTATGAGGCGGGGCTGCCGCTGACGGTGGAGAACGTCCGGCTTCAGTCCCGGCACCATCCCCGCTGCGGCACCAGCTTCCTGTTCGTGGTCATCTTCGTCTCCATCCTGATCTCCAGCGTGGTGTTCGGCATCTGGCCCATCACCAACGTCTGGCTGCGGACGCTGGTGCATCTGCTGCTGCTGCCCCTGGTGGTGGGCATCACCTATGAGTTCAACCGCTGGGTGGGCCGCAGCGACTCCGCCCTGGCTCATATTCTGACGGCTCCCGGCATGTGGATGCAGAATTTCACCACCTTTGAGCCGGATGACAGCATGATCGAGTGCGCCATCCGCTCCCTGGAACTGGTGCTGCCCAGCGAAAAGGGAAAAGACGTGTGGTAGGCCTTCAAGGGGGAGCAGGCTCTCCCTTGAGAATCCCCACCACCAGTCTGCGGACTGGTGAACGGCGCCCTTGGATAGCCGTTGGCGCTTTAGCGCCTTACGGATATCGCATACCCCTTGCGGGTAAAGGCGCCTGAGTCAATGTGTTTTTACCACGTACACGCCGCGGTAAAAATGATTTGATTGCTGACCATTCAACAACGGAGTGACATATGGCTATCACATATAACAATCTCTATTTGGATATCCGCCGGAAGCTGCGGAGCGCCGGAGTAGGGGACCCCTCTCTGGAGGCCCGGGAGCTGGTGTGCTTCGCCACGGGGAAAACCCGGGAGGAGCTGTTCCGGGACGGTGGGCTCTACGCCTCCCCGGAGCTGGAGGAGCGGACCTGGGCGCTGGTGGACCGCCACCTGGCGGGGGAGCCGGTGGCCTATCTGATCGGGGAGTGGGAGTTTTACGGCCTGCCCCTGGATATCTCATCGGACGTGCTGATCCCCCGGCCGGACACGGAGGTTCTGGCGGAGCAGGCCATCGGCTACTGTCAGACCCTGGGGGACTGCCGGGTGCTGGACCTCTGCGCCGGCAGCGGCTGCATTGGGCTGGCCGTGGCGGCCAACGTGCCCAAGGCCCGGGTGGTGCTGGGAGAGCTGTCCGACGGCGCGCTGAAAATCTGCCGGCAGAACATCCGCCGCAACGGTCTAACCGGTCGGGTGGTGCCCATGCAGGTCAACGCCATGGAGAAGCCCTCCGCCAGCCTTGGGGAGTTCCAGTGCATCGTCTCCAACCCGCCCTACATCCCCCACGGGGACATTGCCGGACTGGACGTCTCCGTCCGGGACTACGAGCCCCACATGGCCCTGGACGGCGGGGAGGACGGACTGGAGTTCTACTGCGCCATTACCCAGCTGTGGCGGGACGCCCTGGTTCCCGGCGGCCGGCTGTACTTCGAGGTGGGCATCGGTCAGGCGGACACGGTGCTGCGGATCATGCGGGCCGTGGGCTTCGGCGATATTCAGATCGTGAAGGACCTGCACGGGATTCCGAGAGTGGTATTCGGCACCCTGTGTACGGAGATCTGAGGAGACGGGTTTCCTCTCCGCGAAAGTCGGGGAATCACTCTGCTGCTTAGAAACTTGAGCAGTTCAGCTGCTATTATAGAGAATAAGGGGCGGTTGGGCCTCATCGCAAGATACATGAGAGAATAAGGAGGACATTGGAATATGGCTGAGAAGAAGATTGCCGCCAAGGCTGTGGCTACGGCGCCCTCGGAGGATAAAAAGCGGGCCATTGACAACGCCATGGCCCAGATTGAGAAGATGTACGGAAAAGGCTCCATCATGCGCTTCGGCGACCAGGCCAGCATGAACGTGGATTTCATTCCCACCGGCTCCCTGGCACTGGACGTGGCGCTGGGTATCGGCGGCCTGCCCCGGGGCCGCATTGTGGAGATCTACGGGCCGGAGTCCTCCGGCAAAACCACCCTGGCCCTTCATGTGGTGGCCGAGGCCCAGAAGCGGGGCGGCGAGGTGGCCTTTGTGGACGCCGAGCACGCTCTGGATCCCACCTATGCCCGTGCCCTGGGCGTCAAGGTGGAGGATATGCTGATCTCCCAGCCGGATACCGGTGAGCAGGCCCTGGAGATCACCGAGGCCCTGGTCCGCTCCGGCGCCATCGACGTGATCGTGGTGGACTCCGTGGCCGCTCTGGTGCCCCGGGCCGAGATTGAGGGCGAGATGGGCGACACCTATGTGGGCCTCCAGGCCCGCCTGATGAGCCAGGCCCTGCGGAAGCTGACCGGCGCCATCGGCAAGACCAACACCATCGTCATCTTCATCAACCAGCTGCGTGAAAAGGTGGGCGTCATGTACGGCAACCCGGAGGTCACCACCGGCGGCCGGGCCCTGAAGTTCTACTCCTCCGTCCGCATCGACGTGCGCCGCGTCGAGGCGCTGAAAAACGGCTCTGAGATCATCGGCAGCCGTACCCGTGCCAAAGTCGTGAAGAATAAGGTGGCGCCCCCCTTCCGGGAGGCGGAGTTCGACATCATGTACGGCGAGGGCATCGCCCATGAGGGCGAGCTCATCGATCTGGGCGTCAGGCTGGATCTGGTGCAGAAGTCCGGCTCCTGGTTCTCCATGGGCGAGACTCGCATTGGACAGGGCCGGGACGCCGCGAAAAAATATCTCCAGGACAACCCGGAGATCGCCGTCAAGCTGGAGGCCGACATCCGGAGGAACTTTGACAAGCTGATGACGGGCCAGTCCCGCGCCGCCGCCAAGGCGGCGGGCCGTGCGGTGGATGTGTCCGCCGACGACTTCAAGGATGAGGATTGAGCGCTTAGAGGCGTCCAGGCATAAAAAGGGCCGGGTGCTGGTCTTTTTGGAGGACGGCGCCTGCCTGAAGATCACAGAGCAGGAGCTGCTGGACTTCGGCCTCCGGGCCGGGGATGAGCTGGACGGACAGACGCTGACCCGTCTGAAGGAGGCCGCCGGCGTGTCCAATGTGAAGGTGACCGCCGCCGATCTGATCGGCCGCCGGGCCATGAGCCGGGCCGACCTGGAGAAAAAGCTCCGGGACAAGGGGGCCTCCCAGGCGGACAGCCGCTACGCCGCCGAATGGCTGGAGGCCATCGGCGCTCTGAATGACGCCGATTATGCCGCCCTGGTGGTGAGCCACTGCGCCCGGATGGGCTACGGCCCCGCCCGGTACCGGGAGGAACTGCGGAAGCACGGCATTGACCGGGAGCTGTGGGAGGACGCCATGGCCAAGGCCCCGGACAGCGGCCAGCTGATTGACGCCTTTTTGGCGGGTAAGCTCCGGGGCCGTCCGCCGGAGGAGAAGGAGAAAAAGCGGCTCACCGACGCCCTGCTGCGCCGTGGCTTTTCCTGGGGCGACGTGAGAGCCGCCTGGTTCCGATTGGGTTCGGCGGTGGAGGAGGACTGACACCCGGAGAGGGGTATAATCTACTCTGCCGGGGCCGCATTCCCCCGGCGGGAGCCGGAGGCCTACGCCCCGGAGGGGCACCAATCTGCAAGATCAAATGGAGGAACGCACCTTGTCTTACAACGTATCATTCATCTCCCTGGGCTGCGCCAAGAACCAGGTGAACTGCGAGCAGATGATGGCCACCTGTCAGGCGGCCGGCTATGCCATCCAGACCGACCCCGAGGGGGCCGACGTGGTGGTGGTGAACACCTGCGGCTTTTTGGCCTCCGCCTGCGAGGAGGCCATCGACAACATTCTGGAGATGGCCGAGCTGAAAAAGGCCGGAAAGATTCGGAAAATCCTGGTTACCGGCTGTATGGCCCAGCGCTATAAGGAGGATGTGCTGAAGGAACTGCCCGAGGTGGACGGCGTTCTGGGAACCGGCAGCTACGGCGACATCGCCGGTGCCATTGCCGAGGTCATGGACAAGGGCCTGCGCCCCTGCCACATCGGCAATATCCACACCGCCAACCAGAGCGGCCAGCGCATCCTGTCCACACCGCCCTGGTACGCCTATCTGCGCATCGCCGAGGGCTGCGACAACCACTGCGCCTACTGCGTGATCCCCTCTCTCAGGGGCAAGTACCGTAGCCGCCCCATGGAGGAGCTGATGGCGGAGGCGGCGGAGCTGGCGGACGCCGGGGTGAAGGAACTGCTGGTGATCGCCCAGGACATCACCCGCTATGGCACGGATTTGAACGGTGAGCATCAGCTGGCGAAACTGCTGAAAGAATTATGTAAACTTGATTTTCACTGGATCCGGTTACACTATCTGTACCCCGACGAGATCACCGACGAGCTCATCGACACCATCGCCGCGGAGCCCAAGATCTTACCCTATCTGGACATTCCTATCCAGCACTGCAACGACACCATACTGAAGGCCATGAACCGCCGGGACACCAAGGCGGAGCTGCTGAGCCTGTTCGTCAAGCTCCGGGAGCGGATTCCGGGCCTGGTGCTGCGCACCAGCATTATCACCGGCCTGCCCTATGAGGACGAGGCCGCCTTTGAGGAGCTGTGCCAGTTCCTGCGGGATGTGAAGATCGAGCGGGCGGGGGTGTTTCCCTTCTCCCCGGAGGACGGCACCCGGGCCGCCCAGATGGACCATGTGGACACGGAAGAGGCCAAGAGACGGGCGGAGCTGGTGGTGGACGTCCAGTCCGACATCATCGACGCTTACAACGAATCCATCCTGGGAACAGAGCGGGAGATTCTGTGCGAGGGCTTCGACGGCCAGGCGCAGATGTTCTTCGGCCGCAGCTATGCCGAATCCCCTGATATCGACGGCCGTGTTTATTTCACCGCCGACAGGGAAGTGATGGCCGGCACCTTTGTGACGATCCGGCTCACCGATACCATGGACGGCGAGCTGGTGGGAGAGCTTGCGGAGTAAAGGGAGGAAGATCTATGAATTTGCCCAATAAATTAACTCTTTTGCGCATTATATTGATTCCTGTTTTTATGGTGGTGCTGTACTGGGGCTTCCCCTGCGCCAATTATGTGGCCCTGGTGATCTTCATCGCCGCCAGCCTGACGGATATGCTGGACGGCAAGATCGCCCGGAAGTACAATCTGGTGACGGACTTCGGCAAGTTCGCCGATCCCCTGGCGGACAAAATGCTGGTGACGGCGGCCATGCTGTGGTTTGTGGAGATCGGACAGATGCCCGCTTGGGCGCTGCTGATCGTCATCTGCCGGGAGTTCGCCGTCAGCGGCCTGCGGATGATCGCCGCCGACAAGGGGAAGGTCATCGCCGCCGGCTGGTCCGGCAAGGTCAAGACCACCTGCACCATGGTGTGCATCGTGCTGATGTTCCTGCCGATTCCCGCTGTTTTGAACACGGTCTGTGTCTGGGTCATCGTCCTGACCACCCTGTACTCCGGCGTGGAATATTTTATGAAAAACAGAGATGTGATCGCCACGGCGTGAGGACAGATGCCGAAAGTTTTGCGGAATCTGAAACAGCGAAGCGGGAGGATGGAGACAAAATAGATGGTCGGGAAGCGGCCCTGCGCTGCGGCCTGAGGTCTTCAGCCGCTGACGGGTGGTGAACAGTGAGCTTGAGAATCCGGAAATGCTGACCTGGGTTGGGACCAGCGAGTTGGGAACGCCCATCCGGGTTTTCAAGCCCGCCAGGCGGCAGATCTGCGTATCGGGATTGGCAATGTGGTTCCTCACAGCTGCATGGGTTGAAATGCCGGGGCCGGGATAGAGCACAGCCCGGAATCGAACGCCAGAAGGCATTGGAACGGGCACTTGCCCAATTCCAGGACCCGTTCCTCCTGATTATTCCGGAGGGCGGAGAGGCGTCCCCCCTTGTGAAATGGGGACACACCGGCCTGACATCTTGTGTTTTCCAACAGAAAACAGTCAAAAAGAGAACCCGATCGGACTTGCCGGCAGGGTTCTCTTTCTGCCTGCGGGGATGGTGCAGGAGCAGGAAGGCCGCCATGATGCCCGGACGCATGGCCGGAAGATCCTGCGGGGGCCGTCACGGAACAGGAGACAGGTTCCACTTGACACCCCGGAGAAATCCTGCTAATATACTGGAGAGAATTCAATAGCGTGATGATCGGAAAGAGTACCAGGCTGCCTGAAGAACAGAGAGGACGCGTCACCGGCTGCAAGCGTGTCCGCGGAGGGAACTGGGAAGTGCGTCCGGGAGCGCGGGGGATGTGGAAGCCCTCCGTCCGGCTCGCGTGAAGGGCCTCCTTGAGTGATAAAAGAGAGTGGAACCGCGATTCGTCGCCTCTCGTACTTTGGTACGGGAGGCGTTTTGATTTCCCTCCCGACTAACACAAGGAGTAATGGAACATGGCAAAGAGAATGACCCGATTGGGCGGCCTACTGGCGGCCTACCAGCGCCGTGACCCGGCGGCCCGGAGCAAGCTGGAGATCTTCCTGCTCTATCCCGGCGTCCACGCGGTGATTTATCATCGCATTGCCCATTGGCTGTACCGGCATCACCGGTTTTTCCTGGCCCGCTGCGTCTCCCAGTGGAGCCGCTTCTGGACCGGCATTGAGATCCACCCCGGCGCCACCATCGGCCACCGCCTGGTCATCGACCACGGCATGGGCATCGTCATCGGTGAGACGGCGGAGGTGGGCGACGACTGCCTGATCTATCAGGGAGTGACCCTGGGCGGCACCGGCAAGGACCAGGGAAAACGGCATCCCACCCTGGGAAACAATGTGCTGGTGGGCTCCGGCGCCAAGGTGCTGGGCCCCTTCAGCGTGGGGGATAACTCCCGCATCGCCGCCGGCGCCGTGGTGCTGGAGGAGGTGCCGCCCAACTGTACCGCCGTGGGTGTCCCTGCCCAGATTGTGCGGGTGGACGGCAAGCCCGTCTATTACGCCGACGATGTGGACCAGATCCACATGCAGAACCCGGTACTGGAGGAGCTGAAGGCCCTGAACCGGCGTATCAGCCAGCTGGAAGAGGAGATCAAAAAGAATACAGAGGAAAGGACTGCCTGAAATGTATCTATACAACTCAGCGACCCATAAAAAAGAGGAATTCCAAACCCATACCCCCGGCCATGTGGAGATGTACACCTGCGGCCCCACGGTGTACCATTTCGCCCACATCGGCAATCTGCGCAGCTATATCATGGAGGACGTGCTGGAGAAGTACCTGCGCTACGCCGGCTACGATGTGAACCGCGTCATGAACATCACTGACGTGGGCCACCTGACCTCGGACGCCGACGAGGGTGAGGATAAGATGGTCAAGGGCGCCAAGCGGGAGCACAAGTCCGTCATGGAGATCGCCCAGTTCTATACCGACGCCTTCTTCGAGGACTGCCGCAAGCTGAATATCAAGCGGCCCGACGTGATCCAGCCCGCCACCGGCTGCATCGACGAGTATATCAAGATTGTGAAGAAGCTGGAGGACACCGGCTACGCCTATTTCGCCGGCGGCAACGTGTATTTTGACACCTCCAAGCTCAGCCACTACTACGTCTTCAACGACCACGACGAGGAGGATCTGGCCGTGGGCGTCCGGGAGGGCGTGGAAGAGGATACGAACAAGCGCAATAAGAACGACTTTGTGCTGTGGTTCACCAAGTCCAAGTTCGAGGACCAGGCCCTGAAGTGGGACTCCCCCTGGGGCGTGGGCTATCCCGGTTGGCACATCGAGTGCTCCGGCATCTCCATGAAGTACAACGGCGAGTATCTGGACCTCCACTGCGGCGGCGTGGACAACGCCTTCCCCCACCACACCAACGAGATCGCCCAGTCCGAGAGCTATCTGGGCCATCCCTGGTGCAAGCAGTGGTTCCACGTCCACCATCTGAACACCTCCGACGGCAAGATGTCCAAATCCAAGGGCGAGTTTTTGACCGTCTCCCTGCTGGAGGAGAAGGGCTACGACCCCCTGGCCTACCGGTATTTCTGCCTTCAGAGCCACTACCGCAAGGCCCTGGTGTTCACCTGGGAGAACCTGGATAACGCCGTGGCGGCCTACAACAAGCTGATCGCCCGCATCGCCGCTTTGAAGCCCGGCGACGGGAAAGTGGACCAGGCGGTGTTTGACCAGTACAAGGCCAAATTTACCCAGCAGATGGGCAATGACCTGAATACCTCCATGGGTGTGACGGCCATCTTCGATGTGCTAAAAGCCAAGACTAACGACGATACCAAGCTGGCCCTGATCGAGGACTTTGACACGGTGCTGTCCCTGTCCCTGCTGGAAAAGGCGGCGGCCAAGCGGGCGGAGGACGCCAAGGCTCAGACCACCCGGGCCGCGGGCGGGGAATATACTGTCACCGGCGAGGGCGACCCGGCCATCGACGCGCTGGTGCTCCAGCGGTATGAGGCCAAGAAGGCGAAGAACTTCGCCGAGGCGGACCGCATCCGCGACGAGCTGAAGGCCCAGGGCATCGAAATCGTGGACAGAAAAGACGGCGCAAGCTGGAAGAGAGTGTAAACAACAAAGCGAGGACTGCAATTCGCAGTCCTCGCTTTTCAGTTGGCTATTTTGTATCGAATGCGACCTGACATTCAGCGGGACCTATTTTGTCAGGAACGGGACGCCCAACGGATCATGCTGAGCGGTTTCGTATCGCTCGGCCCCGGGCGGCGATACAGAAAAAGAGCCGGTCCAGCAGGACCGCTATCACCGAGGAAACCAGTAAGACAGCGGCATACATCAGGAGCATTCCACGCATCCCCGCGGAAAAGAACGGAAACTGTCTGCAACAGAGAAGGACCAGCACATGGTTAAAGTAGATTGTCATGGAATGGGCCGACCAGACCGAGATGAGCTTTCTCACACCCGGAACTTTTTTGACGGCGTCCCAGATACCGAAGCAGCTGGTAAAGACCAGCGGGACGAATAGGTTCAGGTCCGTTTTGATGGAATTCAGGGAATCGGTCACATAGCTGTTCACTACATACAGAATCGAAAAAAGCGCAGTGACCATCAGGAGCACGGCTATATGCTGGGAGGAGAACCGATGCAGCCACTCCAGGCGCTCTCGTGTCAGAACCATACCCAAAACAAAGTAGAAGATCCAAGACGGGAACAGAAGCCACAGATACGGACGAATACAGTCTGGGATGAGATCCAGGTCAAACTTCAAAAAGTAGAAGGCCTTTTGAACCGTATATGTGAGAATAAAAGAAAACAGGACGCCTTCCCACGGTGCATCTTCCACCATTTTTTTCAGCAGCGGATAGAGGGCATACAGCTGCATGATCACGATAATAAAATACAGGTGGGATGCCGCTGACCCTTGCAAAATCGACTTCAGCAGCAGGAGGAAGCTGTTTTTCCCGCCGGATAAAAAGTCCGTCAGATCATTACGGTGATTGAAGAGTATGTAGATCAGGCTCCAGAAGACATACGGAAGTCCAATTTTCAGAAGCCTGCGTTTATAAAAATCCTTCCAAGGAAGATCTGACCTACTGAGACCCAGCGAGACACCGGAAATAAGAACAAACAGCGGGACCGCGAATCTGGAGAGCTGATTCAGAATGAACGCCAGGTTCATGCCGCCAATCAGAAAGCTGCTTGGACTGCGGACATAGGTGCTGCTCACATGGATCATGATCACGGCGAGCATGGAAATAACTCGTGCGAAATCAAGCTCTTGGATCTTCTTTGCTCCGATCATTTGCATATCAGATATACGGCAAATTTTGTGAAATTGTCTTTGAAAGGACGGACCAGAGGGATGCTCATTAGGAACCTCACGCGCTTCTCAGACAGGATCAATTCACCCTTTGCCATATGGACCTCCCTATATTTGATTTTCCCACAGCCCCCTGGGACGCTGCAGGGAAAAACAAAAACGCCGTGCAGGTGAAACTCACGCACAGCGCAAGAAGCGATACGTTCTTGTGCAGGACGGACGCAAAAGATGTAACGGCAAAAACTGCCCCTTGCGGGAAGAACTGAAACACGGTATATCCCTTGCGGTACGATTGGATAGCCGTTGTACAGGTGTGTCCTAACTACACAGGTGTTGGCGCACCCGTGAGCTGCCGCATTTTTGCTTTTCGTGTCAATAATAGCAAGGTTTTCCACCCATTGCAAGGGGAGTAAGGAGTAAATTGGGAAGAGTAGGCGACAAGAAAAGCAGGAGTTTCTGACTCCTGCTTTCCTGTATAGTTTGGACCTGATTATCCCGCGATGTCCTGAAAAAATTTCACCGCGCCGTCCAGCTCCGCCCAATCAGGGTGTCCCTTGCCAAGCCCGCCCATCAGCTTGAAGGGGCCGAAGGTGTTGAAGCCAAGGCAGCCGTATTCCCCCAAAATCTCACATCTCCGGCCTTCGGCGGCCTTGGTGATGGCGTCGGTGTAACCTTTCCGCTCCGCCCCGTAAGTGTAGATGAAAAACACCTTCTTCCTGTTGGGAAGGATGGCTTCCGCGAACCGCAGGACGCTCTTGTGGAACTTGGAGTAGTAGATCCCGGAGGCGAAGCCGATCAGGTCATACGCTGTGAGATCGGCGCCTGCGGTCTCCGCGGAGTCGATGAGCGTCAGGTCAAATCGCTGGGCAATGGCGTCCAGCACCTTTTTTGTGTTGCCATGGTGTCTGGAATAGTATACAACCGCTGTTTTCATGGGCAGTTCTCCTTGCTTTATAATGGTATATAAACTATACTATATACGGAGAACATGAACAAGTACGCAGTTTGGATGTACTTGGTAGCGTGAACCGTACAGGAGGAACCAATGAAACAGGATATGACGGCGGAGGAATATCTGCAGAGGGTGCTGTCGGGTGAGGTGCGGGATGACTGCCCCTTGCGGCGGACCTTGGAACTGCTCAGCGGCAAGTGGCGGACGCATATCATCTATGAGCTTTGCAAAAAGCCCGCCTGCCGGTTCGGGGAGCTGAAAAAAGCGGTTCCACGCATCACGAATACCATGCTGACCACCACGCTGAGGGACCTGGAAAGCCTGGGGATCGTCCACCGGGAGCAGTTCAACGAGATCCCGCCCCACGTGGAGTATTCCCTGACGGAGAAGGGCAGAGCGCTGCTTCCGGCCTTTTTTGAATTGGCAAAATGGGGAGAGACCTATCTGGAGGAATGAGAGCAAAAGGCGCCCCGCCACTTGACAAAATCCGACAATACGGTTACCATAGAAAAGCAAATGCACAGTATATTGGCCATTTTGCCGGAGAGGATGGGCGCCCATGGAATTGAACCGGGCCGTTGCCGAAAATATCAAGCGCATCCGGAAGCAGCAGAAGCTGAGTCTGGAGCGAACGGCGGCTGCCGCCGGCGTGTCCCGCAGTATGCTGGGGCAGATCGAGCGGGGAGAGGCCAATCCCTCGGTGGCCATTCTCGGCAAGCTGGCGTCGGCACTGAAGGTGCCGGCAGAGGAGTTCCTCCGCAACGATGCCTTTGAACCCCAGAGGCTGTCCCGGGAGCTGGACAACAAGCCGGCGCGGCTGGACAGCGGCAAGACGGTCTTCCGGTCCTCCATGCCCTATGAGGAGGCCACGGGCCTGGAGAGCGCGTTTCTGGATATTTACATCAGCGGCAGCTATCAGCCGGAGCCGTCGGTGACCGGCTGCCTGTGCACGGTGACGGTGATTTCGGGCACCGGCATTCTGACTGTGGACGGCGAGGCCTTCACCCTGCAGGAGCGGGATGCCCTGCGGTTCGCGGCGGATCAGCCCTGGTCCCTGGTGAACCAGGGAAACGGTACCGTCCGGGCCTATCTGCTGTGGCAGTATCGAAAGCAAGAGAATAAGAGGGAATCATGATGGAAATTCGCACGGCCGCCATGGCCGATCTGGACCAGCTTACCGCCATTGAGGCGGCCTGCTTCCCACAGGCGGAGGCCGCCACCCGGGAGGAATTCACGGCGCGGCTGACGGTCTATCCCAATCACTTTTGGCTGCTGGAGGAGGACGGCAAAATCATCGCCTTTATCAACGGCCCGGCGGCGGATGAGCCCATTCTGTGGGACGATATGTACGCCGACGCCTCCTCTCACCGGGAGAACGGGGCGTGGCAGACCATCTTTGGCGTGAATACCCTGCCGGAGTACCGGCGGCGGGGCTATGCGGCCCGCCTGATGGAGCGGGTCATCGCCGACGCCCGGGCCCAGGGGCGGAAGGGCTGCATCCTGGCCTGCAAGGACAAGCTGATCCACTATTACGAAAAATTCGGCTATCGGAGCGAGGGTGTATCCGGCTCCGACCATGGCGGCGCGGTCTGGTACGATATGCGTCTGACATTCTGAGAGAAGCGGAGAGGTGAGAGCTGTGGCGAAAAACACGGAAAAGAGAGAGGGCTTTGCCGGAGGGCTTGGGATTCTTGTGGCTGCCGCGTATCTCTGCATCAAGGGTCTGAAGCAGGTGGACGCCCACCTGAAGGAAAAAGCGGAGAAGAAAAAATAAGGAATAAGAGCGCCAAACGGGGCTGCCGCATTGCGGCAGCCCCGTTCCATTTACACGTTTACAGATCACATTTTTTCAGACACAGCGCCGCCCAGCGGCAGTTTCCGCAGACGTCGGAGAGTCTGCCGGGCTCCAGGATCCGGGAGACGACGGCATTCCGGAAATCCCCCCAGGTCAGAGCCTGCCCCGACTCCAGCCCGCAGAACTCCAGCACCCGGCGGTCGTACTCCGGAGCATTGGAACAGGGGGTGAACCGGTTGGGACACTGGGCGCAGATCCCATCGTGGTCATCCACCAGCCGTACCGGTGTGTCCGGGGTCAGGGACGCCAGCACCGACGCCATATTACGGCTGAACGCGCCGCTGTAGCCCTTGCCCTCGAAAAAGCCGAGGCAGAGCCCGTGATGGGGCCGGAGGGAGATCTCACTTGACATGGGGCTTCAGGATGCGGGTCAGCACCACCGCCAGGGCGATTTTCACCAGGTCGGGAATGATAAAGGGGATCACGCACCAGCCCAGGGCGGTGCCCAGGCCAATGGCACCGGAGGACCGGGCGTAGACCGTCATAAACCAGACGGTGCCGAAGGCGTAGCACACGATGAGACCCAGCACCATGGCGGCCACCATCACCGGGGTCTTTTCGCCCAGGGCCTTTGTCATGGCCCAGTACAGCAGGGCTGAGAACAAAAAGCCGATGATATATCCGCCGGTGGTGCCCAGCAGGATGCCGATGCCGCCGGAGAAGCCGGCAAATACCGGCAGGCCCACGGCGCCCAGCAGAATGTAAACCAGCACGGCGAAGGTGCCCCGGCGTCCGCCCAGCACGCCTACCGCCAGAAACACGGCGAAGGTCTGCAGGGTAAAGGGGACGGTGGTGGGGATGGAGATCCAGGAACAGATGGCCATGGTCACGGCGAAGATGGCCACATAGGCCATATCCCGGGCGGTCCATTTCGGCTTGACGGCGGTGGCGGCGGTAGACATGATGCAAAACTCCTTTTCGTTCAAAAACTGTCTGGAGTATAGCACACTGCCCCAAAGATGTCAACCAATAATTTAAAAATGGTTAACAACTTTGGAGCCTACCGATGGGATATATTTTTTCAAACCTGCGTATGCTGGCAGATGGCCCGGATATGGGCCTGGATGGACTTCAGGTCTTCAAAGGTCTCCGGCCGCTTGGTGACATCCCGCAGCAGGGCGGAGGGGTGATAGATGGCGGTCATGTGGACACCGTTCCGCTGGAACCACTGGCCGTGCTCGGCGGTGATCCGGTAGTCCTCCTTGATCAGTTCCTTGGCCGCGATACGGCCCAGGCAGACAATGATCTTGGGGCGCAGCAGCGCGGTCTGGCGGCGGAGCCAGCCCAGACAGGCCTCCTGCTCCACGTTCAGCGGGTCCCGGTTCTGAGGCGGACGGCACTTGACCGTGTTGGCGATATAGACCTTGGTGCGGTCCAGGTGGATCATGGCCAGCATATCGTCCAAAAGCTGGCCGGCTCGTCCCACGAAGGGGACGCCCTGCTCATCCTCGTATTGGCCCGGTCCCTCACCAACGAACAGGATCTCGGCGTCCGTGGCGCCGTCTCCGAACACCACGTTGGTCCGGGTGTTGGCCAGGGAACAGCCCCGGCAGAGCAGACATTCCTGCTTCAAGGACTCCCACGAATCCGGCATATGGCGTGACCTCCTGACGTCGGTGAATACTCCCCGCTGCCGCGGAAAGGCTGGAATTTTCAAAATTTTCTGTATGGCGGCCGAGAGCTAAGCGGAGTTATGATACCATAAAATCCCGTCCGCCGCAACAGCCCCCGCACCGGATAATTGCCCCGCCTCCCGGAAACACTGATTCCGTCGTTTGGAGGGGAGGGAGACGCGGTGGCGGTCTGGCTTTGGCTGTTCTGGACATACAGCTTTCTGGGCTATCTGCTGGAGCGGGGCTTCGCCGCCGCCACCCGGTCGCCCCATCAGGTGCGCAAGTGCTTTTTGCTGCTGCCCATGTGTCCGGTGTACGGGCTGGGTGTGCTGGCAGTATTGGCCCTGCCGTCCGTCCTGACAGAGAGCTTTTGGGGGCTGGCCCTGTGGGGAGGACTGGCCGCCACAGTGGTGGAGTATGTTGTCCATCTGGCCTATGACCGCCTGCTCCATGTGCGGTTCTGGGACTACAGCGGCCTGTGGGGAAATTTCCGCGGCCGGGTGTGCCCGGTGTTCTCCGTGGCCTGGGGCCTGCTGCTGGCGGCGGTTCTGCCGCCGCTGCAGGAATTCCTGCTGCCTCTGCTGGGGGCCGTCCCCCCGGCGGTGACCTACGCCATGGCGCTGCTGTTCACAGCGGACACGGTGGCCTCCCTCCGGGTGCTTTGGCTGACAGGGGACCCGGAGGCCCTGACCCTGCGGGCCATATAGGCGGTGTTATTTTTTGAAGCGGGCGGAGATATTGCGGGCGATGGCCCGCTTGTAGCGGCACAGGCGCTCCTGACAGTTGGCGCACCGCAGGGCGTCGTTGCTGCTCTCAAAGAACCGCTCCCGCCTGAGGCGATAGACGATCTCCCACCGCAGGAAGAGAAAGGCGGACAGCAGGCAGGCGGAGACGGCCAGAGCGCCGCCCACCGCCAGCAGCGGCGTACACAGCATCAGAAAGTCCCAGTCGTAGATCCGGCAGACGGTGCAGCAGCGGTTGTGCATCAGCCAGGACTGGAAGGGGCAGTAAAACAGGATGCAGACAATATCGCACACCCCGTAGAAGCCCGCCAGGCAGACCAGAAACCGCTTTCCGATCCATTCTTGGAAATAGGCCAGGAAGAACAGGGCGTTTACTGCCGCCCACAACAGCAGAACCTTCAGGGCGCCCAGATCCGCCTGGCGGACCTCGGCCTGGGAGGGCTGCTTTCCCGTGGGCCGGAACCGGCGGGCAAACTCCTTCTGACAGCCCAGACTCTCCACCCGGGAGGGGAACAGCCGCAGCACCATGGAGCCCATCAGTGCCAGATAGACGATGGTCAGGGGGGACACCACCGCCAGGGGCCGGTCAGATCCTCCAGAAAGGCCTGCGGCGCGGCCAGGGCATAGATTACCAGGGCAAGGAACGCCGCCGTCCTGGCCAGGAAGGCGGCCACATAGTACCGGCGGGTTTTTCCGGATGAGTTCATCCCACTGCCGCCTCCTCTTTTTTCGGAATCCGGGCCGTCAGCCATTGCAGAATGTCCTGATACACCGTCTCCTGGCAGCTGTCGTTGAGGATCTCATGCCGGGCGCCGGGGTACAGCTTCAGGGACACGTCCCGGACGCCGGCCTTCTGAAAGCTGCGGTACGCCCGCCGGACGCCCTTTCCGCAGTCGCCCACCGGGTCCATGTCGCCGGAGACGAAGAGAATGGGGGTGTTCAGATTCATTTTCTTCAGGTTCTCCTGCCTGGTGATGAAAGCGATGCCGGACAGCATCTCCCGGAACAGCCCCACGGAGGCGCTGCCGCCGCAGAGGGGATCGTCAATGTAGGCGTCCACGTTGGCCTCGCTGACGGAGAGCCAGTCGAAGCCCGTGCGGTTGGGAGCGAAGGTCTTGTTGTAGGCGCCGAAGGCCAGCTGCTCCACCACGGGACTGACCTGATCCCAGCCCACCTTCCGGCCCTCCCGGGCGGCGATGAGCTTTCCGCCGGTGACCAGGGCCGGGGCCATTTGTCCGGTGCCCATGATGACAGCCCCGTCCACGGTGCCGGGATAGCGGATCAGATAGGTGCGGGCCAAAAAGGAGCCCATGGAGTGGCCCAAAAGGAAGTAGGGGACGCCGGGGAACCGCTCTCCCGCCTGACACCGCAGGGTGTACAGGTCGTCCGCCACATGATTCCAGCTGCCCGCGGGGCCGAAGTACAGCCGGGCGGCCCCCGGTGCCACCGACTGCCCATGGCCGATGTGGTCGTTGCCCACCACGGCGAAGCCCCGCTCCGTCAGGTACCGGGCAAAGGGCTCATACCGCAGAATGTACTCCGCCACGCCGTGGGAGATCTGCAGCACCGCCCGCGCCGGGCCCTCCGGCAGCCACTCCACGGTGTGGATGGGGGTCTTTCCATCGTGGGAGAGAAAAGAAGATTCGTTTTTTACCATGGAAAACCACTCCTTCTTGTGATACCATATAAACTGACAAGAAACAGCTTACCATATTTCGTCAGAAAAGAACAGGAGGAAATTCCATGGAGACTTATGTGGCGGCATTGGACCAGGGAACCACCAGTTCCCGGGCCATCCTCTTCAACCGGAGCGGGGAGATCGTTTCCCGTGCCCAGTATCCCTTCCGGCAGATCTATCCCCAGCCCGGCTGGGTGGAGCACGAGCCCATGGAGATCTGGGCCACGGAGAAGCGGGCCCTGGCGGAGGCGGTGAACGCCGCCCATATCGACCCCCGGCAGATCGCGGCCATCGGCATCACCAACCAGCGGGAGACCACCATCCTGTGGGACCGGGCCACTGGGGAGCCGGTATACAACGCCATCGTGTGGCAGTGCCGCCGGACGGCGCCCCTGTGCGACCGGCTGAAGGCCGACGGCCTGGAGGAGACGGTGGCGGAGAAGACCGGCCTGCTCATTGACGCCTATTTCTCCGGCACCAAGATCCGCTGGATTCTGGACAACGTCCCCGGCGCGCGGCAGCGGGCGGAGCGGGGAGAGCTGTGCGCAGGCACGGTGGACAGCTGGCTCACCTGGAAGCTCACCGGCGGCCGGGCCCATGTGACGGACTACTCCAATGCCTCCCGCACCATGCTGTTCAATATCCACACCCTGGGATGGGATGAGGAATTATGTAAACTGCTGGACATTCCCATGAGCCTGCTGCCGGAGACGGTGCCTACCTGCGGAGAGCGGGGCCGGGTGGCGGAGAATATTCCGGGCCTGGAGGATCTGGCGGGCATCCCCATCTGCGGCAGCGCGGGCGACCAGCCCGCGGCCCTGTTCGGACAGTCCTGCTTCCAGCCGGGACAGGCGAAAAATACATACGGCACCGGCTGCTTCACCCTGATGAACGTGGGCGATGCGCCAGTGCGCAGCCGGGCGGGGCTGGTGACCTCCGTGGCCTGGAGCGTGGACGGGAAGACCACCTACGCCCTGGAGGGCAGCGTGTTCAACGCCGGCAGCGCCATCCAGTGGCTGCGGGACGAGCTGAAGCTCATCTCCTCCGCCCCGGAGTGCGACCGGCTGGCGGAGAGCGTGCCGGACGCCGGCGGCGTCTTTCTGGTGCCGGCCTTCACCGGTCTGGGGGCGCCCTACTGGGATATGTATGCCCGGGGCGCCATTGTGGGCATCACCCGGGGCACCACCCGGGCCCACATCGCCCGGGCCACTCTGGACGCCATCGCCTATCAGGTGACGGATCTGGTGCGGGCCATGAACGACGACGCCCCCTGTCCCATCACCACCCTGCGGGTGGACGGCGGCGCCTCTGTCAGCGACATCATGATGCAGACTCAGGCGGATCTGCTGCGCCTGCCGGTAGACCGGCCCGCCATGGTGGAGACTACCGCCTTCGGCGCGGCGGCCCTGGCGGGACTGTCCGCCGGGGTGTGGAGCGGTCTGGAGGAGCTGGAGCGCCTGCGCCGCAGTCAGCACGTCTTTCTGCCCCTGCGGGAGGAGAGCGACTGCGCCCGGGACTACGCCCTTTGGCGGCGGGCGGTGGAGCGCTCGGCCAGCTGGGCGGAGCCGGCACCGGAGAAATAAGGGAAATTTTGCAAACGAATTGTAAACGATTTGGAAAGCGGTTGCGTTTTTTGCGGCGCTGGAGTATACTGAATTCAATCAACCGGAAAGCGGCGCAAGCAGCGCTGGAAAACCGAAAGGAGTTTTGAGTATGGCTTTTTTTGATGATTTGAGCAAGAAGGCGAAGGACATGGCGTTTATTGCCAGCGAGAAAGCAAAGGACGTCGCTTCCGTTGCCAGCGAAAAGGCGAAGGATGCCACCAATCTGGCCAAAATCAACATGGCCATTGCAAGTGAGGAGCGGGAGATCGAGAAGAACTACCGCACCATCGGCGAGTGGTTTGCCTCCGAATACTCCGGAGAGATCCCCGAGGCCGTGAAGAACCTGGTGGATGCCATCAGCGCCTCCAAGGAGAAGATCGCCGAGCTGGAGGCCAGCAAGCCCAAGAAGGAGGACGAGGCCCCTGAGGAGCCCCAGTCCGCCCTGAAGGTCTGCCCCATCTGCGGCGCGGAGTCCGACAGCAAGTTCTGCCCCCAGTGCGGCGCACCCATGGGCGAGTAAACCGAATAGACGAATAAAGACCTGGCCGATTGCTTTCGGCCGGGTCTTTTGTTATGTTATTCAGACTCTTTTGCCCCGCTGCCGGACTCCCGCTCCCGCTGCAGATAGTCCTGTTCGGCAGTCTTCTTGCTGGGGACGAAGCCCTGGGCCGCGAACTTCCGCTTGCCCTTGCTCTTGGCGTAGAAGTAGCCGGTGACGGAGAATACCACGGCACCGATGAAGTTCACGAACAGGTCCTTCATGGTGTCAATGAGGCCAATGTCCAGATAGCCGCCCAGCCCCAGGCTCTGGCCGTTGATGACCACATCCTGGATGCCTTTGATGGCCACTACCTTGTTGGAGCGGGTGGGGTCCAGCTCCACGGTGTAGATGGCGCTGACGATGGTGTCCTTCTGCATATCCGAGTGGAAAAACCAGTCCATGCCGAACTCAAAGAACTCCCACAGCACGCCGATGGTCATGGAGAAGCAGAAGGCCACCAAGGCCAGGAAGAAAGGTGACAGGTCGAAGGTCAGCCGGTCGTCGTCGTTCAGCAGCAAGACCATGGAAAAGCCCACCGCGGCGGCCAGGAAGCCGTTGAGGGTGTGGAGCATGGTGTCCCAGTGGGGGACATTCACATAGAAGGCGTTGACCTCCCCCAGAATCTCCGCCGCGAAGATGAAGCACAGGATCGTGATCTCCAGCGCCGGCGGCAGCTCGATCCGCAGCTTCACCTGAATCCAGCTGGGTACATACAGCAGCAAAATTGTCAGGATGCAGAAGAACGCGCCCTCAAAGTTCCTCAGCATGATCTGACGTACCAGCACCACCAGCACCAGGGCCCGCAGCACATAGAAGACGATGAAGGAGCTTTTGTGTTCCCGCAGCTCTTTCCACATGGCCGCCTTGAAGGTCTTCTTCAGCCATTGCTTTTCCTTCTTTTTCTCTACTCTGGTCTTTTTCATAGCTCTCCTCCTAATCCATGCGGCGGACCCGCAGCAATGCCTCCAGAAGCTCCGCCATATCCCGGTAGACAGCGGAGGGCGGTGTGTCCGATTGGGCGGCGTCCTCCGCCGAGGCCTCCCCGGTGAGAACCAGGGCGGTGTCCACCCCGGCGTTGATGCCGCAGGCGATATCCGTGTACAGCCGGTCGCCCACCATCAGCGTCGCCTCGGGGCCATAGCCGGTCTGCTCCATGGCCATCCGAGCCATGGTGGGAGCGGGCTTGCCGACGAATACCGGCTGTCTGCCGCAGGCGTTGGTCAGCAGCTGGCAGATGGACCCGCAGTCCGGGATGAAGCCGAATAAGGTGGGACAGGCCCAGTCAGGATTGGTAGCCAGAAAATCCGCGCCCCTGGACAGCAGACGGCAGGCGTCCTCCACTTTTCCGTAAGTGAGTTCTGTGTCGAAGCCCACCAGTACCGCCGTCACATCGTCAGCGGGCTCCTCCCGCAGGGCAAAGCCCGCCGCCGCCAGCTGCCGACGGAAGGAGGCGGTGCCCACCACATAGTAGACGTCCGCCGGGGATCGGCTCTGCCGCAGAAAGTGGATGGTGGCCTCCACGGCGGTGAGAAACTCCGACGGCTCCGCCGGGATGCCCAGCCGGGCCATCTTCTCCAGCCCGGCGTCCACGCCCCGGGAGGAGTTATTGGTCAGAAAACGGACAGACCCACCGGTCTCCCGGACCCAGGCGAGAAACTCCGCCGCCCCCGGCAGCAGGGTGTCCTCCAGATAGATCGTGCCGTCCAGATCCAGCAGGAACAGCTTCTTTTGTGCCAGGTCCAAGGGATTCACCTCTTTTCAGATATGCTTCAGGATAACACAAACCGTCCCCGCTGACAAGCGGGAACGGCTTGAAGGGGGGCACGGTTTCTGCTTCCTCTCATTGGCGGCGCGGCGGATGAAAAACGTGAAAAGGGAGCAAAACGGCGTTTATACGGGGCCGCCTCACTTCCGCCTGCCCAATCGGATGCACTCCAGGCAATAGGTCACGTTCAGAAGCAGCCAGATCAGGCACACGGAGAACGCCGGCAGCAGGATGCCCCGGTTGAAGGCGAAGCTGACGATAATCAGTACCATCCACAGAATGGGGCAGGCGGCGTTGGCCACGTTGAAGGCCTTGTAGGCCGCCTGGCCGATCTGCCGCCGCTCCGCCTCGTCGCAGCTCTCAAACCACTTCTTCTTGAAATGTACGTCGTACACGCTGCCCTGCTTCTCCGGGTTCATCCGCCGGGTCAGGTCCACGATCTTCTGCTGCGCAAAGACCAGGGAGAACACAGACACTACAAAAAACAGAACGCTTATCAGGCCGCCGGCGGGACCGCTGTATGTCTCCGCCACGGCGAAGAAGAACATATCCAGGATCATCTGTGAGGTGGTCAGAAGCAGCGCCCAGTTCAGCTTCTGATCCGCCCGGTCCATGACAGCGTCGTCTTCACCGTCCCAGCCGGTGAAGAGCGCCTTAGCAGAGCGGTACAGCCACAGAATCAGCCCCAGAGACACCAGGCTGGTGACGGGGATGGCCCAGGGGGCGATGGCCGTCAGAAAGCCGGTGATGGCCGCCTCCACCGTCTCAGAGAGGCTGGCGTGGCCCATCCAGCCGGAGAGGAAGCCGATGACGCCGCCGAAGATCGCGGCCACGAACAAAATTAGCAGGTATTTTGGCAAAGCCTTGCGGTTATCGCTCTTAGCATTAGATTTCTCCATCATTCTCATCCTCCTGATAAGTAAAAATATCCTCCACGGACACATTGCAGATTTTTGCGATCTTCAGCGCCAGGGTCACGGAGGGGGAGTAGTCCCCCCGCTCAATCTGACTGATGGTCTGCCGGGACACGCCCGCCAGCCGGCCCATCTCCTGCTGGTTGACTCCCAGCCGGGCCCGGTACTCTTTTAATCGGTTATACAGCGGCATAGGCCGCCCTCCTTTCCATGACAACTTTTTAAGTCAAGTTGACAAATTTTCTTGTCATATAGAACATAGCACTGACAAGGATAGTTGTCAAGAGAAAAAATGAAAAACCGCTGAAAATTTCAGCGGTTTTCAGAGAGAAAGGATCAGGTGTTGTCCCGGCTGATGGGCTCCCGGAAGAGCAGCCGCTTCAGGGCCTTGCCGTTGAAGGCTAACCACGGGATGCCGCTTGCGCGGCAGGCTCCTACCTGGGACCGTGCAGTAACAAGAAACCTGTGAGCTACCAGTACGGAGTCACAAGCTTCTTGTTGAAAACTTCCAAATACACCAGTACACTTTTTACCATGGAGAGGGGGTGAAAACGTGAACCGGGAGCGTCAAAAGCGGTGGGACGTGGAGAATCTGCGCTCCGTCTCGACCAAGTTCAACCCGGATGAATACCGGGTGCTCCGCCGCACCTGTGATTACCAGGGAATCACCATGTATGCCCTGGTGCGGCAGTTACTGCGCACGTGGCTTGCGGAGTTCGCAAGGGAGAATCCGCACGCGGCGGAGATGTGCATGAGGAACGACCGCGCTTGAGCGCGGGGGTGCGTCTACCGGGGAAAGGTGTCGCCCTCCTTTTCATTGTCGGTGCATGATACCATGGCCGTCAAGGACTGCGGCCGGATGGCCTTGCCGCCTGCGGGCGGCGCTTCGCGTCCTTGACCGCCATAGTGGCCGGGAGGTATCTTTGAAAAGGAGGACAACACCATGCTAAGCGCAAACGTCAGCAAAGAAACCAGGCGGGCCGTATATGCTCGCGACTACTTCAGGTGCGTCCTGTGCGATTCGCCCAGGGGGCTTCAGATTCACCACGTCATCAAGCGCTCCCAGGGCGGGAGCAACCGCCCGGACAACCTGATCACCCTATGTATGTGGTGCCACAACGCGATCCACGGAACCCGGTGGCCGGATATGCCGGACTGGATGAACCGGGAGGAATTGGAGCAAGCGGCCGTGGAGTACGTGGCGGACTACTACGCGGGGAGCTGGTGGCCCTGGGAAAAGACCTACCAGGCGATGCGGGAGGAGGGGCGGTAAGCCCCCCTCTTTTTTTGGCGACATGGCCCCCCGCCCACTGTGTTCGATGGCCTGTACTCCGGGCGGCCGTCGGCTCGGGGGGCGCTCCGTTCCCGCCTGGGCCGAATCCCGCTTGCGGGGGTCGCGGCCCGGCCCCGGCGGGCGTGCGGCGGCGCCCCCGCTCCCCTCCGGCCCGTTTGGCCGCGTGGCCGCGTCCAAACATCAAAGGAACTCCGCCGCATTTGCAATCGGTGGCGGCTTGCGTGGGACGCCGCCCCCGGTTGCGCGGCTCCGCCCCGCGCCTGGTCGCGGCCGCGCGCGTGCGTGTCGGTAGCCGCCTTGGGCCCCCCGGGACGGCCCGCCGGGGCCCCGGCGCCCCGTGTGCGGGCCCGCCCTCCCCCCTCGGTGGGCGCGCTCAGTGTGCGTGTCGTGGGCCTGGTCGGCGCGGGGGTTCGCGCGGCGGGGGGTCTTGTGTCCCCCGCCGCGCCCTGGTGGCCGCTGCTCCTATCCGGGCACAAGATATGGAACAGGTGTTCTATTCCGGCTACAAGATGTGGGGGGCTTCTCCCCCCACCCCCTGCCCCTCCCCCCCGCTGGGGGGAGGGGAGTAGAGTAATCTTATGGTGTCAGGTATTGTCCCGGCTGATGGGCTCCCGGAAGAGCAGCCGCTTCAGGGCCTTGCCGTTGAAGGGGATCAGCGGGTAGAGATAGCCCTTCCCAACCAGCGGTTTCGTGGTAGCCAGCAGTACCAGAATGCCGATGACGCCCAGCACAAAGCCCCATACGTCAAAGACCGCCGTCACCAGCAGCAGTACCACCCGCAGCAGCTTGAAGGCGTAGCCCAGCTCATAACTGGGCTGGGCGAAGCCCGCCACGGACACAAAGGCCATATACACCAGCACCTCCGGACCCAGCCAGCCCGCCTGGACGGCGAAGTCGCCCAGAATCAGGGCTCCCAGCATGGAGAAGGAGTTGGACAGGGAGTCCGGCGTGTTCAGCGACGCCAGCTTCAACACGTCGATGAGGAATTCCACCACCAGCAGCTGCCAGAGGAGGTCCAGGGACGCCGGCTCCGGTGAAGACAAAAATTCCAGCCACGCCGGCAGCCGTCCCGGCTCGCTGACCATCAGATACCAGGCGGGGGTAATCAGCAGGGAGATCAGAAACACGATGATGCGCAGTAGCCGGAGATAGGTGCCGATGAGAGGAGGGAAGTAATATTCGTTGGCCTCTTGGGTGAAGTTAAAAAAGGTGGTGGGCAGGATCATCACCGAGGGAGAGTTGTCTACCATCAGGATGATGTTTCCCTCCATGACACTGGCAGCGGCGGTGTCCGGCCGCTCCGTATAGCGCACCTTGGGGAAGGGATTGTACCACTGCCTGGGCCGGATGGCCTCCGCCACGCTCTCCTGGGCCATGGTCAGGGACTTGACGTCGATGGACGCCAGCTTTTCCCGGATCTCCGCCAGCAGCTCCTGATCCACCTTGTCGTCCAGGTAGCACAGCACTGCGTCGGTATGGGAGCGGGTGCCCACCTTGTGGCCCTCCATGGTCAGGTGGGGATCCCGGATGCGGCGGCGCAGCAGGGCCATATTGGGCACCACCGCCTCGATAAAGCCGTCATGGGAGCCCCGCAGAACCTTGCCGTCCAGCGGCTCCCCCACATTGCGGCCCGGGTACTCTTTGCAGTCCATCAGGGCGGCGCCGCGCAGGCCCTCCATCAGCAGCAGGGTTTTGCCCAGCAGCACGGAGGTGACAATGTCGTCCACATCGTCGGAGACATTGGTTTCGGAAAAGGTGATATACCGGTCGGCGAAGTCCTGCATCTTTGTCAGGATGCCCACCTCTCTGGGCTGCAGGGACAGCCAGAAGGCCCCCATTCGCTCCAGGGTGGCGTCCCTGCCGTAGCCGTCGATGACCCACAGCCTGGCCCGCCGCCCACCGATCATATAGTCTCGGCTGACGATGTCACAGCTGCGGCCCACTCCCAGTATCTCGTCGAACCGCCGTACATTGTCCTGATAGTGCAAAGCCAGTTTTTCCATAGCCCACCTCCGCTATTCTGCCGGTAGTGTGGCTGTTTTTGCACAGAATATCCAGAAAAGGCGGGGACATTTACACGGAAAAACCAAAATCCGCTATAGACTTGCCGCTGCCGGGGGTGATAAAATAGTATAAAATTAACAGAGGCCCAGAAAAGTCCAAACAACCGAAATGGACCTTCGTTCATATTGCGGAGGAGACAACCATGGAAAATCTCATCGTGGCGATCAACGCCGTTCTGCCCATGTTCCTGATGATCTGCGTGGGCTGCATAGCGAGATGGCGGCATATCATCTCGGACGATGCGGTGCGGCAGGCCAATGCGCTGTGCTTCAAGGCATTCATGTCTTTACTGCTGTTTTATAATGTCTACAGCTCCGATTTAAAAGCGTCCTTTAACGGGAAGCTGGTGTGTTACTGCATTGTCGGCATCCTGCTGGAGTTCCTTTTGGGCCTGCCGCTGATCCTGTGGGTGGAGAAATCCCCGCCTGCCAGAGGGGTGATGCTCCAGGCGTTTTTCCGCACGAATTTCGTCCTGCTGGGCCTGCCCATCACAGAGAGTATTTTCGGCAGGGACAGCGTGGGAGAAATAGCTCTGCTGTCGGGTTTTTTCATACCGATGATCAACGTCCTATCCGTGGTGGCGCTGGAGATCTTTCGCGGCGGACGGCCGGATCTCCGGAAAATCGCAAAGGGTGTGGTCACTAACCCGCTGGTGCTGGGCGCCCTGACAGGCGTGCTGTTCGCTCTCCTGGGCATCCGCCTGCCCCATGTGGCAGAGAGCGCGGTGAGCAGCATCGCCGGCGCCACCACGCCCATGGCGTTGGTGCTGCTGGGTGCCTCCCTGGATTTCAGCAAATTCAAAAACTCCATTAAGGACGCGGCCATCTGCGTGTTGGAGCGTCTGGTGGTGAGTCCCGCGCTGTTCATCGGCCTGGCGGTGCTGCTGGGATTCCGGGGCGTGGCTCTGGGCGGCGTCATGATCGCCTTTGCCGCGCCGGTGGCGGTGGCCTCCTTCACCATGGCGGTGCAGATGGACGGCGATGCGGACCTGGCGGGGCAGATCGTCCTGCTGACCACCGGCCTCTCGTGCTTTACGCTGTTCGGCTGGATTTTACTGCTGAAAACCCTGGGCCTGTTCTGAGTTGCGCGCATAAAAAATCACCCCTGGATGGTCCAGAGGTGATTTTTTCTGTGTTATTTTACGCCAAGAAGCCCTTCAGGATACAATCCTCAGCCTCCTCCTCGGTGAGGCCCAGGGTCTCCAGCTTTAAGAGCTGATCCCCGGCGATCTTACCGATGGCGGCCTCGTGAATCAGCTGCGCCTCGGTGGAGTTGGCGGCGATCTCCGGCACGGACTGGATGCGGGCATTGCCCATGATGATGGAGTCGCACTGGACGTGGCCGAAGCACTTGGCGTTGCCCACCACGCAGGGCCGGAACACCTGGGAGGAGGTGTCCTGGGCCACGGAGCGGGAGATGACCCGCCCCTTGGCGTCCTCGCCGTTGAGCTCGATGACCATATCGCTCTCCGCCACCTGCTCCCCATGGGTCAGCAGCCGCTCCGTCACCACTGCTTCGGCGCCCTTGCCGCAGACGAATTTGGTGTAGCGCTTGGTGGAGTCGATGCCTCGGATCTGAACGGTGTCCATCTGCATGGAGGCGCCCTCCTCCAGATAGACGATGGTCTGGGGATTCATGATCTTTCCGCCCTTGCCGTCTCCCTCGCCGTAGTGCTTCTCGGAGTAGTGGACACGGGAGTTTTTGCCGATATAGAAGGTGTGGACGCCGTCGTGACGGGAGTCCTGGCTGCCGCAGTTGTGGATGCCGCAGCCCGCCACGATCTCCACGTCACAGTCCTCGCCGATATAGAAGTCGTTGTACACCATCTCCGTGATGCCGGGCTTGGTGATGATGACGGGGATGTGGCAGGTCTCGCCCTTGGTTCCGTCCTTGACACGGATGTCGATGCCCTGCTTGTCGGTCTTTCCGGTGATCTCAATGTGCTCCGTGGACTGGCGACCGTCGCAGCCGCAGTCCTTGCGGATATTGAACGCCCCCACGGGCTTGCCAACCAGGTCCGCGATTTTCTCCAGCAGCTCCCGGTCCACCTGTGTGTCCATCATGCGCGGTCACCTCCTCTTGTCAGCACCGGGCAGGCGCCCAGCGTGTCAGACAGAATTTTCGGCAGAATCTCGTCGGCAGTGCCCCGGTGCTGGATGGAGCCGGCACCTACCACCACCACCTCGTCCGCCAGGGAGATGATGCGCTCCTGGTGGGAGATGATGATCATGGTGGCCTTGCCTTGGGCGTGGATCTGCTCAAAGGTCTCGGTCAGCCGGGCAAAGCTCCACAGGTCGATGCCCGCCTCCGGCTCGTCGAAGATCATCAGGTCGGCGTTCCGGGCCAGGATACTGGCGATCTCGATGCGCTTCACCTCGCCGCCGGACAGGGACACATCCACCTCCCGGTCCAGATAGTCGTTGGCGCACAGGCCCACCTTGGTCAGATACTGGCAGCAGCGGTCCTTGGACAGCAGCTGGTTGCCGGAGGCGATGGTCAGCAGCTTGCGCACGGTGATGCCCTTGAACCGGGGAGGCTGCTGGAAGCCGTAGCTGATGCCCTTCCGGGCCCGCTCGGTGATGCTGAGGTCCGTGATGTCCTCCCCGTTCCAGAGAATCTGCCCGCTGGTGGGCTTTACCAGGCCCATGATGATCTTGGCCAGGGTGGTCTTTCCGCCGCCGTTGGGGCCGGTGAACACCATAAGCTTGTGATCGGGGATGGTCAGGGAGATATCGTTTAAGATGCCCAGCTCTCCGGCCTCGTCATGGACGGAGTAGCTGATATGGCGCAGTTCCAGCATAAACGTGGTTCCTCCTTTGTCGAAAGATGCTGTAACTTATTCAATATAGCAGAGCACCTGCAAAAAAGCAAGGCGCATTTCTCCTTAAAGTCTGTGGAAATAAGGATTTTATACCATGGGGCGAAACGGGCCGCCGGGATTGTGTCACAAAGAGACTGCCGCCGGGAATATACTGAGGCAAAGGAGGCTGTTGTGATGGACAATAATCTGCGAGGCGCGGCAGCGCCATACGATTACCGGAAATATGACAAGGTGTGGCAGCGGGTGGCCCCCAGCCTGAACCCCTATCCCGGAGGGGAGCTGCCGGCAAGGCAGGAGACGGCTCCGGAGGCCCCGGAAACCTCCGCCCCGGCGCCCACACCTCCCAGCTCCCTGCCTGAGTCCAATCTGCCCGGCGCGGAGCAGAACCCCTGCTGCATGGGCACCGCCGCCCAGGACGACCTGAATGTGATCCAGGGCTTTATCGAGGGGGAGCTGTCGGATCAGCGGTACTATCAGGCATTTGCCCGGCAGGCTCCCGCCCATGCCCGGCAGATCCTGCGGAACATCGCCCAGGACGAGGGGGAGCACGCCCGGCGGCTGATGGCGGTGTACTATCTCATCACGGGCCGGTGCTACCGCCCCAATGTCAGCTGTGACCGGGTATATATCGGCGCATACTGCCCTGCCCTGCGGGAGCGGTACCACGAGGAGGCCTGCGGCTGGATGAACTACATCCGGGCGTCGGAGGGCACCACGGACCCATGCCTGCAGAAAATCTTCACGGAGCTGGCGGCCGATGAGCTGCGTCACGCCGACGCTATGCGGCTGCTGCTGGAGCGGGCCCTGTCCGGGACCTGCGGAACCCGGTAAATAGGTGTATCCCGCCGAAAGTCCCCGGGGCGGGGCTTGAAAAACGCTGAAAATGCGGTTATACTGACAGCAATTTGATTTTTACACAAAGGAGCGATTTCCATGAAACAATGTCCTGACAGAGAGACGGCCATGGCCCTGCTGAAAAAGTACAATGCGGAGCCCTTCCACATCCAGCACGCCCTGACGGTGGAGGGCACCATGCGCTGGTACGCCAAGGAGCTGGGCTATGGCGAGGACGCGGATTTCTGGGCCACCGTGGGCCTGCTCCACGACGTGGACTTCGAGAAGTGGCCGGAGGAGCACTGCAAAAAGGCCCCGGAGCTGCTGGCGGAGATCGGCTGCAGCGATGAGCTGATTCACGCCGTCTGCTCCCACGGCTACGGCCTGTGTTGCGATGTGGAGCCCGTCCATGAGATGGAAAAGGTGCTGTTCGCCGCCGACGAGCTGACGGGCCTCATCGGCGCCGCCGCCCGGATGCGCCCCAGCAAGAGCTGCCAGGACATGGAGGTCAGCTCCCTGAAGAAGAAATTCAAGGACAAGAAGTTTGCCGCCGGCTGCTCCCGGGACGTCATCAAGACCGGCGCGGAGCGCCTGGGCTGGACCTTGGAGGACCTGATGGAAAAGACCATCCTGGCCATGCGCTCCTGCGAGGACGCGGTAAATGCCGCCGTGGAGGGGCTGTAACGGGGCCGGCGACTCCGCTTGTCCATTGTCCCATCCTTGAAAATATCTCCGAAGCAATAAAAGTGTCCGGGAAATTCCCGGACACTTTCTTTTTACTGCTCCTCCTGAAACTGCCGCAGGCTCCTGTTCAGGGCCCGGGTGTCCCGCCAGCAGGCCACTTGTTCGCCGAACCAGACGGCCCCCAATCCACATTCCAGTGTGGCGATCAGCAGGATATCCCCCCACAGGGGCACGCTGGGGAACCAGCCGAACACCAGGGAGCTGCCGATATACAGCACATTGGCGCAGAGGAGCCAGACGGCCAGACGTCCTTTGGACGACCACTGCCCGGCGGGCAGCACGGCGTATTGGATGGCGGCAAAGACGAAGCTGACCAGCAGCATTTCCAAAAGAACCCAGAAACTGATGGTATACCGTCCCTGAAGCACCTCTGTAATGCCTTGGAAAAACACCACGGCGGCGGTGTAGATGCCCATGTAGAGCTTGACCTCCATACCCCAGCAATAAAAACGCAGAAACTGTTTCATAAAAAATCCTCCTTCCGCACGATTACATTCCCAGCCGTTCCCGCAGGAGCGGCCCGTAGTGGCGGGAAATCATCACCCGCTCCCCATTCCGTATGGTGGCCTCGATCCGGCTGCCGGCGCAGCTCTTCAGCCGCCGGATGCCGTGGAGGTTCACCACCATGGACCGGCTCACCCGGCAGAAGCCCAGGGACTCATACCGGCTCTCCAACTCCGCCAGAGTCAGGGCTGTGCGCCATACCGCGCCCTCACAGTAGAGCCAGGTTCTCTCCTCAACGGACTCGGCGTACAGCACCTCTTGGGGAGAGAGAAAGACGGCCTCCCGGTTCTCGGTGAAAGCGCAGAGGGTCTGCATCCCCGAGCGCAGCAGGGCCAGGACGTGAAGCATCTCGTCGTCCAGCTCCCGGCAGCGGAGAATGATCTCATTTTCCGGCACATCGCCGTGTTCCACTGTGATTTTCATGGTTCCCTCCTTGGTCAGCTGACAATCAGAGCATAACCGACAGGCGGGAAAAAGGCAAGAGCTGTGCCGGCGGAATGCGTTTTCCCGGAGGTGAAATGCAGGAGAGTCAGTCCTCACCGCCGGGCGGAGGCCGGAGCAATCCCACGGGGATGGCCGGGCGGTCAAGGATCGCTATCAAGCATAAAAAAGCGCCTGGTCATTTGGCCAGGCGCTTCGCCGCATCTTATTCCATACTGACGATATAGTAATACACGGGCTGACCGCCGGAGAGGACGGAGACCTCCGCGTTGGGACAGGCTGCCTCAAAGAGGGCGCCCGCCTTCTCCGCGTCCTCCAGGCTCACATCCTCGCCGAAATAGAGGGAGATGAAGGTGGAACCCTGCTCCACGGCGCTCTCCGCCAGCTTGTGCAGCAGAGCGTCCAGTTCCACGTCGGTGCCGAAGAGCTTGCCCTCCATCAGTGCCAGGTAGTCGCCCTCCTTGATGTCGAAGCCATCAAAATCGGAGTTCCGGGCGGCGTAGGTGATCTGGGCGGTGGTGACGGTGGACAGGGATTCCGTCATGGCGTCGGTGATGTCCTGGGCCTCCGGGGCTTCAAAGTCCACGTTCATCATGGCGGTAATGCCCTGAGGCACGGTTTTGGAGGGGATGACGATGACGGTCTTGTCCGTCAGGGCATCGCACTGCTGGGCGGCCATGATGATGTTGCCGTTGTTGGGCAGAACGAACACCGTCTCGGCGGGAATCTTATCCACACCCTCCAGAATGCTCTCGGTGGAGGGATTCATGGTCTGCCCGCCGGATACCACGCCGTCGGCGCCCAGATCCTTGAACAGGGCCGCCAGGCCATCGCCGGCGCAGACCGCCAGGAAGCCGTACTTCTTCTCCGGCGCGGCCACTACATGGCCGCTCTCCTCCTGGACGGGCGCGGATTCCAGCTGGGCCTCCACCGCCTCCAGGTCGTCGGTGCTCTGGGCCTTCCGTCCGGCGGCCAGATCCTCCGCCTGGGTGCGCATATTCTCAATCTTGGCCAGCTCCAGGGTGCCGTACTTCTGGGCCTCGTTCAGGGCGCTGCCGGGGATGTCGGTATGGACGTGAACCTTGAAAGCCTCGTCGTCCTCGCCGATGACCAGGCTGTCGCCGATGCTGTTCAGATAGATCCGCAGGGGCTCCAGAGACTTGTTCACTGTCTTGCGGACAATGAACACGGTGTCAAAGGTAAAGGTGATCTCCTCTTGGGACAGGGCGGCGAAGTCCGCCTTCTCCTGGGCCGGAGCACCCTCATCCACCTCAGGAATGGGCTCGCCCCGCAGCTCCGCCAGCATGCCCTCTAAAATCAGAAGGTAGCCCTTGCCGCCGGCGTCCACCACACCGGCCTTTTTCAGCACGGGGTTCATGTCGGTGGTCTGGGCCAAAGCGTCCCAGCCCTCCTTCAGGGCCTCCTCCAGAACCACCTCCAGGTCGGTCTCTCCGCCGGCGGCCACATCCACGGCCCGCTTGGCGGCCAGGCGGGACACGGTGAGAACAGTGCCCTCGGCGGGCTTCATCACCGCCTTGTAGGCGGAGGACACACCCTCCTGCATGGCGGCGGCGAAGGTGTTGGCGTCGGCGGTCTCCCGGCCCTTCAGCCCCTTGGAGATCCCCCGGAACAGCAGAGACAAAATGACGCCGGAGTTGCCCCGGGCGCCCCGCAGCAGGGCGGAGGCGGTAACAGAAGCCGCCTTGTCGATGGTCTCGGGGGCGGTTTTCCGCAGCTCGGTGACGGCGGTGCCGATGGTCATGGACATATTGGTGCCCGTGTCGCCGTCAGGGACGGGGAACACGTTCAGGTCGTTGATGGCCTGCTTCTGCGCGGTGATGCAGGCGGCGCCGTGCAGCACCATCTGCTTGAATTGGGCGCCGGTGATCTGTTCGTTCATTGGTGTAATCCTCCCTTACAGGGTCATGGAATCCACGCAGACGTCCACGTTCTTGACCTGGACGCCGGTGTTCTTGGTGACCACGTATCGTACCTCGTTCATAATGGAACGGCACACAGCGGGGAGATTGACGCCGTTTTCCACAATGATGTGGAGCTCGATGGAAATGCTGTTGTCATTGTTGTAGGTGATGCTGACACCCTTGCTCATGGCCTCCCGGCGCAGCAGGTGGACCAGACCGTCGGTCATGGAGCGGTAGGCCATGCCCTTGACGCCGAAGCAGTTGGTGGCGGCCATGCCGGTGATGTTGGAGAACACGGCGCTGCTGACGGAGATTTCGCCGTGGTCGGATTGAAGTTGTATCATGGAGAACATCCTCTCTTTTCCAGTGTTGACGGAAGGTGCCTTCCGATAGCCCTGCGGCGGATATGCACAGTTGCGGTATGGAGAGCGCGGGGCGGCAAAAGCGCGGACGCGCTAATGAATCGATGATATTATATACGATTTCCAGGTAAAGTACAAGTCCAAAAAAGAAATGCCCGAATGAAAGAAATCCTATTGAAATGCGGAGAAGTTTGCCGTAAAATAAACAAACAGCTAAGAAAAGCTGTGCCCAGGCGTCTGCACCCGCGGGCATCCGCGTATGATTCCGGCACCACGAAAAGGAGGAAGCGCTATGCGCGTGATCACAGGCTCCGCCCGGGGCCGCCGCTTGAAGGAGCTGGAGGGCATGGAGACCCGCCCCACCACAGACCGGGTGAAGGAGGGGCTGTTCAGCGCCCTGCAGTTTGATATTGAGGGACGGAAGGTGCTGGACCTGTTTGCCGGCACCGGACAGCTGGGCATCGAGTGCCTCAGCCGGGGCGCCTCTCAGGCGGTGTTTGTGGACCGCCGGGCCGACGCGGTGAAGCTGATCCGGGAGAATCTGAAGATCACGGATCTGTCCGACCGGGCCCGGGTGGTGGCCGGGGACTCCATAGAGTTTCTGAACGCCCTGCGGGAGAAATTTGACATCATTTTCCTGGATCCGCCCTATGAAGCTGGGCTGCTGGAGCCGGCCCTGGCCCATATCGCCCGGTTTGACATGCTCTCCCCCCATGGAATCATTGCGGCGGAGAGTCCGGCGGACCGGCAGCTGCCGGCCCTGACGCCGCCCTACAGTATTTACCGCACCTACCGCTACGGGAAGATCGGCCTGACCATCTACCGCCGGGCGGGCGATGAAAAAAGCGAGGAAGAAAACAGATGAGAACAGCAATTTGCTCGGGGTCTTTCGATCCGATCACCCTGGGCCACATGGATATTATCCGGCGGGCCGCCGCCTGTTTCGACCGGGTGTGCGTCTGCGTCAGCCCCAACGCGGAGAAGAAAAACCAGATGTTCACCCCGGAGCAGAAGCTCCAGCTGGTGCGCACCGCCGTGGCGGAGCTGCCCAATGTGGAGGCGGAGCTGTTCAACGGCCTGCTGGCCGGCTTCGCCCGGGATCACGGCGCCACGGTCATCGTCCGGGGTGTCCGGAACTCCAGCGACTTTGATTTGGAAGTGCAGATGGCCCGCATCAACAAGGGCATCTGCGGCAATCTGGAGACGGTATTTCTCCCTGCCGCCCCGGAGTATCAGCATTTCAGTTCCTCCATGGCCAGAGAGATGATCCGGTATCACCAGCCCCTGGAAAACTATTTGCCAGCCGCGATTCTGCCGCTGGTGCGGGAAATGAGAAAGGAAGTTGACGAACATGGCCAATGCTGATGTGAATCGTTTGATTGATATGCTCTATGAAAAGATCGAGGACGCCAAATCCCCGGCCCTGAAGCCCAACATGAGCATGGTGGACCGGGACGAGCTGCTGGATCTGCTGGATGAGCTGCGGGCACAGCTGCCTATTGAGATCAAGCGGGCCCAGGAGCTGCTGGCCGCCCGGGAGAAGTTCGTGGAGGAGGCCAAACGGGATGTGGACCGCATGATGCGACAGGCGGAGCTGGAGGCCAAGACCAAAGTCTCTGAAAGCGAGGTCCTGGCCGCTGCCAAGGAAAGAGGCCGCCAGATCGTGGCCCATGCCGAGGACCGCACCCGCCAGATGTATCAGGTCTGCAACGAGTACACCGAGGACGCCTTGGCCCGCACCGAGGAGGCCATTCAGATGGCTCTGGACGAGGTGAAGCAGTCCCGCATCCGTTTCCGCTCCGCTTCCAGCGCCAAGCTGCAGGAGCAGCGGGAAAAGCTGCAGGAGGGGCAGAAAAACCAGACAGAGGGAGAAAGCTGACGAAAAATCGCGAAAAATTTCGTGAAAAACGCTGAATTTAGAGTGGAAACTTTTTAGAAGAAACTATATTTAGGGGAAAAATTGAAAATTTAAATCACCCGGTACAAAATCTTGTGCCGGGTGATTTTTGTTTTTATGGAAACCAGATTCAAAAAAATCGAACGCCTGTTTCAAAACACTAAAATTCGTTGATTTTTGGATAAAATTGGAGGATTTATCAAGGGTTTCGTCGCAAAAAAAGCCTTGCAATCCCCGAATATTTTGCTTATACTTTGAATTGAGGTGGGGGAAAGTGGTGATTTGTGCCACGATAGGGAAGTAATTTCCCATCCCTGCCCTAAAATCATCGAAAAGGGGAGGGGAGAACCATGGCCAGACTGCTGGGAAAATCCAAGAACAGCATTGACACCAAGGGCCGGATTGTCATCCCCTCCACCATGCGGGAGGCCCTGGGCGACACCTTTTACATCACCATCGGCGCCGGCAGCTGTCTGGCCATCTATCCAGAGAGCAAGTGGGAGCAGATGTCCGAGGCCATGGACGAGCTGCCCTACACCGAGGCGGAGCAGCTGAGCCTGCTGTACGCCAACGCAGTGCAGTGCGAGCCGGACGCCCAGGGGCGGATTTTGATTCCCGCCTCCCTTCGGAGCTACGCCGGACTGAAGAAGAACGCCACCATCGTGGGCAAGAACACCTTTGCCGAGATCTGGGACGAGAAGAACTGGGCGGACAAGGAGGCCGAGTTGTTGTCCAGAGGCAACATGGCCGCCGCCATGGACGCTTTGGCCCGGTCCCGCAGGGAGCGGAGCTGAGCCCATGGAATACACACATAAGCCCGTTTTGCTGGACGAGTGCATCCAGGCGCTGCGGATCCGGCCAGAGGGCATTTACATTGACGGAACACTGGGCCGGGCAGGGCACTCCAGAGAGATTGCCCAGAGGCTGACAACCGGCCGGCTCATTGCAATCGACCGGGACCAGGCGGCCATTGACGCCGCGCAGGAGCGCCTGGCCCCCTGGATGGACCGGGTGACGCTGGTCCACAGCAATTTTGACCAGCTGGACGAGATTTTGCGGAATATGGGCATCTCCGGGGCGGACGGCATGCTGTTCGACCTGGGGGTGTCATCGCCTCAGCTGGATGACCCCGCCCGGGGCTTCTCCTATATGCACGACGCGCCGCTGGATATGCGGATGGACGTGTCGGCGCCGCTGTCCGCCCGGGAAGTGGTGAACCAGTGGAGCTATGAGGAGTTGCGCCGCATCCTGTTCGACTACGGGGAGGAGCGGTACGCCCCCGCCATCGCCAGGGCGATTGTGAAGCGCCGGGAGGACAGGCCCATTGAGACCACGCTGGAGCTGGTGGACGTCATCAAGGGCGCCATGCCGGCGGCGGCTCTCCGGGAGAAGCAGCATCCCGCCAAGCGCAGCTTCCAGGCCATCCGCATCGCGGTGAATGGGGAGCTGGACGCCCTGCCGCCCATGCTGGAAGCGGCGGCGGACAAGCTGAATCCCGGCGGAAGGCTGGCGGTGATCACCTTCCACTCCCTGGAGGACCGGATCGTGAAGAAGACGATGCAGAAGCTGGCCACCGGCTGCACCTGTCCTCCGGAATTTCCGGTGTGCGTCTGCGGCAAAAAGCCCAAGCTGAAGCTGGTCAGCCGCAAGCCCATTGTCTCCGGCCCGGAGGAGCTGGCGGAAAACCCGAGAGCCCGCAGCGCAAAGCTGCGCGTGGCGGAGAAATGCGGAGATTTCGATATCTGACCAGGCGTCGGGGTTTTCCGCATCGCCGCCGATGCGGCGTCCAAGTGTTTTGGCAAAGCCAAAACCTTGAAACCGGCGGGCTTCGCCCGGCGGTTTACGTAAAAGAAAGGGGACCCGCGAAAGCGGAGCTTTCGTGGGACAAACCCGAGAGCCCGCAGCGCAAAGCTGCGCGTGGCGGAGAAATGCGGAGATTTCGATATTTAAGCGGATCATAAGAGGACGGGGCTCTTGCCCGTTACTGTGTAATTGATTTTTAGGAGAGGAGGAGACGGCTGTGGCATCCACGGCACGGGAACTGCAGCATCAGCGGGGAGCTGTATACGGCAATCTGGCCTACGACCTGGACCGTGAGGTCCGGGAGAATGAGCTGCGCCACGCCGGAGAGGCCCGCCGGGAACCGGCGCCCAAGCCCCAGGTCCGCAGCGTCTCCAAGCCCGTGGCCAGGCAGCGGCAAAAGGTTTCTCTGATCTCTGTCCTGGGGTTTGCCGCCGTGGTGGTGATGGCGGTGATGGTTCTGTTCAGCTATGTGGAGCTGACGGAGCTGTCCTCCGACGTGGTGGAGCTGAAAAGCCAGCTGACCACCCTGGAGGCGGATCATGTGACACTGTCTGCCCAATATCAGCGGATGTACGACCTGAGTACGGTGAAAGAGGTGGCGGAGGCCGCCGGAATGACCAAGCCCCGCAGCAGCCAAATCTACTACGTGGACCTGTCCGGAGGGGACAGCGCCGTGGTCTACCAGCAGGAGGAACCCAGCGTCCTCAGCCGGCTGCTTACTTCCCTGAATCACGGTATCTACGCGGTAGTGGAATACTTTGCATGAGAGAAACATACAGTTGACTGACAGGGAGTAAGAAGTCTTTCTTCTTACTCCCACCTTGATATTTAGGCGGTTCGGAGCATCCGGACCCGGCGAAAAAGGAGCGTTTCATGGCAGACCGGCAAAGACGAAAAAGCGACGCCGCCCGGCGGGCAAACCAGGTGGTTCGAAGCAGGACCATGCTGCTGATGCTGCTGTTCGGCATTGGGACCTTTATTCTGCTGTTCATCAAGCTGTATGACCTGCAGATCAACCAGCATGAGAAGCTGCAGGAGAAGGCTGTGACGCAGCAGACCCGCTCCTCCGTGGTGTCGGCCTCCCGCGGCACCATCTATGACCGGAACGGCGTAGCCCTGGCCTTTTCCACCACGGCGGAGACCGTGAATGTCAACCCCCGGGACATCGCCAGCTTCGTTAAGGAGCAGGAGGAGGCCCAGGAGGAGGCCGCGGCGGCCGCCGCCGAAAAAGGAGAGACTTACACGCCCAAGCCAATTTTGGATGAGGCGTACATCGCCAGGGGCCTGAGCCGCATCCTGGAGGTGGAGGAGGAGACGATCCTGAAGCTGATGTCCAAGACGGACACCGGATATCAGATCATCAAGAAGAAGGTAGAGCAGGACGCGGCTGACGAGGTGCGCCGCTTCATCAACGGTGAGATCGACGATGAGGGAAACGAACTGACCATGGTCAACGACGCGGGCAAGACCGTCCTGAAATCCAATCCATCCAAGAGTCCCACCAAAATCCACGGCGTCTATCTGGAGCCGGACTCCAAGCGCATCTATCCCTATAACACCCTGGCTGCCAGTGTCATCGGCTTTGTGAACAGCGATAACGAGGGCGCCTACGGACTGGAGAGCCGGTACAACGACGTGCTGAAGGGCACCTCCGGCCTGACCATCACCGCCAAGACCAACACCGGCAAGGATATGCTCTACCAGTATGAGCAGTATTACGACGCGGAAAACGGCAGCAACCTGGTGCTGACCATCGATCAGAACGTCCAGTACTATCTGGAAAACGGCATCGAGTCCATGGTGGAGAAGTTCGACGCCAAAAACGGCGCAGCCGGCATCGTCATGGATGTGAAATCCGGCGCTATTCTGGGTATGGCCTCCTACCCTACCTTTGATCTGAACGACTACAGCACCATCTATGACACCAAACTCCAGGCCAAGCTGGACGAGACCCTGGCGGAGATTGAGAAAAACAAGAACAGCTATGAGAGCGAGGAGGCCTACTCCGAGGCGGTGTCCGCCGCCTACCGGGACGCCCGGGGAACCCAGTGGCGGAACCGCTGCATCACCGATACCTACGAACCCGGCTCCACTTTCAAGCCCATCACCCTGGCCACGGCTCTTGAGGAGAGCGTTGTGAATATGAATACCACCTTCAGCTGCTCCGGCTCCATCATGGTCCAGGGCTGGAGCCTGCCCATTTACTGCTCCAAGAAAACCGGACACGGCACACAATCCCTGAAGGTGGCCACGGGCAACTCCTGCAACCCGGCTTTCATCACCATGGGCCTGAAGATTGGCACACAGACTTTTTACAAATACCTGCAGGCCTTCGGCCTGATGGAAAAGACCGGAATCGACGCCGACGGCGAGGGTACCAGCCTGTTCGCGTCGGAGGAGAGCTTTAACTCCAACGTGGTGTCCCTGGCCTCCTACGCCTTCGGCCAGACCTTCAACGTCACCCCCCTGCAGTTGATCCGGGCCCAGGCGGCCTGCATCAACGGCGGCTATCTCTATACCCCTTATCTGGTGGAGCAGGTGGTGGACGACGAAGGCAATGTCCTGTCCCAGCACGACTCTACCCCTGTGCGGCAGGTCATCAGCGAGGAGACCTCCGCCCAGGTGCGGGAGTGTCTGGAATATGTGGTGGCCTCCGGCACCGGCAAAAACGGTCAGGTGGTGGGTTACCGCATCGGCGGCAAGACCGGTACCGCCGATAAGACCGGCACCAGAAACACCACCAGGGAGGTGGTGGTCTCTTTCATGTGCTTTGCCCCGGCGGACGATCCCCAGTACATCATGCTCATCACCATGGATACCCCCAGCCGGGAAACCGGCACCTACGTCTCCGGCGGCAATATGGTAGCGCCTACCGCCAGTCAGATTATGAGTGAGATCCTGCCCTATCTGGGCGTGGAGCCGGACTATACCTCCGAGGACATGGCCGGCGCTGATGCCACTGTGCCCAACTGTGTGGAACTGTCCCTGGAGGACGCCCAGGCAAAGCTCACCAAGGCCGGCTTTGCCTGCAAGGTGGTGGGTGACGGAGCCACGGTCACAGACCAGACTCCCGTGGGCGGAAACATCGTCCCCAACAACGCCACCGTCATCCTCTACATGGGACAGCAGAAGCCCGACACCCTGTGCACCGTACCCAATGTGGTGGGCATGACAGCGGCCCAGGCCAACGAGGCCCTGACCAACGCGGGACTCATTATGAAGGTGGCGGGCACCACCACCTCCGCCTCCGGCAACGTCCATGCCATCTCCCAGGGCGTGGCGGCAGGGGAGCAGCGGGCCGCCGGTACCGTGGTGACGGTGCGCTTCGGCGACAGTTCCGTGCTGGACTAAGCGAAGGAATGGCATTTTTTGCAAGGTTTCGGACACAAAACTGCGTATACTCCGCCGTTTGAACTGACTATAATACACCTGGAATAAAATCGGAGGCGGTGTGCCGCCAATACAGAGAAAGGGTGTATCTCCTAATGAAACTGAGAGAACTTTTGACCGGCGTTCCCGTTGCGGCCCTTCACGCCGACGGGGAGCTGGACATCACTGACATCAGCTATGACTCCCGCAAGACCGTCCCCGGCGGGCTGTTTGTGGCCATCAGCGGGTATACCATGGACGGTCACGCCTACATTCCCAAGGCCGTAGAGAACGGCGCCGTCTGCGTGGTGTGCGAGCGGCCGCCGGAGATCGACGTGCCCTATGTGCAGGTGGAGCACTCCCGCCGGGCCCTGGCCCTGCTGGGGGTCAACTGGTTCGGCCATCCGGCAGAGCAGATGACCATGACCGCCGTCACCGGCACCAACGGCAAGACCTCCACCACCTATCTGCTGAAGGCGGTGCTGGAGCAGGCTCTCGGCGCCAAGGTGGGCTTGATCGGCACCAACCAGAACATGATCGGCGATGAGGTGCTGCCCACGGAGCGCACCACGCCGGAGTGCTTTGAGCTGCAGAAGCTGTTCCGTCAGATGCTGGACGCCGGCTGCACCCATGTGGTGATGGAGACCTCCTCCCACGCCCTGTATGAGGGCCGGGTCCACGGCATCCGGTTCGATGTGGGCATCTTCACCAACCTGACCCAGGACCACCTGGATTTCCATATCACCATGGAGAACTACTGCGACGCCAAGGCCATCCTGTTCCAGAACTGTGCCGTGGGCGTGGTGAACGCCGACGACCCCTGGACAACGCGGCTGCTGAAGGATGCAGCCTGCAAACGCTACACCTACGCCGAGTACGCGGCGGCGGACCTGCGGGCGGAGAACATCCAGCTGGGTGCGGATCATATCGCCTTTGACGCCGTGACTGAAACGGAGCGGGTACCCATCTGGGTGGGCATCCCCGGCGGCTTCATGGTATATAATACCCTGGATGTGCTGGCGGCGGCGCTGCAGCTGGGCGTCTCTCTGGAAAAGAGCGCCGGGGTTCTGGCCAAGGTGCCCCATGTGAAGGGCCGGGTGGAGGTAGTGCCCACGCCGGGAAAGGACTATACCATTCTCATCGATTACGCCCACAGCCCCGACGGGCTGGAGAACGTGCTGAAGAGCGTCAAGGGCTTTGCCAAGGGCCGCACCGTGGCGGTGTTCGGCGCCGGCGGCGACCGGGATAAGACCAAGCGCCCCAAGATGGGAAAAATCGCGGCGGACATCGCGGACTTTGCCATCGTTACCACCGACAATCCCCGCACCGAGGATCCGGACGCTATCATCCGGGAGATTGTGGCGGGCATGGAGGGAACCGAGACACCCTACGTCACCATCACGGATCGCATCCAGGCCATCCATTACGCCATGGACCACGCGCAGCCCGGGGACGTCATCGTCCTCTGCGGCAAGGGCCACGAAACCTATCAGGAAGTAGGCCACGAAAAGCACCACATGGATGAACGGGAGATCGTGGCGGACTACCTGAGCGCGGGAAAGTAATCCGCCGGGAGTCCGGCGTCAAGTATTTTGGCCATAAAGCCAAAATCTTGAAATGGACGGAATTCATTTCCGGCCATTTGAGTCCAATGCGGGGCCCCCGCAAAAGCGGAGCTTTTGTGGGGAGGCAGGCCACGAGAAGCACCACATGGATGAACGGGAGATCGCGGCGGACTATCTGAAGGCGGGAAGGTAAGCCGCCGGGAGTCCGGCGGAAATACGAGAGAAAGGGGCCGCGGGAGAGAAAACGGCCCGGAGAGGGAGAGGAAACAGTACCATGGTTACCATTTTCATTGCGCTGGCCGTCAGTTTTCTGCTGACGCTGATTATCGGCCGGTTTTTGATTCCGGAGCTGCGGAAGCTGAAGGCCGGACAGGAGATCCGGGAGGACGGCCCCACCTGGCACAAGTCCAAGGCGGGTACACCCACCATGGGCGGCATTATGTTTATCATCGGCACCGGCGTCACGGTATTTGTCCTGGGCTGGCAGCAGATGCTGAGCGGCGTCTTTGTCCATCTGTATATCTACCTGTTCGCCCTGGTGTTCGGCCTCATCGGCTTCGTGGACGACTACCGCAAGGTTCGTCAGCACCAGAACGAGGGTCTGACCGCCAAACAGAAGTTCATCCTGCAGCTGGGGGCGGCTGTGGTATTTCTCAGCCTGATGCGGTATGAGGGCTTTTTGACCAACCAACTGTACATCCCCTTTGTCAACGTGACCTTTACAGTGAACTGGGTGGTCTACCTGGTTTTCGCCGCCTTTGTCATCGTGGGCTGCGTCAACGCGGTGAACCTGACCGACGGCATTGACGGTCTGGCCACCGGAGTTACCTTTGTGGTGATGATGTTTTTCACCGTGGTGAGTGCGGTATGGAGCCTCGGCGGCGAGCAGGCGCTGTTTCCGGCGGCGCTGGCCGGCGGTCTGGCGGCCTTCTTCGTCTATAACCACCACCCGGCCAAGGTCTTCATGGGCGATACCGGCAGCCTGTTCCTGGGCGGCGCCGTGGCGGCCCTGGGCTTTGTGTTCGATATGCCCCTGATCCTGATTCCCGTGGGCATCATCTATATCGCCGAGACTCTGTCCGACATTATTCAGGTGGCCTACTTCAAGGCCACCCATGGCAAGCGCTTTTTCAAAATGGCCCCCCTGCACCACCATTTGGAGCTGTCCGGATGGAGCGAGGCGAAGCTGGTTGGCGTGTTCTCCGGCATCACGGCGGTGTGCTGTGTGCTGGCGTATCTGGGCATCCAGGGGCGGTATTGAGCGGTTGAAACGCGGAATTCTCCCTCCGGCGGCGCCGGATGGATTTCCGCCAATTCTCATTCAGTTTTTCAGATTCCGGTAAGGGAGGGAGAGCGAGCATGGCACAGCAGCAGAGAAGGCGGCCTCTGTCGCGGGAGGAGGCCCTGGCCAGACAGCAGCGCCAGGAGCATCAAAAGCAGATGGAGGCGGAGAGCCGGGAGCTGGCAAAGGGCCCCATTGATATGCCCTTCCTGCTTCTGGTGGTGGTGCTGACGGCCATCGGCCTGGTGATGCTGTTCTCCGCCAGCTTTCCCCGGGCCTATTACAAGGAGAACGACCCGGCCAAGTACCTGATCCGCCAGGGAGTTTTCGCCATCGGCGGCTTCATCGCCATGTATGTGGTGGGGAAGATCAACTACCAGCGCTACCGGGCACTGTCCAAGATTTTGCTGATGGTGGCCATTGTCCTGCTGGTGCTGGTGCTGATTCCCGGCATCGGCCAGATCCGGAACAACGCCCGGCGGTGGATCGGCATCGGCGAGTTGACCTTCCAGCCCTCGGAGATCGCCAAATTCGCCGTGGTGCTGTATTTCTCGGACTCCATATCCAAGAAAAAGGATAGGATGCGAACCCTGCGCTACGGCATCGCTCCCTACGCCCTGATCCTGATCGTCATCGCGGGACTGATGATGCTGGAGCCCCATCTGTCCGGCACCGTGCTGATTTTGGGCGTGGGTGCCATCCTGATGCTGGTAGGCGGCATCAGCTGGGGCTGGGTTGGCGGCGTCCTGGGGCTGGGCGCCCTGGGCGTGTATCTGCTCATCGGCGTCATCGGCTACGGCCAGTCCCGGGTGTCCATGTGGCTGGACCCTTGGCAGGACCCGCTGGACGAGGGATACCAGATGACGCAGTCCCTGATCGCTATTGGCTCCGGAGGACTGTGGGGCGTGGGGCTGGGCAAGAGCCGGCAGAAGTTCCTCTATCTGCCGGAGGAGCATAACGACTTCATCTTCTCCATCGTCTGCGAGGAGCTGGGGCTCATCGGCGCCACCATCATCATGCTGCTGTTTGCCGCCCTGATCCTGCGGGGATACTGGATCGCCATCCATGCACGGGACCGTTTCGGCAGCCTTCTGGTGGTGGGCGTCACGTCACTGCTGGCCATGCAGACCTTCCTGAATATCGGCGTGGTCACAGGTCTGCTGCCCGCCACGGGCATCTCCCTGCCCTTCTTCAGCTACGGGGGCACGGCACTGATGATCCAGCTGGCGGAAATGGGCGTGGTACTGTCAGTGTCACGGCAGATGAAGCCAACGAGGGGCGGATAAATGGAACGCGGGACAGAGTTTCCCCGTTAAGGAGAGAGACATATGCGAGTAATCTTTACCTGCGGCGGGACGGCGGGCCATGTGAATCCCGCCATTGCCCTGGCGCAGCTGATGGGGGAGAAGGACCCGGCCTCCGAGTTTTTGTTTGTGGGCGCGGAGCGGGGATTGGAAAAGGATCTGATCCCCAAGGCGGGCTATGACTTCAAAACCGTCCATATCTCCAGCTTTCACCGGTCCTTCAAGCCGGCGGAGATCAGGCACAATCTCGTCTCCGTCTGCAATCTCCTCCGGGCACCCCGGGAGGCCCGGGCCATTCTGCGGGAGTTCCGGCCGGACGTGGTCATCGGCACCGGCGGCTACGCCAGCTATCCTACGGTAAAGGAGGCGGCAAAGGCGGGGATTCCCACCCTGGTCCATGAGTCCAACATGGTTCCCGGCCTGACCACGGAGATGCTGGAGCCCTATGCCGGACGGATCATGGTGGGGTTTGAGTCCTGCCGGGAGCATTACAAGCACCCGGAGAAGGTGGCGGTCACCGGCACGCCGGTGCGGACGGATTTCTTCGATCTCACAAAGGAGCAGGCCAAGGAGAAGCTGGGCGTGGCCGACGGACGGCCCCTGCTGGTCTCCTTTTGGGGCTCTCTCGGCGCCTCCGGCATGAATGCCCAGATGGCGGACTTCCTGTCCCTGGAGGCCAAAAAGGAGTCCTTCCACCATATCCACGGCGCCGGCGCCTCCGGCTATGGGCCGCTGCTGGCGGCTCTGAAGGAAAAGGGCGTCCGGCTGGAGGACCATCCGGCCCTGCAGGTGCGGGAGTATATCTACGATATGGGCACCGTCATGCGGGCGGCGGATCTGGTTCTCTGCCGGGCCGGCGCCTCCACCATCAGCGAGCTGACGGCCCTTGGCGTCCCAGCCCTCATCGTGCCCTCTCCCTATGTGACCAACAACCATCAGGAGAAAAACGCCCGGGCACTGGAGCGCGCCGGCGGGGCCTGTGTCCTGCTGGAGCAGGATTCCAGCGGACAGGAGCTGTACCGGCTCAGCTGCTCCATTCTCCACGATGACGCCCGGCGGCAGGCCATGGCCGCCGCCATGGCGTCCCTGGGCATCCGGGACGCCACCGAGCGCATTTACCAGACGGTGCTGGAGGTCTGCGCCAGCCACCCGGCGGGAAAATAGGAACCATTGCCGGACCCTTTCGCATAGCATGGAGTGTTCAGGCATTTCAATATGCGGAGGGGAGAACATGAGTCGTTTTCTGGTGGAAGGCGGACGCCGGCTCTCCGGCGAAGTCAAGGTGCAGGGCGCCAAGAACAGCGTCCTGCCCATTCTGGCGGCCACACTGCTGAACCGGGGGATCAGCGTCCTTTCCGGCTGTCCCCATCTGCGGGATGTGGACGCGTCGGTAGAAATTCTGCGCTATCTGGGTTGCGACGCCCAGTGGCAGGGGGATACGCTGACGGTGGATACCTCCGGTCTGAGCCGGTGGGAGATCTCTGATGCCCTCATGCGGGAGATGCGGTCCTCCGCCATCTTCCTGGGGGCTATCCTGGCCAGGTGCGGGCAGGCGGAGCTGACCTATCCCGGCGGGTGTGAGCTGGGCCCCCGGCCCATTGACCTGCATATCTCTGGCCTGCGGCAGCTGGGCGCGGAGATCAAAGAGGACGGCGGCGCCCTGCACTGCCGGGCGGAGAAGCTGCGGGGATGTGGCATTGTGCTGAGCCTGCCGTCCGTGGGGGCCACGGAAAACCTGATGCTGGCGGCCTGCGGCGGAAGCGGCACCACCCGTATCATCAACGCCGCCCGGGAGCCGGAAATCGTGGACCTGCAGAACTTCCTCCTCGCCTGTGGGGCGGAGGTGTCCGGTGCCGGCACCGACCAGGTGTGCGTTACCGGAGGCAAGGCGCTCCACGACTGCGCCTACACCATTATGCCGGACCGCATCGCCGCAGCTACTTACCTCTGCGCCGCGGCCTCCGCCGGCGGGGAGATCCGGCTGTTAGGGGCACGGGAGGAGCACCTCTCCACCGTATCGGCAGCCCTGAGAAAAGCGGGCTGCGTCATCGACAGCGACGAGCTGGGCATCTCCTGCCAGGCGCCGGAGCGCCTCAGGGCCATCCCCCTGGTGCGGACGGCTCCCTATCCCGGCTTTCCCACCGACGCCCAGGCGGTGCTGATGGCGGCCCTGCTGCGGAGCCGGGGGGCCACGGTGTTTGAGGAGACAATTTTTGAAAACCGATACCGCCATGTGGATGAGCTGACCCGGATGGGCGGGGCTATCCAAGTGGCAGGCCGGGTGGCGGTGGTCACCGGTGTGGACCGGCTCCACGGCGCCAAGGTGCGCTCCACGGACCTGCGGGGCGGGGCGGCGCTGTGCGTGGCAGCTCTGGCCGCCGAGGGGACCAGCCAGGTCTTCGCCATCCACCACATTGACCGGGGCTACGAGGATCTGGCCAGGGATCTGCGGATTCTGGGTGCGGACATTACCCGGGTGGAAGACCCGGCATAGAATCAAGCTACGAAAGCGGGTGAACATCAATGGCCAGAAAGCGGAATAGCGGACGGAGGCATCGCCGGGGCAGGTTTGCCTTTCTGTATAAGCTGCTGACGGTGCTGGCCATCTGCGCCGTCATCGTGGTGGCCATGACGCTGTTCTTTAAGGTGGGAACCATTGTGGTGGACGGCAACAGCCGCTACACGGATCAGGAGGTGGAGGAGGCCTCCAGCGTTCGGATGGGCGACAATCTGCTGCTGCTGAACAAGTATGCCGTGGACCGGCTGCTGCGGGAACAGCTGCTTTATATCGAGGATATCCATATCAGCCGGAAACTGCCGGATACCCTGCTGATTGAGGTGACGGAGATCACCACCACCTATGCCCTGCCCCAGGGAGAGACAGTGTGGGTGATGAGCGATACCGGTAAGCTTGTGGACACCTGTACCGCTGAGGAGGCGGAGGAGAAGCCCATCATTGACGGCTGTGAGCTGCTGGACCCCGCCGTGGGTTCCTACATCACCCTTGACACGGAACGTCAGACCCAGCAAGAGAGTCTGCTGGCCCTGCTGAAGGCTCTGAAGGCGGCGGACACGGTGGATCAGGTGCAGGCCATTCATCTGGACAGCGTCACAGAACTGGTGATGGACTATGCGAACCGCTTCGCCGTGAAGATGCCCTACGGCGCGGACTACGACAAGATGCTGCTCTTTGTCCAGACGGTAATGGATACGCTGGAGACCAATGAGACCGGCATCATCGATTTGACCACGGAGGGCGAGGCCCATGTTCTGAAGGGCTGACAGACGGAGAAGTTTCCGGAAAACTCCTCCGTCTGTTTTTTTATTTTTGCCGGGGAAATGGCCGGGGGACACTTGACCTCGGCGGAAAAGTAGCTTACAATAACACATATTGGGTTATTATCGGAGATCCCCTGCAAAGCGGGAGCCTCCGTGGACAATCTATTGTAGGAGGAACCACTATGGCATTCGGCATGGAAACCGGTCCAGACACCGTAGTCAATATCAAGGTCATCGGCGTGGGCGGCGGCGGCAACAACGTGGTCAACCGCATGGTACGATCCGGCGCCAAGGGCGTGGAATTCGTGGCGGTGAATACGGACAAGCAGGCTCTGAACGTGTCCAGCGCTACTTATAAAATCCAGATCGGCGAGAAGCTGACCCACGGTCAGGGCGCCGGCTCCGATCCCGAGGTGGGCCGGAAGTCCGCCGAGGAGAGCCGCAGTCAGATCGCCAAGGCTCTGGAGAACACGGATATGGTGTTCATCACCGCCGGCATGGGCGGCGGCACCGGCACCGGCGGCGCGCCCATCGTGGCGGAGATCGCCAAGGAGATGGAGATCCTGACGGTGGCCGTGGTGACCAAGCCCTTCGGTTTTGAGGGCCGCCGCCGGATGCAGCAGGCGGAGAGGGGCATTGAGGAGCTGAAGGGGAAGGTGGACTCCCTGGTCATCATCCCCAACGAGCGGCTGAAGCACGCCACTGACCAGAAGATTACTTTCGCCAATGCCTTTGAGATAGCGGACGACGTGCTGCGCCAGGCGGTGCAGTCCATCTCCGACCTGATCCGGGATACCGGCTTCATCAATCTGGACTTCGCCGACGTCACCGCCATTATGAAGAACGCAGGCATGGCGCACATGGGCGTGGGCCGGGCCGCGGGCAAGGGAAAAGCCGAGGAGGCCGCGCGCATGGCCATTTCCAGCCCTCTGCTGGAGACCTCCATCGAGGGCGCCCGGGGCGTCTTGATCAACGTCACCGGCTCCATGGACATTGGCCTGGAGGAAGTGGAGCAGGCTGCGTCCCTGGTGCAGCAGGCCGTCCATCCCGACGCCCTGACCATCTTCGGCGCCACCTTTGACGAGAGTCTGGACGACGAGATCCGCGTCACCGTCATTGCCACCGGCTTCGATGAGGGCGAAAAGACGGAGACCGCGCCTGCCGCCAAGCCGGCGGAGGCTTCCCAGTCTCCGCTGTCTCCCCCTGCGGTGCAGGAGCCCACGCCGCTGGACACAGCGGACGATCCCAAGCCCCAGGAGCAGGAGGATGATCCCTTCGCCGATATTTTCAAGATTTTCCAGAAGCGTGACTAACATTTTAGAAGGCTGTCCCGGTAAACGGGACAGCCTTTTTTAGGGCTGGTGCCAGAGGGCGCCGGCTTTTTTCACGTCTCCGTTCAGAATGTTGTGTTTTAAAATATTCCAGCACTAAAACTTTTTTCCAGCGGTGCCGTGTCTTTTCACCGCCGGAGCGCATAATCGCCGCCCACAGGCCGCAGGAAGATCTCTCCATGGAAGTCCGCCGCAAAATTGCCCCGCGTTTTCTGTCGGAAATTGCAGAGAGTATGGATGCCGGCGAATTTGCCGGTGCGTTTCAGAAAGGAGTGATGATCTTTGCATGAACGCTTTCAAAAATCAAAAGGCTGGCTGCGGGGCGGGGCGGCCGCCTGCCTGTCGGCGCTGCTTCTGTTTCCCGTCTGCACCGGGACAGCGGAAGCGGCGTCCCTGACGGGTACGTCGGTATCCACAGCGAATACCGGACAGATGCTGGTGCCGGTGGGTCACACGGTGGGCATCAAAATGTTCGCAAGAGGTGTTCTGGTGGTGGGACTGACGGAGGGAAAGTCCCCGGCGAAAAGCTGCGGACTGGAAAAAGGCGACGTCATTTTAAAATGCAACGGAACCGCCGTCACCTCCACGGAGCAGTTCCAGTCCATGCTGCAGTCCTCCCAGGGCGGCGCGGTGGCCCTGCAGGTCTGCCGGGAGAATGACCGGAAGACCATGACGGTACAGCCCGAGCGGAATGATCAGGGCGCCTGGGCCATCGGCGCTTGGATCCGGGACAGCATGGCAGGCATCGGCACCATGACCTATTATGATCCCGCCACCAATACCTTCGGAGCCCTGGGACACGGTATCACTGACACAGACACGGCCCAGCTGATGCCCTTCTCCTCCGGTTCCATCCTGCCCTCCACCGTCAAGGCGGTAAAAAAGGGCGTGTCCGGGTCGGCGGGAGAGCTGCGGGGGGATTTTGATCTGACCACCTGTCTGGGCCTGCTCTCCGCCAACACGGACAAGGGTGTCTTCGGCACGCTGGACAGCCGGGAGTTTACAGAAAATCTGGGGACCGCCATGGCGGTGGCTGATCCCTCGGAAATTCAAAATGGCCCGGCGACGATTCTCTCCAATGTGGAGGGAGACACCGTCAAGGAGTACAGTGTGGAGATTACCAAACTGTCTCCCGGCGGCAGCGATAACCGGGAACTGCTGATTACGGTTACTGACCCCGAGCTGCTGGCAGCCACCGGCGGTATTGTCCAGGGAATGAGCGGCAGCCCGATTCTGCAGAACGGAAAATTTGTGGGCGCCGTGACCCACGTCCTCCTAAATGATCCAAGCAGAGGTTATGGAATTTTTATCGAAACTATGTTGGAAAATTCCTGTCTGCAGGCTGAGACCGTAGCGTAGCGAAAGGGGCCGCCGGAAACGCATAAAAATGTTTCCGGCGGCCCGGCCTGATATAAAAAAGGCGATATCCGGTCCTTAACAGGCCGCCGGCCGGTTGTTATAGTGGACTTGGCTCTGTACATACAGAGCACATAATAAAAGAAGGAGAACCTGCTTTTTGACGAACATGGATCTTGTGCGCGGCGCATAGCGGAGGCTATCCCGCCACAAACAAAAATCGGTATGGCCTCTGCTCATTCCTGATGATAAGAACTGCGTATTAGGAGGAGCACCATGCACGATTGCAAAGCTGAAGGCAGATCCCGCCCTGCCGGAAATTTCCAAAACAGACCCTTTACCTGCAAAGCCTGCGGAGCCCCGGTCTCACTGTCCGGAGCCGGCAGCCGCCACCGCAACCACTGTCCCAAATGCCTGTGCAGCGTCCATCTGGACAATCTGCCCGGCGACCGGGCGGCGGACTGCGGCGGCATCATGGACCCCATCAGCGTCTGGGCCCGGCCTGACGGCGAATGGGCCCTGATCCATCGTTGCCGCCGGTGCGGCGTCCTCCACGCCAACCGCGTGGCGGCGGATGACAATCCGGCGCTGCTGCTGGCCGTGGCCGCCAGGCCGCTGGCGTCTCCGCCCTTCCCTTTGGAGCGGATGGAGGAAATGCTGATGGCGGAATTGAACAAAGAAATGAGCGTACCGGATGGCGGGGGTCCGGGATATCAAACATTCTGAGAGCATGGCAAAGCCGCCTGAGGCCAATTTGGCCCCGGGCGGCTTGCCGTTTATCGATGCACCTGCCGGCAGAAAGCAGCCAGCTTGGCATTGAGCTTGGGGTAGATCCGCTCCCGGAACCAGGATTCCGAGGAAGCGGTCACGGCTTCCTCCGTGGAAAACCATCCTACCCGGCTGTTCTCATCCGGCTTGCACCGTGTGGGCTGGGTGTCGTCTGCTTCCACCAGGTAGGTGACGTTCAAATGGAGGTGGGAGGACAGGTACACGCCCCGCTTCTCATGGCCGTCCACTGTCAGGATTTCCATAGAAAAAATTTCAGGCGACAGCAGCCGGACCTGGTTCAGGCCGCTTTCCTCCTGCACCTCCCGCAGGGCCACCGCCGCCAGGTCAGACTCTCCGTCGGCATGGCCGCCCAACCAGGACCAGGAGCGGTAGATGTTGTGATAGGCCATCAAAATCCGGCTTCTGTCCGGGCTTACCACCCAGGCGGAGGCCGTCAGATGGGCAGCGGGATTGTCCCGGGTCAGCAGCGGCTCCCCCGATTCCATCCGCCGCAGAATCTCGGACTGGTCCCGGATCTCCTGTTCATTCCAGGGGCGGAACGCTCTGACCTGCTGAAGAAGTGACTGGAACTCCAAAAAATCACCCTTTCCGGCTGAAAGCACTTTTCTCCAGTCTATCATGCTTTTTCCGAAAAGCAAGAATTCTGATTGGCATTTTTGGGCGAAAAAAGGAGAAAAATGAAAAAGGTGTCGAATTTTTTTGGAAAAAAATTACAGTTTATGGTTGCAAAACCTGTCCGATTATGATAGTTTATAGATAACGAGATTTGAAGCTTCATAAATCCGTCAAAACAAAACCATACGTTCAAACTCATGATAAAGGACAGGAAAAATATGGAGAAAAGGAGCAAGGTATTGCTGGCCGACGCCAGCGAGGAATTTCGGAACCTCCTGCGGGAGGCCATAGAGAAAACAGAGGAATTCACAGTGGTGGGTTCCGCGGGTGATGGAATGGAAGCTTTGCACCTGATTGAACAGCAAGCCCCTGATTTGGTCTTGATGGACACCGTATTGCCGGGGCTGGACGGGATGGCGCTGCTGAAGCGTCTGCCCAGGGAAAACCGGTCGAAGGTGATCGTCCTCTCCGCTCTTTACAGCGACCGTGTGGTGGCGGAGGCCATGGATCTGGGCGCTTACTATTTCCTGACGAAGCCCTGCGAAGTCAACTCTTTGATTGAAAGGATGCGGCTGGCTGTCACCCCTCCTCAGGAGGTGGACCGCTCCACGGAACTGAAAAATAGCGTTACATCCATTATCCACGAGATCGGCGTTCCCGCCCACATCAAAGGCTACCAGTACCTGCGGGAGGCCATTATCATCACCGTGGAGGACATGGATGTGATCAACGCCGTGACCAAGGTTCTGTACCCGGAGGTAGCCAAGCGCTTCGGCACCACGCCCTCCCGGGTGGAACGTGCCATCCGCCACGCCATTGAGGTGGCCTGGGACCGGGGCGATCTGGAGACGCTGCAGAAGTTCTTCGGCTACACCGTTTCCAACACCAAGGGAAAGCCTACCAATTCGGAGTTCATCGCCATGATTGCCGACCGGCTGGTATTAGAGAGACGCAGCCGCCACGCGTAAGCCTTCGAAAGAAACCGGGAGAAGCGGAAAAAGCTTCTCCCGATTTTTTCAAGCGTTTTTCAGTTTTTCGGCCGTGACCGCCATCATCTCCTCCGTGATAGTCCAGTCCCAGTCGAATTTCACCTCCGCGATCCGGTCCGGCCAGCAGATCAGGAACTGGTTGACAGATTCCCCGGAGTAGTACCGCTGATAGACCTTATCCGCATTCCAGGGTGCGGTGCCCACCGGGCGGTATTCGTCCCAGTATTCCTGGGGCAGTTGGTCGTTGTTCCGCTCCACCCAGGAGATGAAGTCGTTTTTGCACAGATCATAGAGGAATCCGGCCTTCACGGTGACAATCTCATATTCCAGGTCCGGTTGATCCGGAGCGTCCATCCGGGGACGTTGGGAGTACTCCCCGTAGGTCAGCAGCGGGGAGCTGTCCACCTGCGCCTCGGTGCTCCAGTGGTCGTAGTCCACTGCCACCAGATCCTCAATCCGCAGGGGAATGTCGTCCTGGTAGGCCGCCCAAGTCCAGCCCTGATATTCGTAGGTCTCCACCGGCGGGTGATCCTCCAGCCAGCCGGAGCCGGAATTGTGGAAGATCAGGGCCAGCAGGCCCGCCATGCCGCCCACGGTCAGGGCGATAATCACGCCGAAGGTGACGGCGATATTCGCCCAGCGGGGAGCCCGGAGATGCCTCAAGGCGTCCTTGGCGGCAAAGGACAGCAGGTGCATCAGGCTCATGTAGAGGAGCGTCCCTGCCATCAGCAGAAGCATCCCCCGGGACTGCCGGAAGGCGGACAGCAGCATCCACAGCGGAATGACGCCGGACCAGCCCAGCAGCAGAAAACTCAGCCACCGGATGCTCCGCAGCTCCGGCAGCGGAGAGCCGGCCTCCGCGGCCGTCTTGGCCCGCCTCTGCCAGCGGAAATACCGCGCCAGCTCCGCCACGATCACCGCGTCCAGAGGCAGCCAGTTCCAGACAGCGATGAGCGAGAAGCCGTTGGAGAGTGTGTCCACCGGGTTCGTCCAGACCTGCCAGAGCTGGAAGCCGATCTGAAGCAGGGACAGGAGCAGCAGGAAGCAGTAGCTGGTGAGAAAGCTCTTTCTCATGCACCGGCGGATATTGGTAAATTCCACCATGGGGTCCGTCTCAATGGGGATGGCGTTCTCGTCCTCATTGAAAAAAATCTGCACCTGAGCGTTGTCTGCCGCCAGCTGCCACCCCGCCGCGGCACAGTAGTCCCGGTAGGTCTCCAGCCCCTCGGAAGGGCCGGGGTCGAACTGGGAGGCGGCGGGGAAGTAGGTGACGGCGAACCGCAGCTTCCGCGGCTCCGCCCGCCGGTAGCGCCAGCACCAGCCGCTGAGTTTATCCAGCATCCAGCCCTGGGCGGCCATATCCGCCAGGTGGGCCGCGATCCCAGAGCGGTCATAGTAGCTGTACAGGGGCATCAGCTCCCGTTTCGTGTGCTTCACGGCTCCATCCCTCCTCTACCCGTCTGGGCCTCATAGTCCGCCGCCAGGGTCCGCAGGCGGCGGTATTCCTCCTCCAGGGCCTTTTCACCCGCTTCCGTGATGAGATAGCTGCGCTTCCGGCCCTCCACCTTGGTCTCCGTGATATAGCCCGCCTGGACAAAGCTCTCCAGCAGGTTGTACAGTGTGCCGGGGCCTACGCTGACCCGTCCCTGGGTGATCCGCTGGATCTGGACCATGATGTCCGTGCCGCAGCACTCCCGCCGCAGGCACAGCAGAATGTAGAACATCTGCTCCGTCAACGTCTGGAATTTTTCCCGGGCCATAATAGGTCCACCTCGCTATTATCGAATATCGTTATTTCTGTTTTCAGTATATTATCGAATATCGCTAATGTCAAGGGTAATTTGCGGAAGCCAATAAAAATCCGGGACGGTCCCCTAACAGGACCGTCCCGGTGGGGCGGGTCAATCCAGACTGCCGATATACGCCACGGTCTGGTTGGGCATGGTCAGGATGGCATCCCGGGCGTACCGGTCGAAGAGGCCGTACAGCGCCTTCAGGTATTCCTCGTAGCGGTCATCGCCCCGCTTCAGGGAATAGGAGCCGGACAGGCTGCGGCTGATAAATGTGTCCCTGTCATAAAAGAGCGGGTGCGCGAACTCTGCGCAGGTATAGCCGTGCCCGAAGAACCGCCTGATCCGCTCGTCGTCCCGCTGGATGCCGCCGCCGAAGCCCTGGAAGGCCGGGCAGAACTCCCGGTAAATCTCAAAGCTTAGGCGATTGACCTCTGCGGACAAATCCCGCATGTTCCAGACCAGCAGCACCTTGCCGCCGGGCTTCAGAATCCGGCGGCACTCCCGGCGGAAGGTGTTCACGTCGAACCAGTGGAAGGCCTGAGCCGCCGTCACAAAATCCACGGAGCGGTCCTCCAGCCCCGATTCCGACGCGGTGCCGTCCACCGCTGTAAAGCCGGGATATCCGCTTAATTCCCGGATCGCGGCTTCCCGCATATCCCGGTTGGGTTCCACACAAAACAGGGTGCTGCCCCGGTCCAGCAGCTGCCTGGCGAATTTCCCGGTGCCGGAGCCGATGTCCGCAATGACTGATCGGCCGGAAAAGCCCTGCTCTGTATAGAGATACTCCAGCAAGGCCGCCGCGTAGGATGGCCGCCCGATGGTATAGTCCCTCGCTCTGCCGCTGAAATTTTGTGTGCTGTCCATAAATACCCTCCCCAAGCGCTGATTACATCTCTATTATACAGCATTCGCCCACATTTTCAACGCGGTTGAGAAAATGAAAAAAAGAGGTGTTTTGTCACGTTGTCACAGCTTGCCTTTCGGCGCGGTTTGTGTTATTCTGAACAAACAGTCGAAACGAAAGAGGAGAGACAGACATGGTATACGAATTTAGCCCCCAGGGCGTTTGCTCCCGGCAGATGCGGGTGGAGATGGACGATCAGCACGTCATCCAGAGCCTGGAGGTGCTGGGTGGCTGCAGCGGCAATCTGCAGGGAATCTCCCTCCTGGTGAAGGGCTTGACGGCCGAGGAAGCCATCGGGCGCCTGAAGGGCATCCGCTGCGGTTTCAAGCCCACCTCCTGCCCGGACCAGCTGGCCCGTGGCTTGGAAGCAGCCCTGCGGCAGGCCAAATAAAAAAACAGAAAGCCAATTTCAGGCAGGCCCTCTGGAACGCACCGTTCCGGAGGGCCTGCTTTTTTGTGTGACGGGTGCCCTGTCCGCGGCATAAGATGAAGCAGCGACAGGAGTGTGATGGATATGGCTTTTTCTGACCGGGAGCTGCTGGCGCGCCTGATCCAATGTGAGGCGGGAGGAGAGGGTGAAAACGGCATGAAAGCGGTTGCGGGCGTGGTGATGAACCGGGTCCATGCCAAGGGTGGGGAATACGCCCGGGTAGGCCAGGGCAGCATCCGCAACATCATTTTCCAGCCGTACCAGTTCGTCTGTGCCAGTGAAACGGAGGGCGGCGCCTACAACCCGCAGAATATCTACAATATGCGGCCTGAACAGATTCACTATGACATTGCCGACTGGGCCATCGCCGGCAACCGTCTGCCGGATGTGGCGGAATCCCTGTGGTTTTACAACCCCTTTGGTCCAACGTGCCGCTCCCAGTTCCCCTCGAACGTGGGCTATTGGCAGACGCGGATCGGCGACCACTGTTTCTATAATCCAACAGATGCGTATTATAAGACTTGAGAGGTGCGATATGGTGCATTTTCAGAATACTTATACACAAGCGGCGTCCGCCCAGACGGCAAATGGGCGCCAAACGACCACAATGGACTGGTCCAAGGAGATCACCGCCATGCCCGAGGAGCAAAACCTGAACCGGTCTGGCTCGGACAGCGGTATGGAAAACATGTCACGAGACATGATGAGTACGACCCGGGAGATGCCGGACGTCTCCAGAAATATGACGGCCATGCGGAACGGCACAACCGTCGGCATGGCAGCCTCCGGGAGCCAATCGCCGCAGGGCGGCGTGGGCCCACGGATGCAGCTGGGGCAGCCCATTAATGTGCTGGAGCCCCAGTCGGTGGACGAGGCATACAGAGGCTCCATGAAGGCGAAGCTGGCCCAGTATGTGGGGAGCTATGTGGTCGCCACCTTCCTGGTGGGGACGCAGAGCACGGCCTCCTGGGAGGGAATTTTGTTTGACGTGGGCAACGACTTTATCACCATTTACCAGGAGATCCGGGACCGCTATATTGTCATTGACATCTATTCACTGAAATATATTGAATTTTATGACACCCAGCGCCGGGAGATGTGTGAGGCGCTTCTGCAGCAGAACAGCTGGCAGAACAATCGGTGATCCGAACCGCCGGGCGGCAAAGGAACCCTCCCAACAGCAGAATCCGAGAAAAGAGGGGTACCGTGCGGCACCCCTTTTTTATAAACGGAAAATGGGGCTGTACGGATACTGAAACGGTGTGTTATAATCAAAAAAACCGCGCTGGATTCTAAAGAGAAAAGAGAGGAAGATCACATGGCACAGTTGTTTGAGGCAACCACATTAGGCCCGTTCCGGCTCAAGAACCGGATCATTCGTTCGGCTACCAACGAGCATCTTTCTGACAAAGAGGGCAATCTCACCCCGGAGATCACAGCGGCCTATGAGGAGCTGGCCCGGGGCGGCTGTGCCCTCATCATCACTGGACACTACTCAGTGGACCGGGACTGCCGGGCGGATCCCGGCCAGCCGGTACTGGACGAGGAATATGACTTCAGTCTGGCCGCGCCCATGATTGAGGCGGTGCACCGTCAGGACTGCTATATTCTGGCCCAGGTGAGCCATCCCGGCCCCAAGGCCCTGGTGTGCCGCAGCGGGCAGAAGGCCCGCACCGCCCCGGAGTACACCAAAGAGGAGCTGGCCATCCTGCGGGAGAAGTACATCACCGGCGCACGGGTGGCACAGCGGGCCGGATATGACGGCATTCAGCTGCACCTGGCCCACGGCTACTGCCTTTCCGGCTTTCTGGACCCGGTGGAGAATGTCCGCACGGATGAGTATGGAGGGCCGGACTTTGAAAACCGCTTCCGGCTGCCGCGGGAGATTCTGGAGGGAATCCGGGAGGCCTGCGGACCGGATTTTCCGGTGCTGGTGAAGATCAACTGCAACGCCAGCAAAAAAGAGGTGGACTACACCGCCGACCTGGCCCGGGCCATCGACTGCTGCCGGGAGGCCGGGGTGCTGCTGGCAGAGATCAGCGGCTACGACTTCGCCGCCATGCCCCGGGACTATGACCGTCCCTATTACCTGGAGGCGGTGCGACGGGCTGGCATCATCGGCAAAATGCCCCTTGCCTTGGTGGGAGGACTGGACTCCCGGTCCAAGCTGGAGGAGGCCCTGGCGGCGGGTATCCCCTATGTCTCCCTGAGCCGTTCCCTGATCCGGGACCCGGATTTCGTGAACAAGCTGCGGGAGGGAACGGAGGATGCGTCCCCCTGCCTGCGCTGCAACGGCTGCTATCAGTGCTTCCGCACCCGTCACACCCGCTGCGTGATGCACAAAGAGGCCGTTCCCCGTTTGGAGGAGACCTTCGGATAAGCAAAAACAAGGCGGAGCCATGCGGCTCCGCCTTGTTCCATGAAGTTAAAATCTTCTCCGGCGTCCCCGGTAATTCCTCTGGCGGCGGACGTTTTTGCCGTAACGGTACCGCTGGCGGCCAATGGTCAGCTTCCAGATCACCAGGAACAGGATCAGCAGGATTACGGCCACGCAGATCACCTTGACGATGGTACGGTCAAAGAATTCCCGGAGCTGCGCCTTGAACACCAGGGAGGGGGAGGAGGGCACATCCGCCAGAGCCACCAGGGGCACCGTGGCGTAGACGGTGCCGTTGTAGGACAGCTCCACCTCGGCCAGCTGGTCCCCCATGGACACGGGGGCCTCCACGCTCTTGGACTGGAAGCGGATGGTCTTTTTCAGATCGTCCGCGGAGAGCACCTTGGGCATCAGCACCACCACATCCTCGGAACAGTGGAGGGCCACGGACTCAATCTCCGACAGTGTCACCGGCATGGAGGCCAGCATATCCGTGGTGGTCAGCACCGTCTGATAGGAGAAGTTCTCAAAGCCCCACTCGAACAGCCGGGAGGTCTCGGAGAAGCTTTGGACGTCGGAGCCGCCGGTGGGCTTGGTCACCTTCTCCGCGCCCAGAATCACGCTGATAAAGCTCAGACTGCCCTTGGCGGCGGAGGACACCAGGCAGTGGCCGGCGTCAGAGGTGGAGCCGGTCTTGATGCCATGGGCGTTCTGATACCGGTAGCCCAGGGCCCGCCAGGAGGACAGCAGATAGTTAGTGGTGTACAGTGTCCGCTCCTGGGACAGGTTAGTGGCGGGGAGTGTGATCTGGGCGGTGTCGCAGATGGTCATAAACTCATCGTGGGTCAGTGCCTCTTTCGTGATGAGGTACAGATCCCAGGCGGAGGTGTAGTGCTGGGTGTCCTGGAGGCCGGTGGCGTTGACGAAGTGGGTGTTTTTGCAACCCAGGGCCTGGGCTTTCTGGTTCATTTGCTCCGCAAAGGCCTCCACGCTGCCGGATACCGCTTCCGCCAGAATGTTGCAGGCCTCGTTTGCGGATACCACCATCATACAGTACAGCAGCTCCTCCACCGTCAGCTCTTCTCCCACCTTGATGTTGGCGGAGGAGCCGTCGTGGGAAAGGCCGGCGAAGGCGGCGGAAGAGGCCGTGACCTTCTGACTGAGGGACAGCTGCCCGTTGTCCACAGCCTCCAGCACCAGCAGGGCGGTCATAATCTTGGTCAGGCTGGCGGGGTACAGCTCCTGATCCTTGTTCTTCTCATACAGGATGGCGCCGGTCTCCGCGTCCACCAGCAATGCGGCCTTGGCCTGGATGTCCGGATCCTCTACCTGCTTGACCGCTGTTTCGTCCGCCAGGGCCATGGGCAGGGCGAAGGAGTTAAACAGCAGGAGCAGAAGGAAAAAAACTGATAAAAAACGGCGAGTTCTCATGTTATTCTCTCTCCAGATGTGATATAATCGCTTTAACGCGAAGAAACGGGCCGCAAAAGCGGACAGGCTTCGCGGTGCGATGAGTTTCGACAGTTATCTTTAGTATAACAAATAAAACGCGGGAGTTCAAGCTGACGTGGGTGGAATTGCTTCCAAAAGCGAAAAAATCATGCTGACCATGACGGCGGGCTTTCTCTGCCTGTTGCTGGCGGTCAGCATCTCCGCACGGCCCGCCGCCGGCGTCACGATAGAGACCCGGTATGAGGCCGCCGCCTCGGCCATCGCTCCGGTGGAGGGCGGGAAGATCAACATCAATACCGCCCCAGCGGAAGAACTGATGGAGCTGCCGGGCATCGGCCAGGTGCTGGCGGGCCGCATTGTGGAATACCGGGAGGAAAACGGCCCCTTCCAGTGCGTTGAGGACATCCGGAATGTCAGCGGCATCGGCCCGGGCAAATTCGCGGATATGGCGGAGGAGATCACGGTAGGAGAGTACGGCGGGAGCGACGGATGAAAGTGCGGCAGCTCCCTTGGGACAAGGAGTTTCAAATATGGCGAAAATCTTAGTGGTAGACGATGAAAAGCTGCTGGTAAAGGGTATGAAATTCAACCTGGAGAACGAGGGCTACGAGGTGGAGTGCGCCTACGACGGCGCCGCCGCCGTGGAGCTGGCCCGGAGCTGCCGGTTTGATCTGCTTATCCTGGATGTGATGATGCCCGAGCTGGACGGCATCGAGGCCTGTATGCGCATCCGGGAGTTTTCCAACGTGCCCATCATCATGCTGACAGCCAAGAGCGAGGACGCGGACAAGCTCATGGGATTCGAATCCGGGGCGGACGACTATCTGACCAAGCCCTTTAACATTCTGGAGCTGAAAGCCCGGGTCCGTGCCCTGCTGCGCCGGGCCACCGGCACCCAGCGGTCCACCGGAACGATACTGCGGGCGGGGAACATCGCCCTGAACACCGAGGAGCGCACCGCGGAACGGGACGGCGTGACGGTGGACCTCACCGCCAAAGAATATGATTTGATGGAGCTGCTCATGCGCAATCCCCGGCGAGTCTACAGCCGGGAGAACCTGATGAACGTGGTGTGGGGCTACTCCTACGGCGGAGACTACCGCACCGTGGACGTCCACATCCGCCGGCTGCGGGAAAAGCTGGAGCGCAATCCAGCGGAGCCGGACCACATCCTGACCAAGTGGGGAGTTGGGTACTATTTCAAAGGATAAGAAACCGATCCGGATCAGCTTGCGGCTGAAATTCGGCCTGAGCTATATCCTGGTGATCGCGGCGGTGCTGGTGGTGCTGAACATCTACCCGCCCCTGGTGTCGGAGGATCTGGTGTTCCGCTCCAAGGTGGCCACGCTCCAGAGCAGCGTCTCCGTCATCGTGTCCTCCCTGTCGGGACTGGAGCGGCTGACAGAGGAGAACGTGGCGGACGCCATGACGGTGGCGGAGGAGGCGGGCCTCTCCCGTGTCCTGGTGACGGACGCGGCGGGGAAGATCCTGTACGACACCCGGGAGACCAGCAGCGCCGTGGGAGAGTATACCTTCTATACCGAGGTGGTCCAGGCCCTGATGGGGAAAGACGTGGGCAACTGCCGGTTTGAAAACAACGCGTTCCGCAGCCGGGCGTCGTCGCCGGTGCTGTATCAGAACCAGATCATCGGCGCTGTCTACGCCTACGAATACGACACGGAGGAGGCCGCCCTGCTGGTGGGCTTCCAGAGCAACATTTTTCGGCTGTCCTGCGTCATCGGCGGGCTGGTGGTGGTGTTCTCCGTGCTGATGAGCCGCGCCCTGACGGTGCAGATCAGCGAGCTGCTGGAGGCCATCCGCAAGGTGCGGGAGGGTGCCTACAGCCACCGGGCGGCGGTTCGGGGACACGATGAAATCGCCCAGATCGGCGAGGAGTTCAACAGCCTGACGGATCGCCTGCAGAAGACGGAGGAGTCCCGCCGGCGCTTCGTGTCCGACGCCTCCCATGAGCTGAAGACACCCTTGGCGGCCATCCGCCTGCTGACGGATTCCATTCTGCAGACCGACAATATCGACCCGGCCACCACCCGGGAGTTTGTCAGCGATATTGGACAGGAGGCGGAGCGGCTCAGCCGCATCACGGAGGATCTGCTGCGCCTGACCCGGCTGGACAGCGATGTACTGGAGCCGGCGGTGCCGGTGGAGATCCTGCCCGTTTTGCAGCAGGTGCTGCGAATGATGGAGCTCATTGCCGAGGAGCGGGGTATTGCCATCACCTATGAGGCGGAGGAGGGCTGCCGGGTGCTGTCCACCCGGGACGAGCTCCATCAGATCATCTATAATCTGACGGACAACGCGGTGAAGTACAACCGGGACGGCGGCCGGGTGGAGGTCCGTCTGTTCCGGGAGCACGGACAGGCGGTTCTGACCGTGGCGGACGAGGGTGTGGGCATCCCCGAGGGGGATATCCCGCGCATTTTCGAGCGTTTCTACCGGGTGGACAAGGCCAGATCCCGTGCCGCCGGCGGCACGGGCCTGGGTCTCTCCATCGTGTCCGATACCGTGAAAAAACGGGGAGGCTCCATTGGAGCGGCCAACCGGACGGAGGGCGGCGCGGTATTCACCGTCCGCTGGCCGCTGACGCAGGAAGGAGGTCCGCGGGGATGAGGCGAAAACTGACTGCGATCCTTTTGTGCGCGGCGGTGCTGTTCACCTCTGGCTGCGCCATGGCGGCCCAGCAGGTCATGGCCCAGGAGGATACATACGACCTCTACTTCCAGGTCCGGGAACTGGACGACGCCAGCGGAGGTGACGCCATCGGCACGGAGAGCAGCCCCATTGAGAAGAGAAGCGGCCGCCCGGCGGAGGAGCTGGCGGAGTCCATGGTGACCCTGTTGCTGGACGGCCCCGAGGACGAGTCGCTGAAGTCGCCCTTCCCCACGGGGACCAGCCTCCAGAGCGTGACGGTGGAAGGGTCCCGGGCGGTGGTGGATCTGACCATGGCCTACAGTACCCTGTCCGGTGTGGCGCTGACTATTGCGGATTACTGCATGACGCTGACACTGACCCAACTGCCGGAGATCCAGACTGTGTCCATCACTGTGGGCGGCCAGGAGCTGGCCTATCGGAGCACACAGAGCTTCAGCGCCCGGGACGTGCTGTTCTCCAGCACGGAGGACGTGGTGAGTACGGCGGATGTGACCCTCTACTTCCTAAACGAGCGGGGCGGCCTGACAGGGGAGGAACGGACGCTGTACCTGTATGAGGGCGATACCCTGGGGGAGACGCTGGTCCGGACACTGATGGACGGGCCGGAGGAGAAGGGCTTGTCTTCCGCACTGCCGGAGGGCTTTACCGTGCAGACGGTGCTGGTGGAAGAAGATGTGTGTTATGTAAACTTGTCCTCCTCTATGTTGGAGGAACTGCAAGAGGGTACGGTGCTGCGGCCCGCCATTCGGGCACTGGCCCGGTCACTGCTGTCGCTGGAGTCGGTGGAGGCGGTGCGGTTCCTGGTCAACGGCGAAGCCGTGGACTCCATCGGCGGCGTGGACGTCAGCCAAGTCATTGAAAACTGAGAGAACAGAGATTCGCCTTTCCGGTGAAAGGCGCGAAATCAGACAGCGCGCGGCACATCTTGGCAATGCGCGGAGTGGGAGAGCTTCATGGAATACGAGTACCAATACACCACCCCCGAGGAGCGGTCGGCCCGCCGTGCCCAGCGGGAGAAGATCCGAAGAGAGAAACAGCGGGCCAGACGGCGCAGGCTGCTGCTGCGGAGTCTCCCACCGCTGCTGATTTTGCTGGCGGCGGTGGTTTTGACAGCGGCGGTCAGGGGAGAAAAGGTACCGGAGGCCGAACCGGAGCCCACTCCTGCCGTCGTGCCGCAGACCATCCAGGCCGAGCCGGAGGAGCCGGCGCTCTTTGCCCCCAGTGCCACGGCGGACACCGTGACGCTGGGAGAGGAGATCAGCAGCGAGTACGCCGTGGTCATTGATCTGGAGCAGAGCGCCATCCTGGCCCAAAAGAACGCCGACACGGTTATCAGCCCCGCATCCATGACCAAGATTCTCACCGTCCTGGTGGCGGCGGAGCGTGTCACGGATCTGGACGACACCTTCACCATCACCCGGGAGATCGCGGATTACAGCTTCAGCAACCGCTGCAGCGCCATGGGCTTTGACGTGGGGGAGACGGTGCCGGTGCGGGATTTGTTCTACGGCACAATTTTACCGTCCGGCGCCGACGCGGCCCTGGGCCTGGCCTATTATGTGGCGGGTTCCCAGGAGGCCTTTGTGGAGCTGATGAATCAGAAGCTGGGGGAGCTGGGAATCTCCGGCACTGCCCATTTCACCAACTGCGTGGGGGTCTACGAGGAAGATCTCCGCTGCACCGTAACGGACATGGCGCGGATTCTGAAGGCGGCGGTGGAAAACGACTTGTGCCGGGAGGTGCTGTCCGCCCACACCTACACCACCTCTCCCACGGAACAGCACCCGGAGGGGCTGCTGACCTCCAATTGGTTCCTTCGCCGCATTGAGGACAAGGTCTCAGAGGGCGTGGAGGTGATCTGCGGAAAGACCGGCTATGTGGTGCAGTCCGGCAACTGCGCCGCCAGCTATGCCGTGGTGGACGGCAGGGAGCTGATCTGTGTCACCGGCAGCGCAAGCGGCACATGGCCGTGCATCAATGACCACGCGGCGCTGTACCAGCGGTTCAGCGCGGACGGCGCGTAACACAAACCGCAAAAAGGAGCAATCCCCCGGAACCATGCGGTTCCGGGGGATTGCTGATATACGGAGGGAGAATCGGTTACGCGGCCGCTTTCTTCCCCAGCACCTTGTCGGCAATGAGGCAGAGGACGATGGTGACGGCCATGTCCACCAGGGTGTAGCCCACCACGATGTCCACCCGCATCAGCAGGCGGTACAGGATAAAGCCAATAACCCAAATCACCAGGTTCCTGCCGTCAAAGTCCACGCCGAACCGGTCCCGCTTCAGAAGGAAGTGGTCGGCGATCTGGACGGCGATCATAGGGGCGAACACGGAGCCGATCAGATACAAAAAGTCGGTGATGTCGTCCATGGGGAACAGAATAGCCCCGGCAATGCCCACGGCGGCCACAGCCACGGCGGTCCACTTGCCGTTGATCTTTCCGCTGAGGGATTCGGCGGAGATACCGGCGGACCAGGCGTCCAGAAAGGTGGTGGTGACCGTGGAGAGGATCAGGATGACCAGGGCGGCGATGCCCAAGCCGGCCTTCACCATGATGGCGGCGATGTCATACTCGCCGGTGTAGATGGCCGCGCCCATGCCGATGACATACATCCAGCAGGACACCAGGCCGTAGACCACTGTGCTGGCCAGCGTGGCCTGGAAGGGCTTCTCCGCCTCCCGGGTGTAGTCGCTGATCAGGGGCAGCCAGCTCAGGGGCATGGCCACCGCCAGCTCCACGGCGGCGCCGAAGCTCATGGCCTCGCCCAGATCGCCGCCCACAGGTGCGCCGGAGAAGAAGATGACCTTGCACAGCACCAGGGTCAGGAGAAACAGCGCCGCCATGGAGAGCTTGTTGATCCAGCCCAGGTCGGTGATGCCCACCAGCACCCAGAGAATGATCAGCCCGCCGATGACCAGGCACCAGACCCAGTGGCCCACATCAAAGATGCCGCCCACGGCCAGGGCACCGTCATAGATCATAATGGCGGTCCAGCCCACCAGCTGCAGGACGTTCAAAAAGGCGAACAGCAGGCCGCCCTTTTGGCCGAAGCTCATTTTCACAGTCTCCATAGCGCTGCGGCCGGTACGACCGCCGATCAGGCCCGCCAGGAAGAACAGGACGCCGCCAATGATGTGTCCCAGAATGATGGCGGCAAAGCCCTTGGCCATGCCCAGGGGAGCGAAGGCGGTGCCGGTGAGAATCTCCGCCAGGGAGACGCCGGCGCCGAACCAGATCAGGCCGTTCTGGAAGGTAGAGGTCTTTTTCATCCCCGCACCTCCCCGATGAACCGGCTCTGCAGGTCAAACATATGGTCCATGGGGCCGGAGCCCTTGCCCAGATCCAGCATGGCCCCCAGAGCGCCGGAGATGTAGGCTTTGGCCCGCTCCACGGAGATGTCCAGATTAAAGCCCTTGGCCAGGTTGGAGGCGATGGCGCTGGAGAGGGTGCAGCCGGTGCCGTGGGTGTTGGGATTGTTGATGCGTTTGCCGTGGAACCACTTGCCCGCGCCGTCCCGCCACAGCAGGTCATCGGCGTCGTTGATCTGGTGACCGCCCTTGCAGAGAACGGCGCAGCCGTAGTTCTCGCTGATGATTCGGGCGGCGGCCTCCATGCCGGCGGCGTCGGTGATGGTCATACCGGAGAGAATTTCCGCCTCCGGAATGTTGGGAGTCAGGACGGCGGCCAGAGGCAGCAGCTCCCGCTTCAGGGTCTCAATGGCGTCATCCCGCAGCAGCTTGGCGCCGGAGGTGGCCACCATGACGGGATCCACCACGATGTGCTTCGCGCCGTACTGCTTCAGCTTGCGGGCGATGACGGTGATGAGCTCCGCCGAGGAGACCATGCCGATCTTCACCGCGTCGGGGAAGATGTCTGTGAAGATGGCGTCCAACTGCTCCTCCAGAAACAGGGGAGTGGACTCCAGAATGTCTGTGACGCCGGTGGTATTCTGAGCAGTCAGGGCAGTGACGGCGCTCATGGCGAATACGCCGTTAGCCGTCATGGTCTTGATATCTGCCTGGATCCCGGCGCCTCCGCTGGAATCACTTCCAGCAATGGTCAATGCTGTTCTCATCAGTAAAAACTCCTTTCCGTTTTAACAGCACAGTTTTCTATGACGCGACACAAGGTGGTGCCCCCAATGTGCCGCGTGGAAACCGGCGCGAGCCGGTGGTTCCCTATATATCCCATCCGCTGTCTCAGCGGGCGATCTCCTGGCTGCGCCGCAGCATCTCCGCCGCGGCGGCCTTCACATCCGGCTGGGCGAACAGGGCGGAGACTACCGCCACGCCGTCCAGGCCGCAGCCCTTCAGCTCCAGAATGTTGTCCCGGGTGATGCCGCCGATGGCCACCACGGGGATGTCCACCGCGGCGGTGATGGCCCGGATGATGTCCCGGGCGATGGGCTTGGCGTCATCCTTGGTGCTGGAGGCGAAGGCCGCCCCAACGCCCAGATAGTCCGCTCCGGCGGCCTGGGCCCGCAGGGCCTCTTCCACGCTGTGGGCGGAGACGCCGATGATTTTGCCCGGCCCCAGAATGGCCCGGGCCCGTCCCGCCTCCAGATCCTCCTGCCCCACATGGACGCCGTCGGCCCCGGTCTGGGCGGCAATCTCCACGTTGTCGTTGATGATGCTCACCACGCCCCGCTCCCGGCACAGCGCCACGAACCGCGCCGCTTCTGACAGAAAATCGGCCTGGTTCAGGCGCTTCTCACGAAGCTGGACGAAGGTGGCGCCGCCGTCGATGGCGTCGGTAATCTGTTGGAAAAAGGCCTCGCTGTCCGCCGCCCAGGCCCGGTCGGTGACCGCGTACAGCCGCAGCTGCTCGGATTTGACTTTCACGGGTAATCCCTCCTGTATGAAAAAGACCGCGGACACACCAAAATCGGTCTGTCCGCGGCTTAACGCCAGATTCCCTACGTTGGCATGATCCAAATCAGGTTCAGGGTCGAGACCTTGCGGCCTCCTCTCAGCCCGCGCCAGCGGACTCCCCTTTTTCAATTTTCCTGCATTGTACACCTTTCTTTTTCTCTTTGCAACCCTCTTGACAAATTTTTCTCGGAATGTCATAATGGCCTCGAAAAACAGGGGAGCCTGATGGCTGAGAGGAAGCGACTGCTTCGACCCTTTTACCTGATGTGGGTAATGCCACCGTAGGGATGTCATACCGAAAGCTTTGCGGCGGGCATCTGATCGGTGCCCGCTGTTTTTGACTCTTTTGACGGAAGGGAAGTGCGTAAGGGAGAGACAACCGGCGCCCCGGTTTTGCCGGGAGCGGACAGAGGGGGAGCGCCCTGTGTCCGGGCCAAAAAGCAGCGATGGGAAGCCGTGTTCCGGCGTGAGAGGGGGCCAGGGAGCCTCGACCGATTTTCCCACGGACGGAGAGATATTCGTCCGCAGCCTTGCCATGCAAGGGGAAAGCGCTGCTGAAAACCGTTTTCTCCCTGCCAATTTCCTCATCAAAGGAGTGTTTTGTAATGAAGAGCAATTCCACGAAAAAGCTGGCCGTGGCCGGTATCCTGTGTGCCGTGGCCGTAGTAGGCAGTCTGTTTTCCTTCCCTGTGTTCGGCAGCAAGTGCGCTCCCGTGCAGCACATGGTGAATATTCTGTGCGCTGTGTTTCTGGGTCCCTGGTACGGCGTGGGCGTAGCCTTTGTAGCCAGTCTGCTGCGGAATCTGCTGAACCTGGGCAGCCTGATGGCCTTCCCCGGCAGTATGTGCGGCGCCCTGCTGTGCGGTCTGGTGTACTGGAAGAGTAAGAATCTGCCTGCCACCCTGGCGGCGGAGGTCTTCGGCACCGGCGTCATCGGCGGACTGGCGGCCTATCCCGTGGCCAAGGTGCTGATGGGCCTAACTCCCACGACCTATACCGTCTACATCGTGCCGTTCCTGATCTCCACGGTGGCTGGCTCTATTCTGGCCGGTCTGCTGGTATTCGCCCTGGAGAAGAGCGGCGCCATGAAAAATATGCGCGATTCCCTGGAGCGCTGATGTTCGGAGAGCGATTCTATGGTTGATTTCACCCGGCTGGACGCCGTCAGGCAGCGGCGGCCCTTGATCCACTGTGTCAATAATATCGTCACCGCCAATGACTGCGCCAATCTGGCCCTGGCGGTAGGGGCAAGTCCTATGATGGCCCAGGCGGCTGAGGAGATGGCGGAGATCACCGCCATCAGTGACGCCACAGTGCTGAACACCGGCACGCCCTCGGTGGAGAAGTTCCAGGCCTGTCTGCTGTGCGGCATAGAGGCCGGACACCGGGGGCAGCCGGTGATTCTGGACCCGGTGGGCGTGGGTGCCAGCAGTTGGCGGCTGCGCTGGGCGGGAGAGCTGCAGGCGGCCTTTACGCCGGCCATTCTCCGGGTGAATCTGGGAGAGGCCCGGGCCCTGCTGCGGCTGGACGGAGGTGAGCACGGCGTGGACAGCCTGAAAACAGCCGATAGGGAGGAGCGGCTGACCGCCGCCCGGAAGCTGGCAGCCCGTTGCCATACCACGGTGCTGCTCTCGGGGCCGGAGGATGTGGTCACGAATGGCGGTAACGCGGCAATTGTTTCCGGCGGCAGCGGTCTGATGTCTCAAGTCACCGGCGCGGGCTGTATGCTGTCCGTGCTCTGCGGCGCCTTTGCCGCCGTGACGCCCTCGGCCATGGAGGCCGCCGTGCTGGCCTCATTATTCTGGAAAGCCTGCTCCCGCCGGGCGGAAGAGAGGGCGGGACAGGGAATCGGCAGCTTTCATATGGCACTGCTGGACGCCGCCTCCACCATGACGGCGGCGGAGCTTGAGCAAGAAGCGGCGCCCCTGATCTTGGAGAACCCCTGAAAAGCAGCAGAAACCGCCCTGGAGACCGGTGAAAATCCGGCATCCAGAGCGGTTTTTTTATGGAAAGAGCCCCGGTATTCCAGGGCTCTTTGCGGAATCCGGCGGGAAGTTACAGGGACTTCTCGTAGGACTCAATCATCTTCTTGACCATCTGGCCGCCGACAGAACCGGCCTCGCGGGAGGTCAGGTCGCCGTTATAGCCTTCCTTCAGGTTGACACCAACCTCCCTTGATGTTCCCCGTCCATATTAAAATATTTTTATGCCGGACATCCATACTGTGCTTTTTCGTTCAAAGGCAGTAATCTGTCCGGCTTTTCCGTTATCTCACCGATAAAACGATAAGTGATTTTTACCGACTGCCTAAATGGTTGATTTCTATGAGTTGCCTTGATGATTCCTTCTGGATAAATCTTTGGACCTACTTCGATGCGTTCTACAAAAGTTTGCAGCACTTCACGAGACAATTCATCAATATGTGTATATTTCCGTGCAAGTTCAAAAAAGCGATCATAGTTCTTCTGAATACTTGTCACATCAGTTTCCTGTTCACATTCCACGATGATTCGTTTTAGCCCTGCAGTTTCTTTTTCCAGCTCAGCCACGAGTCTATCAAAACGATCATTATCAATGCGGCCTTCAATATTATCCGTATAGAGCTTCGATACCATCTTGTCAATGGTAATTAAGCGCATTTCAGCTTGCTCTTTTTGATGTGCTTTTGCCTTTGATGTTTCATCAAGTTTATTTCTTTGTATCACGCCCTCCACAAGCATTTTAATCTGTTCGTCTGTGAGACTAAGCAACGAATTCAACTCTTGCGTTACAATTTCCAGTATGTCGGTGTATTTTATTCTCACACCATCGCAGGAGTTCTGTATATCAGAGCGTTGGTTGATGCAGCTCAAATACCAGTATTTTTCTCTTTCTCCCTTGTAAACAGTACCGCAAGAGCAAAGTGCATGACCACATTTTGAGCAATAGGCAATGCCTCCAAAAATGCTTTTCCGAACATGATCATAGGCCATATAGTTCTTCGATCCACGACCCAAGTTTAATTGTGCCTGGTCAAAAAGAGATTGTGAAATCAGTGGCTCATGTGTATTTTCAGTAATACACCATTCCTCGGTTGGAAGCGAAATCTTTTTCTTTGACTTAACACTTACTTTCTTGCTTTTGCCAAGCAATGTGTGTCCAAGGTACACTTGGTTTTTCAAGATACGCTTAACCGTCGTATAATTCCAAGTGTCAGACGCACGAGCGGCACCATCATCGGAAAAGCCCCCTCGATAAATGACACGGAATTTTAGCGGTGAGTATATTCCTTCTGAAGTTAAATCCATTGCAATCTTTCTTGAAGAGTCGCCATGTGCGGCTCTTTCAAAAATTCGTCTTACAACAGGTGCTGATAATTCATCTGGAACAAGTTTACCTTTTACATGGTCATCTTTTTTATAGCCATATGGAGGACAAGCGCAGTATTCGCCACGTTCTCTTTTATTTCGGAGAACATCTTTAACCTTTCTAGAACCGTCTCTAAGATAGACTTCGTTCATAGCAAACAGGAACGGTGCCATTACATTATCATGAGCGGTATCAAAACTATCTGCAATAGCAATATAGCGGATATTATGCTCGGGGAAAAACTGCTCTGCAAAATAGCTCGCCTCTCGCATATCACGCCCTAACCGGGAAAGATCTTTAGTGATTACAATATTTGCAATACCTTTCTCCAGTTCCTTCATCATACTTTGAAACCCAGGACGATCAAAGTTTCCTCCCGAATAACCATCATCAGAAAATTCGTTGAGAACATTGATGTTATGCTGCTTGCAGAAATCTTGAATAATTTTTCTTTGGTTTGCAATACTTGATGATTCTCCTGCAGCAGCTTCTTCACGCGATAGTCTAAGGTAAATTATAGCATTCGACAACAGATTGGTTCTCACTAAATCCTCCTCTCGACGAACCTATCCATAGCTGTATTATACTTCACTATGGTTCTCTTCGTCAAAAGAAGTGTTTTCCATTATCATTCTTTCTATTTGTGATTCCAAAAGAGATGATACAGTTTGTTCTCCGGAAAATAATCGGCTAACTTCATATACTGCCTCTCCGATAAAGGTCGAGTCGGTATCGCTCATAATGAGGAACAGAGCTGTCTTGTAGAACCTCGTATCCTTTTTGTTGTTCGGATTGACGAAGATTTTGTCTCCAAGGGTATCAAGCTCCAGTTCGTCATACATAGTAATCTCACGAAGCTCCGCAATATCGAAGGGAGCCAATCGAGCACCACAGGACACCAAGATCGACTTTGCCGTTTTTCCCGCCGCAAGAGAATACTTCTTGTACTGACGGACGGCGAAGTGGTTCGGCTCTCTTGCTTCCAGTTCTTCAAACATACGGTCAACGGGGTTTTTGTACTCCTCGTCGTCCTCTCGGACTTCCATAGCGTTGATGAACTCAAGCAGGGTCGTAAAGTTCTGTTCTTCTGGCGGTGCTTCATATTGAAGAAATTGAAGCAGAGAACATTCCGGTTTCATCATCTAGGCATTTTCAACGCGAAATGCGGAAAATGCTGAAAGATCCTCTTAGATGGGCAAAGGCAAAAACACGACCTATGTGGAAGACGGTTCTGCAGAAGGTTGCTGTCATTTTTATTATTTGCTCTCTAAGTTTGGGAAGTATAATGGCGGTTAGCCCTACTGTTCGTGCTGTAGTCATCCGATGGGTTACAGAATGGTATGAAGCATATATCGTTTATACGTATTCGGGTGAAGAGATTTCTGAACAATTGCCGCGATATACTATTGCAGATGTTCCGGATGGTTTTTGTGAAACAGACCGAATAGAACAACCTTCCGTTGTGAGTGTTTTCTATGAAAACCAGGATGGTGATGTGATTTGTTTTGATTACGGTTATATGCAACAAGGGGCAATGAATATTGTGACAACATCAGACAATGGGGTGGATATTACCATAAACGGATTCAGCGGACAAATGTTTCTAAAAACGGAAACGAAAAATACGATTACCATTATTTGGAATGATTCCGTGCATAATATTTACTTTTCTATCGATTCGACATTGGACAAAGAGGTGGTTTTGCATATGGCGGAGGGCATTTATTTGGTAAATACAACAAAATAAAGAAATAGAAAAAATCCTGTGATATAGACACCTCCTTACGCATTTTCATATTAGGATGCAAATCCAATATGTTACATGTGGAAGGAGGTGACTTACTATTAGATGTCAACCCCCTTTTCGGAAAAAGGATAACTGTTGAAAAAGGGCGCACAAAACCAAGCCCCATTCGGGACTCTAATAAAAACCAATCAAGGACGGTTTAACAAA
>Ga0129307_1000324_pt1 | contig 79353 bp, 68 predicted proteins | sample P1105metagenome_FD_94437 | JGI IMG/M metagenome (GOLD analysis project Ga0129307, IMG submission 94437) | Capybara group fecal microbial communities from Wisconsin, USA - P1105 metagenome | ecosystem: Host-associated > Mammals > Digestive system > Large intestine > Fecal | place: USA: Wisconsin...
CGTGCGCTAGAGGATTCGAACCCCCGACCTTTTGGTCCGTAGCCAAACGCTCTATCCAGCTGAGCTAAGCGCACATTTTTACAACGCAAAAGATATTTTAACCCAACCAACCTGCATTGTCAAGGAAATTACTGTTTTAAGAGTCGCTTTTATGCAAAGCGACTCTGTTTATGTTACTTAACCTGCTTTATCGAAAGCGATATTCTCTTCTTGGCTTCATTGACATCAAGGACTACCACTTTGACATCATCTCCCACCGATAAAGCTTCACTCGGATGTTTTATATATCTGTCTGCTATTTCGGAGATATGAACCAATCCGTCCTGGTGTACACCGATGTCAACGAATGCACCGAAATCTATTACATTGCGTACCGTACCTTCCAGAATCATTCCTGGTTTTAAATCCTTCATGTCCAAAAGATCAGTCTTAAAAATAGGTGCGGGAAGCGACTCTCTGGGGTCTCTTCCGGGCTTTGTAAGTTCTTTCACGATATCCCTTAAAGTAAGTACACCCACTTCACATTCTTCGGCAATTTTCTTTTCGTCTTTTTGTTTTACTCTCTCAGCCAAATCCGAAACTTTTCCGTTCTTTACATCTTCAAATGTATATCCGCATATTTTAAGAAGTTTTTCGCATGCATCATAGCTTTCGGGATGAACACCTGTATTGTCAAGCACGTTGTCACTTTCCGGAATTCTTAAAAAGCCTGCACACTGTTCAAATGCTTTGGGACCGAGTTTGGGTACTTTTTTAATCTCTTTTCTCGAATGAAAAGCACCGTTTTCCTCTCTGTATGTTACGATGTTTTTGGCTGTTGCCGAACTCAAGCCGGATACTCTTTGTAAAAGTGAAGGTGACGCCGTATTAATATCCACTCCAACTGCGTTTACACAGTCTTCAACAACGGCATCAAGGCTTTCTTCAAGTCTTTTTTGTGGCATGTCATGCTGATACTGTCCGACACCTATGGCCTTGGGTTCGATTTTTACAAGTTCTGCCAGGGGATCTTCAAGTCTTCTTGCTATTGATACAGCACTTCTTAAATTGACATCATATTGCGGGAATTCTTCCGCAGCAAGCTTGGATGCCGAGTATACGGATGCACCCGCTTCGTTGACTATCATATACGATACGCCGGGACAATTTTTAAGCATTTCCGCAGTCATGCTTTCAGTTTCTCTTGAAGCTGTTCCGTTTCCTATGGCAATGTGTTTTACATTCCACTTCTTAATCATGCCGCTAAGCTTCGTAATGCACTCTGCTTTTTGTTTATCGCCGTGAGTAGGATAAACAACCGTTGTATCCAAAACCTTGCCTGTCTCGTCGATTACAGCGACTTTACAGCCCATTCTGTATCCGGGATCAAGTCCCATAGTAACTTTGCCCTTAACGGGAGGCTGCATAAGAAGCGGTTTTAAATTGAGCGAAAAATTATGAATTGCACCCTCGCATGCATTATCCGTGATGGATGCTCTTATCTCATTCTCCATTGAAGGCGCAAGAAGTCTTTCATAGCCGTCTTTAATCGCTTCTTTAAGAAAAGCTTTTGCATTCGATTCGCCTTTAATCATCTGCTTTTCGATGATTGCGATTGCTTCATCTTCTTCGACTTCAACTTTTACTTTAAGAAATCCTTCTTTTTCGCCTCTGTTTATTGCCAAAACCTGATGACCCTGAATTTTATTTAATGACGAAACAAAATCATAATAACCGCTGTATACGGAATCTTCCTCTTTTGAAGCGCTGCTTCTTATGTATCCCTTTTTCATGTAAAGGTTTCTTAACTGCTTTCTTATATCCACGGAATCAGATACCATTTCAGCAATAATATCGCTTGCTCCGCTTAAAGCATCTTGCTCGCTTTCCACACCTTTTTCAGGATTAATGTATTTCTTTGCCAGATCTTCAATCTTACCCATGCTTGAATCCTGAAGATATAAATTCAAAGCAAGAGGTTCCAACCCTTTTTCCTTTGCTATAACGGCTCTGGTACGTCTTTTTTGTTTGAAAGGTCTGTAAATGTCTTCCACTTCGGAAAGAGTACGTGCATTCTCAATTTGAACTCTTAATTCATCTGTAAGTTTCTCCTGAGAATCAATGCTCTTTATAACTTCCTCTTTTCTTGCCTCAAGATTTCTGAGTCTTACAAGCTTTTCTTCAAGTTCACGAAGAGAGGTATCATCCATACCACCGTGCGCTTCTTTTCTGTATCTGGCAATAAAAGGGATGGTACATCCTTCATCATATAATTTGATTACATTCTCAATATAAGCCTGAGGTTTGTTTAATTCTGTCGCGATTATTTTAGCAATGTCTGTCATTTATTTTTGTCTCTCCTTTTAGTAAAAACAGGTACCGCGGCATCCGTATGGGTGCCCGGCACCTGTATCTTTTTTGAATGGATTAAACTGTTTGTCAGTCTTTTGAAATAAAGAACATATTAACAATGTTCTGAACCCCGGCATAGATTAATACTATACCGAAAATGATTACAAATACTTTGGTTGTAAATAAGCCGAGGTAGATAATCAATACGCCGAGAACTATGCTCAAAAGTCCGAGAATAAGCGGAACGAACCATGCCTTTACGCTGTTTTTCTTGCTTGCGAATGCTGCTTTTAATTTAAAGAAACCTTCAACAATAAGATAAAGACCGAACATAATTCCGATAACCATCAAAAGCAGGTTTTCGATTTTGAAAGCAACATCGGAAATAAGAAGGATTACTGCCGCAATCAAAGAAAGCGCACCGATAATCAATTCCTTAATATTTTCCTTTGTATTCTTTGCAAAAGCAATGATATTGATAATTGCGATTAATCCGAGTATTCCTGCTGCAGCCCATTTGAAAATGTTGTTTACCATATCGGCAATCGGATCTCTAAACATAATCACAACGATACCGAGTACAATAAATGCTATTGCGGAAAGCAATAAAAATGGTGTTCTTGATGATTTTTTCTCACCGCTCATTAGTAAATCCCTCCTAATACTCTTTTGTTATCCATGTTTCTTTTTCGCCGGCATTATACAAGTCGCCCCATACCTTTTCACAAAGCGCTTCGCAGTTTTCGATTGTGAAAGTAGGATCGTTTGAAGCAAGAATTGTATTCTTTCTCTCTTCTTCAGTATATTCGCTTAAAGGACATGTGTAAATACTTCCATATCCTCCCCGACCGATGTTGGCTACCAAAGGCTCGATTCCGTATCTGGAAATAACAACTTTGCCTTCGGAATTCTTGGTAAGTTCCACCTTTGCCAAACCGCCTACAGCCTGTTCGTAAACTCCGGCTCTGGCAGCTCTTGTTCCCGTAACATAATTGCCGAGCGAATAATACACAAGCATTTCATGTCCGTCGTTGGGATCCGTATACCATTCTACCGGCTGAATAACATGAGGATGTGCCCCAATGATTAAATCCACGTCTCTTTCCAAAAACCAGTTGCACCAAAACTTCTGATCGCTCGATGCAAAAGTCTGATACTCATTGCCCCAGTGAATGAGAACAACCACGAAATCAGCCTCTTCATGTGCTTTTTTTATATTTCTGTCCATTAAATCGGCATCGATTAAGTTGACTGCAAAAGGCATATCATCAGGCTGCGGCATTCCGTTAAGACCGTATGTATAATTAAGCAATGCGATTTTCATACCGTTCTTTTCAAATACGGTAATCTGATCCTGCTGCTCTTTGGTTTCATTAACACCGAGTACCATAATATCGGGATATTTCTTCCAGAAATTGATGGTATTCAAAAGGCCTTTTTTCCACTTATCCATGGTATGGTTCGTGGCATGAAGGATTACGTTAAATCCTGCTTTGGCCTCTGCATCACCGACCTCTTCTGCGGTATTGAACATCGGGTATCCTGAGAATCCCATGTCTTCGCCTGCAAACACGATTTCTTCGTTAACAATCTTAATGTCCGCTTCCTGAATATCAGGCAGGATTCTCTGGAAAAGATGATCGTAATTCTTTGTTCCGTCGTCTTTAAAACCGGATTCGGTAACATTAAGATGCATGAGCATGTCGCCGACCATCATTATCTTAAGAGTCTGGCTGATTTCCGTCGGAACGTTTTGTTCAAGCATCGCCCATTCGCCGGGCGTCTCTGCTGCTTCATATGTGGGAAGCAGATTCACTTCCGCTATCGTTCCGGGTGTTTTTACTCCGATTTTAAAATCCAGATTGCTTATAATATATACAGCGATTAATGCTATAAGTGCAACGAGTGATACTCCCACTACAGCCGCAATAACTTTATATATATTATTGGATTGTTTTTTTCTTCTTCTTTTTCTCCTGCCGGCCATTTTCAATTCCCCATTTTCTAGAATAGATTTTCTGTCAGATATTGATATATTTCCTGATTTTTTTCCTGCCAGTTGTCGCAGATGGCTGCTGCCATCTTTTCACTCGGTACCGTCATCTTAATGGTACAAAGTTCCGTAGCTCTGTCTTTTGCCCAAAGAATTGCTTCGTATTCGCCGTATTGATTCTTGTAATAATCGGATACTATCGAAGCTTCTCTTCTTAATTCCGTAGAATTGACTTTGAGATATTCCTGGATATCGCATTTGATTTCCGAACTGATGTCGCCCAAAAAATACTGAAGCGATTCCATACCTTCTTCGGTAATCGATATCAATGTTTTATTGTGATTCTGTTTGACTGCCAGGAAGTTTTGATCCTCAAGTGCCTTAACATGCGACTGTATGTTCAGAAAAGACGTATACTCCTTTTCCACAAAGAACGTGCTTATCTGAATCAGCGTCAGAGGCTCTGCTGCCGATTTGAGCATATACAGAATCATTAATTTGTATAATGTCTCTGAATTGTAATTCATATTTTCCCCGTTTCAGAATTATTTTCCGATATTGTCTTTTACTGCTTTGCAAACCACTTCAGCTACAGTGGGATGGAAAGGAGGAACGATGATATTTTCGTCGTTTAATTCATCATCGGGAATAAGATCCGCAATCGCTCTTGCAGCTGCAAGTTTCATTTCTTCCGTAATCTGTTTTGCCCTGCCTTCAAGCGCCCCTTTGAAAATACCTGGAAATGCGATAACATTGTTTACCTGATTGGGGAAATCCGAACGTCCCGTTCCGACGATTCTCGCTCCTGCTGCCTTTGCAACGTCGGGCATGATTTCGGGTACGGGATTTGCCATTGCAAAAAGAATCGCATCCTTGTTCATGGACTTTACCATATCTGCAGTTACAATGCCTGGAGCACTTACTCCGACAAATATATCAGCACCTTTTAACGCATCAGCAAGTGTACCGTTCTTTCCTTCAAGATTGGTAACTTCTGCCATCTTTTCCTGCATCCAGTTAAGTCCGGGATAATCCTTTGAAATGATACCCAGTTTATCGCACATTGTTACATTTTTGAATCCGTATTTAAGAAGGAGTTTCGTGATGGCAACACCTGCAGAACCTGCACCGTTAACAACCACTTTACACTCTTCTTTGTTCTTTCCTGTTACCTTTAAGGAATTAATCAATCCCGCAAGTACAACAATCGCTGTACCGTGCTGATCGTCATGGAAAACGGGAATATCAAGTGCAGCCTTAAGTCTCTCTTCGATTTCGAAACATCTGGGAGCAGAAATATCTTCAAGATTGATGCCGCCGAAATTGGGAGCAAGATATGTAACGGTCTTGATAATCTCTTCTGTATCCTGAGTTGCAAGGCAAATGGGAACTGCATTAACTCCGCCGAATTCTTTGAATAATACGGCCTTGCCCTCCATAACGGGAATACCTGCTTCTGCACCGATATTGCCGAGTCCGAGAACAGCCGATCCGTCTGAAATGACCGCAACCGTATTAGCCTTGGCTGTGTATGTATATACTGCACTCTTATCCTTTGCAATTACTTTACAGGGTTCTGCAACACCGGGTGTATATGCAAGTGCAAGAGCTTCTTTGGATTTTACTTCCACCTTGCTCTTTGTCTCTAATTTACCCTGCCATTCTTCATGAAGTTTAAGTGCCTGTTCTGCGTTGGTCATTACTTTTTCCTCTTCTTTACTTATTGTATTTCTTTATTTTGTATTTCACATACATTCTATTTTGCATACTCGAGGAGTGCCTTTAATTCGTCCTTTGTAAAAGTATAATCGGTATTGCAAAAGTCACAATGAAGATTGATTGAATCTTCCTCATCAGCCATCTTTTGAAGATCTGCTTTGCCTATACTGATAAGCGCCTTGGATACTCTCTCCTTGGAGCAGTTGCATCTGAATCCGACAGGAATCTCATCTACAATCTCAGGCTCCAGTCCTTCGCATAAAATCTCAAGTATCTCTTCAGGTCCTTTCCCTTCATCAAGCATACTCGTAACCGATGAGATTGATGAAAGATTCTTTTCAATATGCTCTATTATCTCTTCCGTGGCATCCGGCATAAGCTGTATGATAAAGCCGCCTGCCTGCTTAACGGTATTGTCCTTATTCATTAAAACTCCGAGACCTACACTCGAAGGAGTCTGTTCGGATGATGCAAAATAATATGTCAGATCCTCTGCTATCTCGCTTGTCTGAAGTACTGTCTGACCAACATAGGGTTCTTTTAAACCCAGGTCCTTAATAACATCAAGAAAACCTATTCCCACAGCACCTGCGACATCAAGCTTGCCTAAGCTGTTGGCGGGAAGAATAACATTTGGATTACCTACATAACCTTTAACATATCCCTTGGAATCTGCAGTAACAGTCACACCCTCTATCGGGCCGTTGGAGTTGATACGAAGCGTGAGGATGTCATTCTCACTCTTAAGCATCGCACCCATCATGCTGCCTGCCGTCATGAGTCTGCCAAGAGCTGCTGTACACACGGGAGATGTGTTATGCCTTCTTCTTGCTTCCTCAACCATATCTTTTGTATATGCGACAAACACGCGCACCTGCGCATTACCTGCTGTCGCTCTGACAATTTTATCCATATCTAAACTTTTTGTTCTCTTCCTTTTTCTCTTTTTAAGGGTTGATTCGGTTATTACTTTCCCTGCTCTCTGGCGACCACAAAAATTCGCTCGCTTGAATCCGTCGGCTCACCAAAGCTTTCCGAATCGAATGCATCCACAAAGACAAGCCCCGCTTCTTTGATAAATTCCTTCATCTTGTCAAGCGTATATCCTCTTTGATAATGATACTCGTCAAACTTTCGATACAGCCCTTTTGAATCTTCTCCATCCAAATCGGCCGGTACGAAAAATGTCACTTCATACTCATTGATATTGCTTTCCTCATCGTAATAATTTGACCAGATGAAAGAAGCCTCATCTCCGCTCTCGGCTATTGTTGAATCTCCGATAACTTCTTTGTATTTGTAATCCGTGTTGAAATCAAATATAAACAAACCCTTCGGATCGAGATAATTGTTGACCAGCTTAAACGTAGTCACAACATCTTCATCTTCCAAAAGATAATTGATACTGTCGCAAATGCTTATGACTGCTGCCACGGTACCGTAAAGTTCAAACTCTCTCATGTCCTGGCATAAGTACATAATATCGGATACCTTGTCAAAAGGATTGTTTTCAAGAGCCTTATGTGTATCCTTTTTGTTTATGGCGACATTGAGCATCTCGTTGGAATTGTCGATTCCTATCATGTCGAATCCGACCTCTGCGAGCTTCATGGTAAAATTACCCGTTCCGGCTCCGAGTTCGCAGACTATTCCGTCCGTTATTTTATTTTCATACAATGTCTTTTTGACGAATTCAAACCATTCATCGTAAGGAACGTCTTCCATGAATTCGTCATACCATTTTGAAAATTCAGTATATGCGTTCATAAATTACTATCCGAGGAAATGGAAAATTCCTCCCAATGCACCGTATGATAAAACCGTCATAATAATTGTGGCAAGAATAAGTCCGCAAAGTTCCGCAAGGATAGCCTTGGGAAGTTTGATGTCAAAAAGTGCCGCCATGAGAGATCCCATCCATGCTCCTGTTCCGGGGAGAGGGATACCTACAAAAAGCATAAGTCCCAGGAATTCACCTTTTTTAAGTGCATCGCTCTTCTTGTTGGCTCTGTTTTCAAGCCACTCGGCAAATTTATCAATCTTAAGAAAATGGATGTTTTTCATCCACTTTAAAATCTTTTTAATGAAAAGAAGAATAAAGGGAATGGGAATAATGTTTCCCGCTATGCAAAAAGCAATTGCCTTCCACATGGGAACCTGCAGGATACTTGATACGATAAGTCCTCCTCGAAGTTCGATAAGAGGAATCATGCTCACTATAAAGCATATCCATACGGGTGCTATATTATGGTCCAACAATACATTAACAAGACCGTCTCTTAAAGCTGTCATATTAAATCAATTCGCAAAAAGCGAAATCCTTTCTGTTTATTTGGCGTCTAATTTCAACATGAATTTATTTCTGCATTATCGACTTTTGCACTTATCTTTTGATTATCTCTTTAAGTGCCGCAAACAATGCCTTCATTTCTTCATCCGTTCCGATTGAAATTCGAAGATAATTATCAATCTTCGGAATACTGAAGTGGCGCACGAGAATGTTTCTTTCTCTTAAAGCCGCATATAAGTCATTTGCGTTTATTTCAGGATGTGTAACAAACACGAAATTTGCTTTTGACTCGGGGAATTTAAATCCTAATTTCTTAAATTCCTCCATACTCCACTCTCTTGTTTTAATAACTTTCTCACAGCACTCTTTAAAATATGCATCATCTTTTAATATTGCGGATGCAACTCTGAGTGAAGGCTCATTAAGAGTATATGAGTTGATTGAAAACTTAACGGCTTTTATTTTTGCTATAAGTTCCGGATTCGCAAATGCCATGCCTATACGAAGTCCGGCAAGATTTCTTGACTTTGAATATGTCTGAGTAACTATCAGATTATCGTATTTATCAATAAGCTTAACTGCAGACTCTCCGCCGAAATCAATATAAGCCTCATCGACTATCACTACCGAATCTTTGTTAAACTCAAGCACTTCTTCTATCTTGCTTAAAGGAAGAAGTTCTCCTGTGGGAGCATTGGGATTGGCTATTACGATTCCGCCGTTTTCTTTTCTGTAATCATTTATGTCTATGGACATATCATCTTTTACGGGGATAAGTTCTTTCTTAAAACCGCAAAAATCCGCCCACACTTCGTAGAATGAATACGTAATGTCGGCAAAGAGTACGGGATCTTTTGAATGGAAGAATGTCGTAAAAAGAATGAATATTACATCGTCCGAACCAACACCCGTGAATATCTTATCCGGCGAAATATTCATATATTCGCTTATCGCATCTCTTAAAGCATCGCAATCGGGTTTGGGATATCTTCTTAAGCAGTCATAATCTTCTGCCATTTTAAGAAGAGCTTCCTTTGCCATTTTTGAAGGCGGATAAGGATTCTCGTTGGTATTTAATTTAATCAAGTTATTAATCTTGGGCTGCTCTCCAGGTACATAGGGAGTAACCTCTTTTACATATTCTCTCCAGTTCATTTTTACTCCAAAAAATATTATTCTACCATGTCGAGTATGGCATCCGCTTCCGACTCTTTGTCATCGGCATTTTGATTAAAATCATCAAGAGCATCTTTGGCATTATCCTTTTGCTCAGCCATTCCCTCAACCGTATCAGCGGCATCATCGACAGGATTGCCGCAGGCAGTTAACGGCATTAAAAACGTTAAACATGCCAATAAGGAAAAAAGAAAATATTTGATACGTTTCATATTTACCTCTTATATTTTCAAATCACTGAAATTATTTGAAGTACTTAACACCCGATTCGAAGATCTTAAGATCCTGTTCGCCGTAAATGTTGATGGCAACACCGCGATCGCGTCTTTCTGCATGAGCCATCTTACCGAATACTCTGCCGTCAGGCGATGTGATACCTTCGATAGCTTCGAATGAACCGTTGATGTTGTATTCTTCATCCATTGATACATTACCGTCATTGTCACAGTATCTGGTTGCAACCTGTCCGTTGGCAAAGAGTTTTTCAATCACATCCTTAGGTGCTACGAAACGGCCCTCACCGTGAGATGCAGGTGATGTATATACACCGTCAAGCTCTGCAAGCTGAAGCCAGGGAGACTTGTTGGATACAACCTTTGTATATGCCATCTTGGAGATGTGACGGTTGATTGTATTGAATGTAAGTGTAGCGGAATTCTCATCCTGACCGGTTATCTCACCGTTAGGAACAAGTCCGAGTTTGATGAGAGCCTGGAATCCGTTACAGATACCGAGTGCAAGACCGTCTCTTTCATTTAACATCTTCATAACGGCTTCTTTGATTGCTTCGTTCTGGAATGCGGTAGCAAAGAACTTGGCTGAGCCGTCGGGTTCATCACCGGCGGAGAATCCGCCGGGGAACATGATAATCTGTGCTTTATTGATTTCCTTTACATATTCTTCGATGCTTTCCTTAATCATCGAGGATGTAAGGTTTCTGAATATCTTTGTGGTAACCTCTGCTCCTGCTCTTTCAAAAGCCTTGGCTGAATCGTATTCGCAGTTTGTTCCGGGGAACACGGGTATAAATACATGAGGTTTTGCAACCTTGTTCTTGCATACATATACGCTCTCAGCCTTGTAAGAAGGTCTGTCAAGTTTGGTATAATCTTCGGTTACTCTTGAATGGAATACTTTTTCAAGAGGCTTCTTGAAGCTTGCAAGCACTTCATCGAATGAAACCTTTGTGCCGGCTACTTCAAAGTCTTTTTCGGTAACCTCGCCGATATTTTCAGCAAATTCATTGTTGACTGCTTCGGTCATTTCGCAGATTATGCTGCCCATTTCATTTGCGAAGAGTGCTTTTGCATCCTTGCCTTCAACCTTAAATCCAAGAGCATTACCGAATGCCATCTTGGCAAGTACGGGTACGATACCGTGTGCATCACATACATATGCCGATACGATTTTGCCTTCTTTGATAAGTTTGCTTACTTCATCATATAGTTTAAGCGTCTTGTCGAATACAGGGATTGAATTTTCATCCTTGGGTATTCTGAAGATTACGAGTTTATTTCCTGCCTTCTTAAGTTCGGGAGTAATTACGTCCTTTTCTTTTGCGACATCAACTGCGAAAGAAACAAGTGTGGGAGGAACATCAATATCCTGGAATGTACCTGACATTGAATCTTTGCCGCCGATTGAAGGAAGGCCGTATTCCATCTGAGCCTTAAATGCACCAAGAAGTGCTGCGAAAGGCTGACTCCATCTTGAAGGTACTTCTGTCATTCTTCTGAAGTATTCCTGGAATGTGAATCTGATTTTGCTTACATCACCGCCTGCAGCACAAATCTTACTCATTGATTCGGTTACTGCATAAATAGCGCCATGGTAAGGTGACCATGATGAAAGATAAGGATCGAATCCGAAACTCATCATTGTAACCGCATCGGATTTGCCCTTCATTACAGGAACCTTTGCCACCATTGTCTGAATCTCGGTAAGCTGATTCTTTCCACCGTAAGGCATAAGAACCGTTCCTGCTCCGATGGAGGAGTCAAACATTTCTACAAGTCCTTTTTGTGAACATGTATTGAGGTCTGAAACGCTTTCCGTTACTGCAGTCTTTATATCTTTTGCAGCAAGTGCTTTTTCAACCTTTGCATTTGCAATCTTTTCGAGATAATTGTCTTTCTTTGAAGGAGATTCAACTTCAACATCTGTTTCCTGATGAGCACCGTTGGTATTAAGGAACTCTCTCTTGATGTTGACAATCTCTTTTCCTCTCCAGACAAGAACAAGTCTGGGATCTTTTGTAACATCTGCAACCTTGATTGCTTCGAGGTTTTCTTCCTCTGCATATTTAAGGAACTGATCAAGATCTTTGGGATCAAGAACAACTGCCATTCTTTCCTGTGATTCGGAGATTGAAAGTTCTGTTCCGTCAAGACCTTCGTATTTCTTGGGTACAAGGTCAAGATTAACTCTTAAACCGTCGGCAAGTTCACCGATTGCTACCGATACACCGCCTGCACCGAAGTCGTTACATTTCTTTATAAGAGCTGAAACTTCTTCTCTTCTGAAGAGTCTCTGAATCTTTCTTTCTGTGGGAGGATTTCCCTTTTGAACTTCCGCACCGCAGGTTTCGATTGACTGTACGGTATGAACCTTGGATGAACCTGTAGCTCCGCCGCAGCCGTCTCGTCCCGTACGTCCGCCGAGAAGTACGATAACATCTCCGGGATCGGAAGTCTCTCTTATAACGGCACGTCTGGGTGCAGCACCCATAACGGCACCGATTTCCATTCTCTTGGCAACATAATTGGGGTGATAGATTTCTTTAACAAGTCCTGTAGCAAGACCGATCTGGTTGCCGTATGAAGAATAACCTGCAGCTGCGCCGCGAACAAGCTTCTTCTGAGAAAGTTTGCCTTTAAGTGTTTCGTTAACGGATACCGTAGGATCTGCGGCACCTGTAACTCTCATTGCCTGATATACGTAAGTTCTTCCTGAAAGCGGATCTCTGATAGCACCGCCAAGACATGTGGCAGCACCACCGAAAGGTTCGATTTCCGTAGGATGGTTGTGTGTCTCATTCTTAAAGTTGATAAGCCATTCTTCGTTAACGACTTTTCCGTCTTCATATTCAACATCGATGGGAACAACGATTGAGCATGCGTTGATCTCATCGGATTTTTCCATGTCCTCAAGCTTGCCGTCTTTTTTAAGCTTCTTCATAGCCATAAGGGCAAGGTCCATAAGGCAGACATATTTCTTGGAATTGTCGCCGTATACATCTTTTCTTGTCAAAAGATATTCCTTGTATGTATCTTCGATTACGTCGGCATAATCGCCCGCAAGGAATTTAACATTTTCAAGTTCTGTGGAGAATGTGGTATGACGGCAATGGTCTGACCAATATGTATCAAGAACTTTGATTTCGGTAAATGAAGGATTTCTCTTCTCGTCATTGGTGAAATATTCTCTGATAAAGCAAAAATCCTTGTAAGTCATTGCAAGTCCGAGAGAATCATAAAGCTTCTTGAATTCATCTTCGGGCATTGTATTAAAATTCTCAAAAATCGAAACATCGGCAGGTGTTGCAAATACGCTCTGAAGTGTTTCGGGTTTAGTCTTTGAAGCTTCTCTCGAATCAACGGGGTTAATGCAGTAAGCTTTGATTCTTTCTGCTTCATCATCTGTTACGTTGCCTTCAAGAACATATGTGATTGCAGTCTGAATTGTGGGGTTTTCTTCTGCATCCAAAAACTGAACGCACTGAACTGCGGAATCCGCTCTCTGATCGTACTGACCGGGAAGGAATTCAACACTGAAAACCTTGTCATTGTCATTAACCTTTAAATCCTCAAGATAATAATTATCTACAGGAGGCTCCGAGAATACAGTCTTGCATGCCTTTTCAAAAACTGCATCGGAAATATTCTCAACATCGTAACGAATAAGATACCTTACACCCGTCACGCTTGTAATTCCAAGATACCCTTTAATATCCTTAAAAAGTTCCTTGGCCTTTACGGCATATTCAGGCTTCTTTTCAACATAAATTCTTCTAACGTTACTCATTTCTTTCCTCCGTAATATATATAATATTGTTTTTGTTCAAATTAATTCTTGCCGGTAAACGTCAATCGTACGGTGCACCGTTATATTCTTTATCTTTGAGCGGCAATCGTATGATACGTTAGCGGGTAATATGGACCCGTCGGTGCTTAATGAGACGAGCACATCCGTGCGAAGTCGAATTTAGCATCCGCTACGGGGACATCTTTAGCGAAAGCGTGCCCGCGGTGTATCGTGCGATTGACGCTCTCCGTAAACCTCCGCGGTGCATCGTGCGATGCTCCCCTGTACCTTAAAGTACCTTTGCCAGGAAGTTTTTAAGTCGTTCGGATTTGGGGTTGTCGAAGAAGTCTTTGGCGTTGCCTTCTTCTTCGATCTGACCGTCCGCCATAAAGATTACGCGGTTGGCAATTTCTTTGGCGAATGCGATTTCGTGTGTAACCACAACCATTGTCATGTTTTCTTTGGCAAGATCTCTCATAACTTCGAGAACTTCGCCTACCATCTCGGGATCGAGCGCGGATGTGGGTTCGTCAAAAAGCATTACGTCGGGCTTCATGCAAAGTGCACGAACTATGGCGATACGCTGCTTCTGGCCGCCCGAGAGCTGATTGGGATAAGCATTCGCTCTGTCAGCAAGACCTACTCTTTCAAGAAGCTCCATGGCTTCTTTGGTTGCCTCTTCCTTTGACTTGCCCTGGAGTTTTGTAGGGCCGAGAATCAGGTTTTTAAGTACTGTCATGTGCGGGAAGAGATTGAATTGCTGAAATACCATTCCCATTCTCTCACGATGAAGATTAATATTCGTTTTCTTGTCGGTAATGTCGATGTCTTCAAAAAGAATCGTACCGCTTGTGGGTTCCTCAAGTCTGTTAAGACATCTGAGGAAGGTGGATTTTCCGGAACCGGAAGGACCTACCACAAATACAACATCACCTTTGTAAATATCTATGGAAACTCCGTTAAGTGCATGAAGATCGTCGAAATGTTTCGAAAGATTTTTCACACTTATAAGGACCTGTTTTTCATTATTATCGCTCACTGTTTCTCAACCTCCTCTCCAGTCTCTCAAGAAGGAACGTAAGAAGCATTACGATTGCCAGATAGATGGCCGCTACCGATAAGAGAGGCATAAAAGGATTGTATGTCTGGCTTCTTATGATGTCGGCACCCTTGGTCAAATCTTCGAGTGCTATATATCCCGCTACGGATGTCTCTTTTAAGAGAACGATGAACTCGTTGCCGAGTGCGGGAAGAACGTTTTTGAATGCCTGCGGAATGATGATGTACCACATGGTCTGAATATAATTAAAGCCAAGAGATCTTCCGGCTTCCATCTGGCCGGGATCTATGGACATGATTCCGCTTCGAACTATTTCAGCCACATATGCTCCGGAATTGATACCGAAAGCTATAATGGCAACAAAAATCTTGTCGACTCTCGTCGAGCCGAATATTACAAAATAAATAATCAAAAGCTGAACTGCAACCGGCGTTCCTCTGATTACGGTAAGATAAATATTCGCAAGAAAATTGCAAATTTTAAGCTTTCCGGTCTTTTCATAAGTGGAACGGATTATAGCCACAACGAAGCCTATGGCAATACCGATTAAAACGGCAAAGAGAGTTACTCTCAGAGTAACTCCCAAACCGTTTATAATGTATTTCCATCTGCTTTCTTCTATAAAGTTTTGTTTAAAACTGTCAAGAAATGTCATAAAAGCACCTAGTTATCGGCAGAGATGTATTTGTTTACGATTTCATCAAGTTTGCCGGATTCTTTAAGCTTTGCTATCGCAGAGTTTACTTCGTCAAGAAGTTCTGTGTTGTTCTTTGCGATTGCTATAGCATATTCCTCATAAGTGAAAGCTTCGTCTACGATCTTTAAACCTTCGTTCTGTGATACGTATACTTTAGCGGGCTCATTATCAATGATAACCGCATCAATCTTTCCCTGAAGAAGAGCCTGAACAGCTTCGAATCCTTTGTTGTAACGTTCAAGTGTTGCATCTTCGATATCTTCGGCATAAATATCACCTGTGGTACCAAGCTGAACACCGATTGTCTTGCCGATCAAATCATCGGGAGAGGAAATCTCCGAATCTTCCAATACAATTATTACCTGAGCTGCAGTTGCATAAGGAGTAGAGAAGTTAATGTTCTTAAGTCTGTCTTCCGTAACGGTAAGACCGGCTGCTCCCAAATCTGCTTTTCCGGTATATACAGAAGTGATAACCGAATCGAATGCCATGTCCTCGATGACGAGTTCTCTTCCCATTTCGTCAGCGATTGCCTGACAAATTTCAACGTCTATTCCTACAATCTTATCCCCTTGATGATACTCGTAAGGAGGAAACTCTGCGTTTGTTGCCATTACAAGTTCATCTTTTTTTGACGTACAAGCCACAAGTGAAAATACCATCATCAAACTTGCAGCCAAGCATAAAAATTTTTTCATGTGATCACCTCTCCGTCGCGATTAACGACTTATTTTAATATCCCATTCCGCCCATGCCGGCGCCTGCAGGCATTGCAGGTGTATCTTCCTTGATATTTGCAACGGCACTTTCTGTTGTAAGGAATGTGGATGCTACGCTGGTAGCATTCTGAAGTGCGCTTCTTGTAACCTTTGCAGGATCAAGAATACCTGCTTCAACCATATTAACGTATTTCTCGTTAAGAGCATCAAATCCGAATCCCACCTCAGATTCAAATACCTTGTTAACAATTACGGATCCGTCAAGTCCTGCATTTGCCGCAATGTGGAACAAAGGAGCCTTAAGTGCGGTAAGAACGATCTGAGCACCTGTCTTCTCATCGCCTTCGAGTTTATCGGCAAGTTCCTTAACCTTCTTGGAAGCGTGAATGTATGCCGATCCGCCGCCTGCGATAATTCCTTCTTCAACTGCTGCCTTTGTAGCTGCCAAAGCATCTTCCATACGAAGCTTTGCTTCTTTCATTTCGGTCTCTGTTGCAGCACCTACTTTGATAACTGCTACGCCGCCTGCAAGCTTTGCAAGTCTCTCCTGAAGTTTTTCCTTATCGAAATCTGAAGTTGTTGTTTCGATTGCTGATTTGATCTGTGCAACTCTTGCCTTGATTTCTTCGGAATCGCCTGCACCGTCAACAATGATGGTGTTTTCCTTCTGAACCTTAACTGATTTTGCACGACCCATATCCTGAAGCGTAACTTCTTTTAAATCAAGACCGAGTTCTTCGCTGATTACCTGGCCGCCTGTAAGAATGGCGATATCCTTAAGCATTTCTTTTCTTCTGTCGCCGTATCCGGGAGCCTTGACTGCTACTACATTGAATGTACCGCGGAGTTTGTTGACGATAAGTGTTGTAAGTGCTTCGCCTTCAATGTCTTCAGCAATGATTAAAAGCTTTGCGCCGCTTTGAACGATTGTTTCAAGAACGGGAAGGATTTCCTGGATATTTGAAATCTTCTTGTCTGTAATAAGGATGTAAGGATTCTCAAGAACAGCTTCCATCTTTTCCATATCTGTACACATGTAAGCTGAAAGATAACCTTTATCGAACTGCATACCTTCAACCAAATCAAGTTCGGTCTGCATGGTCTTTGATTCTTCGATTGTGATAACGCCGTCGCCTGATACTTTTTCCATGGCATCGGCTACCATCTCGCCTACCTTCTCATCACCTGCGGAAATAGCTGCAACTTTTGCAATCTGCTCTTTTCCGTTAACCTTTGAAGACATGCTGTGAATTGCTTCAACTGCACATTCTGTAGCTTTCTTCATACCTTTTCTTAAGATGATGGGGTTTGCACCTGCAGCGAGGTTCTTCATTCCTGCATTGATCATAGCCTGTGCAAGAACTGTTGCTGTTGTAGTACCGTCACCTGCAACATCGTTTGTTTTTGTTGCAACTTCCTTAACGAGCTGAGCACCCATGTTTTCGAACGCATCTTCAAGCTCGATTTCCTTTGCGATTGTTACACCGTCGTTTGTAATAAGGGGTGCTCCGTAAGATTTATCAAGTACAACATTTCTTCCTTTGGGTCCGAGTGTTACTCTGACTGTATTTGCAAGCTGGTTTACGCCGGCTTCAAGGCTTGCACGCGCATCTGCGCCATATTTAATCTCTTTAGCCATTTTAACTAAACCTCCTAATTATTTGAATTATTCAACTATAGCAAGAATATCCGACTGTTTAACGATGATAACCTCCTCGTCATCAACTTTAACTTCGGTTCCCGAGTATTTGGAGTAGATTACCTGATCGCCAACCTTAACTTCCATCTTTACTTCTTTACCGTCTGCAAGGATTCCGGGTCCTACTGCGAGAACTTCTGCCTGCTGAGGCTTCTCTTTGTTCTGACCGGGAAGCACGATGCCTGACTTAGTGGTCTCTTCTGCGATTAACTGCTTCAATACAACTCTGTCGCCTAATGGAACTAACTTCATAATTGTATCCTCCTTAAAATTTTTTTGACTTATTTATTCTACACTTTTTCCGACTTTTTTCAAGTCGGAGAGATATGTGGCAATGCTAAAAATTCAGTGCTTTGAGTCTCTCTCTGATTTCCTCGACGGAAAGCCACCAATCGTTGTTTCCTGATGAGTAACTGAAGCCTTCGGCAACTTTCTTTCCTTCGTCGGAAGGCAACATTCTCTTTGCGAAAATCATCTGAGGGTATACGATAAAATGCTTGTCGAATTCGTATGTTGTAAATGAATCCTCTGCCGTAATCATGATTTCATGAAGCTTCTCGCCTTCTCTTATGCCGACTTCCTTTTTGGTACATCCGGGAAGCATGGCCTCTGCAAGGTCCGTAATCTTAAAGGAAGGAATCTTGGAAATAAATGTCTCTCCTCCTCTGGATTCGTTTAAAGCTTTGATTACAAGTTCAACACCCTCATCAAGCGAAATCCAGAATCTTGTCATTCTGAAATCGGTAATGGGGAGTTCTTTTTCACCTTTTTCGATTAAATCCTTAAAGAAAGGAATAACCGATCCTCTGCTGCCTGCAACATTGCCGTATCTTACTATCGAGAAGCAGATATCCTTGCTTCCGGCATATGCGTTGGCTGCAATGAAAAGCTTATCCGAAACAAGCTTTGTTCCGCCGTACAGATTGACGGGATTTACTGCCTTGTCTGTCGAAAGGGCAACAACTTTCTTAACACCCGAATCGAGTGCAGCATCTATTACGTTTTGTGCGCCGTGAATATTTGTCTTGATTGCTTCCTGAGGGTTGTATTCGCATGCGGGAACCTGCTTTAATGCAGCGGCATGAACAACAAAATCAACGCCCTCCATGGCGCGTTTAAGTCTGTCTTTATCTCTTACATCACCTATGAAAAATCTGAGTTTTGAGAATTTGTCCGGAAATTCTTTTTTGAAATCGTTCTGCATGATGAATTGTTTGAATTCGTCACGTGAATAGATAATAATCTTCTGGGGGTTATAATTGTTGAGAACATATTTTGTGAAAGCTTTACCGAACGACCCAGTTCCTCCGGTAAGTAAAATTACCTTATCATTTAACATTTTTTTGTTCCTTTCGGACTGCCTTTTCTTCTTTATTTCCAATAGCCCGCAATAGGGTTTTATTATAGCATATTTGAGCAATTTGTGTAAATAGAACAAACTATCTCTTTTTACGCCTTCCTCTTATCAAAACAGTGGCTATTGCAACAACCAGTCCCAGGCTTATCACAAGGCCTGTCACAAGAAGTGTTCCCAGGGCTTTTTCATCTTTTTCTTCGGTTTTGACTTCGCCCTGTTCCAAAGCATTTTCTTCTTCGAGAGGCAAAACCTCTTCGATAACCTCGCTCTCTTCTTCGATTTCCTCCTCTTTAACAGGAAGAATGTCGTAGACTTCGCTCTGACACCTGTCGCAGATTCCTTTTGCAAGGCCTTCTTCTTCAAATGTGGGTTCCACAACGGTTTCCCAGTTTGAAATCTCATGATTTTTAAGTGTATAATCGGCTTTTACTTTGTATTCCGAACATTCATTGCATGTGTATACGGTAAAACCGAAATCATCACAGGAACCTTCGATAACCTCTTTGGAATAATCATTTCCTTCACAGTAATGAGGAAGCAGGTCTTTTGAATAATCTTTAATTTCGTTTCTTGTAAAATCCGAGGAGTTTCCGACATATTCGTATGTCCAGTTCATGACTTCGCCGATAAAGTCCTTGCAGTAAGCTCTTCTGTCGGTGTTGTCTTCAAAGAACGTAATCATGCCTTCAACTCTTGTATTGTTGATGTATCCGGCATAATTGTTTCCCAAAGGATAGAGAATATACATTCCGACAAGTCCGCCGTCATGCACGTAACCGTGGTCCGAATCGTATCCGTCTATTTTGATATAGCATTTGTCGACATCAAGGAAACCTGCGGAATAAGCGCCGCCCATAAACTGTTCGTCTCTGTTTTCCCTGTCATGATCGATACAGATTAAAGTAACGATTGCGCTCGTTTCCGTAATGGCGCCGTCGCCGCCGTATCCGACAATTCCGCCCACGCCGAACATCTTGCACTTTACGTCCAGGCGAAGCGTTCCGTCGATTTTGCAGTTTTCGATATTGCTTCGCTCGGCAAATCCGGCAATTGAACCTATAAAACAGGGTTCTTCTTTTTGAACATTAACATCAACTCCCATAAGCGTGAGGTTTTTTACGCTCGCATCTTCAAGCACGCCGAAAAGACCGGCAAAATAAGTATCATATGTCTTGTAATTACCATCGTAAGTGGTCCTTGTCGATTCTGATGTGCTTCTTATCTTAAGATTTAAAATCGCATGATTGTTGCCGTCAAAATTACCCGTAAAATCAACAGGCGTCCACTCAACATCTTTTAAATCCAGATCGTTCATGAGAATATAATCACCCGAAGGATTGTCGGCAATCTTTAACAGATCTTTGACGGTATAAATCTTTTCAGGCTCTCCTTGTGCAAAAACCGTGCTTTTGTTTACAAAAACCAAAAACAAAAGAATTGAGAAATATAAAAGTATATTTAAAATTTTTCTTTTCATTTATTTTTCCTCTTATCTTCGTCTTCTTTTCTTTCTTCTTTTTTTCTTATTATTGGAAGAAATTATAAAGTATGCGGCAAAACCGCCCGTCATAAGTACCGCCAAAACAATTGCTATGATTATCAGTATTTCGATTCCCGATAATCCGTCTTTTTCTTCCTTGGGCTCTGTCTTGTTTGTTTCTTCGTTTTGTGCTGCCTCTTCTTCGGCTTTTCTTTTGGCCTCTTCTTCGAGCCTTTGCTTTTCTTCCTCTTCAAGGCGTTTTGCTTCTTCTTCCTCAAGTCTTATTCTTTCCATTTCATCATAGGAAGTAAGATTTTCAAAAAGATCGTTTTTCGCAACATCTTCTCCGACGCTCGTTTTGTACAGACCGAATTTTGAAGCCGAGTAGGGACCGTAATCATCCACGGTAAATGAGCACCATTGCTGTGTCTGGTGGCAAAGATATGCCTGCCTTGCAACATCTATCGCTCTTTTTCCGTCAAAGCTTGTAAGCGGAGTTCTCATATCCAGAATCGTCGGATCGTCGGAATATAAATGCACATAGAATTTTTTGACATCCCATGTTCCGTACATTTCGATACTCTCGGGATCATATGTGTCATCAGCGGCAAAGTCCACAGCCTTTATGGTATTTGTCGCCATGAATATATGCTGGCCGTGACCGTATTCGCCGTTTTCAAAATCCTGTGTAACCACAACCTGCGGATGCGTTCTTCTTATTGCTCTTGTCTCAAAAAGAGCCGCCTCATCTTCATTAATTGTCTGCGCTGCGCCTTCATATGAAGTCGAGTACGCGTCATCAAAGATTCCCATTATGGGATAATATTTGGCGCCTGCAAGCCACAGGCCGTTTAATTTTTCATGCTCTCTTATGGGTTCATATCCGTTCCAGTGAGTGGTAAAGAAAGCAAACTGAACTCTTAATCCTCTTTCTGCCTGGTAGGTGGGAGTAATGCCACCGAGGAAAATCTGTTCATCGTCGGAATGCGTCGAAAAAGCAAGGATGTCTGCTTCTTCGCAGGTAGGCTCCCATTTTTGAACCCAGACAGGGACATCGGCGCTCTCAAATGCCATGATGTCGGATATTCTGATTTTATCCAGTCCCTTAATTACGGTTTGCGTTGACTTGGGGATTACTATGGTAACTTCATTTGCTTCCTTGGGAAGTTCGATGTATTCGTGAAGGAATCCGTACTTTCCGTATGTATAGGACTCTTCTCCTATTTTAAGAGTCCATTCGGGCATAATCGTGTCCCAGATAATGTAGATTCCGTGCATTGCGGTTTCGCTCTTAACGGTAACGAGCGTACCTTCATCAAGCTTCATGCTTGTCGAATATTTTTCGTCATGAAGAATGGATGTATCTCCTCCCGTAGATAAAGAAATATCAAGAGGAAGTACATTTTTATAATAGCATTTGGTATCGTAAAGATCCGTACCTGCATTACGATCGTTTTCTATGCTTGTATCAACGGGAACTTTTATAAGTGCCGCAAGCGAATGAAACGGCATTGATAAAATAAGAAGAAAAGCCGCCGCTTTCATCAGGCCTTTCAAAATATTATTGATTTTAAATGACTCTTTCATTATTTTGCTCCATAACTTTTATCCTATTAAGATTACCCTCATTGAAGAAATATATCAAGTTTTTAAAAAAACATATTGACAAGTTATTAACAAAATACTATTATGATGATATCAAAATGATATCAGATGATATCAAACAGGTCATAAGTTGTTTTCAGGAGGGAAAATTATGGACAACACAAAAACCACAAATATCAATGTTCAGGAAAAAGAACTTCGTCCGGCATCCGGAATAGTAATGCTCTTCCTTAACATAATTGCAATTATCCTGGAAGTAGCATTCTTCTTTGTAGGTTGCGGACTGACTGCAGCAGGATCTTATTTAACCGTAATCGGCGTATTGCTTTTGCCTATATGTGTTATATTCTTTGTAATCTCCTGCATCCTTTTCGGAGGATTAAAAACAGTTAAGCCTAACGAAGCAATGGTACTTACACTTTTCGGTAAATATCACGGAACCATCAAGAAATCCGGTTTCTTCCTTGTAAATCCTTTCGCAAGCGCTTTCAATCCCGGACTTACAACTGTTACACAGCCAAACGGCCAGAGAGTAACCGTAGGTTCCAAGACAGTTTCCATGAAGGTTCGTACACTTGACAACCAGCGTCAGAAAGTTAACGACATCCTCGGTAACCCCATCATCATAGGTGCAATCGTTATCTGGAAAGTAGTTGATCCCACAAAGGCAGTGTTCGCAGTGGAAAACTACAACGCATTCCTTTCAATCCAGTGTGATTCAACAATCAGAAACATTGCAAGACTTTATCCTTACGATGACATGGATGACAAAGACGGTATCGATGAGAAGACTCTTCGTGGTTCTTCACAGGAAATCGCAGACAGAATGAGAGATGAACTTCAGACAAGAGTTGCTACTGCAGGTCTTGAAATCATCGAGGTTCGTATCACTCACCTTTCATACTCCGAAGAGATCGCAGCAGCAATGCTTCAGAGACAGCAGGCAGTTGCAATCATCGCAGCAAGAAAGAAAATCGTTGAAGGTGCAGTCAGCATGGTTGAAATGGCTATCGATCAGTTGGGCGAAAACAATATCGTTAACCTTGATGACGAAAGAAAAGCTCAGATGGTTTCAAACCTCATGGTAGTTCTTTGCGGCAACAAGGAAGCTCAGCCCATCGTAAACAGCGGTTCAATCTACTAAATCCGCAGAATAACGCAGAGGATTTATTGGGAAAAAGGTGAAATTATGGGAAACACAGAAAAAAAGACAAATGAAAATCCCGCTCAGGAAAAAAAGCAGATACTGCTTCGCCTTTCTCCTTCTTTGCATAACGAATTGGCAGCATGGGCGGAGGATGACTTCAGATCCATCAACGGGCAGATAGAATATCTTCTTTCCGAAGCCGTCAAAAAGAGAAAAGGCGACAAATAACCAAACAAAAAAGGTATCCGTCAAGGATACCTTTTTTATATGCGAAAATTAATTATTCATCAAGACCGAAGATGTCATGGATTGCATTTGCTGCTCTCTCAGCATCGTTTACATCGATAAGAACGGTAACTCTGATTTCGGATGTCGAAATCATCTTGATGTTGATATGCTCATTGTAAAGACACTCGAACATCTTTGCTGCAACACCGGGGTTGGACATCATACCTGCACCTACAATGGAAACCTTTGCAACATTCTTTTCCATTTCGATGTTCTGATATTTAAGTCTTGCCTTGTTGTCTTCAAGAACCTTAAGTGCATCATCACCGAAGTTTCCATCTACGGTAAAGGAAATATCCTTTGTATTGTCACGTCCTACGGACTGTAAAATCATATCTACGTTAACATTAGCTTTTGCAAGAGCATCGAATACTCTGAATGCAGTACCGGGCTTGTCTTCAAGGCCGATGATTGAAATTCTCTCTGCATTTTTATCTACGGCTACGCCGCTAACCAACATTTTTTCCACTTTAACATCCTCCTTAACGATTGTTCCTTCCTCATTTGTAAGAGATGAACGAACTACCAAAGTAACTCCGTATTTCTTTGCCATTTCAACCGAACGGTTGTGTAATACTCCGGCGCCGAGTGTTGCAAGATCGAGCATTTCATCATATGTGATTTCATCAAGTTTTCTTGCTTTCTTAACGACTCTGGGATCTGCTGTGTATACTCCGTCAACGTCCGTGTAGATTTCACACTTGTCTGCACGAAGGGCTGCTGCTATAGCTACGGCTGTAGTATCGGAGCCTCCTCTTCCGAGTGTGGTATAATCGTCATATTTGTTAACGCCCTGGAAACCTGTAATAATAACAATCTTACGGCTTTCGAGTTCGTGTGAAATTCTTTCTGTATCAATTCTCTTAAGTCTTGCATTTCCGTAATTGGATGTTGTGTGCATTGCAACCTGAAATGCATTAAGGCTTATCGCGGGAACACCGAGATTGGCCATTGCCATTGCCATTAAAGAAACACTTGTCTGTTCTCCTACCGTAAGGAGCATATCAAGTTCTCTTCTTGATGGATTGGGATTAATATCTTTTGCTTTTTCAATGAGTTCATCTGTCATCTTGCCCATTGCCGAAAGAATAACAACTACATCGTTTCCGGCATTGTAATCTTCGATACAACGACGTGCTACGTTATAGATTCTTTCTTTGTTGGCAACAGATGTACCGCCAAATTTCTTAACGACTAACATTTTTTCCTCCTAAAAAAATCAGATGTATTACCCCAAAACATCATTATTTTAATTCGTGTTTCCTTATTTTTCAACAAAAAAATAATATATTTTATTCATCTTCCAAAAGATGTCTCAAAAGTTCATACCCGTCATCATAGAAGTTATCGGTTTCTTTGGCATTTTTTTCGGAGAATGCCTGGCAGCCTTCAACCTCGATTCCGGAATCGTAAAGCATATAAGGAACAGCGTCCGATGTGGAACTTCCCATTCTGACATAAACGGGAAAATCTGGCATAATAAGAATTCTGAACTCGATATCTCTTCCCTGAATCTCTTCGATAAGAGGACCGACAAGATACGCATCAATGCTCTCGATGCCGTGAACTTTCTTCTCGATGCTCTTCGCCATGGAAACTTCTTCGAGTCCCTTAATATGAATGATTACCAAATCAAAGTCTTTTTCAAACAAAGCAGAAATGGCCGCATCTTTTTTGCCGGCAAAATTCGTATTCAACGTACCTGTCGCGCCCTCAACTTCTATAAAAGAAATATTGGTTAATTTGGCGATTTTGCGCAAATTGCCATCTGCCGAAATAATTGCAGCTCTTTTTCCTGTCTTGGTATAAAAGTCTTCAAAATGATTTTCAGGCTCTTCGTTTTCCGATTCCCTGTCGATTGTACAGTCATAGCCGAGAATGGCAAGATTGGCTGTATATGAATCAGGAACCGTACCTTTGGGAATGTTATGTACCATTCCGACTTCCGATACCCTCGCAAGAGTATCCATATGTGATGATTTTGCTATGGCAAGGGGTGTTCTTCCCTCAAGTTCGTCAAGCGGTTCATCCGACATGCCTTCGCAAAGCACAACTACATACTTCATCAGTTTTACCCATCCTTAAATCCGTTAACCCTCTACATCCAAAATACGGATATAGTTAATTATCGAATTCGAATTGTCTTCTTTCGTCTTCAAAAATCTGTCTTCCGAAATCTTTTCACTGACGAATCCTATTTCATCCCCTGCGGATTCAATCGTAATCTTTTCATTTACTCCCAATGCTTTTGAAATCTCATCATAAGCATCTTTCTTTACACGAACAAAATAACTGAACACTTTCTTGGAATCATCGGCCATCTTTGCCTCTTCATCCTTCCACTGACAGTCAATCGTTGAACCGACATTCTTGGCACATTCAATAATATCCGACACAATTGCACTCGCCGTAGCAAGCTTGCCTGCGCCCTGTCCGTAGAAAAGCGTGTCACCTACCATGTTGCCTTTTACCATAACAGCGTTAAATACGCCCTTTACGGCATAGAGAGGGCACTTGTCGCTTACCATAAAAGGAGCAACGAGAGCCATACATTCACCGTCCAAATCACGGCTTATGCCAAGAAGCTTTACACTGCTTCCCATTTTCTTGGCATACTCAAAATCTATCTTGCTGATATTCGTAATGCCTTCCGTACGAATATTCTGATAGTGAACAGTTTTGCCCATGCTTAATGAAGTAAGGATTGCAATCTTTCTGCATGCATCATATCCGCAGACATCGGCTTCGGGATTCTGCTCAGCGTAGCCCTTACCCTGTGCCTCTTTGAGAACCGAATCGTAATCCGAACCTTCTTCATCCATCTTTGTAAGCATGTAGTTTGTCGTACCGTTTAAGATACCTGTAATACCTACGATATGCTCTCCGAGGAAACTTGTGTTAAGAGGACGAAGAATGGGTATTCCGCCTCCTACACTGGCTTCGAAAAGATAAGAGCAGTTCTTTTCCTTTGCTATCTTCAAAAGTTCCACGCCATGCTCAGCCACAACAGCCTTATTGGACGTAACAACACTCTTTCCGTTTAACAAAGCTTCTTTTGTAAATTTATATGCAAGTTCTATTCCGCCGAGAGCTTCAACAACTATATCAACTTCAGGATCGTCCACAAGAATCTTGTAATCCTTGATAAATAAATCTTTATGGGGATCGCCGGGAAAATCTCTCAAATCAAGAATATACTTGACCGACACCTCATCTTTCGATGCGGCGTTAACTTCCTTTTTATTTCTATCGATTATTTCAACGACACCGCTTCCTACGGTTCCGTATCCCATAACAGCAACACGTATCATAATTAAGTCTCCTTACAAATGCACCGTTATCGTATAAAACGACAAGATATTATATCATTATTGAATGTCTTTTACAAGTTTGCCCTGAAGATTATATATTTCACCTTATTTGACTGATGCGAAAAAGTTGATAAAATATAAATATGTTGCAAAAACTTCAATTCGGAGGGTTATATGAAAGAAAAATTATATACAATACCCATGAACGATGCCGTAAATGCCGGCGATGAATGCCCGTTCTGCTTTGTGGAAAGGGATGTCGAGCAGGATTTGCTGGATCTGGTTTTGGGTTCCGGTTCATCATATATGGAAGCCGATATGCGTGAAAAGACCGACAAAGCAGGCTTTTGCAGAGCACATTTCAAGAAAATGTTCGATTACGGAAATACACTCGGTAACGCGTGGATATTAAAGACTCATTATATGGAAATGAGAAGACAGCTTAAGGATGCAACGGATGCTTACAAGCCCGGAAAGACTTCCATAATGTCCAAATTTCAGAAATCACCGAAAGCCGATCTTAAGAATTCCGTGGCGGCATGGGTTCGCACCAAAGAAGAATCCTGCTATATCTGCAATTCCTTTAACGAGATGTACGAAAGATATCTTGATACATTTTTCGTAATGTATAAAAAAGATGAAGAGTTCGTAAATAAAATCAAAAATTCCAAAGGCTTCTGCCTAACACATTTCGGAGATCTTTGCGAAGCGGCCGAGACAAGGCTCAACGACAAGCAGAAAGAAGAATTCTTCAATATGCTCTTCCCTCTCATGCAGGCAAATATGGACAGGCTTCAGGAAGACGTTTCATGGCTTATCGAAAAATACGATTACAGAAACAAAGATGCGGACTGGAAGAATTCAAAAGATGCAATACAGCGCGGAATGCAGAAGCTAAAAGGCGGATATCCCGCAGATCCGGTATATCAACAGAAGAAATAACAAAAGACATTTAAAAAGGTTCTTTCCGATAAGAAAGAACCTTTTTTATTTCTCACGCGATAAACATATTCAAGAAAACATTTATTATCTGTCCCACTTGTCACACAGCGAGTTGATCTGGTCTGCAAATTTGGCCAAATCCTTGTTTGCACCGCCCTGGTTTCTCTCGATAACCTGAAGGAGTCGGTTGCCGGCAGCAAGGAGTCTTGCAAATACTTCCGTAACTCTCTTTGTGGGATCCTTCTTTTCGACAGGCTTCGGATATGCCTCGTATTCGATTTCGTCTGCCATCAGATCGTAAATCGTACCGCTGAAAGGAGCATATGCATCGAATCCGTATTCGTCTTTTAAGCAATCTGCAAAGATATTGCATACGGAATCTTCACCGTGAACGATAAATACTTTCGTGGGCTTCTTTTTAAATGCGTTTATCCATTCGATAAGTCCGCCCTTGTCTGCATGTCCGCTCATTCCGGCAAGCACTTCGATATGTGCGTTTACTTCAATCGGTTCACCGAAAAGCTTAACTTCATCCACACCGTCAACGAGCATTCTTCCGAGAGTTCCCACAGCCTGATAACCCACGAAAAGAATCGTACACTCTTCTCTCCAGAGATTGTGCTTAAGGTGATGTCTTATACGTCCGGCCTCACACATACCGGATGCGGAAATAATTACCTTGGGTTCGGGATCGAAGTTTATTTCCTTGGATTCATCTGATGTAATGGTAAGGTTAAGGCCCGGGAAAAGAAGAGGATTTATTCCGGCTCTCACAAGTTCCATGGCCTGTTCGGAGAAGCAGTTGTAAATATTCTTCTGGAATACTTCCGTTGCTTCAACAGCAAGAGGAGAATCCACAAATACTTTAAAATCATCATGGCCTTTTATAAGCTCTTCCGCTTTGATCTGTCTTAAGAAATAAAGCATCTCCTGCGTTCTGCCGACCGCAAATGAAGGGATTACGACATTGCCGCCCCTGTCAAATGTTTTCTGGATAATATCGGCCAGTTCGCGAACATAATCAGGTCTGTCTTTTGCATGATATCTGTCGCCGTATGTTGATTCCATTACGACATAATCGGCTTCTTCGGTAAATGAAGGATCCTTTAAAATCGGATCGTTGATATTACCGAGGTCACCCGAAAATACTATCTTTCTGGTCTCATCATTTTCGGTAATCCAAAGCTCTATACTTGAAGATCCTAGCAGATGGCCTACGTCGGTAAATCTGAACTGTATGCCTTCGCAAAGATCGTATTGCGCATTGTAAGCAAAAGGAAGAATCTTACGGATGACGCCCTCTGCATCTTCCATAGTATAAAGAGGCTTAATATCAAATTCCTTTGCACCTCTTTTTGCTTTTCTGCTCTTCCACTCAGCTTCCTGCATCTGAATGTGTGCACAGTCACGAAGCATTATGCTGCAAAGATCTCTTGTAGCTTCGGTAGCAATGACTTTCCCTTTAAATCCTTTGGAATATAAAAGAGGCAGAAGTCCCGTATGGTCAATATGCGCATGAGTGATAAATACATAATCAATATCGCTCTCAGCACATGGGAGTTCGGCATTTTCGTATACATTAATACCCTGCTCCATACCATAGTCAACCAGAATCCATTTGCCGCATGCTTCCAGGCAGTGGCAGCTTCCGGTAACCTCGTGATCCGCCCCGATAAAATGAAGTTTCATATTAAATTTTGCCCCCTTGTTACCCTGAAGTAAATTTACCTCACATCATAATTTATTTTATCATTTTTCCACCCTTTTTTCAATGAAACAAATTCTCTTTTCAAAAAACACGCCATTCTTTTTTGAATGACGTGTTTAAACAAATTTTATTTTTTTCGCATTCATCCGCCTATTATAACTTTATCGACAGGAACATCCGTACTCTCATGCTCTGCTTTTTCCAAAAAGCATTCTTTGAAACAAACACCCGCTTTTTCAAAATCAAAGTCAGCGTATTTCGAAAGATATTTATCGTAAAAACCTTTTCCGTATCCGAGTCTGTAGCCGTCTTTGTCGAAGCATACACCGGGAACGACAATCAGGTATCTTCCTTCTTTTTCAGGCTTAAAAAGTTCACATGAATCCACCGGTTCTCTGACATTAAAACTTCCTTCGACAAGTTCGCTCTCGGACTTTACGAAAAAGAAATCCATTTCACTTCCTTTGACCCTGGGAAAGCATAATCTGCTGCTGTTAGCGCCTTTTTTGGTATTGTCTGAAGTCTCTTCTTTTTTTAGATTTCGGTTTGAACCCCCATCCGACAAAGATGCAGCAAAAACAGGAAAAACATCTACCTCATATTCAAGCGGCGCATACAAAAGAATTGCATCGTAATCGCCTTTTGAAATCATATCAAGAAGTTTTCCGACAATTTCTTTGCTTTCTTTTTCGCGCTTTTTTTCATCGATGTTTTTTCGGATTTCTATATACTTTTTTCTGAGTTCTTTTTTATTCATATATCAATTTTTACAGTTTGCTCTATCTACTGATCCTGCATTTTTTCATCAAACGCGAGATTCTTTTTCAATCACCCGATTCAGCCATTTTCAATTGTCAGCAGATTAATTGTAACTTTATTTATGCACTTTCTCTACATGATCTCAGCCGAATCAAGCACGATGGTAAACGGGCCGTCGTTTAAAAGTTCAACTTTCATGTCTGCGCCGAATATTCCTTTTTCGACTTTCTTTCCGGCTTTCTCGCATTCGCTTATTACATATTCATACAAAGCATTCGCCATGTCGGGCGCACCCGCATTGGTAAAGGAAGGTCTGTTGCCTTTTTTGCAGTCGGCATAAAGAGTGAACTGCGATATTAAAAGAAGTTCTCCTCCCACATCTTCAAGCGAAAGATTGGTCTTGCCGTTCTCATCCTCGAATATGCGAAGGCCGAGCATTTTCTTTATCATCTTATCGGCAATTTCTTTTGTATCTTCATTCGATACCCCGATAAGAACCATAAAGCCTTTGTTTATCTGACCTACGATTTTTGAATCTACCATAACGCTTGCATGCGTCACTCTCTGAATCACAAATTTCATTTATATCCTCCTCGTTAAAAGTCATGTCCGACCGGTTAAATCTCTTTACAATATCGCGATAAATATTCCGGCTATAATTATGAGCGCACACGCAAGCTTGTAAGCAATTTTCTTTTCTTTAAAGACAAACTTGCCTGCAAGAATGGTCACAATGCAGCAGCTTTGCTTTACAAGCGTCATAACGGTTACCTTTGATTCCGGCATGCTGTTTGCGATAAAGAGTGCCCTGTCTCCGATAACAAACATTATTGCAAGTATCCAAATCCAGTAGTTTTTCAAAGCGTTAACAAACCGAATTTTTTCTCTGGTGACCACAATGAAAATTATATAATAAATCACCAGGAAAAGCATATACCAAAACTGAAGCTGATTGCTTGTCACGTGCTTGGTGAGTATCTTATCCATGACTCCCGAAATCGCATTAAAGAGACAGGAAATCATCGTAAAGCATACTATTTTAAAGCTGACCTTTTCATCCTTTAAATTCTTCTTTCTTTCGCAAAGAAGCACACCCACGCATACAAGAAGCGAGCCGATTATGGTCGTTAATGTCATTTCTTCGTGAAGAATGATTATGCCGAGAGCCGAAGCAAATACCACTCGCGATAAATCGATTACTCCGTAGAGGCTCACAGGCATTTGTTTGATGGCTTTAAAGGATAATATCCACGCTATGAAAATAATAAGCGATTTGAAAGCTATAGGCAAAAGGAACAGGAAATTTTCCATCTCGACAGCATTCTTTGCTCCGGGAAGCACAAACACAAACGAAAGGAGAGTATATACTATAAGCACTTCAAGAACACTGTTTTTTTCAAGCGACTTCTTCTTGACGATTTCTCTTCCGCCCTTAAGCAGGCCGTAAAGAAGTACGAGTAAAATCCACATCTTAATTCTCCGAATTTAATATATCTTTTATAAGCAATTTATATCGCGTTAATACAGTTTATGTGACGGCATAAAAAAAGAGGGTCTTGATTAAGACCCCCTCTATTAATTTTTATTCTTCATCATCTTCTGTAGAATCGGTATCATTAACATCGATGGGCTTGTCTTCTTTATCCTCGCCCCAGATCTTCATGTTAAGCTCTTTATCCTTCTTTTCTACAAGATCAAGCACCGCTTTGGCCTTAGCCTGTTCTGCGCTGGCCTTTTCCTCGTCTTTGATGAGAAGTTCGAGGTTTGCGGAAATAATATCGATATTGTTCTTGAACTCCTGAACAAGTTCAGCTGTTTTATCGATTGCAACCTTGGTAATCTCTTCGATGTACGAATCAAACTGTACCTTGGTTGTATTTGCAAACATGGTCTCGACGTCATTCTTGTAAGACTTCTTATCGTTTGTAGAGAAGATGAAGATTGCTTTCTGCTTGTTGATATACTCATCCATCTTCAAAGCCTTAAGACTTGAAGGAGGAACCTGTGTATCCGCAACGTTCGTAATTCTCTTGATGATCTCTTCGTCGATTCCTTTATAACCTGAAATCTTCTTAATGATGATTCCCTTAAGTTCGTCAATCTGCTGAATAAGAATTCTTCCGCGGTTGTTCTTATAGTTATCATCGATTTCCTGAAGATATCTGTTAAGTTCGTTTCTGATGATGTTGTTCTTCTCCTCGAATACTTCGGGACGAAGAGCAATCCATTTCATCTTGTCTGCAATCTTGCCTGCCTGAATCTGACGGTTACCCATAACTGTGTAAAGCTGATTGATATCGTCAATCTGGAATACCATGTTTTCGGTAGTCATATTCTGAAGGTAATCTGCATAAGCTTCATCAATATCCTTAACCATGCTGGTCTTCATTGTATTGATGTTTCGCTCGATTTCTTCCTTGGAAAGTCTTGCCTGATTCTCGATTACCTCGTAGTCTTCACGGATGAAATCAACTACGCTCTTGATGCCGTCGTAAAGTCCTTTGGCCTTTACAGCGAGGGCATATTTGCGACCGTACTGAATGATTTCTTTTTCAATCGCATACATACCGGAGTTAACGTAGATTCTGTGAAGAATCGGGTACAAACTGGAATCTTCGGGATTCTGACATTTCTTTAATTCGTCGATACAATCCTTGATTAAAGCCTTGGTCTCGTTATCGGAACGTGCAAGCTTGTCAAGTTTGAAGTACATACCCGTATCAACATCGACTTTGATATTCTCAACTCTGAAAGGATCGTCAACGGGATCGTTGTTAATCTCATTCTTGTGGTTGGCAAGCCATCTTCTTTCGTCTTCTGTATCGACGTTGTTTCCGATAGCCTTTGAAATATATGCAGCCTTGGATGATACAAAGAAAAGTCTTTCCTTGGATAAATCAATCTGCTGAGCTTCTTCGTTGTAAATCTTGTCTGTCTCTTTAAGCGTAACTTCAACTTTCTTTTTCTTCAAAAGCTGAAGGTCCGTAAGAGATTTGGTATCGGCCTGGTTGATAACGTGAAGCGATCTCGTAAGGTCGATTGTGGTTGCTTCGTTTTCTCTGTTGCTTGAATTAATCAGGTTGTAGAGAATCGAGTTTCCTGTACCTTCCATCTTGGTCGGCTCATACAAAACGATAAGAATCGAATTGGTCTGCTGAGCAAGTGCCTTCTGAAGTACGAGAAGGTGTTCGTTGGAATTGGAATCGGTACCGGGTGTATCGTAAAACGTAAAGTTGATGTTTTCATCAAGCGGAATGGGGAAACTTACTTCGATGATACCGTCGATGTATTCCTCATTCTCGTCGGTTCCCATATTGGGAATGTCGTTTAATTTCTTAAGTACCTGATAAAGCTGCTCATGCTGCTGAAGTCTGAACATGATTGCGGAGTTAACTTCGGAATTAATCTTCTCCTGAGTTATCTCGCACTCGCCGTCCGCATGGAAAGCAAATCTCTTTTTCTCCTGATCCCATACGATGTTGGCAATAACAGATTTATCGGAATCGCCTTTTTTAATCACGAAAGATACCGAAGGCTCTTTTGCGTTCTTGATACGAAACATCTTTGCCGTCTCGGAGTTGATGCTCTCCGGAAGTATTCTCTTTCCGATGAGTGCATTGATGAATGTGGACTTACCCGATGAATACGTTCCTACAAGACAGAGGTTTACATCCGAATTGTTAAGCTTTGCTTTCTTGGATTCGAATTCGGTCTTTCTTTCCACGAAAGATTTTCTGATATCCGAATTCTGAAGCTCGGTATCGAATGTCTCAAGTGTCTCGTCGCAAAAATCTGCGATAGCGGTATATATGTCGGTTACCGAAGGAAGTTCGATAAACTGCTTAACCTTGAATCTGTCTTCCTTAACCGATTTGTTGTATTCTTTAACTTTCTTTACAAAATCATCATAGTCAACCTTTGTTCCCTTAAACACAAGATTGACGTTATCTCTTAAGAATTGTTCCCAAATATCATCAAAGAATTTATTTCCGTGATTCTGAAGTAAGAATTCGCCGTTATCAGGTCCATACTGATTAAGCCAGGGACACATGGCATAAGGAATCTCTACGAATTCGCCTTTTGCCTTGGCCAGAAAACGAATCTCCTTTTTCACAGGATGATACATTATCATTAATTCTTTCATGAATGCCTCCCCAAAATGTCACTTGGGTGAATCTTCCTTAAACCCACACCATTATTTATTATATACTTTATAGTGTCAAAAATCAAACGGTATTCTTAACTAAAAGCCTTTTTTTATAATACTTTTTGCCTTTTTTTGATTATTTTATATTTTCAATCTGCCAATCGATTTCTTCGAGTCCGTTTTCCCTCAAAAATTCGTTGGTCTTCTTAAAATGTCCGCAGCCAAAAAAACCTCTGTACGCCGAAAGGGGCGAAGGATGAGGCGCTGTCAGAATCAAATGTCTCGGATTGTTTAAAATCTCTTTCTTCGAAATGGCCGATTTACCCCAAAGCAAAAAGACTATCGGGCGATCCTGCTCGTTAAGAATCCTAATCGTTGCGTCCGTGAACTTCTCCCAGCCTATCCCCTGATGCGACTGCGGATTGTGTGCTCTGACCGTAAGCACGGTGTTAAGCAAAAACACGCCCTGTCTTGCCCATTTTTCCAGATATCCGTTATCCGGTATATAACAGCCAAGTTCGTTATTCAGTTCCTCATAGATGTTTTTCAGTGAAGGAGGAATATCAATGCCCTTTTGTACCGAAAAGCAAAGACCGTGCGCCTGATTGACGTCATGATAAGGGTCCTGTCCGAGTATTACAACTTTGACATTCTCAAGCGGTGTAAAATGATATGCGTTGAAAATATCCTGCTTCGGCGGAAATACGGTATGTCTGCCGTATTCCTCGACCAGCTTTTTATATAGGTTTACATAATATTCTTTATCGAACTCGGGCTTTAATGCTTTCTCCCACTCTCCCTGAATAGGCGGCATATTTATAACCTCACGGGAATGCCTTCGTTGGCAAGATATTTTTTAACTTCTCTGATTTCAAGTTCCTTAAAGTGGAAAAGACTTGCAGCCAGTGCGGCATCAGCTTTTCCGACCGTTAAAGCATCCTTGAAATGTTCCTTTGTGCCGGCTCCGCCCGAAGCGATAACGGGTATGGATACATTTTCTGCAACTGCTCTTGTAAGCTCGATATCGTAACCGTTCTTTGTACCGTCACAGTCCATGCTGGTCAGAAGAATCTCACCCGCACCGAGTTCACAGGCTTTGATTGCCCATTCGAGCGCGTCAATTCCCATATCGACTCTTCCGCCGTTTTTGAATATGTTCCATCCGGTTCCGTCAGCTCTTCTTTTGGCATCAATGGCAACCACTACACATTGCGAACCGAACTTGTCCGCAGCCCTTGAAATAAGCGTCGGGTCCATGATTGCAGCCGAATTGACCGCAACTTTATCCGCGCCCTCTCTTAAAATCTTTTTAAAATCATCGACTGTTCTTATGCCACCGCCGACCGTAAACGGAATGAATACGCTTTCGGCAACGGCTCTGACCATGTCAACCACGGTGTCTCTCGCATCGGAACTTGCCGTAATATCCAAAAAGACAAGTTCGTCCGCACCGGCTTTGTCATAAGCCAATGCACATTCAACGGGATCTCCGGCATCTATTAAATTGACAAAATTTACTCCCTTTACAACTCGTCCGGCATTTACATCCAGACAGGGAATTATTCTTTTAGTATGCATTTATGCCTCCAGGAAATTGCTTAATATTTTCAATCCTACAGATGAACTCTTCTCGGGATGGAACTGGGTCGCGTAGATATTGCCCCATTCCACTGCCGCATGAATGGTTGCACCGTATTTCGTTGTGGCCGCAACGATTTTTTTGTCTTCTGCCACGAGATAATACGAATGGACGAAATATACAAAGCTCCCCTTGACTATTTTGTCAAAAAGAACACTCTTCTTTGGGAAGGAAAGGGAATTCCAGCCCATGTGCGGAATTTTTCTGTCATCACCTTCGGGAAGTCTGACTATCTTGCCTTTGAGAAGTCCGAGGCCTTCCACTCCGGGATTTTCCTCACTGGATTCGAAAAACAGCTGAAGACCGAGGCATATGCCGAGTATCGGTTTACCGTCATCAAGAACCAATTCTTTTATGACATCGGTAAGACCGTATTCGTTTAACTTGTCCATGGCATCTTTGAAAGCACCGACTCCGGGAAGTATCAGTTTATCCGCTTTCTTTAAGATTTCTTTGTCCCTGGTAATAATGCAGTCATATCCGAGTTTCATAACTGCCTTTTCGACGCTTTTTATATTTCCGGCATCGTAATCAATTATCGCAATCATTTAAGCCTCCTACCGGTCAATCATTTCTTCTTCTGGAAGAAGATCTTCAAGCACGGGTTCATCCGCCGGTTCTTCGATTTCTTCCATGGGTTCGGGTGCCATTTCATTAACGGACGTGCCCGCTTTGTAGTCCCTGCCCGCAATAATATTCTCAACCGCTATCGTGTAATATACCGGTTTCATCTCACAGATTTCTTCAATTTGTGCATCGCTTAAAGAATATTTTTCGTTGATGCGGTCATAAACTTTGGTTTTAAATACCGACACTTCTTCCGTGATGCTTAATTCTTCTGCAGTTTTGGCAACCTTGTTGCTTTCGTTATACGCCGCAAACAAGGAATCAAGATACTTCTTCTCATTGCCCGTTAATTCATAAGCATCCGCCTTCTCCATAAACAGATCGAGTCTGTAAAGAAGCGATGCCTTCTTGAAAATAAGCTCGTCGGATTTGCTTAACTTCAATCCGTAAAGCTTGTTGCTTGCCGTCTCGTAATCTCCGAGATAATATGCCATTCTCGCTTCTTTTCTCGCAAGAAGCTTCGGTCCCGCAACAGCGAAAAGCAAAACAATTGCAAGAATGGTAATACAGAAGAATGCAGATACGATAATGCCCGGCTTTTTGATTCCGGACTTGGTATCTTCGCTCTCTTCCTGTTTCTTGTCTTTTTGGGGCTTGTCTTTCTTGGGCTTCTTTTCTTTTTTGTCTTTCTTTTTCTTTTTGGATTTCTTGTCCTCGGCTTCAAGCTCCGCTTCTATTGCGGCATTCTCATCAACGGGAGCATCGCTCTTGCCTTTGCCTTTGCCTTTGCCCTTTGCCTTTTTATCTTTTTTATCTTTCTTTTTATCTTTGGAATCGCCTTCTCCTTCGGCGTTTTCGGCTTCTTCCTCGTCGCCCTCTTCGAACATAAATCCGAAAATCTTCGCAAAAAGACCCTTCTTTTCGCCGGGTTCCTTTTCCTCGAATTCAAGGTTGTCGCCCTCTGTGCCTTCGGAATCTCCTTTTTTCTTCTTCTTTTTCTTCTTTTTCTTTTCTTTCTTGATTTCCTCGGCCGTTTCTTCTTCGCTTGACGCGTCAAACATACCTTCGGAATCCTCTTCTCCTTCGCCGTCGAGGCCTTCAATCATTGATAAAAGATCGTCATTGACAGCCTCGTTATTGTCGGATTTTTGAAGAATATCATTTATTTCGCTTACATCGGAATCTTCGCTTGCAGCCACTTCGGCATTAATCTTTTGTGCCTCTTCGTTGGCTTTGTTTTCAACTTCCGCAAGCATATCCTCGACATTCTCAAGACTGCTTAAGAAATCATCCGGCACTGAATTGCCCGATGATTCTTCAGCGTTTGGTGTTTCGGTGTCCGCGGTATTCTCAACGCCTTCATCTTCAGGCATTTCTTCTTCATCTCCAAGCAAAGCTTCTTCAGCCGCCTCAGGATTTTCCTCGTATTTGGCTATTCTTTCCTCAAGTTCTTCCGCACTTATGCTTCTGTCGGGATGCACGTCGGAGATGTCGGAAAGAATGGCATCGATTTCATCCATGTCGAGAACTTCTTCGGTCGGAATCTCATCCTCAAGGGAGTCAAAATCCAGATCGGCGCTATTCAATTCGTCAGCAGAGTCAGAGTTTCCCTCTTCTTCGTTTGCATCAATCAAATCATCAAATTGCAAATCTTCATCGAGGTTAAGCTCTTTCATAAGCTTTGCAACTTCATCTTCGGTAACCTCTTCACCTGCCGTATTGTTTAAAATTTCCTCATCGGAAGCCATTAAAATGTCTCCTTTTTGAATTCCCCTGAAATATCTAAAACAGCCGAGAAAAAATCTCGGCTGATTTATTTAACGGTTAACCAGTGCATCCACTTCCATTACCAGATTGCCTATCTCCGGTTTGGAAAGCTGAGCATCCGCTCCGAGCGACTCACCTTTTCTTCTCATTTCCTCGTTAATCAGCGATGAGAATATAACTACGGGCAGATGTTGCAGTTTATTGTCATCCTTAATAAGCTTTAAAAGTCTGAGTCCGTCCATTCTGGGCATCTCAATATCGGTGATTACAAGTTTGCATGTCTCATCAAGCATGCCTTTCTTTTGAGCATCATTGATAACATCCCATGCCTCCTGACCGTCCACGCAGGATAAAACATTTGTGTATCCTGCCTTGTTCAATGCATCTCTTACCAGTTTGTTAAGAAGCGCCGAATCTTCAGCGAGAACAATGGGTATATCGTTTCTCTTTCTGTCTCCGAGCTGTTCAATCTCCGTCATTTTGATGCTTGTCTCGGGATTAATGTCGGATACGATTTTCTCAAAATCGAGAATAACGATCAATTTGCCGTTTATATTAACAATTCCTGTGGATATACCTTCGTTCGCACTTGATAATGTTGCCTCGGGCTTCATAATCTGTGTCCAGGACACTCTGTGAATACCGATAACATTTTCTACGTGGAATGCCACATCAAGTTTATTGAAATTCGTAATGATGAAAAGTCCGCCGGCTTTCATTTCGCCAAGCTGAAGGCAATTGGCTAAATCCACTGCCGTAATCATTGTATCTCTCGGCATAAAAATACCTTCGATACTCGGATGTGAATTCGGAATGGGAGTTACCGGCTGATAATTGATGATTTCTCTTATCTTGGCAACGTTGATACCGTAAGAATTGCCTGCTATGGTGAATTCGAGAACCTCAAGTTCATTGGTTCCGCTTTCCATAAGAATTTTACTTTCCATATATTGTCACCTCACCCACTTTTAGTTCGACCCCGGTCGATGTGCATAAATAAAAAAATACACATGACTATTATATCATAATCATGTGTAAAACAACAGTAAAAATAAAAATCGGAGTGACAAGATTTGAACTTGCGACCTCTGCCTCCCTAAGACAGCGCTCTAGCCAAACTGAGCCACACCCCGATATGCGTGTTTTCAACTCGCAACGACTATTATATCCAAACGTTTCATCTAAGTCAAGTAAAAAATTTATTTGTTTTAACTTTATCGCAAAAACCGCTAATTCTCGCTGTTTTCACTGTTTTGCGCTATCTCGGAAAGATATTTTTCAACCGTTTGGTATATTTCCTCAAGACCTCTCTTGTCCTCAGCCGAAAAAGGTATAATCAAAGTTCCCTTCTCGCATTTAAGCTTCTTGTTAATCACGGAAACCTGCTTGCTTACGGCGCCTTTTGATATTTTATCAGCTTTTGTGGCTATGACAATCGGATCGAAACCGTTGGCAACAATCCACTCATACATCTGAACATCGTTTGCTCCGGGCTCATGTCTTATATCCACGAGCAAAAATACAGCTTTAAGCGTAGGTGATTTCTTTAAATATCTTTCAATCATCTTGCCCCATTGTTCTTTAACGGATTCCGACACTTTGGCATAGCCGTATCCGGGAAGATCCACAAGATAAAACTCCCCGTTTATATTGTAATAGTTTATCGTCTGGGTTTTACCGGGCTGCGAAGATATTCTGGCATACGATTTTCTGTTCATAAAAGCATTAATCAGCGATGATTTGCCGACATTACTCTTTCCGGCGAATGCAAATTCCGGAAGCACATTATTCGGAAGTCTGCTGCTTATTCCGCATACGGTCTCAAGATTGATGTTTTTTATCTTCATGGCCTTCTCCATAATAAAAAGTATGAAAAAGGGGCAATTTCTTGCCCCTTGTATTATCTGACTACTACCGGTTCGGATAATCCTAAAATCGAATCCTTTGTGATATGGCATTCTTTAATCGTATCATCCGAAGGGATATCGTACATAACCTTGGTCATTACCTTCTCCATAATGGATCTGATACCTCTGGCTCCGGTTTTTCTCTCGTAAGCTTCCTTTGCGATTTCCGCGATGGCGTCTTCATCAAAGAAAAGATTTACATCGTCGAGTTTAAACAGTGCCGTATACTGCTTAACCATTGAATTCTTGGGTTCTTTGATGATTTTAACCAATGCTTCCTCATCAAGTCCCTCAAGCGCAACGCTTATGGGAACACGACCGACAAATTCGGGAATAAGACCGAATTTTACGAGATCCTGAGGAGTAACTTCTTTGAAAAGATTGCTCTTTTCAAGAATATTGTTCTTGGCAATCTCGGAATTGAATCCGATGGATTTTTTATTAAGTCTTTGCTCGATGATTGTCTCAAGTCCGTCAAAAGCACCGCCGCAGATAAAGAGAATATTTGTGGTGTCAATGGGGATAAGCTCCTGCTGAGGATGCTTTCTTCCGCCCTGAGGAGGCACGGATGCCATTGTTCCTTCGATAATCTTTAAAAGCGCCTGCTGAACGCCTTCACCCGATACGTCTCTGGTGATGGAAACGTTCTCGCTCTTTTTGGTAATCTTGTCTATTTCATCGATATATACGATTCCGTACTGAGCTCTTTCAATATCGTAATCTGCTGCCTGGATAAGCTTTAAAAGAATGTTCTCGACATCTTCTCCGACATAACCCGCTTCGGTAAGCGTTGTTGCATCGCAAATGGCGAAAGGAACATTAATAATCTTTGCCAGAGTCTGCGCAAGATATGTCTTACCCGATCCTGTGGGTCCGAGCATAATAATATTGCTCTTTTGAAGTTCCACATCAAGATCCGCACCCGATGTAATACGTTTATAATGATTGTATACGGCTACCGAAAGAACGATCTTGGCTTCTTCCTGTCCTACTACATAGTCATCCAGAAATTCCTTGATCTGCTTGGGCTTCAAAAGATTAACGTCCGCTTTGGTTCTTTTGACGGAACTGTCGAACAAATCCTCTTCAAAGCCTTCTTTGGCCTGGAGTTTCAAAATATCATTGCAAGTGGAAATACACTCATCGCAGATATAAATCCCACCGGGTCCGGCAATCATCTGTCCAACCTGCTTTTGCGTCTGACCGCAGAAAGAACATCTTATTTTGCCGTTATTCTTATCGGCATCATTCTTTTTGTTTGACATACTACTCCTGTTTGCTTTCTTCTCTTGAAGCGATTACGCTGTCGATAAGACCGTATTCCATGGCTTCCTTTGCAGTCATCCAGTTATCACGATCTGTATCTTTTGCGATAACATCAAGAGGCTGATTACAGTTATCAGCAAGAATCTGATTTAATTTCTCTTTTGTCTTGAGAATATGCTTAGCTGCGATTTCGATTTCCGTAGCCTGGCCCTGTGCACCGCCGAGAGGCTGATGAATCATAATCTCGGCATTTGGAAGTGCCATTCTCTTTCCTTTGGTACCGCCGGAAAGAAGGAATGCTCCCATGGATGCAGCCATACCGATACAGATTGTCGATACATCGCATTTAATGTACTGCATGGTATCGTAAATAGCGAATCCCGCAGTTACGGATCCGCCGGGAGAATTGATGTAAAGCTGAATATCCTTTTCCGGATCTTCGGCTTCAAGGAAAAGAAGCTGAGCTACAACAAGTGATGCCGTAACTTCATTAACTTCCTCTCCGAGAAAGATAATTCTCTCTTTTAGAAGGCGTGAGTAAATATCATAACTTCTCTCACCCCTGCTTGTTTGTTCAATGACGTAAGGTACTAAACTCATATCGTACTCCTTAAAGGACCGAAATTATTCCTCGGTCTTTTCTTCTGTTTTTTCCTCAGTCTTCTTGGCTCTGCTTCTGGTAGTCTTCTTGGGTGCTTCTTCTTTAGCTTCACCCTCAACCTTAGCTTCTTCTGTCTTTTCTTCTTTAGCCTTCTTTGAAGCCTTAGCCTTTGCAGACTTTTCTTTAGCGTTATCTCTTACAAAATCAAGAGCTTTCTGCATTGCAAGATCTTTCTTCAAAGCATCTACTCTGTCGCCTGCGATGGTCTCTCTGACTTTGTCTTCTTCCATATGATAGTTTTCAGCAATCTTCTTGATCTCCGCATCTACATCGGCATCAGTGATTTCAATCTTTTCTGCCTTTGCAACAGCTTCGAGAACAAGCTGTGTCTTAATCTTCTGCTCAGCCTGAGGCTTAATCTGATCCATCATGCTCTCAGCTGTCTGACCTGTATATTTGAAGTATGTTTCAAGATTCATGCCCTGATACTGTAATCTCTGAGCAAACTCGTCAAGCATTTCTCTCTGAGTTGTAGCAAGCATCATATCGGGAATCTCGATTTCGGAATCTTCGATTACTGCGTTGATTGCAGCATCTTCCTTTTCCTTCTTTGCATCGTCTTCCTTCTTGTCTGTAAGATTCTTCTTTACGGATTCCTTGTACTCTGCAAATGTATCATAGCTTGAAACATCGCTTGCAAAATCATCATCAAGCTCTGCAAGCTGCTTCTCTTTGATTTCATGAATCTTTACCTTAAATACAGCGGGCTTTCCTGCAAGTTCTGCAGCCTGGTATTCAGCAGGGAAAGTAACATTGACTTCAAATTCGTCATCCTTGTTCTTTCCGATAATCTGATCTTCGAAAGTATCGATAAAGGAATGTGAACCAATCTCAAGATTGTAGTTCTCACCCTTTCCGCCTTCAAATGCAACACCGTCAACAAATCCTTCGAAATCGATTGTAACAGTATCTCCATTCTGAACAGCTCTGTCCACGCTTACGATTCTTGCAGCGTTCTGTCTTTCTCTTTCGATAGCTTCGTTAACTTCATCTTCCGTAACTTCAACAGCAATCTTTTCTACTTCAACACCCTTGTACTTGCCGAGCTTAATCTCAGGCTTAAGTGCTACTTCTGCGCTGAATACGAAAGGCTTGCCTGCTTCCATCTCAACAACTTCAATCTTGGGAGCGGAAGCGATTTCCAATTCCTTAATTGCCTCATCATATGTCTTTTCATATGCATCGGGAATGATTATATTAGCGGCATCCTCAAAAAATACCTCTTTGCCGTACATTTTCTCCACAACTTTTCTGGGAACCTTTCCTGCACGGAATCCGGGAACCGAAATTTTCTTTTTGTTTCTCTGATATGCTTTCTCACAAGCCGCCTCGAATTCCTCCGCGGATACGTCAATGATAAGCTTAGCTAAACTCCCTTCAAGCTTTTCAACCTTATAACCCATTTTATATAAATCTCCTTTCAAAAGTGTGATTATCGCAGTCAATTGAGTATTATAACATAATCACATGTTTTTGTAAAAGAAAAAGTTGCTTAAAACTGTTTGTACACTACACTTTTCAGTAATTCTTCGCTTGTTTCTTCTCCGAGAATAGCTTTCACTATCTCAGCGGCAAAAGGTATCGCCGTGCCGAGCCCTCTTGATGTGATTATATTTCCGTCTCTTACAACTTCTTCCTCAGGAACGAAAGCACCTTTCAATTCACCCTCAAGCGCCGGATAACAAACTGCCGCCTTGCCGTCCAAATAGCCCTTGTGTCCAAAGATTGTGGGTGCCGCGCAAATGGCACAGATAAGCTTTTCCTTACGATAAAACTCGTCAAGTCTGCTCATAAGATACTGATTTTCCTCGAGTCTCTTTGTGCCGGGCATTCCGCCGGGAAGAATCATGCAGTCATATTCATCGAAGTTGATTTCGGAAAGCAGGTAATCGGCTTTTACCTTAATTGCATGACTTCCGCAGGTTTCTATCTCGTCTCCCGTTGAAATCATATCGCAGGTTATCTTTACTCTTCGCAAAAGATCCACTACGGTCAAAGCTTCGATTTCCTCATATCCGTCCGCCAAAAATACAGCTGTCTTCATATGTAACCCTCCGTGTTTTCTTTTTAAAAGAACTGCCGCGGCACCATTTACCCGGCAGTTCTTTAATAATTTTACTATTTCTTTTCGTTAATGTAAATCTGAAGTCTCGACTGAATGATTCCCGCTACTTCCTTGGCTGATTTCTGGCCTTTGAAATAACCCTGAGTCTCTTCGTCGACTATCTTGTTTAATTCCTCATCCCATGAATAAGTGGTCGTTACATGAGTAACAAATTCCTTAATCTCAAGAGCCTTTTCCTTTTTGATGGGATCTACGGCAACGGGTGTATTTCCAATCCAGAAATTCTCGTCATAATATTCCTTGTTACCGTTTTCATCCACCCAGAAAGGCTTTTGTGTCGAAAGCTCAATCATTTCATCCATCTTCTTTTCCAAAGAAGGGAATTCGCCCTGGTTTTCTTCGTAGTACTCATCCGAGAAACAGGAAGATATGAAATCCCATGCTGCCTCTTTGTCCTTGCACTTATCGGAGATGCCCATTAAAGCCGAGGGTCTGAGTATCGTGCCTTCACTTCCTTCTATTGGCAATCCCAGAAGAACAGTCTCTTCACCGAATCTGTAATTACAGTTCCAGTTGTAATCCCTGAAGGTATAAAGGTAGGAATAATTGATTAAAGCTTTATCCTGTCTGTATAAATTGGTATACGCATCGTAATCGTAATCTTCCCAGAAATCTTCGGGGAATTCCGTCATATATTGATTTGAATACTCAAGAATCTTTACAAATTCATCCGAATCGAAGTTGCATTTTCCTGTTTCGGGATCGAGGAATGCATCCATGGAATAACTCATAAGCTGATTGAGCATATCCTGTTTGGTATATTCTTCTCCGAACGCTTTCTTTCCTGTCTGCTGTTCCCATGCAATGATATCATCAAATGTCATTCCGTCTTTGTAGTTTGACTTTTTGATTTCGATTGCCTGAACTTGAAACGTAGGGAATACAAAATAAAGTTTTCCGTCCTTTGCAAAGGCATTCTGTGCATTGTATACCAAATCTTCTTTCTTGATTCCGCTGCCGTTTGCCATTAAAGGAGTAAGGTCTGCCATCGCACCTTTGCTGATAAGATTAATTCCGTCAGCAGGATCGGGTACGATAATATCCGGAGCATTTCCGCTCGTTAAATCGGTATTGAATCTCTTTTTTCCTGCATCCCAGTCATCGGGAGTGCTGTATTCGGAGTAATCAATCAGTTTGATTCTGTACTTATCGCTGTTTTTGTTGAATCTCAAAATCTGTCTCTGAATTGAATAATTGCCGTATACGCTTCCGAGTGTGATGATTTCTTTCTCAACCACCTGATCTTCAGGAACCTTTTCGAATAAAGCAATTGTGTTGTCTGCCGTACAAGCAAACGATTCGGCATCCTTGAAACACATATATCCGAACATCGAATCGGGATCTATATCCGAATCATAGAAGTTGCAAATTTCAACCGCGTCCTTGTCGCCATCGTTAAATCCCTTTATTGAAGAAGCGGTTTTATAAAGATAATCATAACCTTTTCCGTTGATTATATTCTTGCCGGAAAGCATTTTATCAAGATCCGGATTGTCTTTTACATTTCCGTTCTTGTCAACAGTATGAAAATGATAATCATAACCTGCATCATTCCATGTTTCCATTGCATAACAAAGTTCACCTTTGGTATTGAATAATGCGGTGGAAATATAGGATTCACCGTCAGCAGAAACCGATCCCTTTGCATTTTTGTTTAAATCTTTGTCATATGCATCGATTGTGGAATCCGAAACAACATAAACATTTCCTTCGGTATCTACAAGTATGCTTCCGACATAATAATATTCTTTGTCTGATACCAAAGTTACATTTTTGATTTCCTCACCCTGAGGCGAATACTTTTTCAAATAATAAGTCTCTTTGTCATTTTCGTAATCATAAAAAGATGTGCAGATGTAGATATTTCCTTCTCCGTCAACTCCCCATCCGTTTCCGGAACGAAAATACTCGTTTGTGGGCAATTCGATTTCCAGATATGTTGCATCGTTTGCATTTGTGAAAGTTGCGATTTTTAATGTTACTTTACCCTGTGCAATATCTCCGTCAAAATATTCCCCTTCTTCGGGGTCAAGGGGCTCTTCTGTCTCGATGTCTTCTCCTTCGATGCCTTCGTCTGCGTAATTTTCTCCTTCATAGGGTTCAAATTCGCCGCCTTCATATCCTTCGGGGTAATTGTAAATCTGTGCAACTGCATAATATTTGCCGTTGGCAAAAAGCAAACCGTCAACATATTCAAAGCCTTCGGGAGTAAATTCCGCAGTCTGCTTAAAAACAGCACTCTTGTTAACCTTCTTTGCTTCTTCTACTATATTAACGTTTGTTCCGCCGCCGTTATTATTGTTGTTTGCGTTTCCGTGAATAATGCCGTTAAGTATGTCTTTGGGTTTTAATGAACATCCCACCAATGACAAAACCATAACCGAACAAAGTGAAACGGATAACAGTTTTTTTAATTTCATATTGTGTCTCTCCTTTCGCGCACTTTGTTAATTATATAACAAATAATCACAAAAGTATAGTGCAAATATTATATGTCTGTCCTTTTATTGTCTGTTTTGTGCCGATTTATCCCTGTTTATCGGCCAATATTATCTTTCTCATGGCTTCAACTGCAATTTTTACGGAAGCTGAAGTATCCTCGCTCATGGTCTGGTCGAGTCCGGCTTTTTCTCTCTCCTGATTCCAAATAACATGGAAGCAGGATCCTGCACGGCACTTAAGTGCGCTCGATACCACAAACAAAGTCGAGGATTCCATCTCGGAAGCCTTTACGCCCAGTCTCTTCCAGGATTCCCATTTTTGCAAAAGTTCATACGATACGGGACTCTTCTCGGGTGAATGCTGTCCGTAAAACGAATCCTTGCACTGTACCACACCGACATGTGTATTTTTGCCGAGTTCTTTTGAAGCCTCGCGAAGAGCATTGGTTATATCCAGATCTGCCACAGCGGGAAATTCAATCGGTGCATATTCAAGTGAAGTATGTTCATATCTTATGGCCCCGGTCGCAACCACTATGTCTCCCGATTTCACATCCAAATCTATACCGCCGCATGTACCCGTTCTTATAAAAGTATCTGCGCCGAGGTTATGCAATTCTTCTATCGCTATCGAAGTGGAAGGTCCGCCGATACCCGTCGAACATGCCGTAACCTTGACTCCTTCAAGATACCCTGTATATACATTGAATTCTCTGTTGTAAGCAATCTGTTTTGCATCATCGAAAAGTTCGGCAATGGCCGGAATTCTTCCCGGGTCTCCCGCCAGAATAACATACTTTCCGATATCTCCCTCAATACAATGAATATGAAACTGCTTTTCAAGTTCCTGCATAATTACCTCCAAATTATAAATTTTAACCCACAATTTAATTATAGTCATTCAGACTTTATATACAAGTATCGCAAAAGCAAAAGCGATGCCATAAAAAAATCCGAAAAGCCCTAATTGCTATAAGGCTTTTCGGATAAATAATTTGATTGAATTTTTTCTGTTCGGGATTTACATCATACCCAAAGAATTAATGCTTCTTTGTTGCAATTTCGTCTTTGATCTTTTCGATGAACTCATCAAACTTAACCGTAACAGTCTCCTGCTCACCGTGAAGTCTGAAGGAAACATTTCCTTCTTCGGCTTCCTTCTTACCGATAACGGCAATGTAAGGAACCTTCTGAATCTGTGCTTCTCTCATCTTGTAACCGAATTTCTCGCTTCTGTCATCGGATTCTGCTCTTACGTTTGCATCATACAAAGCATATAAAAGTTTCTTTGCATATGCATTGAGTTCTTCGTCATCATTTTTGATGGGAAGAATCTTAACCTGTACGGGAGCAAGCCATGTAGGGAGGTTGCCCTTTGTCTCCTCAAGAATGTAAGCCATAAATCTGTCGATTGAACCGAGTATTGCTCTGTGGAGAACAACGGGTGTCTTCTTTTCGGAATCAGCATCAATGTATGTAAGTTCGAACTTTGCAGGTAAGCAGAAGTCAAGCTGACATGTTGAAAGCGTGATTTCGTTTCCGATAGCGGGCTTAACATTTACATCAAGCTTGGGTCCGTAGAATGCGGCCTCACCGATTTCTTCCGTATATTCGATACCGATTTCGTTTAATGTCTCACGAAGAGCCTGCTCTGCCTTATTCCACATTTCATCATCGGGATGATACTTCTTTGTATCGGCAGGATCTCTAAGTGAAAGAACGCATCTGTAATCCGTAATGCCGAAATCTTCATATGTTGAGAAGATAAGATCGCATACACCTTTAACTTCATCTTTAATCTGATCGGGTGTTACGAAAATATGTGAATCGTTCTGGCAGAAATGTCTTCCTCTCTCAATACCCTTAAGCGTTCCCGAAGACTCGAATCTGAAGTCATGAGCGATTTCGGCGATTCTTATCGGAAGTTCCTTATATGAATGAGGTCTGTTTGCATATATTCTCATGTGATGAGGGCAGTTCATGGGTCGAAGTACAAAGTTTTCGCCTTCAACTTCCATCGGAGGGAACATGTTCTCTTTGTAGTGATCCCAGTGACCGGATGTCTTGTAAAGGTCAACAGTACCTACGCAGGGAGTAAGGACATGCTTGTAACCAAGCTTCTGCTCTTTTGTTCTTATATAATTCTCAAGTTCCTGCCATACAAGATAACCGTTGGGAAGGAACATGGGAAGTCCGCGTCCTACCAAGTCATCAGACATGAAAAGATTCATATCCTTGCCGATTTTACGATGGTCTCTCTCTTTTGCTTCTTCAAGAAGTTTAATATGCTCTTCAAGTTCTTCGGGTGTGGGGAAACATACTCCGTAAACTCTCTGAAGTACCTGATTTGATGCATCACCCTTCCAGTAAACTCCTGAATGCTTAACAAGTTTAAAGTTACGGCAAAGTTTAACATTGTCTACGTGAGGTCCGCGGCAAAGGTCCGTATAATCGCCCTGATCGTAACAGGAAATATTGCCGTCTTCCATGTTGGATAAAAGATCCATTTTGTAGGGATCGTCTTTAAAAATCTCAAGCGCTTCTGCTTTTGAAATCTCACGTCTGTAAATCTTAATGCCGGACTTTGCAATCTTTTTCATTTCTTTTTCGATTGCAGCAATATCTTCGTCGTTAAGAACAGCATCACCCAAGTCCATATCATAGTAGAAACCTTCATCCACAACAGGTCCTACCCAGAATTTAGCGTTGGGATACAAATGCTTTACAGCCTGAGCCATCATATGAGCACATGAATGGTTGAGTACATGTAAGTTTTCGTCTTCTTTGAAATTAACCATGATTCTTCTCCTTATAATAATCTTCCTAAAAATATTCTTTCTAAAATCTAACAGGAATGTTTGCACTGCTCACGCGCGGGTCGCATCCGACGACAGCCGGAATTCTCCATTTGTGACCCTGTGCATAAAAAAATCACCCATAATATCCGATTGGATACTAAGGGTGCCATAAGCACGGTTCCACCTTAATTTTTCACTCATTGAAGTCTTTAACGTAACTGCACGGAGACGCTTACTTGATTCGGCGTTCGGCTCCAAAGTGGTCTTCATGTCAATCCGCACCGGCAACTCTCAGCAAATGCTGCCGTCTCTGTGAGCTTTCCTTAACACTACTCTCTTTTTCACAGCCTTTAAATATATTCCATATAATAGTAAACATAAAGTTTTTTGTCAATACCGCCTTGTGTGTTATAATTAAATAAATTTTCAAAAATAAAAATACAGACCAAAGAGAATTATATGATAAATTTTAAAAGCGTAACCTTAGCCGATAAGCCATTAATCAACCGATATCTTCGTGAGTTCGGTTCTTCTTCATGTCAGCATTCGCTTTACCTTTTGACAGGTCTTTCCATGAAATACGGCGATGAATATGCCATCATCGACGATTGTCTTTTTATCCACCGAAGCAAACTCGATACAAAAGGAAAGAGAGTTTATCTCGCTCCTCTCGGTAATATAAAAGACAACTTTAAAAAATACATCGACATTCTTTTCGAAGATGCCAAAAGTTATAATGCAAAGCTTGAGTTTTTTACGGCAACGGAAAGATTCAAGGTTTTGCTCTTCGAAAACTATCCGGATGTATTTGAGTCAAAAGAGTCCAGAGATTACGATGAATATATTTACGACACGGAAAGCCTCGGCGTTCTTTCGGGGAGGCCTCTCGCACCGAAAAGAAACAGAGTCCGCGCTTTTTATTCATCCTACGAAGGACAGATTCGTATCGATAACATAACCAACGACAATATAACCGACGTACTTCTTTTCCAAAAAGAATGGATTAAAAACAGACTCGAAGAAGAATACGACGAAATGCTCGAACGCGAAAACGAGGCCATCAAATTTTATCTGACCAATTATGACGAACTCGAATTCAGAGGAATAGTTGTATACATCAAGGGTACCGTTGTCGGATATGCCGCAGGAGTCTCACTTAATGACGAATGCATGGATGAGGTAATCGAGAAAGGCAGAAAAGATATTGTCGGCATTTACCAGCTTCTTTGCAATGAATTTGCTCTTCTTTGCTGCAAGGGATATAAATACATTAATCGCGAAGAAGATCTGGGTGTTGAAGGCTTAAGACGTGCAAAGACATCATATCAGCCGCTTTTTATGCTTAAGAAATATATAATAAACGAAAAATAAAAGGATTAAAAATGTTATCCGGTATATTAAAAAAAGAAGACTGCGCTTCCTGCAGATTCTGTTGTGCTTTCAAAAGAACCTCGCTGTGGGAAGTACCCGTGTTTACCAAAGAAAATATCGAATCAATAAAACAGGATCCCGATTTGGATTCTTCCGTTTTGAATGTGACGGAATCGGATGGGTATATAAAAGCGACTTATGATTTGAGCAGCAATTACAAAACAGACAATCCGCTCGAAGAAGCCCCCTGCCCTTATCTTGGCAAGAACGGATGCATCTTATCCGACAGCGAAAAGCCCTGGGATTGTAAAATCTGGCCTTTAAGGGTTATGAATAAAGATAATGAAAAAGTCATTGCCCTGACCCCTACCTGCCCTTCGATTAACAAATTGGAATTAAAAGACGTTAAAGATTACGTTGACGGAATTCGTGATGATTTATTGGAATATGCCCTGGAGCATCCTTTCCTTGTAAAGGAATACCGGTCAGATTTTCCGATTGTTTAACATATATAATCTATTTTCTTTTCAGGAGGAGAATTTTATGATTAAACTCAAAAAACTGTCAGCCTTTATTCTTACGGGAATACTGACAATTTCATTAACAGGGTGTCTCGGAAGCACAAACGACCCCATTTCAGGTGTCGATTTGTCAAATCCCGATCCCAAAACCGGTGACACTCAGGCTGTAACAGACGTAACTTCAACAGACGCCGGTGACAGTACAAATAATTCAGGTGATGTCTCAAGTGAACCTGATGTGACTGTTGAACCTGAAGTAAGTGTTCCCAAAGTCCAATCAGGCGAAGCTGTTTCTTACAAAGGTTCAATTCTTTTCAGAGAATACCATCCTTTCCAGTTTAACAATAACGGCGTTTTCGGTGAATTTTCCAGAAATGATTTTGCATATTCTGCTACCGGAAGTTTATGTTCATTCGATCCGAAGAACCCTGAAAGCGGTGCGACAGAACTTTGTGAAGATACAGGATACGGTGATTTCTATTTGATAGACGGCAAGGATTTGTATTCTCAAAAAGCAGTTGAAGGCGAGGACTATACCAGAGTTTATACAAGCGTTTACAAAACTGATTTGGATACAATGAAATCAGAAGATCTCTGTCCCGGAAGCATCCTCGGTTTCTCTCCGGACGGAACACATTTTTGCGCATATGATTATTCTCTTAATCCTTATCTTCAGCATTATTATATTTACGATACAGCTGACACAAGCAAAGAGGCTGCTCAGTTTGTATCAGACGATAATGTTATTTTCCTTGGTATGGATAACGAAAACATATATGTTCTTAACGAATCTGATTCTTCGGATTCTTATTATGTTACACAAATCGGATTTGACGGGCTTGAGTACTGTTTGATTGAATGTGATTTTAACTCCTTAAATGACCAGTATATTGCCACCTATCCTGAATTTTACGGAAACATAACATTTAACGAAGACAATTTTACTTTCACCGTAGACTTTTATGAAGGAACAGGTCATTTTTACTTCAGCAGTATCGATGTGACAGTACCCATCGCAAAAGACGACAAACCTTCATCCACTCCGATATATGAAACCAGAATGGTGGATTCGACAAAATCAGAAGAAGGAGAAGATCCAAACAATAGTCTTCCCGATTCCATTGCAAAGTTCGAACAGTATCCCGAATATGAATCGGCACGAGGTTTTGCAAAAGTAATCCAGTATTACAACACCTTTGATGAAGGAACTTTCTTCGCAATCGCCGATTGCCACAGAGATCCCATGGAAGATATCGGATGGAGAGAAAACTATTATCTTCTTAACGTGGAATACTGTTTCGTTCCTGCATCGGAAAGAGAATATACCGTAATCGATACCATGTTCGATCAGCTCGGTGCAAAAGGAAATCTTTCCAATTATGAATACGATGAAGTAATGAATACAATGTATGTATTTGCAGGATTTTTCGAAGATGCAAATCATAACCTCGAAGGTATTTATTACGAGCCCGTTATGATTTCCGGCCCCGAAGGTCCCATCGAGGAAAGCTATTTCACATATGTAACGGAATTTGCAGACGAATTCTATTTCGAAAGTCCTCTTGAGGATAACGTTCTCGATGATGAAAATTTCGTTGTAAGCGGCCTTGACGAATTCACAAAATACATCTTCGAACTTGAACCCGAATACAGACCCGTAAAAAATTCGGAATACGATTATGAAGGTTATCTCGTTCTCGGTAATCAGGATTACAATTTCGAGGATCAGCCCGTTTACATCTGCCATATCGGATTTGACAGCGAAGGTCATGTTTCATATATAAGACCTGTGATGTTTGACTGAAAATTTATCATCAATTCAAATAAAAATAAGCAAGCCCTTTTCGGACTTGCTTATTTTTTAGGAGATTAATATCTTGTTAAACCTGCATATTTTAAAGCCTTGTATGCACTGTTTTTTGAAAAATTGAGCTTTCTTATATCATCTTCCATACTGTAAGTATGATTGTTTAAAATAAATATCGAATCTTCCATTTCAGGCAAATCATTCCTGTGCCTTACGATAACAGGAATCGCATCATCCGAGAGATCTTCCACTACATATTGCTGACCTGTATGAATGCTTAAGTTATACTCTGCTATATATGTATCCGGGCGACTGAAGGAAAAGATAATCCATGTAACTGCTATTACCGCCATCGAATATTTTACAAACGGCATCTTCTCCATGTAAATCAGAATTACCGTACCTGTCATCGCAAGAGCTATTACAGTCAATGCCCATAATACATATACTCTTAAGAATGTTAATCCGTATACTCCTATGTAAAGAATCATTCTGTATGCACTTGAGAAAAGCATTATAAATGTACACACACATATAAGAGTCAGCATTACCTTAAGTGCCTTGCTGTCTTTCGAATACTTTCTGCAAACAAGTACTAGAATAAGGTTGATGAGACATACAAACACAAGCTGGAAGAATCCTTCGTGAGCATAGTCCGCATAAGTATATCCTTTAGGCAGTGTTCCGAATCCGAGGAAGAGATAAATAATCTGAATTGCCGAATACAATCCGTAGAAAACAAGCAATACCGAGCTTATGGTAATGGAAACAACAGGATTTCCGTTTCTCTTGTCTCTGACGGGTACCTTAAGCCAATCCGCTCTGGCACACAATCTTTTTATAAGCGCATATCCGACAAAGAAAATTAATAAAGTTGTAAATACTATTCCCGAAAAATCCTCATCTATTCTGAAAGAAAAGATTTTTCTGAAAGTCTCCATGAACACTATATCCGATGACAGAAGAAGCGGAAGGACAACGCATAAAAGCGGTACGGATATTGCAAGTCCGAGCAAAACATAAGGGAATACCTGTTTGCCTTTTCCTTTGTTTTCTTTCTTCTCATTGTTCTTGGATATACGAATCGGATCCAAAATGGGATCAAGTACATAAGCAATGGATGTAGCTATCGTGGAAGTAATTGCCAAAAAATATCTTGATGCATCCCATGTCCTGTTATCATAAAGATTATATAAAAACAATACGAAGAAAAATGCGAAAATAAATATCTTATCAAAAGCGATTAACACGGGGCTTGTTGTAATGCAGACATTTATACCCAGTAATTCTATAAATCCGATCAGTGCAAAAGAGAATTTTTTTAACTTCTCTCCCACAGCTTTTAAAAACATGCAGTAAACAACTACTGTTGCAGTGGTAAATAAAGGAAATGTAATTCCCATCGGGTTCTTGTATAAGCAGAATGTAAAGAATACCGCATATATCCCGACAAGAATCATTCTTTTAATGAATTCGTTTTTATTGTCTGCCAGTTCAACCGGCAAAGTCATTGTGCCATCTGTATTTTCTTCTTTGTTTGCTTTGACAGTCTCAGAAACATTCATTAATGCTTCTGTTTTTTCTTTGATTCTGTCTGTCAAATCTTCTTTGATTGTTTCCGCAGGTTCGGCATCTTTATTCTCAATATTACCCGACAGATTATTTTCGTTTTCCATTTCAATCCTCCTTAACATACTCAAACAAATCCCCGGGCTGACATTCAAGGATCTCACACATTTTAATTATCGTGTTTACTCTGATTGCCTTTGCTTTTCCGGTCTTTAATATAGACATGTTTGCCTGAGTTATTCCTACCTTGGCGGCCAGTTCTCCCACGCTCATTTTTCTTTTGGCCAGCATTACATCGATGTTAAATACCAGGCGGCCGTTAACTTCTACTTCTTCTATATTTTCCAAATCGTTTTTATTTCTACCCATAAATCTCACCACCGTTTATACAGTAAGGTCATTCTCTTCTTTCATCTTTGCCGCTTTGATAACCAAATGCGAAAGCGCTGCGGCACATACGGAAAACGCGGTTCCCACAAAACATACAATCAACGCGATTCCCATTACAAAAGGATGTGACATGTCGACAAGAAGGAATATACCGTTAATAATAAAGTAATAAACCACATCCATAATCGTGATATACGAAACCCATTTAAGATGTCTGGCATTTTCAAATGAGAACGAATTGTCTTTTCCTATATTGCTTGCAACAAACCATCCTAAAAGCAATACCAGGTAACACGGAATCGCAGATACCCATATTGAAATAAGCCAGGGTAATACATTTCTTTGAAGCATGGAATTCTGCTCAACAAGATATTTCATAAAATGAGGTATTATGCCTGCATATATTACTCCGCCGCAGACAGCAGTTCCGATAATTATAAACTTAAGCCAAAATGCCAATTCTTTTTGTTTCATAAAAACCTCCGCCTTTGTAAACAGTCTAACTGCTGTTTTCATACGTAATATACTCCCGCATTTTCGATTTGTCAATATATTTTTATCGTTTTTCGATATATTTATTTTCTTTTGCAATATTTTTTTATTGAAGAATTGTGAAATTCACGCAGTTTTTTCTCTTTTTTCATAACAAATAAAAATTTTTAAAATACATGTTGACAATTTATATTTGATAAAATATAATTGTGTCAAAGATAAACAAAACAAAGGAGGTAGCAACATGGGATTTTACGATCAGAATATAATGGCAGCCAACGGAGAAATGGTATCTATGAAAGATTATGAGGGCAAGGTAGTGCTCGTTGTGAATACTGCCACCGGTTGCGGTTTTACGCCTCATTACAAAGATATCGAGAGTATGTATGAAGAATATCATGATAAAGGATTCGAAGTAATTGACGTTCCCTGCAATCAGTTCGCAGGTCAGACACCCGGTACGGATGAAGAGATTCATGAATTCTGCACATTAAAATACAATACACAGTTTCCTCAGATGAAGAAAACGGATGTCAACGGCGAAAACGCAACTCCGCTCTTTAAATATCTTAAAGAGCAGAAAGGATTTGAAGGCTTCGGAAAAGGTCCTTCTGCATTGGCATTGTCAGCAATGCTTTCAAAGATTGACAAGGATTATAAGAACAATTCAGAGATCAAGTGGAACTTTACCAAATTCGTAATTGACAGAAAAGGCAATGTAGTTGCCCGTTTCGAGCCTACAGCCAAAATGAGTGAAGTAGCTAAATGTGTAGCAAGTCTTATTTAATAAAGGATTAATATGTCACAGCCATACGACCAGTTAAAACTTAAAAATCAGCTTTGTTTTCCTCTATATGCAGCAGCCCGAAGAATCGTGAATGCGTACACCCCTCTTCTTAAACCATTGGGGCTCACCTACACCCAATACATCGTATTCATGGTTCTTTGGGAAAAAGAAGAAGTAACGGTCGGAGAACTCGGTCAGACACTTTCATTGGATGCCGGTACTCTCACTCCTTTACTTAAGAAACTCGAAAAAGAAGGATACATTAAGCGTACTCATTCCAAACAGGATGAGAGAATCACACTTATTAAGCTCACCAAAAAAGGTGATGCCTTAAAAGAAGACTGTAAAGATATCCCTCCTAAGGTTTCATCCGTAGTTTCAGACCTGTCTATGAATGAAATAGAAACACTTTACAATCTGCTATACAAAATAGTTTAACCAAAGATTGGAAAAAACCGTAATCCCCCCTGATTACGGTTTTTTCTTTTTGAGAACTTGTGATACAATATGTACTATGTATAATGATAAAGACTTAAAACCAAAACAATCCAAAAAAAGCAGATTGCTTTATATTCTTCTTGTTACTGTAGTTTTAATCATAACGATAATTATAGGAGCCAAAATGCTTTATAAAAAATCATTGGATAAATATTATAAAAACTGCAATGAACTCTTTACCATCCCGGATATCGACAAGGGATTTATTCCTCAGGGAATTGCATTCAATAAAGAAAACAATATGTATTTGCTTACCGGTTATATGGGGAATGGCAGTGCTTCTCCCATCTATTTAATCGATGCAGACTCTAAATCGGTCAAAAAAGTATTAATGTATACTCCGGAAAACAAACCTTTCAAAGGACATGCCGGAGGATTATCCGTTATCGGCAATGAAGTTTATGTTGCAGGAAGCACCGATTACTGCATGTATGTTTTTTCTCTTGATGATTTGTTAAATGCAGAAAATAACAGTACGTTGTCTTACAAAGATATCGTCTCATTAAAGAATGACGATGATTTTCTTCGCGTATCTTTCACATCGGAAAATAACGGAATTCTTTTTGCCGGAGAATTTCATAAATCTCCCATTTTTTACACGCATGAATCACATGAAATATCCACGGGGGACGGCGTTCAAAACGCATATCTTTTCGGTTTTAATGTTAACGAAAACACTGCAGAACCGACCATCGTTTACTCCATTCCCGACAAAGTTCAGGGAGCATGTTTTCACGATAACAAAGTTTATTTATCCATATCGCACGGAGCCGCTCCTGCCGAAATTTGCGAATATGATTTGAAAAAAATAGAATCATCGCAAACACATACTGTACTCGGTAAAGAAATACCTTTGTATGTATTGGATGATTCCAACGTAAGTCACAAATACAAAATACCGCCGATGTCCGAAGAAATCATCTTTGTAAACGATGATCTCGTCACATTGCACGAATGTGCTTCCAACCGTTATATCTTCGGAAAGTTTATATCAGCGAAAAAAACATATTCCATAAACTTACAAAAAATGTTTTAACTGCGTCAAAAGGAAATAAGTTTATGGCATTTGCCGAAACAAAGGCAAAAGATAAAGCCGCAATAACAACGGTTATGAGTATTATTAATGCTTTATATTTTCTTTCTCTGAATACAACTCGATTAATATCCTCTTTATATTTCTTTAATAAAGGATTTTCGGATCCTTTTTTATTATTATCTGATTTTTCTTTGGAATCGATACCAAGCTGCAATTCACCTACTATGCAATTTAACATGCTCATCATCTTTCCTAACTGATTATCCAAATGATCCTTTCCGGCAAAAGGCGAATCCAGAATGCATTGAGTAACCGCTTGCAGATTTTGAACGCAAAGTCTTCTTATACGAATAATCTCTTTTATCTGATCATTTATTTTACTGCTCTTTTCTTCGTATTGGTCTAATTTCTTATTGATATCATCAAATACATAATTAATCGCTTTATGGATTTTTTTGTTTGATTTTATGCATATAAAACTAATCAAAATCCAAAGAATAAAAATGATCGCCAAGACTATAATTCTTCTGTAATCAGGCAAAGCTTTATATTGCGTCAAATCCCAGAATTCTTTCCAGACACTGACAATCATGAACGAGGAAGCCACTTCATATAAAGGCGACTCTTTTCTTCCGAATGCAATCTGGCGCATAGCCCAAGTAAATAAGCCCAAACCGATTAAAATTCCTGTAAATATTAAAGCATCGGAAAGATTCATCTGCAAGAAGCTGCCTGCAGTCCCAAATGAATGTTTATATGTACTCAATATTACAATTGCAAAAAATACCAGAAATGATAAAAATCCAACTAAATCAAAGCGAATCAACCCGCCCTTTTCGTCTTTAACTTCCAAAGCCAAATCTCTGGGTTTTACTATCTGCAATTCTTCGCTTCCGCTTTGAGATACATAAGGGCCTGCCAGATTAAGCAGCTCGGCAATCCTTTCTCTCATTTCATACTTTTTTTTGTGAAATCTTTTTCGTCCGCCGAGCATGGCCTTGGTCATTCCTATCATGCCTCCCGGATTATTAAAGACTTCGTTTTCCTCAATAAAACTTGAAAAAGTAGGTGCAATAACAATCAAACCGATTTCTCTTAAATTCTCATAGTACGAAATACGTACATCTTCAGGCGAATTCTGCTCTGAATCACTTGACTTTGTACTTAAATCAGCAGTTTTGTCCGAATTCTTGTTTTGGGTTTTTCTAATATCAGCAATGATATCATTTACAGCTTTTTTGATTCTGTATTTCATCAATTTCAGATATTTGTATTGATGAAAAGCATTTAAAGCCAGCATTCCGGTCAAAATCACCGTCGTATACAAATAAATGTTTTTAAAAGATAATCCAAAGAAAAACAGATTAGCCAGTGAGATGTACATTGAAACAACAATACATTCAAATGTCACAGCTTCATATCTGCTTTGAGAATATGTTCTTATATAGTGAAATGAAAATACCAGGATTACGGAAAAAATAATTATACTCATATGCTTTATAACCACTCGTCATTCTTTAAAAAATTTATGAAATAGGATAACTTCTTTATATATCTGTTTCTGAGTTCCAATTTCTGATTAACGTCTATATAAAAAATACTTTGTTCTTCAAATTGTTCGCTGATTCTCTTTAATGCACTAATATAATATTTGCTGTTCTTATGAAACTCTTCCATCTCCTTGATAATCTTATAATGCGGAGTATTGGCCCAGAATCTGTAGCTGATTACTTCTTCTATTACAGAATCAGCCTTTCCCATTTGTTCGACAATACCTGCCGGATTACTCCTATCGTCTATGTTATTAATAATTGCATCGAGTTTTTGGATGTATTCACGCTTGTTTTCAACATAATCTTTTTCATCATCACGCTGATCCAAAAGCCATAAATACAATGTAAATACCAAAGCAATAACGGTAAAGACACATGAAATGATGTCTATAAATATTGCATTATTGTTAAGGAATTCCAAAATGGATTTAAATGTCATAATAATTCTCCCAAAAAGAGCATTTATTTTTGAATAAAATCATTCACATTTTCATGGCAAAAGACACAAAATGTGGATCCCTGTAAATTATACAATTTAAGATTTTAAAGTTCAATCCCGTACATTTACAGGACCTCAAAAGATCTGCCTTCAAATCATTTTTGGAAATAACAAAAGACCGTTGTCAAACGGTCTTTTGTTATAAGCAACATTTAAAAATTGGTTTAATTATGTGTTTCCATCACGTCCTTTCCATATTAATTTTTGTTTTATCAGATATTCTTTTAGTCCCGGTTAAGAAGAATACACATGCTGTAACAAGGAGCGAAAGGATGACGGAAAAAGTTATATATAAAGGAGTAAGTCCGCCTTTTTCAGAGTCAAACCAGCCTAACATCCAAGTGAGGAAACTTGCACCGGACATGATGCAAACTGCGATTTGAACCGGTTTGAAATAATATGATCCGCCTTTGGCTATATCCAGTTTTTTGTCTGAGATTATTAATCCTATAATACTAAGTACCAAATGGAAACTGCAGCAAATAGCAATAATCAGTTCAAACAAAATTTCATTTCCAACAAACTTGTTCAAATTAGGATCAATAAAGAATCCAAAAATAAATACTCCTAAAAAGGCACCTGTTACGTAAAGAAGAATCATACCACCTATCGAAGACGATACCTTTCGTGCAAATACCAAAAATGCATATGCTCCCAAGCATAATGCCAAAGTTATATAAAACACCCATAACTCTGAAATGTTGAAATCAGGTTTCCATTTTAAAGCCTCATCATATACAAACGAAAACCCGGATAAACAATAACCTATTAATCCATAAAGTATAACTGATATCGTTATCGGTAATCCACCAATCAGCAATTCATAGCGTGTATTTTTTTCATTCCTTATCGGAAATGAATTGTTCAGTACTTTTTGATTCTTATTATCGTAAATAATATACCTGATAATCGTGAACACCGTTACAACCGGTGTCGTAGCAAAAAGCAGACATTGGCTGACAATATCCGCGGCGCTCCATAACATATATCCATATGTTAAACTTACACCATTTATGCCCATTTCCCGCCAATTGGGAGGAATTAAGTAAAAATATATCTTTTTTATCAGAAATACCGTTACCGCAATAGTTACTAAAAGTTCAATCAAAAAGAGTATTTTATATCTTTTTATATAATTTATGAAATCTTTCATCTTTATCCCTTTCCGTTCTTTTTCCCTGAACTACTTCTTCTGCCTCATAAGAGTATATGCATCTGTAACCGTGACTTTTTCCGTATCGATAATATCTATTCCTTTGCTTTCAATAAACTCTTTGTTGGTACCACGTTCTCCCTCGGTTAAAACAGTAAAAACATTTCCAAGAGTCTCTGTAACAACAAGACCTTCCAGGTTTTCAAGAGAAGTTCTTACTCTCCACTTTTGAATACTTGAAAGCCTTTCATCCACCCCTCCGTGGTATTTCATTACACCGTCATTTAAGAAAATCAGTTCATCACACATGCTTTCAATATTGAATAAATCATGCGATGAAAGGAGTACTCCCATTCCGTTATCAGCCTTTTCTCTGATAATGTTTCTGAACATTTCCCTGCTTTCATTATCCAATCCATTCTCAGGTTCATCCATTAAAAGGAATTCAATGTTTCGCGAAAGTACCAGTGCTATCTGAAGTTTCTTTTTATTTCCAAGTGACAGGTTTTCCGCATAAGCTTTTTTAGGAACTCCGAACTGCTCCAGATATTCATAAAATTTATCAAAAGAAAAATCATTGTAAAAACTAGCATAATATTTGGCATATGCATTAACCGAATACATTGGAAGAAAATGCATTACATCAAATATGAGTCCGATTTTTTCTTTACAGTTTTCGGAATTATATATTTGCGCATCTTTAAATTTAACTTCACCTTCATCCGGTTTATATATCCCGCTGATACATTTAATCAATGTACTCTTGCCGGATCCGTTGGCTCCGATAAGGCCATAAATCTTTCCGCTTTCCAAATTGATTGAAATATCCGAAACAACATTGCCTGAGTTATATGCTTTTGATAAATGATTAATTTGAATCATATGAATCTCCTCTTATATAGTCTAAAAGAATCAATGCAGCCTTTAAATCGAACGATACAGTTCTTCTACAATATCTTTAACCTCTTTCAAAGAACACCCCGCATGTTTAAGTTCAATTATTTCACTTAACATTTTTTTCTTGCACTTCTCAATGTCAATTGCTGTATCACCGGGCTTAACATCCGCAATAAAAGTGCCTTTTCCGCGAACCGTCTCGATGATACCCTGACGTTCCAATTCGGTATAAGCTTTGGCAACCGTGGATGGTGTAATCTGAAGCGATGCCGCCATTTTGCGAACACTTACAACAGGATCTCCGGCCACAAAATTGCCTTTCATGATATTCAATTTAAACTGTTCAATTATCTGCTCATATATTGGCAGTTCACTTTTATAATCAATGTTAATCATATAAAACCTTTCAAACAATTAACTGTACTACTTGTTATAGTACAGTTATAACTCGTATCGTTTTTATTGTCAATATAAAATTAAAAAAACTGCAAATCAAATTAATGATCTACAGTTTTTGTAAATTTCATTTTTAGAAATATGAAACGATTAACTAAAGGCTGAATTTATCAATGATATCCTTAAGATTCGATACTGCATTCTTGCACTCGTTAACTTTATCTATACTTCCGGATGTTCTGTCTACCATTTCAGATGTCTTTTCAGCAATATTGGATACACCGGTTGATGATTCATTTACGGTGAAATCCATTCCACTGATTGCATCAACAATCATATCCATATCCTTATTAAGAATCTCCAGATTATCCTTAATCTTTTTCATGCTGTCGCCGAATGTATTTGCATCAACTTTATACTGCTCGCTGACTTTGCCGAATTCTCTGTAATCGGACAGAACATTCTTTTCAAGAAATGAAGTCGTTTCGGACAGACAGTCAGACATCTGACTTACGGCATCATTGATTTCATTAACAATATTTCCGATATTGTTTACCGCATCCGTTGTCTGCGTAGACAAATTGCTGATCTCCGAAGCTACAACAGCAAACCCTCTTCCTGCTTCGCCTGCTCTTGCGGCTTCGATTGAAGCATTGAGCGACAAAAGTCTGGTCTGCTCAGAAATAGCCATTATGGTAGCTGTAAGTTCATTAATCTTGTCAACAGCTTTGGAAGCATTAATGGCATTCTCGGATCTGACCTTAACCTTCTCGTACATATCCATGGTCTTTTTGCTTGCATTATCTGTAGCGGAAGCAAGTTCATTGGCTCTTATAAGTACCTCTTTTGAGATTTCGGATCCGTCATCTGCAAGCTTTCCAATATCTTTTGCATTACTCTGAACATTCTCAACATTCTGAGAAATTGATGTGGTTGTAGCAGCAGCTTCTTCCATTCCTGCAGCCAGTTCTTCGGTTGTAGCCGAATTATCGGAACAGATATTTCCGACATTATCTATGGTGCTCTGTAAATCTTCCACATTCGAATTGATACTCTGACCGGCCGACGAAATAGACTCAACCACAGCCCTTAAATTATTTCTGGTCTTCCCCAAAGCCTTTGCGATGCTTCCTACTTCATCGGTTCTTTTTTCAAGTCTTCTGGATTCCGGATCTTCCGAAAAATCGAAATTGGCTGTCTTGGTGATAACCGGAACCAGCTGGCTCAAAGCCTTAAGCATAAACATGGTAAAGACAATAATCAAAACGGTTACGATCACAACGCAAATCATACCTATGACGATCAATGTAGTACTCATGGCCCTGACATTTTTCATCATTGCATCCTTGTCGGCTGTAACAATTACAATATTTCCTGCTTCCGTAAAAGCATAACCTGCAACTTTATATGATCCTTTATACTCATATGTACATGATCCATCGGGAACTTCCTTGCCTGCCTGAAGATCTGAAACTATGCCTTTTACAGCATCGTTTTCAACTGGCAGTCCGATCTTTTCGGAAGTTTTATGATATAACATTGTTCCATCAGGGGATACCATATACGCATATGAACCTTCAACACCCGAAATCTCGATATTTCCGATAAGTTTTTCGTAGTCAATATTGATAAACTTATCATAATCTGCTGTAACCAATACAATATTTCCGGAATCGGTAAATGAATATCCGGCAAGTTTGGTTGCGCCTTTATATTCATATATTACATATCCGTCATCGACCTTTTTTCCTGCCTGAATGTCAGCTACAATACCTTTTACTGCAGCATTCTCAACAGGCTGTCCGATCTTTTCGGGATTAGTATGCCAAAGCATCGTTCCATCCTCTGCAACCATATATGCATAAGAACCCTCAACACCGTCAATCTCGATATTTCCTAAAAGTCTGTCATAATCAATCTTCATGAATTCATCATAATCTGCGGTAACAATTACTATATTGCCTGAATTAGTAAACGCGTAACCGGCAAGCTTTAATGCTTCTTTGTATTCATAAAGAACCGAACCATTCTCAACTTTCTTTCCTGCCTGAAGATCGGCAACAATTCCCTTTACCGCTGCGTTTTCAACCGGTTTACCAATCTTATCCGCATTCGGATGCCAAAGCATTGTTCCTTCAGGCGATACCATATATGCGTATGAGCCTTCAACATTTTTTATGCATACATCTGAGAAAACCCGATTTAAATTTCCATCTTCCGCCATATTAACGTTTTTAGCGGTTTCTTCCGCAAGATCCTGCGCATAGGACTTGTAAACATCTTCTCCGAACTCGCGTGAAAAATTAATCGATACGGCTGCTTCCTGAGCAAGATTCATCGCATAACCGCCGTAAGCAGACTCGCCGAAATAAGTAGCAAAATCAACTCCGCTTGCAGCCTCTTCCGCAAGATTTTGAGCATAATTCAGATAGGTGTTTTCCATAGCATTACTCGCAAATCTTTCGGCAACAAAGACTTCAATAATTACCAAAACAAATACAACAATGCTTATCAAAACAGTAATTTTAGTGCTCATTCTTGAAAAAAAAGGAGTTTTGATTTCATTCCTTCCCAAATCAGACATTAGATTGTTCACCACCTTAGACAATATAGTTTTATTCAAGCATTTTCGATGATAATTTTATCATTTACAGTATATTAAATATTTTACTTTTTCATGACTGTTTTTTCAATAAAACTAAGGTACAAAAAAGTACAAATTACTTTTTCACCTCAAAGGCCGGACTCATATTTTGAATTTGACCCCTGGAAAGGCAGTATTTTTCAGCTAATACCATCCAATTCTTATTTATTGTTTCCTGCATCTCCTCGGATATGGATTTTGCTTCTTTATTTGATATTCCAAAAAGATTGCTGATTCCTATCGCCAATTCTAAGTCAATTCGATTATCAAATTCATTTATATTCAGTGATAATTCGTTCCCGTAAGGAACAGGATTAACATCAAAAAGCGGTGATAAAGCCCATCCTTTTTCTTTTAATATAAAACCATGATTCCGTAAATGATCATCTGTATTCGAAACCATCATATTGAAAACTATACGTTTCCATAATTCAATCAAATCCGATTTAGGTTTTGCACCGTTAGATTTGATGAATGCCGCTATATCAAGATAACTTATTCCGTCAACTGCCGACATTCCGTCCTTTTTCCCCAGAAGCGTCATTGCTGAAGCATAATGTATTCTTCTTCCGCCGTTTCTGTCAAATCTTTTAACTAAAAAAGTACTTCCATCCTTTGAAAATTTCTCAAGTTTTGCTTCCGAAACGTCTAGTCCGCACAATTTGGCAAGATCATACACAACCTTTTCCCAAGCTCCCGAATCATTCTCATCATGCTTTGAGGGAAATTTAGCTATCCAAAGATTACCATATTCATCAATCACTGTAGCCTTAGGTCTTGAGCCTCCCAACGAAGAACCCGGTTTAATTAACTGGTTAATCCATTTATCGTTAAGTCCATTTTCATCTTTTTCATATTTTCTTGAAGCCTCTTCCAATGTTCTTAACGAAGTCCATGGGGGAACTGGAATGTCCTTATCTACACTTAAAAAACTACCCTCCGTTTCAAGTTTAAACCGAAGACCACCCATCCTTGTTTCGTCGTATACTCCAAGCATATAATCACTGTCATATAACTTGGACGGTTTTCGATTTTCTTTCTCGGCAAGAATACGCTCTCTCCTATTCATCAGATTTCTTCCCCATCTGTCAGGAGAAGCATCTGCAAAAACACCAAAAATACTCTTACCATTCGTATACTGTCTTCCGCGAATCGAAAAAAGTTCAGGATCAAGAATTATACTGTAATCAGTTTTTTTAAGCCATTCTTCACTGAATTCAAAAGAATAGGTTTCCGATCCCCTGATAACCTGAACATACAAATTCCCCATGAAACAAGGCTTTTCAAAACTAAAATCGTCATAAACCAAAATATTTTTATCACCGGTCATATTTTATCCTTTTCTGCCGGAAGCTCTTTTTTTTGGCAAAAGATTTATATCCTGAAGTTCTCTTCCCAGTACATCATCCTTTGCAACCATTAATAAATCTCTGTCCATATTATTGAGGGCATGCAAAACAGCTGCATAAATACCCATAGCTACAGAAGGGTCTCCTTTTTCAACCTTCCATAACGAAGCCCTACTTATTCCGGCGCGCTCTGCCACAAGTTCAGTTGAAAGATTCCTTCTAAGCCTGGCTAGTTTAATCTGTTCTCCCATAGTAGTCAATATTTCTTCTGTAGGAGGTAAAATGTTATACGATGCTTTCTTCATGTTAAAATCCTCTCAAAGTATGTTTACTATTATAAACATATTTATAGTTTTGTCAATATTAGTATACATTAGATGGTCGCAAGATAAAAAAAAGAGTTACAAATCAAATGATTTGTAACTCTTAATGCCGGCGACCGGAATCGAACTTCTTGTCGTGGCGCAAATACTTACAGAAAGGAGGTTTGCGGTCTCACCAATAATCCTGAACCCACTTTAGAACCTACTTGTTTTGATATTAGTTCAGTTTACAATTATTTTTTACGGCATTACTTCCTCATACTCATACGTTATTCTTTGAGGAGAGTTACCATTATCTGACTCAATCATTTCTTCTATCAAATTTCCTTTTGAATCATACGAATAATTATACGTTGTAGTATAAGCCGGTACCGAAACTACTTTTTTTGCCACCAATTCACTTTCCTCGGAAACATAATAGTATTTCTCCACTAGGCCATTGCTGAATTCCTTTTTTATTATTCGATTTGTCTCATCATAAGAATTTCTTATCGTTATCGGTATTTCATTAGTTTCAGTTTTTACAAGATTGCCATTTGAATCATACGTATGCTCGACCTTTCCTGTCATTTCAAAAGAATCCGAAGAATCATTTGATCCATATATTTCCTCTTTTATTAGTTGTTTTTCCTGGTTATACTCAAATAATACATATCCTATAAGGCAATCTTTTACATAATTATTCTGTCGAATTAGTTCTCCGTTATCATCATATATATACTCGAAATTATCATCCAGTAAATTTCCATCAAAATCATATGATATCTCGCGAATCAAATATCCTTCTTGACTATATTCATATTCAGTAATCAAATCCCACGTTGTCCCATCCTTAGAAAAACCTGCATCATGTTTTATAACTTTTATCAGCCTCTGTGATGCATTTTCTTGTGGATTTGTATCTGTTACAATCTCAGTATCCTCAATATTTGTCAGTTCCACTAAATTATTATCGCCCTCTGTATCAGAACTATTATTTTTACAGGCAATTAAACCCATACATAGTAATATTATAAATACTGCTAAATAGCATTTTTTTGTTCGCTGCATATAAGCTCCTTTAGCTGGCAAGTATATAGAATGATTTTACGTTATGTTCTTATTCAATCATAAGGTAGTGTTGAATTTGGATATGACCAAACAATATACCTTCCTAAGTATATTTCGCTGTCAATATGTATAACATTTTGTCCATCCGTGACTTCGTAAACACTTCCCAACTGCTCATTAAATGTTAATTCAAGCTCTGGTTCGTTTTCTATTTCCTCTAACAAATCCTCTATTCGTCCATCTTTTTTCTTAGATATATATACATTTTGAAAAGAACCATCATTTACCTTTACATATCTATGTGTATTATCTATTTGCATTGCAGCTACCAAATAAGGAACAGGATTTCCTCGTTGAAAAATTACAGGAAAAAATTCAGATAGTAAAAATACCATAATGCTTAAACACGCTATAATAGAAACAATAATCAATCCTTTTTTTATCCTTTTAGTTTTTCTCGTTATCTCTCGAGCTGAATAGTTTATTGTTTCAACAATTATACTCTCCTTTTCCTTATCTACAGCTTTGCTTTCTTCTCCTGAAATCAAATCAGATATGCTTACATCAAGTATTTTCGATAAGGGTTCAAGCAATGCAATGTCAGGTGCGCATAAACCTCTTTCCCACTTTGATACCGCACGATCTGTAATATTTAATCTATCAGCTACCTCTTTCTGAGTTAATCCCTTTTCTTTTCGTTTTTCTCTAATAAAAGAGCCGGTTCTGGTATTATCCATTCGTTACCTCCTGCTTTGTACTAACCAAAAGAATAATAGATAACCACATCAAATGCACCAAACCATAGGTTGAATTAACTATTTCTTATGATTTTATACGACAAGATTAGATAAGTAACCGTCCGTTATATTCAACTCCTTGCCATCCGGCATCAGAGTTAATTATTGTTTATTTGTTACTTTGATTTTTCATTGAGGAATACCTGGACTCTGCTTTGAATAATCTCCGCAACCTGTTCAAAAGTTTTCTGTCCTTGTAAATAAGGTTCCGCTTCCTCTTCAATTATATTTTGAATTTCTGTAACATACTCTCTCTTTTTAGTTGTATTCTCAATCAATTCCAATGTCTTTTTAACATCTTCATCACTAGCCTTGGTTATTCCAAAACTTCCTACATTTGGTTCGCTATATGAATCTTTATAAATTGGTGTCTTATTTCCATCTTCTTCATAATATTCTTCAATTATGGATTTTTTTACATAATCGTCAAAATTCGGCTTGTATGACGGAAACCTTACCGCCTTTGAAGAATCATAACTTTTAACATAATATTTTATGAAATCCCAAGCAGCATCTTTATTATCGGATCCTGAATTCATCGCAACAGGACTTATCGCACTTATTGCCGAACCGTATCCATAATCAGTCGGATATCCGATAAATTCCACTTCTTCGCCATAAAACTTTGATTGCATTGCTACATCTTCGACACTGTCAACAATTGATAATGTAAAAAGAATATCACGATTATGTATTGAACTGTAAATTCCACTCTGAATAGTTGGTCCCTTGTACTTCTTCGACAATTCAAGCAAATGTCTGAATCCTTCAGATTTAAAATCACAGGTTGATTCTTCCCAATCAATATAACTGTCTAGTTCCATTGCCGTAAGCGATCGAAGGGGCGTTTCGTCTCCGCTACCAAGCCCCAAAATAGAGTTAACATCTCTTCCGTTAGCACTTAGTATTTCTTCAAGTTCATCAAGGTTTATTCCCTGTCTTCCTTTTACTACACTTTTCCCACCCCACATAGTAAATATGTTAAATGAGGGTGCTAATATATATAATTTGCCTCCTTCTTCATAGGCCGACATTAGACTTTGAACAATATCATCCCTCCCAAGTTCAGGATCATTATCCATATAATCATATAAGTTTTCCAGCGCTCCCACTTTTGCTAAAATCTCATAATCTATTCCTTGGGTAAAGAATAAATCCGGAGCCTCTCCTTGTACAATGTCAAGTTTTAATCTGTCATATCCGTCAATTAGATTATTTCCATCCGAATAAACAACCGGTTTAATTTCAACTTTGCCTTTTCTGTTATATTCAGCTATTATTTTGCTATCTTCCATGGATAGATTCATTGTGGCTATTGTAATGGTATTGTTGTTAGATACGCCTTTTTGAATCCTTGTTATTTCCGTATTGGATAACCCATGATAATTGTCTATTATCTCGATAGTATCATCAACAACCCTCAAATTAATTATTTCTTCTTCAAACAAACCCGCACTCGAAAGATGAAAAAGAATCAAATCCGTTTTCTTTTCGTAATCAAATTTGTGTAAATCTCCATCTCTTGTATAAAAGAATCCATCATCAGATGAAACGGAATTATTAAACATATTCGAAAAGATAGTTACTTCCATATCGATTCGCTTTTTTTCATATTTCTCGCCTGTAGGAGAATTAATTCTTCTTTCATAATATCCTTCCTCATCACTTGCGAAAAATACCGGTTTCCCCTCATTGTCAATTATTATATTTATAAAACTTTCGCCATAACAATCCAATACTTCATCATGGCCAAGAACTTTCATATCTCTATCAAGGATATAAACTCTATCTATAAGCGCATTTACATTTTCCTCACCTTGATCCGTGACTTCTAAACTGGGAACACTCATTTGATACCAAAGGTAAGAAAACCCTTCATTATCACAAAAGAATCCTCTGATTTCAGGAAATTCACCAAGATTATCTACCGAAAAGTCAACATATTTTTTCACTTCCCCGTTACTGTTAACTTCCCAAATCGAATTGCATTCACTCTGTTTTCCGAATATGTATACTTTTCCTTCTTTATTAGCGGATATAGAAAATACTTCATCTACATCACCAATTTTAGCCTCGCTTTCTAGTTCCAAATCAGAAAAATTATATTGCTGAATAATTACATTATTTTCATCTTGATAATATCCATAAATAGAATCATCGCAAAAAACTGCACTATCAAACAAAACAGGCAGGCTTTCATGTGTCGTAAGCCAGTCTGTTTGTTTTTCCGCAGACACTATTTGTTCAGTATCTGAACCATTTTCCCAAGAGTTCTCTACTATAGAAATATTTGTTGCATTATTCTTGCATCCGGTCAATCCAATTAATGCAACCAATACAATAGCAACGAGTTTTTTTATTTTCATATGTTAATACCACCAAAACTGTATAAAGGTTAGTTATTCTCCCAAATATATCTTAACTCGACTGTTTACAACATCCAGGCATTCCTTTGCGTTTTTGCTTCCGAGCCAATACGCATCTGCTTCCTCTAAAAGAATACTATATATTTTATCAGAACCATTATACTTCGAGGCCTTTAGAAGATCCTTTTCCATTTTTTTAACTTCAGATAAGTCAGCAGCACCCCATTTCAAATCCGGATACGAATATCCAAACGCGGTATTGGATTCGAATTCTGATATTTCACCAACAGAGGAAATGCTAATTGAATCCGTAGCACAAATAATATTATTCAATTCATCTAAAACATCTTTTCTTGTAGGGAAAAAGCCATTCATATAACATTCTGTCAATTGATAATCCTTTGAGAATAACGGCTTTACCCAATCCCATGCAACTTCTTTTTCGTTTGATGAGGACAAGATTCCATACTTAACACTTTCAGCGTAAAACGAAACATTTCCTTCTTTCGTAGGTTGACCAAGAATGATTATTTTTTCGGAATGGTTTTTATTATAATCTGATAAAAAGGCCAAATCGGTATAACTCACCATTGTTTTTACAAACTTTCTTTTTTCAAGGAGAGCAATCCAATCCACATTTTCATCATCATTAAATCCATAAATATCCTGCATAGACCTGTATTTCTTTGAATTCTCAAAAACTTCAACAAGTCCAGGAATTGTAAAATCGCAATTCTTGCCATTAATTAATTCTTCCTGCATGTAAACATATGCATAATCCAATACTTCTTCACGATAAAATTCCTTGGGATTATCCTGCATTATTGAGTTTAATGTTTCATAATTCCATTCTTTCTTATCGGTCAAAACTGATTCGAATGCCAAAACGGTAAGAGGAAAATAACCCGAAGTCGCTTCATACAAAGATCCATCAGCCTCGAACACATTCATTACCTCCGGAATAAAATCATCTTTTGATAATGATGTTTCATTTTCAATATACAAATAGTAATCTTCAAGCAAGTTCTTCTCTATTAAATTGTTTTCGTCCAAACCGCTTAAATTAACTATATCTATTTGCTCCCCTTTGCCTATCGCTTCGAGAAATTGTCCTTCGTTTTCGAACTCGACAAATTCCACCTCATAATCAGGATGTTTTGCCCTAAATAGTTGGTTTAGCTTGCCTTCCGTCGGTGTTCCAATGCAAGCAATACGCAGTTTCTTTTCAACATTTTTGTTCGAATTCTTATCTTTTCCTTGATTGAGGACGACCAGCATATCTTGAAATGCCGCATTGTTATATGAATTATATATTTTATCATTGTAATAATACGCAACACCGGATTCTGTTATATGCATATCAACAATATTGTCTTGATTCGATTTTATTATTCTTTTGCTCTTTGCTGAAGCAATATCGTATCCAAATACATCATAATCTTTTAAATAAAGAAAATCATATTTTGAGTCACCGCTATGTATAATATATGATTCTTTAAAGTTGTTTTTTACATTTTGCGATTGTGTACCCTGAAAATAAACTACTTTCTTTCCATCTTGAAGAATAGCACCATTGTAAAGTGATGCTGTCAATCTGGCTTCCCCGGATACTTCATCTGTTTTAAGCAAATCTCCTTCAAAGTTATAAACTGCAAGATAATATTCTGCATTCTCAGGATTGAAATCCCCGACATCACCGCTTCTGGTTATTTCTTTCGACGAATGCATATAATCAGCCTGGCAAATAATATATAAATAGTTATCGTCACAAACCATATTTCCTTCCGAGGGGATTAATATAGCATCAAGACTCTCTGAATCTTCTAAAGAAAAATCACGAATATATTCGCCATCTAATGAATACATGTAGATCACAGGATTTATATATTGGATTTCGCCTTTCTGCACGCCTTCTTTTCTTTTAAATCTATAATTCACGAACGATAAGAAAATATACTCATTCGTTATAGATATCGATTTATAGGCATACATGTCTTCAGTGTATTCACCTTCAGATAATGACTCTATCTTTTCCTTAAGCGCAGAAGGCTCAGTAATTTGAACTCTTTCAGAGGTTTTATTCGCTAAGTCAAAAAACAAAAAACTATGTCCATTCTCATAAGAAATCCCTTCTGCTGGGTTACTCTTATTACCTGGAATCATATATTGAACAAGTTTGTCATTATGATACGATCCAAACATATAAATATTCGGATCATTGATATCCTGGAGAGGTAAAGATTCAACATATGTACTGCTTTTACTTGTAAATTTCAACACTACAATAATCCCTAAAATAATAAAAAGGAGACTTACAGCAATAATAAAACCCATAAGTATAAATCTTTTTGAATTTATATTTCCAGTTTTATTCTTTACCATGGTAGTCTCCAAAATAATAAAGTGGATATAATTTACATATCATGAATGTGTATCGTTTATGTATCCCATATTGATTATTCTTTTATTATAACAGTTTTTGCTATATTTATAGCCTCCTCTTTGTTAAAATCTTTTTTTGACAGACTTAATACATAATAGTTATCGGCACCTTCCTTTACAAACCAAAAATACCAATAGTCACTGGTTAAATCAATTTTGGATATATCAGTCCCTTCTCCCTTGAGTTTTTCAATCCCTGCTGCGGTATACAAATCATGAGATTCCTCAAGCATTATCGCAGGCCATTGATTGTTGGATCGTTCCAATCCGATAACTTCAAGATAGTTTGCTGTTGTATGGTTTTCTATTCTTACTCCGGATAATTCCGGTATTCCGCTTTTAAACGTTACATTTGTTATATTTGAAGGTGCTTTTCCAAACATACCTGTGAAAATCCATTCATTCGGAGTACCCTCATCATATTCACCCGGCTCATATTGAAGAGGATTGATATAAAAGCAACCTCCATATCCTTGGTCCGGGTAAAATGTGCTCAAAATGTATCCTTCCGGCAATTCTATATCAGCCGTAAAATTATATTCATCTTTAGTTAAACCCGCTGACGTCGAATAAAAAAGCGGATACAGTAGAGGGTCTGCTATTGATTTTCCTGTAACCAAATCATAATCAAGATCTGCATAATACAAATCTCCTATTGTTGAACCCTGCACCAAATATGTTATTTTCTTTACTCCTCCGTCCATATAAGTATCATAATTAACCGAATTTTGAATTTGCTCGATTGTTTCTGTCGGAAGTTTATGAAGTTCAATATCATCTAGGCTATAGTTTTCTTTACGTAAAGTATTTGAACGAATTGCGTAAACAAACATGTAATCTTCATTAATCGGATGTAAATAAACACTTTCTCCGTCAGCACTTACGAATTTTTCGCAATAATTTTCTCCCTGAGTATAATCACATCCGATATATGTTAAATCTATCGATTGCTTGACCGCCATATCTTCTTTGGAGTAAACAAAAAGTCCATACTCAGCACTGAAAATAATCATCTTTTTATTGGCGAAAAGAATCGTGGCCGGTGTAGCATATGCAAACGGAGCCTCCGGGTTAATCTTTGCGGGTTTAATCTCTATATAACCAATCGGAGTATTATTAATATAATAATCCGTTAAGTTTTTGGATTCTCCGTTTACTGTCAGAGATATTCCAAGATGTGGTCCTGTCGATAATCCTGTGTTTCCAAGTTCACCAATAACATCTCTGGCTCTTACTTCATCGCATTCTTTGACAGAAATACTGTTTAAATGATGATACTCAATCACTGCATTTGATGAAAGAAGTTTAACCGTGTTTCCGTAGCCTTCTTCCCAGCCTGCAAAGATTACCGTACCATCCGCTATAGCATATATGGGATCTCCGGTCTTTCCGGAAATATCCGTTTCAGGATGATTCTTTTCATCATATTCGGCAGAAATTTTCGTACTTTTCGTCGGCCAAATCGCAAAACAGTCAAAAGATTCCGTTAACGCTTCCATTCCTATTATAACCGTGTCTTTCAGCCAATCATCCGAATTACTGCTGTATAGGCTCTTGGCTACCTTTTCATATGTAATATCCGGATTGTTTGTAAGAACAATAAATTTTCCGGGGCACTTTGCATTATTATCCTTTCCCACCAAAATCTTCCTGTACATGAAGACCTCATCCCCGTCAACTACATACTGTCCGTCAACATATTCATAATTTATTCCCATATTTTCACTGTTATTCTCATACACATAATCCCCGTTTTCAACGATAATCCCGTCATTTAAAACATTATCATTAGAACTCGGAATTATATGAAAAACATAGCTGACATGACCTTGATTATCCCATGATGCATTCACAGTCACGAAAAGTCCGCTTTCCGATAAGATATCTACGGAATGATTTACAGGATTGTAATCTAAATCAAAAACATAATTCTTATATTCATCAGGGTTCCCTACATATTCATCTTCCATTCCTTTTACTTCAACTTTATCCGGTTCATTTAAAAACTGAAAAATAACTTTGTTGCTTCCTTCGTTTTTTGAAATAATCTTAACAACTGATTCATCGAAATCAGTATGCAATTTAACATCGGAAATGTCTTTTTCTTTTTTTTCTTTTTCATCATTTAATGCCCAAGCATATCCACGTATATCCGCCTCATAATAAGTATCATCATTTTCAAGGGAAACAATTAACTCAGGCAGTGTGTCTCTCCAATCCTCTTTCTTTTTAGGATTTGTCAAAAAACAAACCGCTGCAACTATAATTGCAACAACGGCAATAACTATAATCCAAAAAGCAGGTTTCTTGTAACTAAGAATACCCTTTACCCTGCTTTTAACACCTGTTTCACCGAACGCCAAAGGACATGCGGAAATTCTCTTTCTTTGAACAGCGCATTCCAAAAGCGCTTGAGAGTATAATGCAAGATAGCGCTTATCTTTATCCTTAATTACTTTTTCATCACAAGCTGCCTCGATATCCTTACAAAGAAGAATATATGCTACCCAACAAAGCGGATTAAACCAATATACTGACAAAAGTAAGAAACCTAATGGTTTCCACCAATGATCATGTCGTTTGATATGTGCATTCTCATGCGCATATACATACCCAATTGTTTCTTCATCCAGACTTGATGGTATGAATATCAAAGGTTTGATGATGCCAAGTATAAAAGGGGATTGTATATCATCACATACAAAAGTCCGATACGAATAACTTTCTTTTTCGAAAGGGATTGCCGTGAATACCTGTCTCTTCAACTTGCCGAAACTAATAATTGCATATACAAGCATCATTGCAATACCAATAATCCAAACAATCGAAGCAATTGAAACAAAAATCCGAATAGGATTATGCGAAACTTGAGTTTCTGAAGAGAATGTATCAGAAATAATTGGATTTACTGTATTATTTACTACAACAAATCCCGTATCAATCGAAGGCGCTTGATTGGAAACAATACTTTCCGAAATAACTTCGTTACTGGGTATTAAACTTAAAGCACTTTCTATAGAAAATGGGATTAACAAACGCAAAGCTACTAAAGCCCACAAAAGACATATAAGCCACTTGGGAGCTTTTCTAAGTAATAATCTTAAAGCAATTACCGCAAGTATCAACCATCCGGCAGTAAAACTGATATTCACAATCCGTAAGAAAACAGAAGTCATATTCTACTTCTCCTTAAATTCATCTATCATCTTCTGAATTTCATCAACTTCTTTAGCGGTTAATTTTTTATTAGAAACAAATGCCGCGATAAAAGCAGGGAGCGATCCAGAATAGGAATCCTCAATAATCTGCTCACTCTTATTGGCATAAAATCTTTCTTTTGAAATGAGTGAGGAAACGATTCCATCTTCATTCTTCAATAAACCTTTCTCGCATAGTTTGCGAAGAACCGTATATGTTGTCGGTTTTTTCCAATTAAGTTTCTTTTCGCATATTTTCACCAATTCCCCAGAAGGAATAGGCTCATTTTCCCAAACAATATCTGCAAATCTTTCTTGAATAACACCAAGTTCTATATCATTCATAAATGAGTCTCCTTTGGTTTACTTCGATAAACTTCTTTTTTAGTTTATTGCAATAAACCAGTTTTGTCAATAAAAGACTACAATCTTTTCAGTATAAAAAAAGTTGTCTTCTTATCAAAAAACAACTTCCTTAATACAAAAATATATCATAAAAACAAAAGAACATCCCATATCTGGAATGCCTTTCTAACAAACACGTTGGACCGGACAGCTTACATCTGCCTTACATCCTCATAGGGTTAACAACGATTTACTCTGTTGTATGTTTATTAACACTATATGGATAATATGTCAAATTTTACTCTTCTGGAAAATTAAGCTCAATATCATGCTTTTCCGAGAAATCAAAAATATCCCCATGGCAAAGAAAAGGTTTCCACATCTTAACCGTTTCCCTGCTTTCCTTTATTTTCTTTTCTATGTTTCTATATGTGTTACGAAAGACCTCTTAATAACGATAGGTTAAAAAAATAGAGGAATTAAAAAGATAATATATAGCTTTATGATAGAAAAAGAACTGCAAACTCTTGAAGAGTTTGCAGTTCTCCAATTTGGAATCTTAACTTTCTACAACAAAATAATTAAACAAACTGTATCTTTTTCTTTTCTTTAACACATTCATCCAGATACAGATTAATAAGAACCTGATAAGGAATTCCGGTTTCAGAAGACATTTCTTTAAAATATTCAATTGTATCCTTATTAATATTTATTGTTACCTGACGTTTTGTTTTAACTGCATAAGGATTCTTTCTAGGATTTAAGTTTTTAATGTCATATTCTTCTCTCATTTAATCACCACCCTCTTAAAATCTCCAGATACTGCTCACACTCGGACTTCGAAGCTTTTCTTGCGGAAATAATACGAATAACTGATTCGTTCTTTCTCGCACAATGGCAGACAATCAAAACATTTGCCTTAACACTTATTCCAAGAAGAATAAACCGATTTTCTTCCAAGGAATGATCCGGATCATCAAATAATACTGCATTATAATCGTCAAATACTGTTATTGCTTCTTCAAACGCTATTCCATGTTTTAAAAGATTAGACTCAGCCTTATTAAAGTCCCACTCAAAATCAATATAATTCATTTCTATACCTATATTATAATTATGCAATAATTATATGTCAAACATATAAAATCACTAAGTTACTAGAAAAATAATCAAAAATAATAAAGTATACTAAAGGGAAATATTTAGAAATAAAAGAATTTCCAAGATAATAAAGAACTGCAATCCTTTTACAAATTGCAGTTCTAGTGCCGGCGACCGGAATCGAACCGGTACGGGAGTATAAGTCCCGCAGGATTTTAAGTCCTGTGCGTCTGCCAGTTCCGCCACGCCGGCATACTTTTATAAAATAAATGGGGCCTACAGGGCTCGAACCTGTGACCCTCTGCTTGTAAGGCAGATGCTCTCCCAGCTGAGCTAAGACCCCATGTATCGATATGATTAATTGATTCTAACGACCCAGATCGGACTCGAACCGACGACCTCCGCCGTGACAGGGCGGCGCTCTAACCAACTGAGCCACTAGGCCAAAAACAATGGACCTTCGGGGACTCGAACCCAGGACCGACCGGTTATGAGCCGGTTGCTCTAACCAACTGAGCTAAAGGTCCGCACCCCTTACGGGTACATTTCCTAAAAAGGAAAAAGCCGATGAACGGACTCGAACCGTTAACCTGCTGATTACAAATCAGCTGCTCTGCCAATTGAGCCACATCGGCTTATTAAATGGATATAATCTCCAATGACTCCGACGGGAATTGAACCCGTGTTACCGCCGTGAAAGGGCGATGTCTTAACCGCTTGACCACGGAGCCTTAATTGTTACTCCGCGATTTCGTCTCTCACAGACCACTCATAAGTCTTCGACTTATTTCGTGCTCTCTGAGTGGCTGATTCATCAGCCTGTATCTCCAATCGTCTATCCGCCTGATATGCAAGCATATCTGTCGGCTTTCCGATTGTCGCTACTCGCCTCAATCGCTACGTCTACTCCCCAAGTTGGACTCGAACCAACGACATCATGATTAACAGTCATGCGCTCTACCAACTGAGCTATTGAGGATTATTCTCAAACCTTCAAAACTAAATACAGAATACTCTACTAGAGAAAATGATAACTTAACCTCTGGATAAGCTTTCGACCTATTAGTGACCATCAGCTGAACACATTACTGTGCTTACACCTTGGACCTATCTACCTCGTCGTCTTCGAGGGGTCTTATATTGGGAGA